>Ga0302301_1000034_pt1 | contig 167400 bp, 169 predicted proteins | sample III_Palsa_E1_2_FD_194544 | JGI IMG/M metagenome (GOLD analysis project Ga0302301, IMG submission 194544) | Peat permafrost microbial communities from Stordalen Mire near Abisko, Sweden - III_Palsa_E1_2 | ecosystem: Environmental > Terrestrial > Soil > Palsa > Peat permafrost | place: Sweden... | reverse complement strand
TCCGCTAAAGGCTCGGACTCAAAAGACGTTTTTTCACAATAGGGTTTCGTCCCCTATTAAACCAACGTAAAAACATTCAATAAAAAAACCGTCCCATAATTCCTTATGAGACGGCCTCTTTTTGTTTGAAATTATTAATCACTATTTATTATTGAACCTGGAAGGTATTGCTAAAGCTGGTACCATCAGGATATAGTCCCGAAATCACTAATAAACCATTACGGGTATTGGTGATGGCACTATCCATATCGGCAATGGTTCCTATCGCATGTCTGTTTATACTGGTGATCACTGAACCTACAGGTATCTCAGTATCATCAAATAAACGCCCCGGGCGAACTTGTGTAACCACCACACCCGATTGAATATGGAATTGCGCTTTTTGTTCTTTAGTTATCGGCATAAAGCTTGCCCCTAATTTATTAAACAATTCCGATGCTGATTTGGTAACTGCCGCTGTATGCGTAGCTACAGGCAAATCGCCTTTTAAGGTTACAGTAAAGGCTTTTTCAGATCCATCGCGCAATACAGTTAAATGTATTTTATCACCCGGCTGTAATTCGCCAACACGTTCCTGCAAATCCGATGATTCGTAAACAGGTGTGTTTTCAACTTTAACAATCACGTCACCGGCTTTAATACCAGCTTCTTGCGCGCCACCACCCGGTACAATGTCTCTTACATATAAACCATTAGTCACACTTGTTTTTAATTGCTCTGCAACATCAGGGTTAAGCTCGGTAAAGCTAACACCTACGAAACCACGTTTAACGGCTCCATACTTTTCAATATCATTCAATACCTTTTTAGCCAGATTGATAGGTATTGCGAAACCATAACCTTCATACGAGCCGGTTTGTGAAGCGATAGCCGAGTTAATACCAATCAGTTCGCCTTTAGTATTTACTAACGCGCCGCCGCTGTTACCCGGGTTAATTGCCGCATCGGTTTGAATAAACGACTCGATAGATTTATTAGTTCTTGGACCATCATTGCTTGTACGGCCAAACGGATTTTGATTCTGATCATCCTGGCTGCCAATAATACCAATGTTACGGCCTTTAGCGCTAACAATACCCGCTGTAACAGTAGATGTTAAGTTAAATGGGTTACCAACTGCTAATACCCACTCACCTACTTTAGCATCGTCTGAATTACCTAATTTAACAATAGGCAAATCAGTCGCGCTGATCTTGATCAAAGCCAAATCAGTGTTCGGATCAGTACCGATAACTTTAGCCTGAAAAGTACGGTGATCGTTTGTGTTAACCGTAATCTTATCCGCTTTTTCAACAACGTGATTGTTGGTTACGATATAACCGTCAGGCGAAATAATAACACCTGAACCCGATGCCTGTTGCACACCTTGCGGGCGCATTTGCTGGCCGAACATGTTGCCAAACATTTGCTGCAATTCGCTTTGTTTGTCGTCTCCGGCATCATTTTGATAGGTAACGCGGATATAAACTACCGCGGGCGTAACGGCAGCTGCCGCTTGTGTAAAATCAACCTCGCCTGCCGACGATGTAATAGGCGCAGACGGATTGCTGGTGAAATAAACTTTTTGGCGATCCTCGAAACTCATATTGCTGGCATATTTGTTCTCAATCACCTTGTAAGTACCCAGGGCCATGGCCCCGCCAATAAAGGCTGTTAATAGTGTTAAACCAAACTTTTTCATTTTCTCTAATCTGTTTTTTAATGGTACTGAAGCTATTATGAGGTTGTTTATTTTAACGGAATCTCATAATGGTTTCATATTATTATTCACTTTTCTTTTACGTTATTTATTTTAACAATTCAAATATAATACCATATAGACTGCAATGTCAATAAGTTGTTATTTACTGTTTTGTTAAAAATTGTTAAATCAAAAATCGCTTTTAGGGAAAGGCTTGTTTTATTGAGGCTTTCGATAGAAACCTACAGCTACTTAGCTGAACGTCAGTTATAAAGTTACCACATAAAAACGACAAATTTAATTGCGTAGTATGTTGCCTATTTGTCAAAACTTCAGCTGTTAAATAATGGTGATAATATTAATATCCGCGTCCAAAATCAAACACTTAACAAATATTTAATATTAAATACTTTCAATTGCTGTAAATTCTGTTTACGTTTGAATTTTTTCTTGGTGTAGCTTCTATAAATTTTTTGATAGAAACGGATGCTACGAGTTGACAGTACAAAACCTTGCCAGATAATTTATGCTATAGCCCGGCATGAGTACCTGTCGTTCGTTATCGAACCGCATATCGTTCAGCTTAACCCTAACGGCGAATTTTCCCTTACCTACCAGCGCTTATTCTCAAACACAGCCAAAGAGTTTACTAATTTTATTGATGATACCGACATCAGGCTGATTAAGATGCTGGAGGAGATTGAGCAGGGTAACGTCATCAAAAAATATTATAAAAAACCCATCCGCCCATTTGAGTTTTTTACCAAGATATTTACCGATCAGCTTTTTGATACCATCCGCCCAAAAATGGAAAAACGGATTGGCGAAGCGTTGATATTGCTTGGGAATAAGCCCATTTATTTAATGAGCAAGGAGGGCTATCCCGCGGAGCGGAAATTACAAATAGCCACCGAAGCGGCGACTGTACTATTCCATTTCAGGCGCGATGCTGAGGAGATCCGGTATTTCCCTACTATCAAATACCAGGGCATGCGCATCGAGTTCATGTTCAAAAATGCCGAGATCATCAGCAACCACCCCGCCTGGATGTTGCTGGAAGACACGCTATATTATTTTGAAAAAGAAATAGAGGGCAAAAAGCTGCTCCCGTTTTTAAATAAACGATACATTGCCATACCCCGCTCTTCCGAGCAATCGTATTTCGAGAAGTTTGTAATCCCGCTGATAGAAAAGCACAGCGTTTATGCCGAAGGTTTTACCATCAACACGGAGAAACATGAGTCGCAGCCTATCATAAAACCTATTTATGTAGAAAACGGCACGTCTCAGTTACAGCTTTATTTCAAATACTCCGGCTATACTTTCCCTTACGGGGATGGAAGGCATGTTTCGGTAAGGATGGAGAAGGATGGCGATGAATATATGTTTCACCGCATTAAACGTTCCCTCACCTGGGAAAAAAACAAGATGGGTGAGTTGGAAAAGATGGGACTTAAAACGGCATCATCGCTTTTCCAAAACCTAGAGGTTGATATTAAGGATGAAGATGCCGATCGTTCATTCTCGATATTTGAATGGCTCAATCAGCATCACGAAGAATTATCGCAACTTGGTTTTGAAATTGAGCAGCCCGAGGGCCAGAAACGCTATGTTTTCGGCACCAGTAAAATAGACCTGGAGGTTAAAGAGAATAATGATTGGTTTGATATTAACGCGGTGGTTTATTTCGGGCCATACCGCATCCCGTTCATCCAACTAAAAAATCATATCCTAAATCATAAAAGGGAATTCACCTTACCATCAGGCGAAATTGCGGTTATTCCTGAAAAATGGTTTTCGCAATACGGAAACCTGTTACATTTTAGCGAAGGCAATGCCGAGCTTAAGCTGCGCCGCCAGCACATAGGCCTGGTAAATGAACTGGCTGAGGGCGAACTGGCCAATATCACCATGACGCGCAAGCTGCAAAAACTTACAGACTTTGAAACCCTCGAGGACATTGACTTGCCTAAGCATTTTAAAGGCGATTTGCGCCCTTATCAAAAGGCTGGCTATAATTGGTTTCACTTTTTAAAGAGCTATCATTTTGGCGGCTGTTTGGCCGATGATATGGGTTTAGGTAAAACCATCCAGGCGCTGGCCCTTTTGCAAAAACACAAGGAAGATACCGAAGCTGGCGGAACCAAAAGCACATCGCTGGTTATTATGCCAACCTCGCTCATATACAACTGGCTTAACGAGGCCAAAAAGTTTACGCCCAAATTAAGGCTGATGGTGCATACCGGTACCATGCGTTATAAATCGCCGGAGGTGTTTAGCAATTATGATGTGGTAATAACCACCTATGGCATCAGCCGGATAGATATTGATCTGTTTAAAGAGTTCTTTTTTGATTACGTGATTTTGGATGAGAGTCAGAATATCAAGAACCCATCGTCAAAATCATACCAAAGTGTTCGTCAGTTAAAATCAAGATTCAAGCTGATATTGAGCGGTACGCCGGTAGAAAACTCGGTAAATGATTTGTGGACACAGATGTCGTTCATTAACCCGGGTTTGTTAGGCATCCAACAATACTTCCAAAATGAGTTTGTAACCCCGATAGAAAAGAAAAAAGATGAGGACAAGGCCCGCAAACTGCAAGCCTTAATAAAACCTTTCGTTTTACGCCGTACCAAGGAACAGGTAGCCACAGAATTACCGCCAAAAACCGAGACATTGCTTTATTGCCCAATGACGGAGGAGCAATCAACAATTTACGAAAAGGTAAAATCGGAATATCGTAACGAATTGCTAAAAAGCCTGGAAGATGGCACTTATGCCAAAACACAAATACAGGTTTTACAGGGATTGATAAAATTAAGGCAGATAGCCAATCACCCATCAATGGTGGATGCCGAATATGAAGGCGACTCGGGTAAGTTTGAAAATGTGGTGCATACGCTTGCCAACGTACTTGAGGGCGGACATAAAGTGCTCATATTTTCGCAATTTGTTAAGCAGCTAACCATCTACCGCAATTACTTTGATGAAAAGCGCATCCCTTACGATTACCTGGATGGCAGCACACAAAACCGTGGCGATATTGTAAAGCATTTTCAGGAAGATAAGAACACCCAGGTATTTTTAATATCGATAAAAGCAGGTGGCGTTGGTTTAAATTTAACCGAAGCCGATTATGTATTTATTCTCGACCCATGGTGGAACCCGGCAGTTGAGCAGCAAGCCATTGACCGTACGCACCGTATCGGCCAAACCAAAAATGTATTCATCTATAAATTTATAACTAAAGACTCGGTTGAGGAAAAGATATTGGCCCTGCAGCACCGCAAGTTAAGTGTAGCCCGTGCCTTAATAACTACCGAAGACAGCTTTATTAAATCGCTATCTGCCGAGGATATTAAAGAGATTTTACGCTAAGCTGTTGGAGTATTAATCGGTTTTACAAACCGTGATACGATATATGCGAACAAACCCTGTATCAATCCAAAAACAGCGCCGAAGATTGGGGAGAAGATCAGCATGACCACACGCGGATGCGAAGGAAATGGATTCATCATCGGGTTAGTGGTCGTCATGTCCGCATGATGGGCCATGTACGAGCTGAAAAACCACCCATGCGCGATGATTATCCAAACGCTGTTAACCATGCTTAGCCAGAAGCCATGCCAAAACTGTTTGCTGGCGCACTGCCTGGCAATCACAAAAGCGCAAAAAACAAATATAACCAGCCAGTAAATAAATTCGGTTTTTTCGGGGATCAGGGATATGGTGCCGAAAGCCATTATCAGTCCGAAGAGTGATAATTGAAAAATAAGTTTCCAGTTCATGGTTCAATTGGTTTTATAATTAAATATAAACAATTGAACCATGAAAAAAAACTTATTTACTGCCGGCTGGCTGGGCTTTTTTAGCAGCTTTTGTAGTAATAACAATTACACCGTGCGCCCCTCTTGATCCATATATATCTGCATTTTTTCCTTTTAAAACAGATATACTTTCAATATCTTCCGGTTTAATGGATTTAAAGTCTCCTGTTTTCATTTCTATTCCATCAACAATATACAATGGGTCATCAGCCTTTACAGGCGGCGTTAATACTATGTCAACCGGTTTTTTTGTGGAGATAACAACAATTTTTTTCTCCGGATGTGTGGCATCGTTACCGAGACCCACTGTATAATTTTTGTTATTATAGTAAGTACGTGCTTCAACTGGATTTACTTCATTTCCGTCAACAAGATAAGTCACATCTTTATTTTCGGTAGTTGTGATCTCAATAATGCCTTTAGTTCGATTTGAGGGATCTTTCTTAACATTAACCGACATGATGTTATCACTATTTTTTAAAAAAACTTGTGCATCAGCATTGCTTATTTCTTTCCCATCAACAATATAGATCGCATTTGTTTTTCCGGTATCCGCATTAGCTACAGTGCCGGTTGTTTCATTTGCCAAACTAAACATTATAGCTGTTGTAAATTGCACACGCACGGCTCTTCCGTTTTGATTACCTGGCGTCCATTTGGGTGACAAAGAAACAACTCTTACAGCCTCTTCATTAGCGCCATAGCCAGGACCCCTCAGTGCACGAACATTACTCAGTGAACCATCTTTCTCTACAACAAAAGTTACAATAACTTTTCCTTGTATATTGTTAGCCCTCATTGCCGCAGGATAGACCGTATTCCTGGCTAAAAATTTATAAAAAGCATCAAAACCTCCCGGGAAACTCGGCGCTTGCTCAACAGCCGCGAAAACCTGCGAATTGTCTTTATTTAATGTATCCGTTGCTCTAACTGTGAGATCTTTCTTTATATCCTGATCATTGGTTTTTACTATCGCCGATGTTACAGCATAAGCCGGGTTATCATTAACCAAATCAACAGGCTTATTAGTCACATTCACTGTTATTGCAGGTCTTGCCAACACTTGCTCTGCCTTTTGATTTATAATTTTAACAGCCCTGCTGTTGTTTACCGTTGCCGAAGATAACACCAGCATCAAAACAAATAACGGGGCAGATAGCCCGTACTTTATCAATTTTATCCGCTGTGATTTATTTTTTTGAAGCATAACGATACGTTGTTTTAATAGGCTATGGTTAAAAAAATGGTTAACCAAATTATGGGTTGGCACTTCAAACGCTTTGGTAAGTAATAGCATGGCATAATCTGCCCTATTATCTGCTGCTTTAATAGCATGGCTATCCGCTATAAACTCATGCACATGCTTTATAGCCCTGCGATAAAAATACACCACCGGGTTAAACCAGTTGATAATCATTACCGCTTCAATTATAAATACATCGGCCGAGTGCCATTGCCGGGCATGTACCTGCTCATGTGCATTGATGATGGAATTGTTATCCGCGTGCTGGTCAACTTTTATCTTTTTAAAAAACGAATAAGCTACCCCCTGTTGATCGCCCTTGATGATCTTATTCAAAACAACCAGTTGCCAAATAAGCCTTCCCACCAAAAACAAAACACCAATAAAATACAGGCAGGCTAATACCTGGCCAATGCTAACCGGCACATTTGCTACCGGCTTTAATTGCACAATAGTTATTTGGCTACCATATACCGCATAATGTACTTCCTGGGTTATAAACAAGTTTTGCACCCACCCCGCTTGTATCACCGGTATAAAAAATGATAAGGCCGAAGCACTAACCAAATAAACACGGTTAAGTTGAAAAAAAGTCTCTTTGCGCAGCAGCAAAGCATAAAACCCGTAGAACAGTACCAGGTAAACATTTACCAGTAACAAATATTGCCACCAGCTCATATTATTTGTTTTTTAGTTTTTCAATCAGTTTCATTATCTCGTCGGCTTCCTTCAGGTCTATCTTCTCTTTCTTCACGAAATAAGAAAACATATGTTTTACCGAGTTATCAAAATAGCCGTTCATCAATTTATCGGTAGCAAAATTCTGGTACTCCTCTTTACTGATGATGGGGAAATACTCGTGGCTTTTGCCATAAGCCGTATGATCAACAAATCCTTTAGTCTCCAATATCCTGATGATAGTGGAAACTGTATTATAGGCAGGTTTAGGTTCAGGTAATTCCTCTATAATATCTTTTACATATCCTTTTTCCAATTGCCACAATATTTGCATCAATTGTTCTTCCGCACGGGTTAATTCTTTTATTTCCATGATTAAATTATATCAGCTATAAACCAACTAATTATTTAGTTCTATAAAGTAAAGCTATAACTAAATAATTAGTTATGCAAATAATATTTTAAAAATCGAACATTTTACGATAGGTTGCGGTTATAAAAGCCTATATCTAAATTATGCATATAACCTTTCATGGCGCCGCCCGTGTTGTTACCGGCAGCAAACACCTGCTTCAATTAAATGATGGCACTACGGTTTTATTGGATTGCGGCATGTTCCAGGGCATGGGCGAACAAACCGAAGACCTGAACGAACACTTTGGCTTCAACCCCAAAAAGGTCGACCACATGATCCTGTCGCATGCGCATATTGACCATTGCGGGTTGATCCCACGATTAGTTGCGGAGGGCTTTGCCGGACAAATCTATTGCACTTCCGCAACGATGGATCTTGTCAGGATTTTACTGCTTGATTCTGCCAAAATTCAAATGCAGGATACCGAGTACAGCAATAAACATCGTGCGAGAAAAGGTCTGCCGCTTTTAACTTCGTTGTATACAGAAGATGATGTAACGGCCGCATTGCACCTATTTAAAATAGTTGATTACCATACTGAATTCGCGATTACCCCACGCATAAAATTCCAGTTTACAGATGCCGGGCATATATTGGGCAGCACGGCAATGCATTTAACCGTTTTGGAGGATGGTAAGGAAACCCATATAACTTTTAGTGGCGATGTTGGCCGCTACGGCGATATGCTGCTTAAAAACCCGCAACCCTTTCCGCAGGCGGATTATATTTTGCTGGAGTCGACCTATGGCGATTCTCTGCATAAAGAACTGGCACCAATCGAAAATGAGTTGTTAGCTATTATAAAGCAAACTTGCGTAATTAAGCAGGGTAAAGTCATCATCCCGGCGTTTAGCGTTGGCCGCACCCAGGAATTACTTTATGCTTTAAATTCACTTGAGCTGAAAGGTATTTTACCGGATGTACCCTATTATGTAGATAGCCCGCTATCAGAAAAAGCCACCCGGATCTTGATGGACCATCCAGAAGAATACAATAAAGCGGTTACCGAAGTATTAAAAACTGACCCCAATCCTTTTGGATTTAAGGGCTTGCGCTTTATAGAATCAACAGAGGAATCAATCGCTTTAAATAGCGATCCAAGGCCTTGTGTTATTATCTCATCATCGGGCATGGCCGAGGCTGGCAGGGTTAAACACCATATTAAAAACAATATCGGCAATCATAAAAATACCATTTTGATGGTCGGCTATTGCGAGCCAAGCTCATTAGGCGGCCATCTAATAAAGGGAGATCGTGAAGTTTATATTTTCGGCGAAAAATATGAAGTGATAGCGGAGGTACATTCCATCAAATCAATGAGTGCCCATGGTGATTATGAGGATCTGCTGCATTTCCTATCCTGCCAGGACCCGAAGAAAGTTAAAAAGCTATTTCTAGTCCACGGAGAATATGATGTTCAACAGCATTTTTCCAAAACCCTAAAAGACCATGGCTTCGAAAATATTGAAATACCGTATCAGCATCAAAGGGTAGAATTGGAATAATTCGAGATACACATTCAATATGATATTGCTTATATTTGAAATATGAGTTCGTACAGCTTAGATAGAACTGCCTTTAAAGCACAAACAGCAACAGAAGCCGCTGATCATGCTGCATATTATCGCGGCTTAACCTGGCAGGAACGCCTGCGTATTGCAAATTACTTAAATAGTATAGCCTACAATTATCCCGAAAACGAACCGCCAAAAGTGGATAGAACTGTTTTTAGCATGAGGGGGCGAAACTAATTTATCAGCAACTTATACCCCCTACCATGTACGTTGATAATCTCCACATTCTGATCATCCTTTAAATATTTGCGGATCTTGCTTAAAAAAACATCCATGCTTCGGCCATTGAAATAGTTATCATCGTGCCAAATGTTCAATAACGCTTCTTCACGGGTCAACACCTCGTTTTTACGCAGACAAAGCAGGCGCAATAATTCTGCTTCCTTGGTTGAAAGCTTTTGATGATTATCATCAATAGATATGGTTTGGCCGGTATAGTCAAACTCGTAGCGGCCAACTTTAAAGTGCGATTGCTTTTCTTCTTCTTTTTTCTCTGAGTTTTCTGTTCGCTTTAATAACGCGTTTATACGCAGCAGCAATTCCTCAATACGAAATGGCTTGGTGATATAATCGTCGCCGCCTAAATTAAATGCCTGCATTTTATCCTCAATCATACCCTTTGCCGTAGCGAAGATGATGGGTACATGAGCGTTTATTTTTCTGATTTCCTTACCTAATGTAAACCCATCTTTTTTGGGCATCATCACATCCAGAATCAGCAGGTCAAAAATTTGTTTGGTAAATGCCCGTAAGCCTTCTTCCCCATCCTTACATAAAACAACATCAAATTTTCCTTTTAGCTGCAAGTAGTCCTGCAGTAGTAAGCCAAGATTGGGGTCGTCCTCAACTAATAATATCTTTTTCATGTTGTTTATTTAATAATTGCGATAAAGCGGATTGATCTTTCGGACCAACGGCCTCCAGACTTCCCGACTATTTTTTATGCCAAAGGAAATTTCAATTCAAAATCCGACCCTTTGTCTTTTTCAGATCGTACGCTTATTACCCCATTAAGGCGTTTTACAATGGTATTTACATAGCTTAATCCTAAACCAAATCCTTTAACATCATGCAGGTTGCCGGTTGGTATCCGATAAAACTGTTCAAATATTTTGGTTTGCTGATCGCGACTCATGCCTATACCTTTGTCTGCTACCTTTATTACTATCTGGTCGCCTTTATTATCCGTACTGATGGTAATTTCAGGGGTTGAGGTACTGTATTTTATAGCGTTGTCAATCAGGTTGTATATCAAGTTACTAAAATGCAGCTCATCTGCCAAAACAATAGCATTGATCGCGTCCAGGTGTAATGTTAACTGAACATCGTGCTTTTGCAATTTAAGCGACATGCTATCAATTACAATATTGATCATCTCATTTACATCAAGCGGCTTTTTCTCCAGCTTAAAGTCGTTCTTTTCAATACGTGCTACATTTAACACCCGCTCTATGTGGCTACCTAAACGGGCGTTCTCTTCATAAATTATATTGGCAAGCCTGGTAATCCGTGCCCTATCAGCAACAATTTCCTGATCCCTTAACGCCTCGCTGGCTATCATGATGGTTGATACCGGAGTTTTAAACTCGTGGGTCATGTTGTTGATGAAATCGGTTTTCATTTCCGATACCTTTTTTTGTTTAATAATGGAGAAGATGGTATATCCCAGGCAAAAAACAAGTATCAGTAATAAACCACCGGTAGTTGCCATCGTGGCTGTCATCCGGTTTAGTATGAGTGAGTTTTTCTCGGGAAAAGAAATTTTTATTTTACCGGGATCCCTGATAACGTCCTTACTAAAAATGGATGTTTCATAGGTATTGGCTTTTATAAACACAGGCTTTACCCCTGCCATATCCATGGCTTTGGAAAAAATCAGGGAGTCGTTATTGGCGGTCAATACTTCAAAGCTATAGGGCAGGTATATCCCCTGATTATGTAATTCAAACCGTAACAAAGTATCAATAAAAACAGCATTCAAGCGGCCTTTTAACGGCTCACTAAACGTTTGATATTCCTGGGCCAGGTTTTCAATAACCGTGGTATTGCCGGTCTTAATATTTACGTTTTGTAGCGAGTCGGTAGCTAAAAATTTTTCAACAAGCTTAACTTGCCTTTCCCGTGCTTTGCGGGCTTGCTCCTGTTGCCATAGCGGGTTTATTTGCGGTACCGATATGATTTGTTTGCCAAACTGTGGGTCGCTATATACATAATGCAGGGTGTCGTATTTATGAAGCACCCGGGGCCTTTTTATTTTAACATTTTTTTGGCTGCTCCTAACAATTTCGGGCGTAAACTGCCCTCGTACCACGCCAAATTCGTCGGTATATTCATCAATCCTTATCTGGAATTTGATCGACCCATTTTGGAGCATCCCTTCCAACTCATCATCCATTTTTTTATTGGCGATCATCCTTTTCAGGCTGTCCCGCAATAAAGCAATTCGCTTTTCTCTTAGGGTAAGTCTTTTGTTTTTCTTTTTTGTAGGTTTAAACAACAAGCTGGCGGTAGTGTCGGTGTTTTTAAGCATATTATAATGCACCCGCTTTTGCTGATTAATTTTAGCTTTATCATTTAAAAAATTAACGGCGTCCTGCTTGGAAACTTTATTAACCACATTGTTAAGCGCTTCGTTAACAGAACGATCAAAAAGCTCCGATTGCATGAGATATGACTGCCTTAAAAAATATAACTGCATGGCCACCACGCCCAAAAGCGCAACCGTCATCAATCCTATTATAAGCCTAATGCTTCTCTTTTTCATCTTTCAAAACAAAAATATTTTAAATAAACCGACAATACGCTCTTTTAACAATTTTTAACACAATATATACCTTTATAACGTTGTTGTTACAAGTTGAGAAACAACACTTTACTACCTTTGATATTAATTAACTAAACATATTATGAAAAAGCGATCATTTAAACCCGGCTATGAATTTATCTTTTCTCTTTGTATCCTGGCAATTTTAGGATTACCCCCGCTGGTTTCTGCACAAAGCAGCACTAAAGATATGGATATTACCATTGTTAATGGCGATACAACTGTAAATGGAAAAAACATTAAAGACCTTTCAGGCAAAGACCGCCGCGAGGCTTTAAAGGATATTGGTAATATTTCAACTGTAAAAACAAAAAGCATTACTATCGATGCCCCAATGGCTAATAATGGCGACATGATACGCAAACATAAAAAAGGCGACTCAACTTTTGTCTTCCACTATAAAATGCAGATAGACGATAATCACCATCCAGAAATGCATGAATACCACCCCATGGATAAGGGCGATCGCGAGCGGGACGACCGTATGGGATTTGAACGTAAGAACACGCAGAACTTCATATTTACCAGTACAGACAATGAAGGTGTTAGCACCCATGTAAGTTTCCATGTGTCAGACCATTTTGGTCGATTGGACCCAGATGCGACAAATCATGAAAAAGTACAAATGGAAATGCTTGATTTGATGGACCTGACACTAGCGCCCGAGTTTTCAACCGGTAAAGTGTTATTACTGTTTAATCTGCCATCAAAAGCACCGGCAGAAGTAAAATTAAAAGATAGCAAGGGCACCATCCTTTGGAGTGCAAAAACTACTACCGGCAAATTCAGCACTGCTTTTGCCATGGGCTTAAACGGCACCTATTATCTGCAAGTAAAACAGGCGGGTAAAGTAACGGTAAAGAAAATAGTAAAGGAATAAAGCAGTTTGCAGTTGCCGGTAGGCAGTTTGCAAAACTTAAAAAAATAAAAGAGCCTTTCAATTCTGAAAGGCTCTTTCTGTATACTTAAGTTTTGCAAACTGCCTACCGGCAACTGCAAACTAATTAAAAAGGCAAATCGTCGTCATCCGGCTGTGAGCTAATGTCAGCAGGCGGAGCATAAGCAGGTGCACCGGCTGTAGCGCCCGCGCCTGATAATACATTCACTTTCCACAATTGTAATGAGTTGAAATACGTTTTCTTACCCGCTTTATCTGTCCACGGGCGACCTTTAAGGTTAAAGAAAACTTCAACATCATCCCCAACTTTAGTATTATCCAACAAATTGCAGCGATCCTGTATCGCTTCAAACTTCAAATATTCAGGATATTGAGGGTTCTCAATATATTCAAGTATCAATTCTCTTTTCTTAAGTGAATCTGTAACCTGCACGGTTGGAGACACTTCATGTACCTTACCTTTAATTTCCATAGCTTTAAAAAGTATTAAAATGTAAAGTTAATGGTATCTAATTAATTTGGGCATTATTTCATCCATAATTTCGCAACAATATCATCCAAGTTTTCCACAAATGCTCCGCTCCGTCAGCAATGACAATAGGCACCCATTAACGTGTGTAAAGGCTGTCATGGAGGTTCTCGAAGTATGTGGGCAGGCCTTTACGCTTATGCTTCGAGTGCCTGCATGACAACCCATACCACACACAGCTAAATTTATCTATATAGCATAGAGATTATTAATGATGTGTTTGTTTTTATTGGCATTAATGAGCTCCCTCCGGTCGGTTGTCTTCGTTCCTCGCAATGACGTTTAAACTTAAAAGCACAACCAATCGTTCACCCCAAAGAATCGGCATAGGGCTGATCCGGCAATCACAGACCCAGCCAAAGCACTACCGTTCATAGGATCAGAACGTAGCCGAGAGTTTTTCTTTGGTTACTTTCTTTTTGACGGCCAAAAAGAAAGTAACCAAAGAAAAGTAAACGGTATACACCTACGAGTTTACCGCGCTCCGCTCGCAATCACAAAAAGGGAAAAAACCCGCCAATCATCTACCTAAAACGGATTCTCCTGCTCATTCCTTCTCCGAATCGCCTCCTCCGTTCTCGGGATAAAATTTTGTCTCACGTTTAATTCAGCTATGGCCTGAATCTCCTCAATAAACGGACGTAGATCTTTATTGTAATCCTCAAACGCCAATTCAAAATCACCATTGTTTTTTACTAAAGCATCAGACAATGCTGCGGCCCCGCTTATTGACAACGATGCACCCATCCCCGCAGCGGGCGAAGCGCAATAACCGGCATCACCCACCAACGCCACCCGCCCTTTTGTCCACGATGGCATTTTTATCTGGCAAAATTTATCAAAGTAAAAGTTTTCCAAACCCTGCACTTCTTCCAATAATTCGGTGGTTCTCCAGCCCAACCCGGTAAACTGTTCTGCAATAATTTTTCTTTGCTGGGCGATATCACGATAATCATATGAGATCTCATTTTCAGAGAAGAAGCAAAAAATAATATCGGTTTTACTGTTGTAGGCATTCAGCATAACCGACTTGTCGGGCTCATTATACATCTGCATTGTTTTCTGTTTGATCAGTAATTTATTTACTGTCGTGATGGAGAAATATGCGTCAAGAAAATGCGTGTATTTGCTTTCCTCGCCAAACCATATTTTTCGCACACTCGAATGTGAGCCGTCGCAACCAAACAGCAGGTCAAAAGATCGCTCTGCACCACTTTTAAAAGTAGCTTTTATATCGTCTTCTGTTTCCTCTAACGTGGTGATGCTGTCGTTAAAAATAAATTCAACATCATTTTTCAGGTCGTTATATAAAATGGTAATAAATTTATCCCGTTCAATTTCAATATCATCATCAGGAAGTTCCTCCCCCTCGTTTCCTGTCGGCATCGAGCGAGCTGTAGTATCGTCGGCGTTTTTAAACTCTATCAGCTCCACATGCAGCCTGTTTGCTTTTAATTCATCGTAAATCCCCATGCGCTTGATAACATCCGCGGTTCCGCCACGTATATCAATAGCTGCACCATTAGTTCGGGGTTGGCTGGCAATTTCAACAACGGTTACCTGGCAACCTAACCTGTTCATCCAATATGCGGCGGATAGCCCGGCTATACTTGCGCCCGAAATGAGTATTTTTTTATCTTTTAATGATTCCATTTTTATATGCGTTAATTAATACGACAAAGGAACATCGCGCAGCAACAAGAAAAAATAGTAATACAGCGTAAATATTGGACTAATCGTGGTTTTTGTTTCGAAATGTCAAGGCTGTCATTCCCGTAACCTTACTAAATAACCGCGAAAAGTAAGGATAATCATCGTAACCTAAATCTATAGCGATCTCTTTTACTGATTTATCCGAATAATAAAGTAATCGTTTTGCTTCTAAAATTACACGCTGCTGTATATGGTATGAAACCGGATGGCCTGTCGTATTTTTAACACATTCGTTCAGGTAAGGCGTGGTTATATTTAACTTTTCAGCATAATCTGCCGGGCGTTTAATTGTGGTATAGTTTCGTTCCAATATTTCCCTGAAAGCCTTGGTAATAACTTCAAGACGGGAGAGTTTGTCGGTTGGTTTTGCCAATTCCAAATATTGCGAAGCAACTAACGCCACCAATCCATTACAACTATCTTTTAGCAGCGAATAGTATAATTTATCGCTTTTCCGTTCAGCAAATTTCATAAAAAGCGCTACCGTTTCAGAAATAATGGAAAACATTTCTTCGTTTAAAACTAATGGCTTTGCAGGGGTGATGCTTTCCAGCAATTTTAGGTATTCCGGGTGCAGATTTTCATTGGTGATCGCCCAACTGCATACGGTCATATTATCAAATACCGTGGTACGATGCACCTGATCAGGGTGAATGTAAATAATAGACGGTGCCATAATGATATACTTTTGAAAATCAATTTCAATATTAACAGTCCCTTTTTCAAGCAGGAAAAAAGAATGGCTATCGTGCCGGTGTGCTAATTTTGCTTCTTCCGAATGGTTTAGCATCGCCTCATCCTCAGCGCTTAAAGACATTCTCTCAATAGAAATACCTGCGTCAAAGTCGTCGGCTATGGTATTTATAGGAATGGATTGGTTCTTTTTAGGCATCAGCTTTCAATTCACTGTGTAAATATAGCTTTTGTATTATGCTATAACCATTGTTCCATCTTTAATAGATTGCAGGTTAACTTTTATTAGCTATTTTTGCATTTCATTTATAGTTACTTATCATCGAAAGGCAACAGGAGAATGAATATTTAATGAACGATCATTTATTTGAGCGTTTATTAATGTACTTATCCGTTACTCGTCTAATTTAAGTAGTTGAATAACAACGCCATGTCAGTTTTCTCCACCGATAGTAAAATCATAATAACCTGTAACAAAAGGCTGTCGCCATATCTTCAACAAGAGGTTGAGGCGCTGGGGTTTACGCCCGACCGTGTTTTCCCCACCGGCATTGAACTTACAGGAACAGTAAACGATTGTATACCGTTAAATCTTAACCTGCGCTGTGCAAGCCAGGTGCTTTATTTATTAAAGAGCTTTACCGCTGCCGATCCGAAAGAGTTGTACGATGGCCTTGTTGAAATTGAATGGGAAAAACTCATTGATTTCACGGGTTACTTCTCTATAACATCCAATGTTAATAACGAGCATATTTTAACTCCGTTGTTTGCCAACGTTAAAGTTAAGGATGCTATTGTCGACCGTATCCGGTCAGTAAAAGGCGTACGCCCTAACTCAGGTGCCGAATCAAACAAAACTGTTATCCACCTCTATTGGCAAGATGACAAGGCTGAGATTTTCCTGGATACCTCCGGCGAAACATTAGCCAAACACAGCTATCGTAAAATACCCGGCAAAGCACCAATGTTAGAGGCCTTAGCGGCATCAACCATTATAGCAACTAATTGGGATAAGGTAAGCACCTTTATTAACCCCATGTGTGGCTCTGGTACATTAGCTATTGAAGCTGCTTTGTTGGCTACGGATAAGCACCCCGGCTTGTTCCGCATGAATTATGCCTTTATGCATATTATGGGTTATGACGAGCAGGTATTTTTTGTTGAAAGACGCAAGCTTAAGGATAAAGCCAAAAAGGAAATTAAATTTAAAATTATAGCGACAGATATATCACAAGATGCAATCGACATCTCACAAAAAAATGCAAATACCGCAGGGGTAGAACATTTGATAGAGTTTGCTGTTTGTGATTTTGAAGATACCGAAGTACCTGCCGAGCCAGGCATAGTAATGTTTAACCCTGAATATGGCGAGCGCCTGGGTGTACATACTAAACTGGAGATCACTTATAAACGTATTGGTGATTTTTTAAAGAAAAAATGCCTGGGCTATCGCGGTTATGTTTTTACCGGCAACCCCGATCTGGCAAAGAAGATAGGACTACGGGCTTCAAGAAAAATTGAGTTTTACAACGGCAAGCTTGACTGCCGCTTATTTGAATACGAGCTTTATGAAGGCACAAAAAGAGACCCAAGGGAATAAGTTTTTTATAAAAGGCGGTATTATCATTGCCTTATTTCTGTTAACATCCGTTTATAGCAAAGCTCAGGATCAGTTGGTCTTTCCTTTTCAGGGAGGGGTTACTATTATGAATCGGTTTTTTAAGGATAGTTTAACTGTATCTCCGGAGATCATACAGAAAAAGGCTACCGGTACGGTAGTGCTAAAATTCACTGCCGATCCTAACGGGAACGTTAAAAAGATCATAATTTATTATGCCGATGATTACGTGTTAACCACTCCCGTAATCGAAGCATTGAAAAAATCTAACCATAAATGGATAATACCCGATCATGAAAAACTGCATGATTTTATTATCTCGTTCACGGTTAACTTTAATCCTCCTGCTATTGAAAGCGCAGCTTTAGCAAAAGAGGTATATCGATACTATAAACAACGTCACCCAATTGTATCTGTAAACCAGGTGCCAATTGATGACGTTACTTTGTTGCCGACTATTCAGGTTGACTATAACCTGCCGCAATAAAAAACAAAACACATTAAACGAGAAAAGCCCCAAATTGGGGCTTTTCTCGTTTAAATGGTGCAGTGAATACATCATTCATAATCTTCAATTAAACTAAATCAAAAGGGCGTTTTATAATTTTGCGTTTGCCTTTTTAATTAACTTAGGTAAATCTTTATTCAGTTCAGTCATTAAATGATCCAGTGCATCCTGGCACATTGGCAATACTTTGCTTGATGTCATCACCGGTACTCCCGCAACCATAGGGCTTACACTCTTCGATTTTCCGTTGTCAGATATCGAAAACACCCTTACACCGTCTCTATTATAAAGTTCAATATTAGCTCCGGCCATCATCCGTGCAACTCCCATATTGTTAAACCCATATTGTAACAAACGGAAACCAATAGTTACTACCATTACACCATCGTACTGGTTAAACATAGCCAGCATATTTTTTACATTGGCAGCTTCGCCCCAATTAATAATTATTTTATAGCCATCATAAGGTATATTGTATTTAAGTTGATTTGCGGGGTTTCCTGTCGGGTCAAATAATGGTACGTAATTTCTATACTCCACCTTATCTAACACCTCGTTTTCAGGCGCCAGGTCAAACGGAAAGTTTTTAGAGTAGGTACTAAAAAACTGGTCATGAAAATTTACAATAAGCGGAGTAAGATTAAAGTCAGGCTCATCGCTAAGGCTAAGCGCAGCAGCTTTGGCGGCAACACCAAAATCGCTAACGTCAATTTGTTTACTTACGTAAAAAGTAATAACAGCAACTTTTTTGTTTTGGGCGTAACTGCCGGTAATGGCCATGCCCAATAATATTACAGCAGTAAATAAAAATTTTCTCATTTAAATTAGTGATAGGGTTTGATTATCAATGGATAAATGTATCTAAAAGTTTATATAATCAAGAATTATTTATTGACTGATAACGTAACGGATACATTATCCGAGGCCTCTGTTTACAACAGAAGCAGGTATTTTCTTGTCTGGCAATGGGAGTCTGAAAAAAGAAAAAGCCCCAGGATCTGAGGCTTTACTTATTGGGTTGTAGTAACTTTATTACCCTTTCACACGCTCAACATAGCTGCCTGAGGTAGTATCAACCTTCACCTTATCGCCAATATTAATAAACAAAGGAACCTTAATTTCTGCCCCTGTTTCAACAGTAGCATTTTTTAATGCGCTGGTTGAGGTATCACCTTTAACAGCAGGTTCAGTATAAGTTATTTCTAATTCTACCGAGTTCGGTATCTGCCCCATGATCGGCTCATCACTTTCAAAAGCTACAACCACATTCATTCCTTCTTTCAAGAATTTTACTGCGGTGCCAAATAATTTTTTAGGCACATTATGCTGATCGAAGGTTTCATTATCCATGATCACCAATGCATCGCCATCTTCATATAAATATTGGTAATTGCTGGTTTCAACACGGGCTATATCAACCTCCTCATCGGTGCGGAAACGGTACTCCACCAATTTGCCCGATTTAACATTACGCATACGTGCCTGGTAAAAAGCACGTAAGTTGCCCGGTGTACGATGTAAAAACTCTTCAACCTGCACTAACTCGCCATTAAAGCGAAGTATATTACCATTTTTTATATCAGATGCCTTAGCCATAATATTTTATTGAGGCGCAAAATTAGAAAATAGATGTGAGATTTGAGATAGTAGATGTGAGATTTTCAGCACCTACTCGCTAGCCATAAACAAGATAGGAGATTTAAAACACGGAAAAACTCCCTGTCTCAAATCTCCTATCTCACGTCTCAAATCTGAAACTACAAAGTAGCTATATCAATCACAAAACGATAACGCACATCACCTTTAAGCATACGCTCATACGCGGTGCTAATATCTTTAATGTCGATCATCTCAATATCTGAAACAATGTTGTGTTCAGCGCAAAAATCAAGCATTTCCTGAGTTTCGGCAATACCGCCAATGCCCGAACCTGCAAGGCTTTTTCTGCCCCCTAATAAACTAAATGCAGCAACTTCAGCTGGTTTAGATGGTACACCCACGCATATCATGGTACCGTTGGTCCTTAACAAGGATAGGTACATATTAAAATCATGTTCTGCCGATACAGTATCCAATATAAAATCGAAAGTTCCTTTAGCCGCTTTGATCTGTTCAGGATCAGATGTTACCACAAAATGATGGGCACCTAACTTTTTAGCGTCAGCTTCTTTACTTGGCGATGTACTTAATACAGTAACATCAGCGCCAAAAGCAACACCAAATTTAACAGCCATGTGACCTAAACCGCCTAAGCCTAAAACAGCCAATTTGTGCCCTTTTCCAACTTTCCAATGGCGCAATGGCGAGTATGTGGTAATACCTGCGCATAATAATGGCGCGGTAGCGGCCAGATCCAACTTGTCCGATATGTGTAAGGTAAAATCCTCATGTACTACTATCGAGTTTGAATAACCACCATATGTTGGCGTTTTATGGTCCTGCTCTAAACCATTGTAGGTTTGTGAGCTGCCATTCAGGCAATATTGCTCCAAATCTTGTTTACAGTTTTCGCAAACACGACAAGAGTCCACCATACACCCGGTTCCGGCAAGGTCGCCTACTTTAAATTTGGTTACATGCGAACCTACTTTTACCACACGGCCAACAATTTCGTGACCAGGCACCATCGGGAATATACCCGGGAACCAGTCGTTTTTTATCTGGTGAAGATCAGAGTGGCAAACGCCGCAAAATTGAATATCAAATTGCACATCGTGAGGCCCTACTTCACGTCTTTCAAAATTCCAGGGCGCAAGATCTGTTGTCGGCGATTGCGCCGCGTATCCTTTTACAGGTATCATAAAAATAATTTTAGGTAATGTTTATTAAAATAAAGGTAAGGCAATAGATTTTCCCGGGAAACGATAAATGTCCGTACAATGCAATTTTTGGAATCAACCAAGCGATAACAGGCCCCTTTTTCGCTCTTCCGAACGCCTGTGAAGATAACTCAACAAAGGCATTTTATCAACACACCAAAGAAAAACCCGATAATCTTTACTATAATTGGTTTAAACCAGCTTCAACCCGGGGATGACCAATAACCTATATAAAAATCTACATGCCGAAGGCCTGATAAGTGAGGAGTCGCTTGAAAAGATCAGGCAAAAAGAACAAAAGCCTCTGCTATTCTCCCTTCATTGGGAAATCAAAACCCTATTGTATGTAGGGGTTATGCTCCTTACTGCCGGTTTAGGTACGCTGATCTATGAAAACATTGATAGCATTGGCCATCAATTTGTTTTACTGCTGATAGCCCTCATCTGCCTGGGCTGCTTCGCTTACTGCTTTAAAAACACCCTACCATTCAGTACACAAAAAGTAAGTTCGCCTAACGCTTACTTTGATTATATCTTACTGCTGGGCTGTATCAGTTTTATAACCTTTGTTGGCTATTTGCAATTTGAGTATAAGGTATTTGGCACCAATTATGGCATGGCCACATTTATTCCCATGCTGGTGCTATTCTTTATTGCCTACTATTTTGATCATTTAGGTATCCTAAGTATGGCCATTACCAATTTAGCCCTTTGGATGGGCGTATCGGTTACCCCAAAACAACTATTGATAGACAACGCCTATAATAGCGGAACTATAATTTACACCTACCTGCTTTTAGGCATTTTATTAATCATTGGGGCCTGGTTAACACGCATTTTCAACTTTAAAAAGCATTTTAAATTCAGCTATCAGCATTACGGCATACATGTTACTTATATCGTGCTGCTCGCTGGTTACTTTCATTATTATGATTCAGCAATCGCTGTAGCATTTATGCTCGGTATATTATTTTTATCAGCATTTATGTATAAAGAGGCACTTAAAGACAAATCGTTCTACTTTTTATTACTGGTAGTGTTGTACAGTTATATTGCCGCAAGTAGCCTGGTGGTACGGCTTTTTATACAGGCAGAAGATATTGTCGCAGTGTATTTATTGCTGTTTTATTTCATCGGATCGGGCATTGGCCTTACACTCCTGCTGATAAACCTTAACAAAAAACTTAAACCCGCATGATTATCTATAACAAAACATGGTTAGCCAACATGCGTTTACAGGCAGTCGTAAAAAAAGACCTGCTGCGTGGTTACATCACTGCCAATGAGTTTAAATTCATTACAGAAAAATACCCGGTGGGCTTTTACACGCCGAACCTGTTTGTAAGGGTTGGCTTAGTTATACTAACCTTCATTATTGCTTCATTTGCCAATGGTTTAATAAGCCTCGTGTTTGCAGCAACCGGAGCAGTTGAAACCTTCGGATGGTTCTTTTTTCTGGGGCTTATAAATTATATCGCTCTGGAGCTTATAGTGAAAAATAAAAATCATTTCAGATCAGGAGTTGATGATGCCCTTTTGTTCATATCGGGATGCTTATTTGTAAGTGGGTTTGTTATTCTGCTTTTCCGCATTAATGATACTATGAATTATATGGCCCTGGCGGGAATTATCTTTTTATTAAGTCTTTACCAGAGTATACGTTTTGCAGATATGCTGACAAGCGTTGTTTGTTGTATTTCCTTTTTTGCCTTTATCTTTTTTGGGTGGATAAAGTTTATACCAGCAGGTTTAGCAACCGCTCCGTTTGTTATGATGCTGGCTTCGGGAGGCATTTATTGGCTCTCTCGCATTAATAGTAAAAAAGAAAAATTTATTAATTATGGTAACTGCTTTGTTATCATCCAGGCTGTAAGCCTTTTAGCCCTGTATGCTGCAGGCAATTATTACGTTATCCAAACACTAAGCAGTGAAATGACAGCCCAAACAGGCTCTGTTCCGTTTGGGGCATTGTTCTGGACCTGGACCATTCTATTGCCATTTGTTTACATAGCGTCAGGCATACAAAAAAAAGACGTGGTACTGCTGCGTACCGGCTTACTGCTGATAACCGCTGCCGCGCTTACCTTCCGCAATTACTATCACGTGCTGCCCGTTGATGTTACGCTTACTATAATAGGAGCCGTAATACTTGGTATTGTTTATACCATTATGAAATATCTGAAAACACCCAAACATGGATTTACATATGTCGAAACAGATGATGGGCATTTAATGGATCACCTGAAAATAGAATCGCTCATTATTGCTGAAACATTTTCACACACGCCACAGGCCCCGGCAAATGAAGGCGTAAAATTTGGTGGTGGAGATTTTGGTGGTGGAGGATCGAGCGGTGGGTTTTAAAATTATACCCCCCTTGTCATTCTGAGGTACGAAGAATCTTCTAAAAGCGATAGGTGAGCATACAAGACCGCTTGCCTGTCGAAGAAGATTCTTCACTGCGTTCAGAATGACAAAACTACTGACAAAACACTGTCAGCACTTATCCCAACCCTATTCCCGAAATTTGTATATACCCCAAGCCCGAAAGATCAACAAAAAGAAGCATTGGCCTAGCGCGATTCCCGCCTCGGGGCGGGGAATGGTGGGGTTTAAACGACAGCACGATCTCCTCCTCCCTGCTACCCACCCGTTCTTGTGAAAGAGCAAAATTCTATTCTTTGAAATTTAAACAAGATACTGGTTTCAGTCTATGACTGAAATTCCGTATAAAGACAGTTTGCAACTGCCTTCAAAAGCCATTAATAACTAAGTAGAATGCTCATCTTCTCTTCAAGCCTGCTTTTAGCCATGAATTGATCTTCTAACTCCTTATTCATCGGGATGGCAGTATCCAAACTGGCACATCGTATTACCGGCGCATCCAGGTAAGCAAAACAATGTTCAGCTAAATGTGCCGCTATCTCCGCACCAAAACCGCTGGTTAAAGTATCCTCATGTAAAACCAAAACCCTGCCTGTTTTTTTAGCACTTGCCTCAACAGCATTTTTATCCCAGGGCTGCAAGCTGCACAAATCAATAATTTCGAGCGACAGCTCTGGATGTTTAGCCGCGTATTCTAATGCCCAATGAACACCCAGTCCATAGGTGATAATGGTCGCTTTTGTGCCGTACCGAACAACTTTCGCCTTGCCAATCTCCACAAAATAATCGCCATCGGGAACATCACCCGAATTGCTGCGGTATAAATATTTATGCTCAAAATAAATTACCGGGTTGGGGTCATCGATAGCAGCCATCAATAAACCTTTGGCATCAGCCGGGTTTGATGGATAAACAACTTTTAATCCGGGAGTTTTGGTAAACCAGGCCTCGTTGCTTTGCGAGTGAAACGGCCCCGCCGATGTACCGCCGCCAGCTGGCATCCGGATTACCACATCTACGTTTTGCTCCCAGCGGTAATAAGTTTTGGCCAAATTATTTACTACCTGGTTAAAGCCACAGGTAACAAAATCGGCAAATTGCATTTCTACAACAGCCTTACCGCCATTTAAGGCCAATCCCATAGCCGCGCCCACAATGGCAGATTCACAAATAGGCGTATTGCGTACCCTGCCTTTTCCAAACTCCTCCACAAAACCCTGGGTTATTTTAAACGCCCCGCCATATTCAGCAATATCCTGACCCATAATAACCAGATTTGGATGTTTCTCCATGCTCAACCTTAAGCCATCACTTATCGCGTCAATATATCTCTTTTTGGTGCTGTTAAGGGGTAAAGCTATAACCGGCGTTCGATAAGCCTTGTACATATCCGCTATTTCAATATTCTCATCCGGTACAATATCGGGCTCTTTAAAGGCTTTCTCTATCTCAACATCAATAACCTTGTTAAATTCATTCCTGATGTATTGCGGCCATTCGGGTCGGAGCACAAATTCATCAATTAAATATTTTTCAAAAGTTAACAAAGGGTCTTTTGCTTTCCATTCCGTAAATAGTTCCTCAGGAACATATTTGGTGCCCGATGCTTCCTCATGCCCCCTCATTCTGAAAGTCATACATTCCACCAAAACCGGGCGTGGGTTTGCACGAATATCCTCTGCTATGCCCTTAATCGTATGATAAACCTCCAGGATATTATTCCCATCAATCCGGCGTCCCTCCATTCCATAACCTACCGCTTTATCAACCAAACGCTTGCAGGCATATTGTTCTTTTGTTGGGGTAGATAGGCCGTAGCCATTATTTTCAATAATAAATATCACTGGCAGGTTCCAAACCGCGGCAACGTTTAGCGCCTCATGAAAATCACCTTCGCTGGTTGCGCCTTCACCCGTAAAAGCCAGGGTTGCCTTCTTGCTGTTATTTAAAACATCAGCCAATGCTATGCCATCCGCCAAAGCCAATTGAGGCCCGAGGTGAGAGATCATACCAATAATTTTATATTCCTGTGTGCCGAAATGAAATGATCTGTCGCGCCCCTTTGTAAAGCCTGAAGCTTTCCCCTGCCATTGGCCCATCAACCGGGCTAAGGGTATTTCGCGGGTTGTAAAAACACCCAGGTTTCGGTGCATGGGCAATATATACTCATCCTTTTGCATGGCGAGTGTGCAGCCAACGGCAATGGCCTCCTGACCGATACCGGAGAACCATTTTCCAATGCGGCCTTGCCTTAACAGGATCAGCATTTTCTCTTCAATCAGCCTCGGAAGTAACAATTTCCTATAAAAAGCGATTAAATCGTCATTATTTAAATTTTTTCGGTCAAAATTCATATAGCTAAACTACTGATGTTTTTAAAACTTTGTATGTTTACAATCTCAACTCCTTTTATACTATGAAAAGTATTCGTTTGTTACTTTCTATATTACTTACCTCAGCAGGTTTTATTGCTCACGCCCAGAATTATTATCTAATACCAGAAAAGTTCTTTCTGCAAAAAGGCGACAAGCTTGATATGCATATCATAGCAACCGATGATTTTACCAAGCAAACCGACGTTAAGTTTCAACAAAGCAACACACAAAGTGTGTTTATGTATGAAGGGAAGAAAAAATTCGATCTGAATGGCGTTGTAACAGGTGCCGATTCGGCAGTAAGCTACCCGATTAAAGAGGATGGGTTAACCCTGATCTCGATGACGACTAAACCTTTGGCAAATGAAATGAGCCGGAGCAAGTTTTTAAGATCGTTAGATGCCGATGACCCGGATAACATTGCCGATAAGGTAAAAAACAGCAACCAGCTTTTTTATAAAGAAAGATACACTTACTATATGAAAACCTTAGTTCAGGTAGGCGACCCAGGTGGTAAAGCATTTGACAAACCCTTGAACGACGATTACGAGATTATACTTAAAGACAACCCATATAAATTTAACTATGGCGATGATATATCAGCACAGGTAAATTTTAAAGGCAAGCCCTTAGCTGCGGCTACAATAATGCTGTACGTTAAAACCGCAGGCGGAAATGTGTATCCTCAAAAACTGAGCAGCGACAATGCCGGCATGATTTACTTCAAGCTTAGCCGCGAAGGCGTATACATTTTATCATCACGCCACTCAGCCCAGATAAAAGATAAAGATGCTGATTTTGAAAGCTGGCGTACAAGTTATGTCTTTGCCTTCAGCAGCAATAACCAAATGCCTAATACTTATAGAGAGTTTGGGTTCGGAAACAAGCACTAAATATATACAGCCCGATATTACTCGCCTAGGAATAGACGTTTTGTCAATGTCGTTTTTCTTAGTAAAAACGTTAAGATTATTGCAGCAATAAATATCATACTTACCATGATTAGCTTGATTGAAAAATCATAATATAAATTGATGTGAAATAGTTTCTTTATAATGACAGCAAACCCCTCTAAAAAAACGATGTGGCTAAGGTAGACACCATACGAGGTTGAGCAAAGCTTGAATGGCCATTTAGGCATAGTATAAATTGGCAATCCAAATGTTATAAGTAACAAACCTAAACCACACAAGGGTAATTTATTTGTGTATTTAAACAAATAAAAATAATCATTAAAATAAATCCCCGATAGCGCGAATAAGGTGAGGGCGACTCCACCAATTATATAATAATAGTTGGTTGTTGTGTTACGTGTACTCTTTGAAAATAAAAACCCGACAGCTAAATAGAATATAATACATTGTAATGGAGTAACCCCAAAGGCATTAATAACGCTGCCCAAAATATAGTACAATACCACGAAGGTTAAAACAACAAAACCTATTACCTTCTTTTTATAGCTACAATAAAAAATAAGATATATTGACAAAGCAGTAGCTTGTAAAGCAATAAGCTCAGGCAGGTAATAAAGCTGTACGGCACCTTCCCCATAAAATAGCATACGCCAAAACACAAATTGACCACCAGTAGCATGCTGCAACCCAATCAGTCGGCTTTTTAATACCATTAATGCTACATACACCACCGTCCAGGCTAAGTATGGTAACAGAATACGATACCCCATCTTTTTAAAAACATCACCAATCGATAAATCTTCTTTTAAACCTGAAATAAAATAGGTTAGGGAAACAGCATAGAAAAACGGAACACACAGCGGCGAAAAAACTGTATTTATATTACCGGCAGCAATAGTATTAAATGGGACGTGTATGCAGATTACCCCAAATGCCGCTAAAAGTCTAAAGATGTCAACAGTGCCATTCCTTTTGGATGTAATCATTATTTGATTGGTAATACTTGATTACAATTATTCACCTTTATTTCGTTCCTGCCATTGCTCAGTAAATGACTTTTCGGCTACCTCTGGTAATTGCCTCAGATTACCCCAGGTTTTTTTAAAAAACGTTTTAAGCAGAAAGTTTTTGGTATTTCCACTAAAATAATCCTCCAATTTGCGTTTAAGCATACCCTTTTTCCAAATCGCCCACCCCCAGCGCTCTTTGGTGGTTACCAGGTTATCTTTAACCGAATCACGACGATTAAGCAACAACATTTTATGTATGTCGATTTTAACGGGGCAAACTTCGGTACATTTTCCGCAAAGGCTACTAGCATAGCTTAAGTGCTTAAAATCTTCCATGCCGCGCATGTGGGGGGTAATCACCGAGCCAATAGGGCCGCTATAATCAGTATTATATGCATGACCGCCAATGTTTTTATATACCGGGCAAGCGTTTAAACAAGCACCACAGCGTATGCAATATAAACCTTGCCGCTGATCTTTTTGTGCCAGCAGGTTAGTGCGCCCATTGTCTAAAAGAATCACATACATTTCTTCGGGCCCATCTGTTTCATTGGGCTGGCGCGGGCCGCTTAAAATAGTATTGTATGCCGTCAAATTTTGTCCGGTACCATGTGTGGAAAGCATCGGCCAAAACAAATCAAGATCGGCAAGGGATGGGATCATCTTCTCGATACCCACAATCGCGATGTGAATTTTGGGGAAGCTGGTGGTTAAACGGGCATTACCTTCATTTTCAGTTATCGCGATGCTGCCTGTATCTGCAATCAAAAAGTTTGCTCCAGTTATGCCCGCATCAGCCTGCACATATTTCTCGCGCAGTATCTCACGTGCCTTTTGTGTAAGTTGCTCGGGTGTTGAATCAAGCGGGGTGCCGAATTTTTCATTAAACAGCTTCGCGATATCTTCTTTAGATAAGTGCATGGCCGGCGTTACAATATGATAAGGCTTTTGCCCCAGCAATTGCACAATATATTCGCCCAGGTCGGTTTCTAAAGATTCTATCTGGTTATGCTCTAAAAATTCATTTAGCTGAATTTCTTCAGTAACCATTGATTTGGATTTTACAACCTTTTTTACGCCTGCTTTTTTTAGGATATTTAGGATTTCGCGGTTAGCTTCTTCGGCATCATTCGCCCAGATCACTTTGCCGCCGCGCTTCTGAAAATTGGCTTCAAACTCGGGTAAAAACTTATCCAGGTTCTCCATCACTTTCCATTTCAGCACATGCCCTTTGCGCTTATTATTTTCCAGGTTGATGACCTTTGATAATCCTCGCGCAAAGGCGGCGTCGTATTTACCAATGTTATAATTGATAATGCGGCGATGATCTTTATCAAAAGCCTTTTGCTCGCTCGCAACCAGAAATTCTTCAGCTACTATACCCATATTATCAGAATCAAGAGCCAAGATGTAAGAATCAAGACGAAAAGTCTTACACTAAGTTCCCGGCGTTTATGATAACCCCAAGTAAAAGAATCGGAGTCGAGAAAAATCTTGACTCTTGATTCTTTCATCTTGGTTCTATTTTTTTTCCATTCTCTCCAGCATGGTAATAATTTTATCCAGCTTGTCCAGTTCTATTTTATTTAACAGAACCTGTAATTCTTCTATTTCCTTTTTAGCCTCTACGTTGGTTCTAAAATCTTCATCAGCCTGTGCACGGTCACGTTCACCCTGGCGATTTTGCGCCATCATGATAATTGGCGCCGCATAGGCTGCCTGTGTTGAGAAAAGCAGGTTAAGCAAGATGTACGGATACGGATCCCAATGATCTACATAAGCAACTACGTTTAAAGCCATCCATAAAATCACAATAATGGTTTGAATGATAATAAACCGCCATGACCCCATGCCTGTAGCCACAGAATCAGCGAGCCTTTGCCCGAAGGTCATTTCATTTTTATGCTTCTGATGCCAATTTACTTTTTGCTCCATAATTTTTTTTATTGTTTCTAAGCTAAACATACTAATTTAATTGAAGCTAACGACCTTCATTAAATAAAGATGTTGCAGAAAAGTTTGATATAAACGTAATTATCGTAACCTATCGGCTGATTTGATCAGCTTTTCATCGCGCTGGATGCCTTTTATCGCCAGCAACATAAAAACAATAGCTAATGGACAAAGCAACATGCCAATACCATAATTATTGGTTTGCAGGGTAATGTCGCCCACTACCGCCTTCGAAGCCTGGGCTATCCAAAAGCTATAACCAATAATCAGCAGCATGGCGCTATAACATAAAGCTATTTGTTGTTTCCGGTTTTTGAAAAGGAAAATAATGACCAATGGAATAAGCGCCGCAACACCGGTAACGGCAGTAAGCGCCACAAAATGGTCAATATGTGTTTGCTGACCGTTCACATCCTGGTAAGTGCCGGTAACTGTAATGGTGGTAGGTTTATTATCTACATAAACATTATGCACCAGCGGAAACAGGAAAAGAGCGAAGATTGCCAGTGAGGCTAAAAAAAGATATATGCTTTGTACGCGTTGTAACATGACTATTTTTTTATTGATAAGCAAATATAGAATTGTTTAGTTAAATGATAATCACATTAAATCATTTGAATTAGTTTTGGTTAATGATAAAATGTTAAGTAAATTCACATATAGATGGGTATTGTAATAACTATATTTTTTATTGTGTCGTTTGTGGCTGTATTCCCCATTTACGGTTATATAGGGCGCAGATTAAAAAAGAACTACATCCTTTGGGGGTTTATAGGATGGGGTGTAATGTTATCATATTCATTAATATTGTTCCCCCTTATTTTTTTATTTAAAGAACCCTCTTTCAGACTTATTTTCTGGACGGCTGTTGAATTTACCAGTCCTATAGTTAGCTTATTTGTCGCATGGTATATTGCCTACCGCAACGGCTTCTTAAAGAAAAAAGAGCAACTGGCTTAACCGGGCACAGGGTAATCACTTTTAGAATTTATGTGCTTTGTATATGGTTTTAATCTCTAAAATTAAAGTGCGGACACCCTAGGGAAAGGAGGAGGATAGGGTAGATATACGACATTCTCATTCTTTAGCCCGTTCAAAAATCCATATTTTTGTACTGTGGCAACCCAACGCTTTTTTATTGAACTCGCTTACGATGGCTCGCATTATCATGGCTGGCAATTACAGCCCAATGCAATCGGCGTGCAGGAGGTTTTGAATAAAGTATTAAGCACCATTCTGCGAGAGCCAATTGAAACCCTCGGTTGTGGCCGTACCGATACCGGCGTACATGCCAAACAATTCTTCGCGCATTTTGATGCGGAAAAGTTAATGGCCGATGGGATTTGGCAAATGGATAAAGGCGGTTTCCTACGTAGCCTGAATTCTGTTTTGCCGCATGATATTGCTGTAAGCAACATTTTCGCTGTAAATGCCGATGCACATGCCCGATTTGATGCTACTTTACGATCATACGAGTACCACATCCATTTTAATAAAGATCCGTTTAAACATGGCTATTCCTGGTTGCTGCGCGATGAGCCGGATCTGGAGCTAATGAACCGTGCCGCTAAAATCATCATGGAGTACATTGATTTCAGCTGTTTCAGTAAATCAAACACACAGGTAAAAACCAACAACTGCAAAATATCTAAAGCAGAATGGGTGAAAACGGATAACGGAATCGTTTTCCACATCTCCGCCGACCGCTTTCTCCGTAATATGGTACGGGCAATAGTGGGTACGCTGATACAAGTCGGCAAAAAAGAAATTGAACCCGAGGATGTACACGCCATCATCCGTAGTAAAAACCGAAGCAATGCGGGCACATCAGTACCTGCGTGTGGGTTGTATTTAACTGAAGTGGTTTATTAGTAGCAAGTGGTTAGTATCAGGTATCAAGACTTTTTTCTTTATCGAAAGATTGTCTAACTCCCTCCCCTGGGAGGGGTGCGGCTGAAATGAGCGGTGGCGGGGTTGCGCTTGAAGGTTATCGGCCATACCCCTCCCTCCACCCTCCCAAGGGAGGGAATCGCACCAGCCAACGCTTTTTGTCGATTTTTTCCTTTGTTGGTGTCCCCGCCAACAAATACCCAGATCATAACTTCAACACTTTCTGAAAACAAAGTCAATTTACAAATTGAGATTTTTGATGTTGCAATTATAATTTACCTTTGATTTAGTGAGCGAGAATAAACAAGATAACGACACAAAGACAGCAGCACCCAAAGCAGCTGATCAAAAAACGCCCCCTTCGGCGAGCGCAGGAGTTACTGGCAAAGCACTCGACTGGAAACTGCTTGGCCGCGTAATGCATTACGTTAAGCCATACAACACCACGTTTATTATAGCGGTATTCCTTACTGTTTTTTTGGCAGGAGTCGCCATCATACAACCCATTCTCATCCAAAAAACAATGGATGATTATATTTTAAAGAATAACTATACGGGGTTGGTATTTATGGTGGAACTGATGATCACCCAGCTCATTGTACAAACCATCGCCCAATATTACCAAACGTTTATTACCAATTGGCTGGGCGAATCCGTTATCCGTGATTTGCGCATTGATATTTTTAACCACATTACCAGCCTGCGTTTAAAATATTTCGACCGTACACCGATAGGCGTACTCATCACCCGCACAGTATCCGACCTGGAAACCATTGCCGATATTTTTTCGGAGGGATTGATTTCCATTATGGGCGATATGCTGTTGCTTTTGGCGGTTATTGGCTATATGCTTTGGGTAGATTGGCGACTGGCTTTGATAACATTAATCCCCATGCCTTTCCTTTTCGCATCAACCTATGTATTTAAGGAGGCTATCAAATCATCCTTCCAGGAAGTACGTACGCAAGTAGCGCATTTAAATACTTTTTTGGCCGAACATATTTCGGGTATCAGCATTATCCAACTATTTGCGCGTGAAGAGCAGGAGATGCGCAAGTTTGTATCCGTCAACAAAAAATACCGCGATGCCAATATCCGCTCTAACTGGTATTACTCCATCTTTTTTCCTGTGGTGGAGGTTTTGTTTGCCATGTGCATAGGCCTGCTGGTTTGGTACGGCAGCAAGCGGGTATTGTCTGATCAGCAGCTTACTTATTTATCTACTATAGGAAAACCGGTTACACCCGGCACCATCTTGGCCTTTATCGTTTACTTGAATCTATTATTCAGGCCGATACGCCAGCTGGCTGATAAATTCAATACCCTGCAAATGGGTATGGTGGGCGCCGACCGTATTTTCAAGGTTTTAGATACCGACGAAGTTGCTGTAAACACCGGCCACCTAAAACCCGCCCGCATTAATGGAAACATCGAATTTAAAGATGTTTGGTTTGCTTATAACGATGAAAATTGGGTATTAAAGGATATAAACTTTACCGTTAAACCCGGCGAAACATTGGCTTTAGTTGGCGCAACCGGGGCCGGCAAATCATCAACCATCAACATACTGAACCGCTTTTACGAAATAGGCAAAGGAACCGTGACCGTTGATGGGCATAATATACAGGACTATGATGTGAACTACCTGCGGGCACAAATTGCTACCGTGATACAGGATGTTTTTTTGTTTACCGATACCATTGCCAACAACATAAGCCTGAATAATGAGGCGATTACCCGCGAGCAAATTATCGCGGCAGCAAAAGACGTTGGCGCGCATGAATTTATTGAACGCCTGCCGGGCGGTTACGATTATAATGTGATGGAACGCGGCTCTACCCTATCTGCCGGTCAGGCGCAACTGATCTCGTTTATACGGGCTTTGGTTTATGATCCCGCGATTTTGGTTTTGGACGAGGCCACCTCATCGGTTGATACCGAAACGGAAATATTAATACAAAACGCCATTGATAAATTGATGGAAGGCCGCACATCTATCGTAATCGCTCACCGCCTATCTACCATACAAAAAGCGGATAGAATTATCGTACTGGATCACGGCGAAATCAAAGAAACCGGCACCCACCAGGAACTGCTAAAAATTGAAGACGGATACTACCGCAAATTATACGACCTGCAATTTAACTCGGCAGGTATTAGCCGGTAATATAAAAATGATCGTCATTGCGAGGTACGAAGCAATCTCTACATGAGCAAGGCGATTAGAAAGGTATTAAACCTACTAAGCCGCTCTGTAAAATATAGAGATTGCTTCGTACCTCGCAATGACGCGTTGTTTTTGTGTTTATTTAGTTACCTTTTGTTTAAACCTAAAACTTTCAACTTAGTGCTTTTGACCACTCACGCCGTTACACTTTACCCCTTTTCAATCGGCGGTTTCGTGCCGGGGTTAACTGGTTGCTCTTCTTTCTCATGTTTCTTAGCGATGTCCCCACCATGCGGTTGATCGGCTCTATATTCTTTATCTGATTTTTTAACCACACTTTTATGGCCGTTATCATGCGACCTCTCGGTTGGAGTATCTGTCGGTGATGGTTTATTGGGTGAGTTTGCTGGCTTTGTCATTTCGTGTATGATATATCTGTTATCATTAAACCAACAAGCTTATCTCTTTGTTTAAAAACCCCGCTATTTTGTAATAAATTGATTACAGGGTAATTTTGATGCTCCTGATTTGTCTCATTATAAATTCATATTATCTTAAACCATTAAAAAATGAAAAAGCTATTATTCCTGCTGTTATTATCATTGCCGGTTTTTTGCCATGCGCAAACAGACACCACTGCTTATCAAAAAAAGATAGCTTACTGTATTGTTGGAATCGGCTCGCCATCAAGAAAATATGTTGTTGCAACATTATTTGACGGGACAACAACAAAAATCAGCGATACAGAAATAAAGGATAGCAAAGGCAAACAGATCAAGTTTCCTACAACAATCGCCGTTCTTGATTATGTAACCCAACAGGGCTGGACATTGGTTTCTTCTTATTATGCAGGTGCACAAAATTTTATTTTTAAAAAACCCGTTGCCGCCAGTATACATTAAGGCCAATTGCTTGTTAAATTTTGTTAAACCCTGCCGACTTTAATGTACGAAATCGCATTTATACTTATTGAACCGATACTTCCATCAAATTGTTTAAAAAGCCGCCCTTTTGTAATATATTGATTACAAGGTAACACGGCTAAAAATATTGTGTCAAATCAATAATTAAATCATAATCGCTAATTAAACATGAAAAAAATAATCTTCCTTGCGCTGTTTGCAATACCAATGTTTTGCAGGGCCCAAACCGATACCACTACTTATCAAAAAAAAATAGCTTATTGTACTGTTGAAATTAGCCAATCTGGGTCAAAGTTTTTAGCCACATTAGATGACGGGACAAAAACAAAGGCCAGCGATATGGAAATAAAGGATAGCAACGGCAAACAGACCAAGTTTACTTCAAGAATCGCCATTTTCGACTATATAACCCAACGAGGATGGAAATTAGTTTCTTCTTATTTCTTGGATGGCAAGTACGATAATACATTAGGATTGATTTTTGAGAAACCTGTTGCTACCAGTACACATTAAGGCCAATTGCTTGTTAAATTTTGTTAAACCCCGCCTGCTTAATATACTAAATCGCAATTAATCACATATAAACTTTTACCTTTAAGGCGTGTTTGTTAATTTCGCACAAACCCAAAGGTATCTATGGAAGAATTTGAAGCAAGCGAATCAGCAAAAAAAACCAAGACGATATATATATCTACCGTTTTTGGGATAGCCATGGTATTACTGATGGTTGGTTTGCTGGGCCTTATACTGGTACACGCCAATAACCTAAAACGCTACGTTAAAGAAAACATAGTGCTTAATATTTTTGTGGATGACGCGGCACATGAAACTGATGTATTGCAACTGCAAAAACAATTGGAAACAAATCCAATGGTTAAGCAAACCCAATATGTGAGCAAAGAATTGGCTGCACGTAACCTCCAAAAAGATCTGGGCGAAGATTTTGTGAAGTTTTTAGGTTACAACCCTCTTTCACCATCGCTTGATGTTTATTTGAAGGCAGATTACGCCAATAATGCAGATATAGAAAAATTCAAAGCCGAATTACTTAAGAATCCATTAGTAAAAGAAGTTAAATACCAACAATCATTGGTTGATGAGATGAACCAAAACATAACCTCTATAAGTTTGGTTATCTTGGTTTTCGCGGGCATTTTTGTGATATTATCGGTAGCGTTAATTAACAATACTATTCGTTTAGCAATCTATTCGCAACGGTTTTTAATCAAATCCATGCAATTAGTGGGCGCCACAAAAGGCTTTATCCGCAAGCCATTTTTGTTATATGGCATTTGGCACGGTTTATTAGGCGGCCTTATCGCCGTTATGATTTTAATTGGAACATTGTATTTTGCCGATAAACAAATACCGGATCTGATTATATTACAAAGCTATACCGAGTTTGGTATCGTGTTTTTAGGCGTAATTGGATTAGGCATTTTTATATCTGGCTTCAGCACGTTTTTAGCAGTAAACAAATTTTTAAGATTAAAGATATACGACCTTTACAGGTAATCTCTCATTAATAAATCAACATTTAAAACATTATAAATGGCACAAAAAATAACACAACCGGCCAGCACGGTTAAAACTTCTACAAGAAGCACCGCAGAATCACAACCTGTACATTTTGTTTTTGATAAAAGTAACTACACCTGGCTTATTGCTGCTGTTGTTGTTGTTATTCTCGGTTTCTTCCTGATGTCGGGCACAACAGATATTTATAACACAACCAAAATTGTTATAGCTCCGCTTACCGTTTTGGCGGGATTCGGTATTGGGTTTTACGCGATACTTAAAAAGCCTGATACCAAAGCATGAGTATAATACATGTTATTATCCTCGCAATTATTGAGGGGATAACAGAATTTTTGCCGGTATCATCAACCGGTCACATGGTTATTGCCAGCTCGTTAATGGGCATCAGCAAAGATGAGTTTGTAAAACTGTTTGAAATTGTAATACAGCTTGGCGCCATACTGGCTGTTGTTGTATTATACTTTAAGCGTTTTTTCCGCTCGCTTGATTTTTATTACAAGTTAGTTGTAGGGGTTATCCCCGCGGTGATATTGGGCGTACTGCTAAAAAAACACATTGATAAATTATTGGAAAGTCCGCTTGTTGTGGCTTATGCATTTGTTATCGGTGGGGTAATCCTCCTTTTTGTCGACAAATGGTTCAATAAACCAACGGTGACCAAAGAGCAAGACATCAGCTATTTAACAGCCTTTAAAATTGGGTGTTTTCAATGCTTGGCGATGGTTCCGGGCGTGTCCCGATCTGCTGCTTCTATCGTAGGTGGTATGTCGCAAAAATTAAATCGTACCGCCGCGGCTGAATTCTCTTTCTTTTTAGCGGTGCCTACGATGTTTGGTGCAACCCTAAAGGATCTTTGGGATTTTCACAAAGATAATCATCTTGATTCGGCAACACTTCATCATGATATTATCTACCTGCTAATAGGTAGCGCGATAGCATTTGTAGTGGCTTTATTAGCAATACGTACATTTATCACCTTTTTAGAGCAAAAGGGTTTTAAGCTATTTGGCTTTTATAGGATATTGGCTGGCCTGGTCATCATAATATTATACTATTCAGGCAATGCTTTGCATAACATGTAAAACATTAAAATAAATAAAAAAAGGCCCTGATAATCAGGGCCTTTTTTTATTTACTTACTTTCCGGTTGTTGCCCCGCAGCATCTTGCGCCTTTTTTATCGAATCCTGCTTAGCTTTTAACGCCTTTTTCTTTTTGTTAAAAAAGCCTTTCAACAGAAAGTTATGTTGGGCGGCGGTTAAATCCTCATTTAAGGTAGATGTAGTTTTATGTACATTAGCCATGGTGGTTTTGGCCTGTTTAACCGTAGCATCCAGGTCATTGGCCATTTTATCATTATTCAATAATCTACCTAAACTACCTTTACCGTTATTCACTTTCCCTGTAATTTCCGACAAGTTTTGTATCAAAGTACCTGCATTATCTGCAATACCTGTTAGTTTGGCTATGATCTTATCAGCATCAACCGGAGGTACTGAGGGTAGCTGATCGCCATTCGTTACCGGCACCTGACTGGTTATACCACCCGGCGCAATTACAACCAATTTGTCTCCCATCAAACCATCGCTGCCAATACTAATCTTCGAATCCTTTTTAAGGAACTTCTTCACATCATCATTTAAGGTCAGGTCCACACGTACTGTTGTGTCATTTATTATAGTGATGTTTTGTACAATGCCCACAGTTATACCCGCAAACCGAACGTTGTTGCCAATAGCGAGGCCATTAACATTTTTAAACGTTCCGTAAACGCCAAATGTGGAACTAAACAGATTTCTTTTATTGCCAATTAAAAAAATAATGGCAATTAAAACCGCTAAACCAGCAATGGTAAACAGCCCTATTTTCATTTTTTGTGATCCCGTTGTTTTCATGATATATCTTTAAAAAATTCCCTGGCTATTTCGTTTTTTGATTTTTGAAGGCTTTCAAATGTTCCTTCGGCTATATATTCCCCATCATCCATAATCACTACCCGGTCTGATGTGATGCGTGCGCATTCCATATCGTGGGTTATAATGATCGAGGTTGTTTTATATTTCTTCTGCATATTCAGTATCAGCTCACTTATTTCTCGTGATGTAATCGGATCTAAGCCGGTAGTTGGCTCATCATACAACATTATTTCAGGTTTAATGATCAATGTACGGGCCAATCCAATCCGTTTACGCATGCCTCCGGAGAGATCTGAGGGCATTTTGTCTACTGCGTCAACCAAACCCACCCCCTCCAGCACTTCGTTCACCCGTTCATCTATTTCGCGCTGATCTTTCATCTTTAAAACCCGGGTTAATGGAAATTCCAGGTTTTCTCTCACCGTCATCGAATCAAAAAGCGCACCGCTCTGAAACAAGAAACCGATTTTCATGCGTAATTCCTTCAGCTGGTTATCATTCATATCGGTAACCTCGTCGCCAAATACTTTTATTGATCCGCCATCGGGTGTTAATAAACCCACTATACATTCTATCGTAACCGATTTCCCCTCACCGGATTTCCCCAGTACAACCACATTTTCGCCACGATCCACTTCAAGGTTGATGTCTTTCAGTACATTCTTTTTACCGAAAGATTTTTTCAATCCTTTTATCACGATAATTGCTTCTTTCTTAGGATTTTTAATCGCTTCCTTTTTTTCCTTTACCGCTTCCATATTATTTGTAGAATAAAATACTGGTTACCTGTACAGCAATGGCGTCAATAACAAAAATCCACAGCGAAGCGGTTACCACAGCCGAATTAGCCGCTAAACCCACGCTCTCGGTTCCCTTGTTTGAGTTGAAGCCTTTATAACATCCCACAAAACCTATCGCGAAGCCAAAAAAGATGGTTTTAACAAAGGCCGGTAAAAAGTCAGAAAAGTCGATTGAATCCACACATTTGTGCAGATATAAGGTATAGCTAACGCTATCTTTAATATTCAGGGCTAAAAAACCACCTGCTAAACCAATAATATCGCCAATAACCGTTAGTAACGGCACCATAAGTGTTACCGCCAATATGCGTGTAACTACCAGGTATTGTACTGGGTTAGCGCCCGATACTTCCATGGCGTCAATTTGCTCGGTAACCTTCATACTACCCAGTTCAGCGCCGATGCTTGATGATATTTTACCGGCACATATCAGCGCGGTAATCACAGGACCTATCTCGCGGATAAGCGAAACGGAAAGTGTCTTGGGCAACATCCCCACCTGGCCAAATGATTCTAAAGACGGCCGTAATTGTAAAATTAAAACGGCTCCCATAATGAACGAAGTTATACCAACCAGCATCATCGACCGGTAACCGATCTCATAACACTGACGAATAAACTCCGACCACTCGAAGCCGCCTTTAAATATATTCCTGAAAAATCTGGTAAAGAAAACGCACTGGTCACCAACCTCGGCAAACCATTTTCTCCAACCCGTTAGTTCTAATTCCTGCTCCGCCATAAGGTATTTATTAATTGACTGTTACAACAAATAGCAAGCTATTTGTTTTTTTAGTCGCTCAAATAAATCTCACCTTGGCGTTAAAGCCGGTTTACATCATTGGTATTTCCATCAAAAGCAAACGGGATTGAGCTTCGGTTTCAATTGTAAGTGAACTTAAATCATAAACACCCAAAGCGTCTCTTTTGTTTAATGTGTGCCCATCAATATTAGCAACACCCTCAATAACGAAGATATAGATGCCATTTCCCGGAATCTTTATATCATAGTTAATGGTCTGTCCCGGCTCAAAATCACCCATGGAAAAAACAGCATCCTGATTAATCCAAAGCGCATCTCCGTCTTTATTTGGTGATATAAGCGTTGCCAATTGATTGGGTTTTAACACATCGTTAAAGTTTTTTTGATCATACCTTGGCTTGATGTTTCTTTCTTTAGGGAATAACCATATTTGCAAGGTATTAGCGTCTTCTGTTTTAGAATGATTATACTCAGAATGTGTAATACCGGTACCTGCCGACATGATCTGAACTTCGCCTGAATGGATCACACCCACGCTTCCCATGCTGTCTTTATGCTCTAAAGCACCTTTAATCGGGATGGTGATAATTTCCATATTATCATGCGGGTGGGTACCAAATCCGGTTCCTCCTGTAATAATATCATCATTTAAAACCCTAAGCGCACCAAAGTGTACTTTTTCAGGATTGTAATATGGGCCAAAACTAAATGAGAAATTAGCTTTTAACCAACCTATGTCATTGTGTCCGCGTTCGTTAGCGGGATAATATATACTTTTCATAATCGTTTTATTAATTTACATGTTTGAACATTCAATTTTTATTCCACAAATTAATTATGCGTATTTTTGCGAAATTATTTGGGTATAATGGCATATAAAGCAATAATAGCAGGCGCAACCGGACTAATTGGCAGTAGTTTATTAACTATACTGTTAAATGAGCCCACCTATGCTGAAGTTACTGTTTTAGTGAGAAAAAAAACAGGTATTTCTCACACAAAGTTAACCGAGATTATTGTTGATTACGACAACTTGGATGATTTTGCCGGAGATATTAACGGCCATGCATTGTTTTGTTGCATCGGTACAACAAAAAAGAAGACACCTGATTTAACCGATTACTATAAAATTGAGCATGATTATCCTGTAAAATTAGGACAATTAGCTGTTAAAAATGGCGTTAAACAATATCACTATGTTTCGTCTATTGGGGCCGATAAAGATTCTGCTGCTTATTATACTAAGTATAAAGGTCAAACCGAATACGATTTACAGCAGCTGAATTTACCGTCTCTTCATATTTACCGGCCATCAATATTGGTTGGTGAAAGAAAAGACAATAGGCCAATGGAAAAGTTTGCCACCGGACTGTTGTATATCATCAATCCCCTACTTATAGGCAGCCTTAAAAAATACAGGAGCATACCTGCAAAAACCGTGGCAATGGCCATGTACAAACAATCAATTAATAGTGAAGAGGGCGTTTTTATACATCCATCGGATCAAATAAAACAAATAGCGTGAGCACTTATATTTCTGCCGAAAATCTCGGCCATTCTTTTCATGATAAATGGTTGTTTAAAAATGTAACCATTGGCGTTAACCGTGGTCGACGTGTGGCCCTGGTTGGCATTAACGGCGCTGGTAAATCAACCCTTTTAAAATTATTAGCTGGTGAATTTCTACCTACCGAAGGCAAGGTTGTGCGTAGTCGCGATCTTCGTTTAGGATATTTGGAGCAAGACCCGCACTTTAAAAACGCGGTTACTATCAGCGATTATATTTTCCATGCGGATAATGTACAGCAGCAAGCCATCCGTAAATACGAAGAGCTTTTAGAAAACGATCCTGATAATGCCAAGGCAATTGATAAAGCCATGGAAGAATTAGGCGATGTTGATGCATGGGAATATGAATACAAAATCAAAACTATTTTAGGGCGATTAGACATTCATCATTTAAACCAACATATTGATACCCTATCTGGCGGACAAAAAAAGAGACTTGCTTTAGCAAGGCTGCTTATTGAAGACCCGGATATTTATGTTTTGGATGAGCCAACCAATCACCTGGATATCGATACGATTGAATGGTTAGAGAAGTTATTGACTGACGGGGCAAAAACCATACTGATGGTTACGCACGATAGGTATTTCCTGGATAATGTGTGTAATGAGATTTTGGAGATTGATCGTGGCAAGATGATACCTTACATTGGCAACTATGGTTATTATTTAGAAAAGAAAGCCGAACGTGAAGCTGTTGATGAACTGCAGTTCCATAAAAACTCCAACCTTTTAAAGAAAGAATTGGAGTGGATGCGCCGTCAGCCACAAGCTCGTGGTACCAAATCAAAAGCCCGTATAGATGCTTATTACGACCTTGAAGACAAAACCAAAGGCGGCGGTCCTAAAGAAAAGGTTGAGTTGAGCGTTAAAACTGCTCGCCAGGGTAATAAGATTATGGAATTACACCATATCAATAAAGCCTTTAATGGCATTACTTATACTGATAACTTCAGCTATGTATTCAAAAAAGGGGACCGTATTGGCTTAGCCGGTAAAAACGGAAGTGGTAAATCCACCCTGCTGAATATGATAACAAACGGTTTGCAGCCAGATTCAGGCACTATTGAGCGTGGTGAAACAACCGTAATGGGCTATTTCCATCAATCAGGAATTACCTTTAAAGAAGAAGAACGGGTTATTGATGTAGTAAAAAATGTAGCAGAGTTTATTACGATGGCTGATGGTAAAACCATTTCAGCATCTGCCCTGCTTACATTGTTCCTGTTTCCTCCTGCTAAACAGTACGGTTTTATAGCTAACCTGAGTGGTGGTGAAAAGAAACGACTCCAACTGATGAGCATCCTGATGAAGAATCCAAACTTCCTGATACTGGATGAGCCTACCAATGATTTGGATATTGATACCTTAAACGTACTGGAAGAGTTTTTAACCAACTATGGTGGCGTATTAATGATGGTATCTCACGATAGGTATTTACTGGATAAATTAACCGATCAGTTATTTATTGTAGAAGAAAAAGGCCATGTTAGGATATACAACGGCAACTATTCTTCATACAGAATTGAACAGGAAGAAGCCAGAAAACAAAAGCTGAACCCTCCCCCTGTAGCTGCAACAACCAGCACTCAGCCTAAAAAAAGCAAGTTGAGTTTTAAGGAAACCAAGGAACTTGAAACCCTGGAAGCAGAAATCGCGACGATTGAAAGGCAGATTAAAGATTGCAATAATCAGTTGAATGCGGTTGGGATTGCTGCTCATTTGTTAAACGAATTGATTGATAAATCAGCAAGATTAAGCATTGAGCTTGATGAAAAAAGCCTAAGATGGCTTGAGTTAACCGAGTTAAAAGAAATGTAATTATGAAGGAATCGGACATTATAGCGACTGTAGGCGTTGTGATTTTATTGATCGCATTTCTATTGAATCTATATAAAAAACTACCAGCAAACAGCATCCTCTACACCCTAATGAATTTTATCGGAGCTGCTACTTGTGGGTATTCATCCTATCTAATAAAATTTTATCCGTTTGTGGTATTGGAAACCATTTGGGCGCTGTTTGCATTGGCGTCCTTAATCAAGGTTTCACGTGGAACATCCGGAAATGAACAATAAAAAACAGCACGTTCCACGTGGAACGTGTTAAATAATTTAATGGTTTAAGCCATGTTTAAGAAGTATAATGTAATAGTTGTAGGCGCCGGGCATGCGGGCTGTGAAGCCGCTGCTGCTGCTGCTAACCTAGGTTCATCTGTTTTATTGGTTACCATGAATATGGGAACCATAGCACAAATGAGCTGTAACCCTGCTATGGGCGGTGTTGCCAAAGGACAAATTGTGAGAGAGATTGATGCTATGGGAGGATACTCTGGTATCATCACGGATAAAACATCCCTGCAATTCCGCATGCTCAATAAGTCGAAAGGCCCTGCTATGTGGAGCCCCCGTGCGCAAAGCGACCGTGCGCGGTTTGCTGAAGAATGGCGTTTAGCGTTGGAAAGAACACCCAATGTTGATTTCTGGCAGGATATGGTAAGTTCGCTATTGGTAAAAAACGGAACCGTTTACGGCGTGCGTACATCAATTGGTGTAGAGATAGAGGCCGACGCGGTGATACTAACCAATGGCACTTTTCTAAATGGTGTTATCCATATTGGGGAGAAACGCTTCGGTGGCGGAAGATCAGGAGAACGTGCAGCTACCGGAATAACTGAGCAGTTAATAGAATTAGGATTTGAATCGGGCAGAATGAAAACAGGTACTCCTCCACGTGTGGATGGTCGTAGTTTGAATTATTCTTTGATGGAAGAACAATGGGGCGATGAAGAAAGAGGTCGCTTTTCCTACACCGATGTTGAGCTATCAAACGATCAACGTTGTTGCTGGATCACTTACACCAATACCAAAGTTCACGAAACATTAAAAGAAGGCTTTGAAAAATCGCCAATGTTTACCGGTAGGATCAAAGGCTTAGGCCCTAGATATTGCCCATCTATTGAAGATAAAATAAATCGCTTTGCCGAGCGTGATCGTCACCAGATATTTGTTGAACCTGAAGGCTGGAATACTTGCGAGATCTATGTAAATGGTTTCTCAACATCATTGCCTGAGGATATTCAATATAAAGCATTAATCCAAATTCCGGGATTTGAGAATGTAAAAATGTTCCGACCGGGTTATGCAATTGAGTACGATTACTTCCCGCCTACCCAATTGGATCTGACTTTAGAAACCAAGCAAATCAGCAATCTTTATTTTGCAGGGCAGATAAACGGAACCACCGGCTATGAAGAAGCTGCGTCTCAAGGATTCATTGCCGGCATCAACGCACACCAAAAAATACATGATAAACATGAGTTGATTTTAAAAAGATCAGAATCATATATTGGTGTATTGATTGATGACCTGGTAACTAAAGGAACCGAAGAACCATATCGTATGTTTACCTCAAGAGCTGAACATAGATTATTGCTTCGTCAGGATAACGCTGATATAAGGCTAAGCCCTATCGGTCATGAACTGGGTTTAATAAATGATGCGCGATTAGATAAGGTTAATGACAAGATTAAAAACTCGGATGACATTGTCGCTTATACCAAATCTAAGTCGCTTAATCCCGAGCACGTAAACTCTTTATTGGAATCCTTGGAAACAAGTCCGATATCTCAGGGTGCTAAACTGTTTGCATTATTAAGCAGACCGCAAGTTAACTTTAATGATTTGAGAAAAGCAGACAGTGGCTTAGATGAGTTACTATCTACCTACGATAAAGAAACTATTGAGCAGGCTGAAATAAAAATCAAATACGAGAGTTATTTTGAAAAGGAATTGGATATTGTTGAACGCATGAAAAAAATGGAAGACCGCGAGATCAATACAGAATTTAATTATCATAGCCTTAGCTCGCTTTCAAAAGAGGCCCGGGAAAAGTTGATGAAAATTAAACCACGTACTTTAGGTCAGGCTTCACGTATTTCGGGCGTTTCACCGTCGGATATATCGGTTATAATGGTTCACATGTCAAAATAGCAACTTAAATAGCTGATTATTAATTAATTATATTACTTTTCCGTTTAAAGCGATTATTTTTAATTTCGAATATCAATCTTCATCAAAAAGCAAAAATCGTTTATAGCTCATAAAAACTATGTTAAATAAAAAATCGCTTTTTTTCTGCACTTTTTTATCGGTGATAACAGTATTTTTCTTGCTTTCGGGTTGTGCGAACATCCAAAGGCCGATGGGCGGACCAAAAGATGTCACCCCTCCCCGACTTTTGAAAGCGACACCGCCAAACATGAGCCGAAATTTTACCGCCAAAACTATCCAGCTTGATTTTGATGAATATTTTAAATTAACAAATCAGTATACAGAAATTTCGATGAGCCCTGCTCAGGACAAGCAGCCGGAATATAAGATTAAATCTAAAAGCCTGGTTATTGTTATTAAAGACACCCTACAGAAAAACACTACCTACGTTATAAATTTTGGTAAAGCAATTGCCGACGTGAACGAGGGAAATATTCTGAAGAACTTTACTTACGTTTTTTCTACCGGTCCACATATCGATTCATTAAGTGTGTCCGGATCTGTTACCAATACCTTAACACAAAAAAAGGAAAAGGACGTAACCGTAATGCTTTTCCCGGTTGAAAAAGATTCATTGTATTTTGGAAAGAAAAAACCATCTATTTATGCCACTACTGATACTGCGGGTAATTTCTCTTTAAACAATTTGCATGATGGTGATTACCGCATATACGCGCTTGAAGAAAAAACCCCGGACAGAATTTATAATAAGGATGATGAATTAATAGCCTTTCAGAAACAACCGGTACATTTATACGCAGATACATCGGGCATACAATTATATCTATTTAAACAAGAACCCGCTAAATTCCATTTAGCCGTGAGAAAATTTGATCAGGACGGCAAATTGTTTTTTGTTTTCAATAAACGATTGGATAAACCTTCAGTAAAAATTATTTATCCGGCTGCATTAGATGATCAAAAAATAGTAGAGTTTTCTCCTACAAAAGATACCGCGAACATCTACATGAAAAACATGGATTTCGATTCCATCAGGGTTGCATTTTTTGATGGCAATAAACCCTTAGATAGCGCTTCGCTATTAAAAGGCAGAAAGGAAAGTTTCACAAAGAATTACACGTTTAGATTAAATTTGAACAATAGCAATAAGTTAAAACCGACATCGGATTTGATGATCATAGCTTCCTATCCTATCGCTTCTTATGACCCTTCACAAATAACTTTATATGAAGATTCAGTAGCTGTAAATAATCTAAACATTATAAAGGATACAAGCAACCTTAAGCGTTATATTATAAAATATAAGTGGAAACAAGATTCCAGGTATATACTTGTTGCAGACGAAAATGCTTTCACTTTTGTCAACGGTGATAAAAATAAGAAATACCAAAAGCCGTTTTTGATTGATAAAATTGAAAATTATAGTACGCTAACCATGAAAGTTACTGTGCCTGATACCTCAAAACAATACCTTGTTGAGGTTTATCAGGATGCTGATCATATTATACAAACAGATAAAATAACCAAGAATACATCTATCGTTTATAAAAATTTCCTGACGGGAAAATATTCATTCAAAGTGGTTTATGATGATAATCATAATGGCAAGTGGGACAGCGGCGATGTGAAACAAAAAAGATACTCCGAAAACATATGGGTTGACCCGGTACAAATCACCCTAAGACCAAATTGGGATGCGGAAGAAAAATTGGATATACCAGGAGAACAGGTATTACCTTAATATCTGTTTAAAATCATAAACAATTGTCATTGCGAGGTACGAAGCAATCTCACAGAGCAAAGCAGTTTTACAAAGTTCGCGATTGCTTCGTACCTCGCAATGACATCTACTTTTTTAATATCTATTCTTTAAACCAGCTGGAATACATAATGTAATTATTAGGCAGGCGTTTAAGCATTTCACGTTGCTCATCGGTAATTGGTTTTATTTTTTTTGCGGGGATACCGGCATATAAATAACCTGATTCGCAAACAATTTTCTCAAGTACTATGGCACCCGCTGCAATGATAACAAAGGGCTCAACAACGGCGTAATCCATTACTATGGCTCCCATGCCTACTAACACATTATCATGTAAAATACAGCCGTGTACAAGCGCGTTATGGCCTATAGAAACATTATTACCTATATCTGTACCTGCGTGCAGATAAGTACAGTGTATCACAGCACCATCCTGTATATTAGTATTATTGCCTATCTTAATATAGTTTACATCTCCACGTATAACCGCGTTAAACCAAACAGAACAATTATCGCCCATTATAATATTACCAACAATAGTGGCATTTTCAGCAATGTAACAATCTGAACCCCAAACAGGGCTTTTATCTTTTACTGGTAGAATGAGTGGCATTATTTAATTTTTAATTATATGTTTGATAAAATTTAAAAAGCGGAAATAGCTCAGCTGGTAGAGCATCAGTTTCCCAAACTGAAGGTCGCGAGTTCGAACCTCGTTTTCCGCTCTAATTAAAATACCGTATCCTCTATCACCTCAGCATGCACCGGATAATCAGTAGTATAATGTAGCCCCCTGCTCTCCTTACGCAACATTGCAGACTTTACTACAATATATGATACCTGAATCAGATTACGCAGTTCACAAAGCTTAACGGATAATTTAGTTTTTTTATAAAAAGATTCTGTTTCTTCATATAATAAACCTAACCTGCGCATCGCCCTTTCTAACCTAAAATCAGAACGAACAATACCCACATAATCGTTCATCAATTTTTGCATTTCGCGAACGTTATGTGTTACTAATATATCTTCATTTGATAGTTGTACACCATGCTCATTCCAATCTGGTATATTTTCAGGTAATACATTTTTTTCAAACTGACCTATAGCATGTTCATATATACGGTGTGCAAAAACCAAAGCCTCTAATAATGAATTTGACGCCAAGCGATTAGCGCCATGCAAACCTGTTGAAGAACACTCACCGCAAGCATATAAACGATGTATAGATGATTTACCAACATGATCAACCATTATACCTCCACACATATAATGACAGGCAGGAGCCACCGGGATCATATCCTTGGTCATATCAATACCTATCTCTAAACACTTGGCATATATATTAGGGAAATGAGCCAGTATATCTTTTTTATTACGATGACGAATATCTAAATAAACATAATCCTCACCTGATTTTTTAATCTCTGCATCAATGGCGCGAGCAACAATATCACGTGGCGCTAATGATTTACGCGGATCATATTCCTGCATAAATTCTTCACCACTAGTCCTTTTCAACACACCACCAAAGCCACGTACCGCTTCTGATATTAAAAATGATGGATATTCACCAGGATTATATAAAGCTGTTGGATGGAATTGAATAAACTCCATATTTCTAACTTTTCCTTTAGCACGATAAACCATCGCGATACCGTCACCTGTAGCAATAGTTGGATTTGTAGTAATTGAATAAATATGACCAGCACCACCAGATGCCATTACCGTAACTTTAGATAATATCTTATCAACAGTATTAGTATGTGTATCTAAAGCATAAATACCATAACATATAATATCATCGCTCGATTTATTCACATAATCACCTAAATGGTGTTGGGTAATTAAATCAACAGCAAAGTAATGCGTTAGTATTTCAATATTAGGGTTTTTATGTATCTGCTCTAATAATGATCTTTCAATCTCAAAACCGGTTATATCCTTATAATGTAATACCCTGAATTCAGAGTGGCCACCCTCTTTCGCCAGGTCATAAAAACCTTCATTGGTTTTGTCAAAATTGGTTCCGTAATCAATAATTTCCCTAATTCTTTCCGGACCCTCCTCAATTACGATTTCCACAGCTTCCTGATCACAAAGGCCGTCTCCTGAAATTAGGGTATCATTTATGTGTTTTTCGAAAGAATCTTCTTTTTTATCCACAACTACAGCAACACCTCCCTGGGCATACTTAGTGTTCGATTCATCTTCATTTGATTTGGTAACTATCAGAACCTTACCATGTTTTGCCGCCTTTAGTGCAAAACTCAATCCTGCTATGCCTGATCCTACAACTAGGAAATCAACTGTTCTGGTCATATATGTGCTATAATATGTGTAAAATTAGTGCTTATGTTAGTAATAGGCACTAAAGATGTTAATTTTGTGTAAGTAAATATTTAATAAATAAACAGAACGTTGATAAGTGGCTGTTTAATGACAAAATGAGTTAAACTTTGAGTTACTTATGAGATCAATATTCGCAGTAACTAACATTTAATTAGTCTACAAAATATTAACAATATAACTTTGATAAAATTAGTTGTTACTGACATGCTATTATAAATCAACTCTGTATAAATTAATAACTTTTAAAATAGTGTGGATAAAATATTAAAAACAACTTTTAGCCCAAATAGTTCAACAACTTTTTAACATAACTAACACCTTAATAACAACTGTTTCTTTATATATATAAAAACTAATTATTATTAATTGATTTGTGGAATGGATACCTTAGAGGAAATAAATTTGAAAGGTTTTGTTGACGAATACATCGATCCAACACTCGACCTTTTTGTTGAAATTGAAAAACTTAAAAAAGAAAAAAATGCTGTCATACTTGCTCACTACTACCAGGAAGGCGATATTCAGGATATCGCGGATTATATTGGAGATAGCCTCGGATTATCGCAACAAGCCGCAAAAACAGACGCCGACATTATTGTATTTGCCGGTGTACACTTCATGGCCGAAACAGCAAAAATCTTATCACCAAATAAAAAGGTCTTATTACCGGATTTAAAGGCAGGATGTTCATTAGCAGATAGTTGTCCTCCACATTTGTTCAGGAAATTTAAAGAAAATTATCCTGATCATCTGGTAATAACTTATGTGAATTGTACAGCTGAACTGAAGGCTATGACCGATATTGTTTGTACCTCGAGTAATGCGGTACAGATTGTGGAAAGCTTACCTGCAGACCAAAAAATAATATTTGGACCTGATAAAAATTTGGGTGCTTATGTGGCTAAAAAAACAGGTAGAGACCTGGTTTTGTGGAATGGAGCTTGTATGGTACATGAGATATTTTCGAGAGAGAAAATCACCAAACTAAAAGAGCGATATCCAAATGCAAAACTATTAGCTCACCCTGAGTGTGAGGATGTTATTTTGCAAATGGCCGATTATATAGGGTCGACAACAGGGATACTAAAATACGCTACTAACAACCCTGCGAAGGAATTTATTGTAGCAACAGAAGCAGGTATTTTACACCAGATGCAAAAGGATAATCCTGATAAAGTATTTATTCCTGCGCCGCCTAATAACAATTGTGCGTGTAATGATTGTCCGCATATGAAGCGTAATACCTTAGAAAAATTATACCTGTGTTTAAAAAATGAATCACCGGAAATAGAAGTTCCGCAGCATATAATTGAAAGAGCTGTAAAACCTATTGAAAGGATGCTGGAAATATCAGCGCAATTAGGTTTATAACTTAACGGGAAATACTTACGGAGTTTTTAAAACTTCGTAAGTATCACATTCATATAATAAAAAAGCCGCTTGATAAAAGCGGCTTTTTTATTATTGATATTAAGTATTTATATTTTATATACCTGAATCTTTTTCAGCTTCTAAAGCTGTCCTAACATTGGAAGGCAAAGCTGTTAATAAGCTATAACCTGTTGCTGTTTCAATAGCGCTAACGGTAGTTATGTATTGTGTCCAATCGGAGTTGATAGTATTTATATTTGGAGTATTAACCGCGATAACTCTTGTAGTAGTTGTTACACGGCTTAAATCACCATTACCAACCGGGATAATTACAGCAACTTTCCAAACGTTACTAGGTACATTAACATGGCCGCCGTCAACGGTATTAGCAGTACCTACTGATCCTGTACCTCCTGTACCATAACTACCCATAATGATATAAACCTCGTTACCTGCTGTAACTTGGGTACGTAAATAATTTTCCAGATTTCCCCAGGTTTGTTGATTATTTTGAGGTGCCTGTGGTATCATGTTAGTCATTAAAAAAGTAGCATCATTGGCATTAGTAGAACTTGTTCTATCGCCTGAAGGGCAATTGTGGCCCCTATCAAAACCTGAACCACTATACCCGGTACTTTGCACTTCAAAAAATCCGGTTGGTAACCCGCTGAAAGCCGCGAAATCGTTTTGGCGACCTGTAGACTGTGTTATATTAGTAGCATCTAAGTGCCAACTTACCCAGTTTGGTTCGCCTTTGGTACTGTTGTATGATTCTACATAGTAACCCTGATCTATTAAATAATTATCAGCCATAACAATTGCCGTTGTTGCATTTGATGGGTTACCAAATAAAAGATTGCTGTTGTCGCCGGTTTCCGGTGGAGCATCAGTACCAATGGTTACACCTCTTGGGGTTGCTGCCGATGATGAAGCAGAAGTATCAGGGCCAGTTGTTGGCGGAGCAACAATGGTTACACCTGAATTTCCGCTTCCTTTAAAGGTAATATCATCAACATCTATACGGGTAGTACCTGCTTTTACTATTTTAAATCTTACTTTACCGGTAACTGATATTTTAAATGAATCAGTTACTAAAGTTGTGCTGGTTTCAGTTATAGTAGTACCAACTTGAGTATATGTGGTACCACCATCTGTTGACTGCATTAACTGCCAGGTAGAAGAGGCATCGGTACCATATTTAGCATGTTTAATGCTTAATTGAGTAAGTCCGCTAATATCAAAGTTCATTGCTAAATAGCCGGTGCGTATTCTAACGGAAAAATTTCCATCTTTTGCATCTCCTGCAAGGTTACCTATTAAAGCATCGTTAAAATCCCATATACCTGTACCTAAAGTTACATTAGCATCGGCATAAGCAGTTTTTGTAGAGGTTGTAACTTCTTCAAAGTCCTCGGTAATAACATATGGTACTGGTTGAGTGGTACCCGTGGTTCCTGTTGAACCAGTAGATCCGGTACTTCCGCCAGATCCTGAATTTGTGTTTGTTGCATTATCTTTTTTACAGCTTGCAATTACCAGTACAAGGCTGGCATAAATAAGTAGGTTTCTAAACTTCATAGATTATTTTTTTTCAAATATGCTAACTCATTATTAATCTAATGTTAATATTAGTATTGTTTTGATTAATCTTTCTGAATTTTTTATGAAATTTAACAAAGTGTTTGTTTTTAAGCTGTTATTAAAGAAATATTTGACCTGAGCTTTTTTGTATTTTTGCAACGTTTAAAAAAGCATCATGGCATTATTTGATAATAAAGAGAAAACTAATATAGAGAACCTGGGTGAATTTGGCTTGATAGATCACCTTACAAAAAATATTAAGCTTACCCGCGAAAACACTACTAAAGGCGTAGGTGATGATGCTGCTGTACTTGATGCTAAAGGAAAAAAAGTATTGGTATCAACAGATATGTTGTTGGAGGGAATACATTTTGATTTAGCTTATACACCACTAAAACATTTGGGATATAAAGCTGTACAGGTGAACCTAAGTGATATTTATGCGATGAATGGTACCGCTACGCAGATTACCGTATCAATAGGTTTATCCAGTAAATTTCCTTTAGAGGCCATTGAAGAATTATATGAAGGTATTTATTTAGCATGTGACAAATATGGTATTGATATAGTTGGCGGTGATACCACTTCATCAAAACAAGGCCTGGTGATCAGTATAACTTCTATTGGTTATGCCGATGAAAAAGATATTGTATACCGTAACGGTGCTGAAGAAGGAGATTTGATATGTGTGTCTGGAGATTTAGGCGGTGCCTATGTTGGCTTACAATTACTGGAACGTGAAAAACAGATTTTCCTCGAAAACCCAAATATTCAACCGGATCTGGAAGGTAAGGATTATATAGTTGAACGCCAATTAAAACCGGAAGCCCGTGGTGATATTATAGACTTACTAAAAGAAATTGAAGTTAAACCCACATCTATGATTGATGTTTCGGATGGATTGGCATCTGAAATATTGCATATATGCAAGCAAAGCAATAAAGGGTGTAATTTATACGAAGAAAAAATACCACTTGATCCCATGACTTTTGAAACAGCCAGGGAGTTTAATCTCGACCCAACAGTTTGCGCTTTGAGTGGTGGCGAAGACTACGAGCTTTTATTTACCGTAAAACAAGCCGACTATGACAAGATTAAGTTTAAAATGGATATTACCATCATTGGCTATATAACCGAGCCTGCAGTAGGCTGTAATTTAATAACTAAGGGCGGCGTAGTTCATCCATTAAAAGCACAGGGATGGAACGCATTTAAAAAAAATGATTAAATTGGCATATCAAACTTTTATCACATGAAAAAAATTCTGTTTGTTAGCTTTTTAGCATTGTCTTTCAGTTTTGTAAAAGCTCAGGATAGTGTTTTATTTAAAATAAAGTATTTGCCCAATCATACCTACCAGTTAGGGGGAAATACCTCTATTTCGTTATATGCCGATCTTAGCGGGAATAAAGAACTTGCCTCAAAACTGGCTACACAGGGCATTGCCCAACCCATGAATGTAATATTACAATTTAATACTAATGGAACAACTACAACGTCATCAATTGGCGCAGAAAATTCATTCGCGGTAGATATGAAAGTAAGTGCGCCAACAATGAGCGGCACACTTAACGGAAAGCAAATACCTATACCTATAAAAAAAAGTAATACAGAATTTTATGGCCGGGTTAACAGCGAAGGTAAATTAAGTATAGATTCTTTAAACGGACAAAAATTAAATGACTCTGCGACGATTGCGGCAAAGAAAATGATGAATAAGATCATGGGTATGGTAAATTTTCCGGAGCATGCCATAAAAGTTGGTGATTCTTTTACGCAGGATATTCCGTTTGATTTACCTGTGGCTAAGGGAATGACCATAAATATTGAGATGACCTATAAATTAATAAAAATAACTGACGGCAAAGCTTATTTTGATATAAAGCAAGGGCTAGATATGCAAATGCCAATGAAACAAATCAATATAAGCATTACAGGCACCGGGTTAGGAAAAATGGTTTACGATATTAAAAACAATTTCCCTGTAAGCTTAAACAGCAATTTATTTATGACCATTAATTTAAAATCGGATAAATTTTCAGGCGGGGCAACTGCTAATATAACCACCAACAGTACTTACGTCATCAATTGATTATTCTTCGCTTAAATATTTCTGATCTATTTGTTTATTAGCCTTGGCCCCAAGGCTTTTTATTTTTTCGGCTGTTTTGGTAAGGTTTCCGTTGCCTTCGGTTAGCTTGTTTATAGCACTATCATAAGCGGATTGGCTTTGTTTAATGTTTTTGCCGATACCTTCCATATCGCCCACAAAGCCAACAAATTTATCATACATCGCACCACTTAATCGTGCAATCTCTAATACATTCCGGTTTTGACGTTCCTGTTTCCAAATACTAGCGATCGTGCGCAGTGTGGCTAATAATGTGGATGGACTTACAATTACCACCCGTTTATCCCAGGCATCGCTGAACAGCTCGGCATCAATTTGTACCGCGAAACTGAATGAGGATTCTATAGGTATAAACAACAAAACAAAATCCGGTGAATTGATCTGGTGCAGGTCATGGTAATTTTTTGCGGACAACCCATTTACGTGGCTGCGAATAGATTCCACGTGGCCTTTTGAAAATAACTTACGCTCCTCTTCGGTTTCGCAGTTAACCAGGCGCTCGTAAGCAATTAGTGATACTTTGGAGTCGATAACCAGGTGCTTATCATCCGGCAAATCAATAATAACATCGGGTTGTAAACGGCTGCCATCATTACCGGTAAAACTCGTCTGTATGCGGTATTCCTGATCTTTAACCAGGCCTGAACGCTCTAAAACACGTTCCAAAATAACTTCGCCCCAGTTACCTTGTTTCTTATTATCTCCTTTTAAAGCTTTGGTAAGGTTTTGGGCCTCATTACTGATCAGTTGGTTTAACTCCATTAGCTGTGTTATTACACCTTTTAGGGTGTTACGCTCGGCAGCCTCCATGTTGTAAACCTTATCGACTTTTTCCTCGAAAGCTTTGATATTTTCTTTCAGCGGATTTAATAGTATATCGAGGTTAGCACGATTAGTTTCTACAAATTTTTGCGATTTTTCATCAAGTAGCTTATTGGCTACATTCTGAAACTCTAACTGAAATTTTTGCTGTATTTCCTGTATAGATTTTTCCTGCTCCATTAATCGTTCTCGCTGTGCTTTGAATGATTCTTCGGCTTTGGCCATCCGGTTTTTTTCGGTTAGCAGTTCCTGGTTTAGTATAGATACAGAAGCATCATATCTTATGCGCTCGTCCTGTAATAATTTATCGGATTTATCACGTTCGGCTATCAGGCCTGATGCGCGCTCTTCGCTACGTGCCACGGCAATTTTAAGTTGGTCGCTTTCTGCTTTTAGACGAAGCAGTTCATCGGCAGAAACACCATCAGCTGCCGGTTTCTTCAAAAAGAAATAAACAGCTATTACCAGAATTAAAACAGAAACAATTAAAAACGCGACATTCATTTTGCAAAAAATATTAGCAAAACTAAGATATAAAATTTAATAAGGAAAAAGAAAAGATGTGTTTTGAAGGAAGGATTATATCCAGATTAGTCATGCCGAATTTATTTCGGTCTCCCGCATGACAAGTAACCGATTTGCAGATCGTCGCCATGCAATAGAGATGCTGAAATAAATTCAGGAGAATAAGATGAATGTTATTGGCTCGAATTACCAGCTTTTTCAACCCTCAAGCCCACATCGCTAACTTCATGTAAAGGATTATCCCTCATATTCTGTTCAATGGCAAAATGATAAACCCCCTTCGCCGGGAACATATAATTTGCTCTGAACATCATTTGATAACTGTATAAATTACCAGAACCTACGCCCAGCCATTCGCCGTCGGCGTTAGCTAATTTAAATTCGTAGCGGTTAACATCATTTTTTACGCCCGGGCCATTTTCATGCATTAAGATAAAAATGTTGGAATACTTATAATCGCCCGTTACCCGCAGGTTAAAGTACAGGTTGTAGGGGATCTTTTCATTATCGATCTTCACATCATACTTAACCTGGTTAACGTATGACCAGTTGTGATTATCGATCCCGGTATTTTTGTCAACTATAGCATTTGGATCTGAACATCCGCCAAAAGCTAACGCTATCAGTATAACGGGTAAAAAACAAAGGGTTTTATAAGCACGTATCATTTACTTATTATTCTGCTGATGGCCCGGGGTTATTACCAGGGCGGTTTTGATTATTTTGATTTGGCCGGCGATGTTTATGGCGACGGTTTTGATTGTTTCCTTGGGGTTTTGCTCCTTCAGAACGGCCTCCCTCTGCGCTATTTCCGTCTACCGGTTTGTTATTTTCCGGGCGAGGCGCCTTCGGCCTGTTCCCATCAGCGGGTCTGCTGCCTTCAGGGCGTGGCGGCCTGTTGTTTTGTACAGCACCTGCCGGTTTTGGCTGGTTTGCCTGCTGCGGGTTTTGATTAGGATTCTTATTATTCCTGTTTCTATTTTTGTTCTTGTTCTTATTATTGTTGTTATTACGGCGTTCATCCAAGCGGGTTAAACTATCCTGGCCAACAACATTTTCATAATCCAGCGCTTTAGCCGGTTTGGTTTCTAACTCAACCGTTTCACCCAGATCCGCAGGGATTACACCATCTCTGTTTTGCTGCTGAATTTCCTTAACCTTGCTTATCGGCAATGGGATCCATGCTTCTTCGCGAGGATAAGCAAACCACATTATTTTTTTAAATATGTCGGTTTTTTGCAGGCGGGCATCACCTTTTTCAGTCTTTAATACATTTACATTATCGGGGATGTGCTTAAGCGCATCCATGTAAGTATCCAGCTCGTAGTTTAAGCAACACTTTAATTTACCGCATTGGCCAGCAAGCTTTAACGTGTTTAAAGATAGATTTTGGTAACGTGCCGCTGAGGTAGAAACTGTTTTAAAATCAGTTAACCAGGTTGAGCAACACAGCTCGCGACCGCATGAACCAATACCACCTAAACGGCTTGCTTCCTGCCGCATACCTATCTGGCGCATCTCAATCCTGATACGGAATTGCTCCGCCATTTTCTTGATCAGCTCCCGAAAATCCACGCGGCCTTCGGCAGTATAATAAAATGTAGCTTTAGTTTTATCACCCTGGTAATCCACATCACTTAGTTTCATACTCAGGTTAAGCTCCAATGCCAGCTTACGCGATTTATGCATGGTTTCCCATTCCATATCTTTGGCGGCTTTCCATTTTTCAACGTCAGCAACGGTAGCCTTGCGGTAGATCTTTTTGGCAACATCGGCTTCTTTAACGCGGCGTTTAACCATCTGCATCCTAACCAGTTCGCCGGTTATGGATACGTGACCAACATCGTAGCCGCCTGTGGCGGTTTCAACAACCACAAGTTCGCCTGCTTCCAGGTAAATATTATCACTGTTAAGATAAAATTCTTTACGTGAACCTTTAAATTTAACTTCGATAACCGGAAACGGTTTATAATTTGTTGGCATGTCCATGTGCGACAGCCAATCGTATACATCTAATTTACTGCATCCGCTTGTTAGGCACGAGCCATTACTTTTGCAGCCTGCCGGTGAGCATCCGCCCCCCGTTGAGCAACTTCCACATCCCATAATTAATTCGGTATATATTGTGTCCCCTGCGGGATCGTTTTAAACTTTAGTATCTTTATAATTTGTAAAGATACATCTAAAAATAAAATTTTCGGGTTTGCATTTCGTTCCACATGATAATGTGTCTTTTCAAGCTCGGCGCTAATGGCCTGGGCTTGCTCAATATTCATCACATTGGTCATTTTTTGCGCGGTTTCCAACTCCTGCGCAGGCAGGTGTACCAGGTTACCGGCGCCCGCCATCAGCAGGCAGCATTCCCGTACAAAACTTACGCCGTAGCGTAAAAAATTCTTTTGGTTTTCGCGGCCCATCTTAGCCAGCTGATCAACAAAAGGTAATATTTCCAACCCTTTATTACTAAAGCACAAACGCAACCAGTCGACAAATAATTTATGGTATCCTTTGGTATCCTGTTGCAGCATTATCAGCGCTTCGGTTAAATTGCCATTGCTTAGGTAGGCTATTTGTGCTGCAGCATCTTCAGTTTGATTATATTTTTCTACCAGATGATCCTTTACCTCGTTATAACCTAATGAAGGAATTTTAATGAGTTGAGTACGCGAAAGGATGGTATTTAATATCTGATCCTGATTTTGAGCAACTAATAAAAACAGCGTGTTAGGTTGTGGTTCCTCAATAATTTTAAGCAGTGCATTACCCTCTTTATCCAAATATTCGGGCAGCCAAAGAATCAGTACTTTGTAGGTAGATTCAAAAGGTTTAAGGCTAAGTTTCTTAATGATCTGGTGGCATTCAGCAATATTGATATTGGCCTGTTTATTTTCGGCATCCAGGTAATCACGCCAAATATCCAGACTTAAATATGGATGAGCGATAAATGCTTCGCGCCATTGTTCAATGAAAGTTAACGCGGTATCATCCTTATGTTTAGCGAAGAATGGGTATGAAAAATGCAGATCGGGATGCATCAACTTTTGATACTTTCGGCAAGAGGAGCAAACCCCGCAGGAATCGTGAGGTTGTTTATCCTCGCACGATAAATATTGCGCGTAAGCAACAGCCAGCGCCAAACTTCCCGAACCCTCGGGCCCTAAAAATAATTGCGCGTGACTAACCCGGTTTTCATTAACCGAATTCATTAAACGTTGCTTTATCGCGGCCTGGCCTACAATCTCCTTAAACTGCATTGGTGCAAAATAAGCAATAGATTTGAGATGTGAGATATGAGACGCGAGACAAGCTTCATTTTTTGAAAAAAATCGGCGAGTTTACCCCTCCGGTTCCTTCGTCGACACCTCCCCCTGAGATCAGGGGGGCCAGGAGGGGGTAACTCACCAGAATTAATTTATATTTGGAACATGCAAGTCCTAATCTCTAAACTCCAATCACTAATCTCCAACCCAAAATGAGATTAATGGCCTTTGATTACGGAACCAAGCGCATAGGTATTGCGGTTACTGATCCATTGCAGATCATCGCTACCGGTTTGGACACCATCCACCCGCAGCATATTGTCGAGTACCTGAAAAAATACTTATTAACCGAACAGGTAGAACTTTTTATTGTGGGCGAACCCAAGCAGATGGATAATACCCCATCGCAATCGGCGGTGCATGTAAAAGGATTTGTGACGATATTGAAAAAAAACTTCCCCGGAATACCTATTCAAATGCTTGATGAGCGCTTTACTTCCAAAATGGCGTCAGCCACTATCGCGCAAAGCGGCATGAATAAAAAAGGGCGACAGAATAAGGAGTTGGTTGATACCATTTCGGCAATTATTCTTTTGCAATCGTGGATGGAAAAACGGGCGTTTTGAGGCTATTAAACGATAGGTTTATGGATAAAATACTTTTTAAAGAGGCGCAAAGTAATAAGATCTTAATTATTGTGGGCGTAGTGTTTTCCGTGTTTTTTGGTGTATTTACTGTTTCACAAGTGATGCTGGGTAAACCAGCGGGAAATCATCCCGCACCAGATTGGCTATTGATCGCACTTTTTGCGGGTAGCGTTTTAAGCATTGTTTTTTTTAATAAACAAAAACTCATTTTAGTAATTACCGAAAAGGAGATTAATGTAAGTTATGGATCACTAACAAGTGATACTAAAATTGCTGTAGATGATATCAGGAGTATACAGGTTAGAAAATACGATGCGCTAAAAGAATTTACGGGCTGGGGTGTGAGATACAATGATAGCGAAAGTTGTTTTACCGTATCCGGAAACGATGCTTTAGAAATAGAAATAAAAAGTGGAACGAAGTTTTTAATAGGAACCCAAAAGCCCGAAGAAATTATCGGTGTAATAGCCACGTTACCATCGTTTTCTTCAATGTAAAAATTAATGGTTGTTTGACGCTAATTGTCAAAAACGGTTTATTAAATTGGTGGCATGGAAACTTTAGGTGCAGCAATAAAAAAATTACGCGAAGAGCAGAATATCCCTTTAAGAAAAGTAGCCGCTTATATTGATATTGATCAGGCGATTTTAAGCAAGATAGAGCATGGCGCCCGTCGGCCTAAGCGCGAACATGTTATTGAATTAGCTAAATATTTTAAGGTTGATGAAAAACCGCTGCTTATTAAATGGCTGGCCGGTAAAATACTGGAAGAAGTAGATGGTGATGAATATGCTATTGATGCACTACAGCTGGCAAGCCAGATGTTAAAGAGGATAATAGAGGAACCCAAAGAAGATAAACCGAGCGTTTTAGATTATTTAAAACTAGGTGAAGCGCCCGGTATGGAAAAAATGTTTCATAGCAATAAACTACCTTCCTATATTGAGCTTGCACGCTATTTGTTTAAAACAGCCACTGGCAAAAAGTTTGACGAGGACCTGATTGATATCCAAACAAACTATATAGGCGAAGACAAAGAATACGAACTATACCTGTTTTACATGCCCAATCAGGATTGGCTAAAAAACAATGCCTTAACGCTGAACATGATCAACAGGCTGCCTGATTACAAGGGGAAGAAGCGATTGATATTCGCATCGTTAAAATATGTGGATGATGAAACCTGTGTGAAACATCATATTGAATTTGCTAAAATACCCTATTAGTCTGAACCTTGATTTGTCGGATTTAAGGATTGCCCTGATAGGTTCTTCATTATAATCAAGGTATCAATTAATCAGGAAAATCAAGGTTCAGACAAAATGTTTATCTTTGCGGAATGGAAATCCTACCTGATGACCTGCAAAAATATTTAGAGGACCACTGCGAGCCCGAACCGGAGCACCTGCAAAAGATTAACCGGGACACCTATTTAAAGGTGTTGAAACCGCACATGCTATCGGGCCATTACCAGGGCCGTTTGCTGAGTATGCTTAGCAAAATGATGCAACCCAAACGTATTTTAGAGATAGGCACATTTACCGGCTACGCTACGATTTGCCTTGCCGAAGGCTTAACCGAGGATGGTATTATTCACACCATTGAGGTTAACCGCGAGTTGGAGGAAATGCTTAATTCACATTTTAAATCAACAAATGTGGAAAACAAGATCAAATTGCATTTTGGGCTCGCAGAGCTGATTATAAACGATTTAGCGGAAGAAATTTTCGATATTGTGTTTATTGATGCCGATAAAAAGAATAATTTCACTTACTTTGAGTTAATATTTGACAAAGTCAGATCCGGAGGATTAATAATAATTGACAATGTTTTGTGGAAAGGGAAGGTATACGGCCCAGAAAATGACGCCGATACACAACGAATTCGCGAACTAAATGATCGAATTTCCGTAGACAACCGTGTAGAGCAATTAATTTTGCCAGTGCGCGACGGGATACTGGTCATCAGAAAAAAATAATTATGAAGAAAATCTTACTGATTACAACACTGCTCATATCCACCCTTGCCGCTTCGGCACAAAAAAATACATCAGAGTCGTATATCGAAAAATTTAAAGATGATGCTATTCGCATTATGCATGAAACAGGCGTGCCCGCAAGTATAGTTTTGGGTGTAGCCATGCATGAATCCGCCTGCGGAAACAGCTCTATCGCCAAAAACCTTAACAACCAGTTTGGTATGAAGGGTGGCGGTTCTTCAGTTTATTACAAACACAACAAAAAAGTAAGATCGCCATATAAACAATACGGTTCCGTATTTGATTCTTTCCAGGATTTTGCCCGCATTATGACTGAGCGCAAGCAATTTAGCCACTTAACCGACGAGTTTACCCACTATGATTACATCGGCTGGGCAAAAGGAATACAACGCAGCGGTTATGCCGGTAGCAAAAAATGGGCGGCGCAGGTTTTAGGCATAATCAACAAGTACAAATTGAATTCGCTTGATGAAACTCCGGTCGATCAGCCTCAATTAGCAAACAAACCGCAGTAAAATACATTTTTAGTATTATTTTGGCCGAACTATTCTATTACCTCAAGTTTGGTTATTATGCGTAAATCAGGATTTTTATTACTCCCCATATTGGCATTCAGCGCATGTGCGCCACACAGGATGACTGCCTCGTCAAACGTCAATACGGTCGGCGATCGTGAGGCACACCGGAATAACCAGGAAATACAAGCGGAACACCGCGACGCTATTAACAGCTATCAATCCTACACATCGTTACAATATATTGAGCGTTTCAAAGCTATTGCCATACAGGAAATGAATTTATATGGTATCCCGGCGAGTATCACCCTGGCACAGGGCTTATATGAATCGGGCAGTGGAAACAGCGAACTGGCAAAAAACGCTAACAATCATTTCGGTATTAAATGCACTAGCGATTGGAAGGGTAAAAGCTATTATAAGGATGATGATAATAAGAACGATTGCTTCCGTGTGTACGACAGACCGGAGGATTCTTTCCGCGATCACTCCAACTTCCTGAAGAGAAAAAATTACGCGCATTTATTCGAGTTGGATAAAAATGATTACCAGGGATGGGCATATGGTTTAAAGTCGGCAGGTTATGCCACCAACCCCAGGTATCCGCAATTGCTTATCGGGATCATTCAGAAATATAATCTTGATCAATACGACAGGCCGGAAGGGACCGTGCAGAAAATTAAACGTGAGGACAGGGTGCTTACACAGATAGATCAAAATATTGGGAAAGCGAACCAGGATTCGATAGTGCAGGCTACGCCAGGTAACAAATTATATACAGTGCAGACCGGTGACACACTATATAACATATCAAAGCGTTTTGGTTTAACTGTTGACGAGCTGAAAAGCCTTAACAGTATGGCAGATAATAATATTAAGATCGGCCAACAATTAGTAGTGGCAAAATAGCTTGTTAATTTGTGTTAAATAGAATGAGGTTTGTACGGCAAGCATGTAGTTTTGGCATTGCTATGAGATTTGGACTGACGGTGTTGTTGTTAGGGAGCTGTTTTTGTGCTTTTGCGCAGGATAAGGTTGTTGACGGAATTGTTTTTGATAAAGATTCCAACGGTCGCATAGCCGAGGTAAACATTTTTAACACAGGCACCGGGAAATCGGTATATAATAACCTAAAAGCAGAATACCAGATTGCGGCAAATATTGGAGACATATTGATATTTACCAAGCAAAATTATTTTAGTGATACAATTAAGATTGAAAATTATAAATCATTAGCGGTTTATTTAAAACGCAGCGCTATACAGCTGCAGGAAGTAAAAGTAAACAGCGTTGTTATTAACCCGGAACAAAAATTGGCCGCGACCAAACGGGATTATACCAAATTATACGGCGTGCTTGATGATAAGGATATCCTTTCGGTATCACCGGGTAGCGGGGCGGGAATAAGTATTGATGCGCTTTATAATATGTTTAGCCGCGAAGGCCGCAATGCTGAAAAACTGCGACAAACCATACAAAACGATTATTACCAGGATGTAATTGACTACCGCTTTAATCGTGCATTGGTTACAAGAATAACGGGTTTAAAAGACCCGCAATTAACCGAATTTATGCAGCGCTACCGCCCGGGATACTATTTTGTGGTGGCGGCAAGCGAATATGATTTTATAGCCTCGATTAAAGCAAATTACCGCAGATACCTTCGGAGACCAAAGGCATATGCATTGCCAGCGCTTCAACCGGCTAAATAAAAAACAGGTTCAAACTATTAATTTTTTCTTATTTTTTATTGAAAAAGCAGATTTTAGCTTTTCTTTGTAGCAACATGGTTATAAAAAGTGTTCCGGGCTTAATTTGCTCTATTCTGTTATTGTCGGGTTTGTCGGCATCGGCACAAAAAACCGATACGGTTAAAAGCGACAGTGTTAAAACAGATACTACACTTTTAAACAAATTGCGGATTGAGCCTGTTAAAAATGCATTACCAGTACGTGTAAGACAGGTACAAATAACCCCTATAACCATACCTGTTACCCTACCCGATTACCAGTTTAGCTATTGGCATAAATGGACCGTGTTCAATGTTAATTTTAACCAATCCGGGTTTACCAAAAACTGGACTGGTGGTGGTGCGAGTAACCTGGCCTTAAATGTTAACTATGATTTTAAGGCAGAGTACAATAAATCGCCATTAGATTATACCACCGAAGTAAACCTGCTTTACGGTACATCAAAAATTAAAGGAGAGGGTTTGCGTAAAACCAACGACCGTATATTTTACGATAACAAACTGGCAACCCAACTATCAAAGCACTGGTTATTTTTTGGGTCGTTAACCTTCGAGTCGCAGTTTGATAATGGATATACCTACCAGGATCCCTTGCCGCCGTTGTTGATATCGAAATTTATGTCGCCGGGTTATTTAACGGAGTCTGCCGGGGTGGAGTTTAGGCCCAATAAATGGTTCGATCTGCGCCTGGGTGCCGCGACTGCCAGGCAAACATTTGTGTTGGATACCACCATCTATCATAACCAGGCTGATAACTATGGTGTAACCGACGGGCATACCTTGTTTAACCAAATCGCTTTTCAGGGTGTGGCTACAGTTGATAAGGACTTGATGCCAAACCTGCATATTACCGCGCGTTATGCCTTATTTATACCGTATACCCAATCATTGGCTTATATAAGCCACCGTGTTGATGCTACCTTAACTGCTAAAGTAAATAAACTAATAGCGGTTACCGTGAACGGGTCGTTCCTGTATGATAAAAACACCGCCCCGCAGGCACAGGGAACGGAGGGTATGGGTTTGGGTATGATCTATAAATTCCCCTGATCAAATCACGTTTAAACCAATAGGTTTAAAATCTTAACTTTGCATTCTTAATAACGATTAAAGAGCTGAATAATAATGTTTGAAAATCTTTCGGATAAACTCGACAGGGCGTTTAAAGTCCTGAAAGGACAAGGAACTATTACTGAAATAAACGTGGCTGAGACCATGAAGGAAATACGCAAAGCCCTTCTGGATGCCGACGTAAACTATAAAACCGCTAAAGCATTTACCGATGATGTTAGGCAAAAAGCATTAGGCGAAAACGTATTAACAGCAGTTTCGCCGGGCCAGTTGCTCACCAAGATCATGAATGATGAGCTGGCAGCTTTAATGGGTGGCAGCACTGCAGAATTAGAATTTTCGGGCTCGCTAACCATTATATTAATTGCTGGTTTGAACGGTGCCGGTAAAACAACCTTTACCGGTAAGCTTGCCAATTATCTAAAAACACAAAAAAATAAAAAGCCGCTATTGGTGGCTGATGATATTTACCGCCCAGCGGCTATTGACCAGTTAGAGGTTTTAGGTCAACAGATAGGTGTTCCGGTTTATGCAAACCGCGAATCAAAAGATCCTATCGCGATAGCCAAAGAAGGTATCGCGCTAGCCAAACAAAATGGCCACAATGTAGTGATTATTGATACCGCCGGCCGTTTATCAATCGATGAAGCCATGATGGTGGAAATTGAGCAGGTAAAAGACGCGGTTAAGCCACACGAGATTTTATTTGTGGTGGATGCCATGACCGGTCAGGATGCGGTGAATACAGCTAAGGTATTCAACGATCGTTTGAACTTCACCGGTGTTGTGTTAACCAAATTAGATGGTGATACCCGTGGTGGTGCCGCGCTATCTATCAAATCGGTTGTTAATAAGCCTATTAAATTTATTGGTACCGGCGAAAAGATGGAAGCGCTTGACGTTTTCCACCCGGATCGTATGGCATCAAGGATTTTGGGCATGGGCGACGTGGTTTCGTTGGTTGAACGTGCGCAACAGCAGTTTGACGAAAAAGAAGCTGCCGAACTGCAGAAAAAGATCCGAAAAAATAAATTCGACTTTAACGATTTTTATAGCCAGATACAGCAGATCAAAAAAATGGGTAACATGAAGGATCTGATGGGTATGATACCAGGTGTTGGCAAAATGATGAAGGATGTTGAGGTTGATGATAATGCCTTTAAAGCGATAGAGGCAATTATTCAATCCATGACCCCACACGAAAAAGAGAATCCGGATAGCATCAATCAAAGCAGGCGTAACCGCATAGCAAACGGATCGGGTACAAACCTTGCCGAAGTAAATCGACTGATTAAACAGTTTGACGATATGCGTAAGGTGATGAAACAGATGAGCAATCCGGCAGCCATGGCCAGTATGATGCGCCGTATGCCTAAAATGTAATTACATGCAAAAACGCCTTTTATATTTCGGATCGGTATTATTTTTATTTTCGGCATCAGCAGTGAAGGCACAGGTTACCTTTCGGGATATGGATGTACAGCACTATACATTTGCTATAGGGCTGAACGATGCGAACGATAATATAAAAGGAAAGGCAGATGTTACGATCAGGTTTACAGGTAATGTTAATGAGCCTGAATTAAACCTGGTTAAAAAGAACGGAACCGGCAAGGGTATGCTGGTATCATCCATTGATGAAAATGGAAAAGCGTTAAAATTTGTACAGGACAGCGATGTGATTCACATTCTATCACCTGCAAAAATTAATACCATACATACCTACACCATCAATTACTCGGGCATACCAGCCGATGGATTGATTATCTCTGTAAATAAACACGGGCATCGTACTTTTTTTGGAGATAACTGGCCAAACCGGGCACATAACTGGTTGCCTTGCGCTGATTATCCAAGTGACAAAGCAACAGTTGATTTTATTGTTACCGCGCCCAGTCATTACCAGGTGGTATCAAACGGCTTAAAAGTCGAAGAAAAAGAATTACCGAATCAGCTTAAAGTAACTCATTGGAAAGAAAGTGAACCATTGGCACCAAAGTTAATGGTAATAGGCGTCGCGGAGTTTGCTATTCAACAATCAGGTACAGTAAATGGCGTACCGGTTTATACCTATGTTTTCCCGGAGGATAAGGTTAATGGCTTTAAAAATTATGCTTACGCGCCGGACATCTTGAAATTCTACGATGCTAAAATTGGCTTGTATGATTATGAGAAGCTGGCCAACGTACAATCTAAAACAATATATGGCGGAATGGAAAATGCCAGCGCTATTTTCTATTATGAAGATTCGCCGGATGCAGGTAGCGCCGATGAGGAGTTGCAGGCACATGAGATTGGTCACCAATGGTTTGGGGATGCGGTAACCGAAAAGAGCTGGAAAAACTTGTGGCTAAGTGAAGGCTTTGCTACCTACATGACCAATTGTTACCTAGAAAATAAGTACGGCATTGATACATTAAAGAAACGCGAAGCTATTGACCGCAACAAGGTGATAAAATTTGAACGCCGCCGTTATACGCCTGTGGTAGATACCGCTGTAAAAAGCAATTACGTACAATTATTAAATGCCAATAGTTACGAAAAAGGCAGCTGGACATTACACATGCTGCGCCGTAAAATAGGCGACGACCTGTTTTGGAAAGGCTTACGCGCCTACTACGCTAAATACAAAAACCTTAATGCTAATACTGCCGACCTGGAACAGGTAATGGAACAAACCAGCGGGCAGGACCTGCATACATTCTTTAACCAATGGATTTACAATGCGGGTCATCCGGAATTAGATATTGTTTGGAGTTATGATGTGGATAAAAAAGCAGCTAATATCGCTATCACCCAAAAACAAAATAACTTATTTGTGTTCCCATTGCAATTGGAGATAGATGGTAAACTTTATACTGTTGATGTTAAGGATAAAGAAACAACTACCACCTTCCCCGTTACGGCAAAACCAGCAACCATAATAGCCGATCCGAATGTTGATTTGCTCGCGGGATTTGATGTAAAGGAGCAATAACCCGCTTCGAGCTTATTTGATTTTATCCCTCAAAATAAAATCTATATCTTTCGCTTTGAATAAACTTTATCATCGTGTTAGTTAAAACTTTCGGAAGTGCGGTATATGGCATAGAGGCTATAACAATTACAATTGAGGTTAATATTTTACCAGGCACCAAATTTTTTATTGTGGGCCTGGCGGATACCGCTATTAAAGAAAGCTATTTCCGGATAGAATCAGCCTTAAAAAGTTCAAACTATAAAATGCCACGCCAACAGGTGGTGGTGAATATGGCTCCTGCCGATATCCGTAAAGAAGGATCTTCCTACGATTTAACCATAGCTACCGCGATTTTAGCAGCTTCAGGGCAAATAGAAATCGAAGAACTGGATAAGTACCTGATTATGGGGGAACTTTCGCTGGATGGCAGTTTGCAGCCTATTAAAGGCGCTTTGCCTATTGCTATACAGGCAAGGAAAGATGGGTTTAAGGGTTTCATCCTACCCAAGCAAAATGCCAGGGAAGCCGCTATTGTGAACGATCTGGAAGTTTATGGCGTTGAAACCATAAAACAGGTAGCCGATTTTTTTAATGGCGATACAAAGCTCGACCGGGAAATTGTAAATACCCGCGAAGAGTTTTACGATAGCCTGTGCAATTACGACAGTGATTTTAGCGAAGTAAAAGGACAGGAAAATATTAAACGAGCGTTGGAGATTGCCGCCGCAGGCGGGCATAACGTGATATTGATCGGTCCGCCCGGAGCGGGTAAAACGATGCTGGCGCGCAGGTTGCCATCTATATTACCTCCGCTGAGTTTATATGAATCGTTAGAGACTACCAAGATCCATTCGGTTGCGGGTAAGTTGGCTGCTGCGGATGCTTTGGTAACGATAAGACCGTTCCGGTCGCCCCATCATACTATATCTGACGTCGCGCTCGTAGGCGGAGGAACAAATCCTCAACCCGGCGAAATATCGTTGGCACATAATGGCGTTTTATTTTTGGATGAGTTGCCGGAGTTTAAACGCAGTGTATTGGAAGTAATGCGACAACCGTTGGAGGAACGTAAAGTAAATATTTCCCGTGCTAAATTTTCAGTCGATTACCCCTGTAGTTTTATGCTGGTAACCAGTATGAACCCCTGCCCTTGCGGCTATTATAATCACCCGGAAAAAGAATGTACCTGTCCGCCGGGTGCAGTACAAAAGTATATGAGTAAGATCTCTGGTCCGCTGTTGGATAGGATTGATTTGCATGTGGAAGTTACGCCGGTAAACTTTAGTGAGTTATCCAGCGATCGCCTTGCGGAGAAAAGCGAATTGATCCGGGAACGGGTGATCACCGCACGGAATATACAGATAGAGCGCTTTGGCGACAAGCCAGACTTGCATGCCAACGCCCAGATGACCCCGCAAATGGTGCGTGAAATCTGCAAAATAACAGAGGCCGGGCAAATCCTGCTTAAAAAAGCGATGGAGAAGCTGGGATTATCTGCCCGTGCCTATGACCGGATATTGAAAGTTTCCCGTACGATCGCCGACCTTGCCGGAAGTGAAGATATTAAGGTGGAGCATTTAGCGGAGGCAATACATTTTAGGAGTTTGGATAGAGAGGGTTGGGCGGGGTAATTATGAATGTGATGCGGTGAAAACATCGACCATAAGTCAAATGCCTGATAACAAAATACTGCAACATGAACAGGGATGAATTAAAAATAAAATTAGATGCCATAGGAATACCAAGTACAGGCTATTACTTAGACGGTACGCTTAAGCCTATGAGTATAATTCTTTATTTCGAAGATTCAGAGTGGATTACTTTTGATTATGATGAGCGAGGGCGAATTAAAAATGAGACGCATTTTGATACTGAAAATAAAGCATGTCAACATATATTAGACGAATTGATAAGGGAGAAGGCATTTAAAGAAAAATATAATCTAAGATGGTAATCATCATGAGCCTGCTACTTACCGGGCTTTTCAGCTTCTGGTCAGTGTTTCACCATACCACTAAACTGAATCGAAAGTTGCAAACTTTTGCTATCCGTAGGCTTAAGTCTCAGACTGAAGCCAGTGTGTGGGGAAATAATACACCGAAAAGTAAATCTTTATCCGCGCCCTTTGAACAGTACATCATTCTTCCTTTATTTACATCATGGACAAGGAATCATTAAAGGAGCATGCTTTAAAGAAGGTGCAGTTTTCTGACGAAGAGCTGGATCTGTTCCTTTCCTATTTCAAAGAGAAAAAGGTAAAAAAGAAACAGTTTATCATTCTTCCGGAATCTGTTGCTAAATATCGATCCTATATTGTAAAGGGTGCTTTTCGTTCTTATGTGATAGATGAGGAAGGCATGGAACATACCATTCAGTTTGGTATTGAAGACTGGTGGATATCCGATTATAACAGCTACATTCTGCAACAACCGGCTACCATGTTTGTGGTTGCATTGGAGGATAGTATTGTATTACAAATCGATCATGAAAGCGAAGAAAAGCTGAAAGCCGCCGGCCATGTTTATGAAACCTTTTTCCGGATCATGGCTGAAAGGTCTGCCGCTTACCACCAGCGTCGGGTGATGTCCAATTTAATTCAAAATGCTGAACAACGCTATTTTAGTTTTATGGAGCGATACGCCGATATCGCCTACCGTGTGCCGCAATATGCGCTGGCCTCTTATCTGGGCATGACCACACAATTCCTTTCAAAAATTCGCAGTAAAAACCTCAAAAGTTAATCTACATTCATCTTATTTTGTAAGCTGGTTTATCTTTTAATAACCACAATCCGGACAACTTTGCATTGTAACTTTTACATTAAAAAACAAGCAAAGAACATGTCATTAAAATTAGAAAACAAAGTAGCCGTTATTACCGGCGGCAGTGCAGGAATAGGATTGGCAACTGCTAAATTATTTGCCGCCCAGGGCGCAAAAGTGGCTATTACAGGCCGTAACAAAGAGAATTTAGACAAAGCAGTAGCGGAAATAGGTAACAGGGCAATTGGCATCCAATGTGATTCAGCCAGCCTTGCTGACCTTGACCGCCTTTATTTTACTGTTGAAGAAAAACTGGGCCGTATAGATGTACTCATCGCTAACGCCGCAGTTTATATCCTTTCGCCCTTGGCCGATTTCACCGAGGAAATGTTTGACAAACAAAGCAACGTTAACTTTAAGGGAACGTTCTTTACTGTTCAAAAAGCATTACCATATCTGAATGACGGCGCAGCTATCGTATTAATTTCATCTGTTGTAAACGAAAAGGGCATACCTAACCATGCTTCTTATGCGGCAACCAAAGCAGCGATCCGCTCAATGGGCAGAAGCTTTTCAGCAGAATTACTACCCCGCGGTATCCGTGTAAATGTAATTACGCCTGGCCCGGTTGATACCAATGTATTTGCCACGGTAACTTCTACACAGGAAGAAGCAGATGCTTTTAAAGCAAGCATGGCAGAATTTACGCCGATCAAACGTGTGGGTAAGCCGGAAGAAATCGCTGCCGCAGCGTTATACCTTTCGTCACCGGAGTCTGCATTTATGATTGGCGCTGAATTGTTGATCGATGGAGGATTGCGTACCTTGTAATTATTTACAAACCGACATTAAGCAACACAAACATGGTAAAATTTGCATTATTAGCCCGTTTAGAGGCTAAGCCCGGAAAAGAGCAAGAAGTAGCTGACTTTATTAAAAGCGCATTGCCGCTTGCGCAGCAGGAAACGGAAACCATTAGCTGGTATGCGTTACAGATTGGCCCATATACCTTTGGCATCTTCGACACATTTGAAAACGAAGAAGGCAGAAACGCTCACTTAGGTGGGCAAATAGCAGCAGCGCTTATGGCTAAAGCACCGGAACTGCTGGCAATACCCCCGGTTATTGAAAAAGTAGATCTACTGGCAGTAAAATAAAAAAGAAAGCTTCAGGCAAAACACTTGAAGCTTTCTTTTTTAGCATATTCTGCTTGTGGTGACACCTGTCAGTATCTATATTACCTGTCTTTTCCATACATTAGGCGCAATATCTATCTGAAGCAAATATGAAAAAAACACTGCTTTTCCTAGCGCTGGTAATCCTTTCATTAACCACATACGGGCAGAAAAGACCCAATATTATCTTTATCCTTACAGATGACCTTGGTTATGGCGATTTGGCTTGTTATGGTAACCCACTTGTTAAAACACCTTTTTTAGATAGTATGGCCCGCGAAGGTATCCGGGCTACCAGCTATGTGGTAACGTCGCCTATATGTACACCTTCACGGGCAGCATTACTAACCGGCCGCTATGCCAATCGCATGAATTTGACAGAACCTATAGGGCCGGGCGCTGATCATGGTATCCCACAGTCGGAGATAACCATTGCTCAAATGCTTAAAAGTGTAGGTTATCAAACCGGGATGGTAGGCAAATGGCATCTAGGCGACAGAGATACGTCGTTGCCAAACAACAAAGGTTTCGATTCTTTTTACGGCATGTTATACAGCCATGATTATAGGGCACCTTATGTAAATACTGATACAGTAATCAAAATATTCAGAAACCGCATCCCTGTGATTTACAAACCTGCAGATAGCTCACTCATCGATTTGTACACCGATGAATCTATTAAATTCATTAATCAACAATCATCCAAACAACCTTTTTTCCTGTATCTGGCACACAACATGCCACATTTGCCAATATATTACGCAGCGAAAAAATACCGGAAGGTCCATTCAGATGGAGGAGAGTATGGAGATATTATAGAGGAACTGGATGAAAGCTTTGCCAAATTATGGGCTGCTGTTAAAGCAAAAGGATTAGCGGATAACACCATCTTTATTTTCAGCAGCGATAATGGTCCCTGGGTGAATATCCCCGCCCGTGTATATGCTGATGGTGTTACGCGTCAGTATCATGCAGGATCGCCGGGTATATTCCGCGGGTCAAAATTTGAAACTTATGAAGGCGGTGATCGCGTACCCTTTATTATTTACTGGAAGGGACATACTCTAAAGAATAAAACACTTACATCGGCTTTCTCTTGCCTGGATATGATGCCAACATTTGCAGAATGGACCGGGGCGCAACTTCCTAAAGGCAGGCAGCTTGATGGGCAGTCAATCGCCGGGCTGCTTACCGATCCAAATTATAAAAAGCCCCACCGGATCATCTTTTACGTGAATGTGAATGGAGAGGTAGTGCGTGATGGGAATTGGAAGCTTCGCAGAACTAAAACAAAAGACGGAGGTATACTCATCGAACTCTTTAACCTATCATGGGATCCTGCTGAACGTGTGAACCTTGCTGATAAAAACCCTGAACAAGTAACCCGCTTGTTACCTATCCTGCAAAATTTCATGGTGGAAACCAGTAAACCCTTTAATTAAAACTTGATTTATCATCTAGCATAAAAACCGATGGCTTGTGTTAACTTGCATGCAAACGAAGTGTTTCGCACAAATTTTCATTTGATATGAATAAACCATCAATCTGCCTACTGCTTGTTTTTTTATTTCTAGCGAAAAACAGCTATGCGCAATTACCTCCCGTTTTTGCAGGGACACATTTAAAGGATGTGCAAACGGAAGAAACTGTTCGCCGCTATCTTTCGCCGGTGAGAATACTGTGGGAAACACCTGGTGCATCAACCCACATCATCAATGCTGAAAAGCTGTTAAAGCCGGGGGATGGCCAGGCTGATCTTTCAGGAAAAGATTTGTGCGTTATGCATAATGATACAAAGGGCAAAGCCGGAATATTGCTTGATTTTGGAAGAGAATTGCACGGTGGGTTACAATTGGTCACAGACCAGTCGGCCGGGGGAAAGCCTGTCCGCGTACGTATCCGCTTTGGTGAATCGGCAAGCGAGGCCATGAGCAATATTGATACCATCCATGATGCTACCAACGACCACGCTATGCGCGATTTTGTTATTTCATTACCGTGGCTTGGTAAGCTGGAGGTTGGTAACACGGGTTTCAGGTTTGTGCGGATAGATTTGGTTGATAGTACCGCTGAACTTAAATTGAAAGAGGCAAGGGCGATATTTGTGTTTAGGGATATTCCTTATTTAGGTTCGTTTAAATGCAGCGATACATTGTTGAATAAAATTTGGCTCACCGGTGCTTATACCGTACAGCTAAACATGCAGGATTATTTGTGGGATGGAATAAAGCGCGACCGCCTGGTTTGGGTTGGTGATATGCATCCGGAAACATCAACCATAGCTGCCGTATTTGGATATAATGATGTTGTTCCAAAGAGCCTCGACCTGGCAAAAAGTATAACGCCCTTGCCTCAATATATGAATGGCATGGTATCCTATTCCATGTGGTGGATATTGATTCAGCATGATTGGTATATGCATACAGGTGATAAGAAATATCTTAACGCACAAAAAGCATATCTTATCCCCCTATTAAACCAGCTGATTTCTAAAATAGACAACAAAAGCAGCGAGAACCTGAATGATGGTGGAAGATTTTTGGATTGGCCCTCAAGCACTAACCCCAAAGCTATACATGCGGGTTTACAAGCTATGTTGGTAATGACTTTACAGGCAGGAGCTGAGTTATGTGATGATTTGAACGATCACACTACGGCACTTAGATGTAAAGCCGCGGTTGAACGGTTAAAAATGAATGTACCAGATGCCAATAACTCTAAACAGGCTGCTGCCCTGCTTTCATTATCAGGGTTGATGCCGGCTAATAAGGCAGATAGTATTTTATCATTAGGCGGGGTGCATAATTACTCCACCTTTTTTGGTTATTATATGCTTAAAGCTAAAGCAAAGGCGGGAGATTACCAGGGCGCCATTGACGCTATACGCAATTATTGGGGGCCAATGCTTTCGTTAGGCGCAACTACCTTTTGGGAGGATTTTAATATTGACTGGTTGCCAAATGCATCCAGGATAGATGAGCTGGTGCCTGCAGGTAAAAAGGATATCCACGGAGATTATGGTGCTTTTTGTTATAAGGGCTTTAGACATAGTTTGTGTCATGGTTGGGCCTCGGGGCCTACGCCCTGGTTAACGCAATATGTGCTGGGGGTTAATGTTATAGCCCCGGGGTGCAAGGTGTTGAAAATTGAGCCACATTTAGGAACCCTAACTTATGCCGAAGGCACTTACCCCACCCCTTTAGGAATTGTTAGCATTAAAGTTAAAAAACAGCAAAATGGAAAAACAAGCATAAATGTAAGGGCTCCAAAAGGCATCACAATAATAAAAGCCGGTAGTTAAAGTAATCAACTACCTTTTAACAATCTTATAATTTCTGTACTCGCCTATACTCCAGCCGGAAACATCAAAAACAAATTGTAAGAACCGGCGCCTAAGGGTATAATCTTGTTGTAAGGGTTTTTCTTTAAAATCAACCTTCCAGTTTGTGGCAGCAATGCGCTCATGCATAACTTTTGGATGTGTACCCTGAAATTTTTTGATGCGGTCGGCATTGTCATAAGCAAATTCAAAGGTCTCCGTCATGTGTTGCTGGTTCCATTGCTCATCATGGTAGAATTTGTTGAAATTCCTGGCCTTGTTGGTTAAACCTTGTGGTGGCCTGGCCCAGCCATAATGGTATATGTAGGCATCAATAAGTTTAACCTTTATTTTCTCGTCGTTTAGCCTAAAGCCTTGCGCATCGCGAAATGATGACATGCCCGGGATGTTTTTTATGATACGGATTTCGCGACGGTACCATCTGCGGGTATCGCCATAATAATCATACGATGCATAAAAGTGGAGATATTTGAATAAAAGACCTTCAACTTTCGTGTCATTTAAGTTGTCTTCCATTTCTTTACGGATAAGCGGCAAATACTTTTCGTTTACAACCTCATCGCCTTGAATATAAAAAGCCCAGTCGGTATCGGGTGAAATAGCAGCCAGTGCTTTATTGGTTTCGATGGCAAATACCCTCCCACTTTCTGTTATCGAAGTATCCCAAACAGTATCAATGATTTTTATTTTGGATGAATTGATATTTCCAATCAATAACCGGGTATCATCATCCGAATTGCCTACCGCGACAACAAATTCATCACATATTGGCAAAATGGAGGTTATTGCTTCAACAATCTGGTAGTCGTTGGCAATTGCATTTCTGATAAAGGTAAATCCTGTAACTTTCATGAGGCTTAGTGGGTGGCAATATTAAAAAAGACTTTAACCAACGTATGCGGCTAAAGTCTTTTTTTAAAATTTACAACAGATATTGTTATTTCTTAACCCAGCCATCCTTTAAGGTAACGGTGCGGTTAAACACTAATTTATCTGCAGTGGAGTGTTTATCTAAGGTGAAATAGCCTTTACGCATAAACTGATAACCTACGCCTACTTCGGCTTTAGCCAATTCGGGCTCAATGTAAGCTGTCTTTATAATGTGTAAGCTATTTGGATTAAGGTAGTCTTTAAAATCGCCATCTTCACTCGATGGGTCTTCTACCTGGAATAAACGGTCATACAAACGAACCTCGGCAGTTTTAGCATGCGGAACACTCACCCAATGGATGGTGCCTTTTACATTGATGCCACTTGTATCATTACCTGATTTTGATTCGGGCAGATAAACGCAATGCACTTCAGTTATATTGCCACCAGCATCCTTAACAAAGCTTTCGCATTTAACAATGTAAGCATTTTTCAGGCGCACCATCAGTCCAACACCTAAACGAAAGAATTTTTTAGGTGGTTCCTCCATAAAGTCCTCGCGCTCTATCCATAGTTCGTTGCTAAATGGGAATTCCCTGCTGCCATCGCCATCTTCTGCTTCTGGGTTGTTTTCACCGTGCATGGTTTCGGTTTGGCCTTCGGGATAATTGGTTAACACCAGCTTTATCGGATCAAGTACTGCCATACGGCGCCATGCTGATTTGTTTAAATCCTCGCGGATGCAGAACTCTAATAAACTTACGTCTATCATATTCTCACGCTTGGCAACACCAATACGCTCGCAAAACTCGCGGATAGATGCCGGGGTATATCCTCTACGACGCAAACCACTTATGGTTGGCATACGCGGATCGTCCCAATCCTCTACATGGCCTTCGGTTACCAGTTGCAGCAGCTTGCGCTTGCTCATTACGGTATAGGTCATGTTCAGGCGGGCAAACTCGTATTGCTTTGACGGGAATAAGTTCAGTTGCTCAATAAACCAATCATACAGCGGCCTGTGGGGAATAAACTCCAACGTGCAGATTGAATGCGTGATCTCCTCAATAGCATCTGATTGGCCATGGGCAAAATCATACATAGGGTATATACACCATTCATCACCGGTACGGTGATGGGGGGCATGTTTTATACGATACATGATCGGGTCGCGCATGTGCATATTTGGCGAAGCAAGGTCAACTTTTGCACGAAGTACTTTTGCCCCGTCCGGGTATTTGCCGGCTTTCATTTCTTCAAACAAAAGCAGGTTTTCCTCAATACCGCGGCTGCGGTACTGGTTTGGCGTACCCGCTTCGGTTGGCGTGCCTTTTTGCGATGCGATCTCTTCCGGGCTGCTGTCATCAACATAAGCCAGCCCTGATTTTATAAGTGTTACCGCGAAATTGTATATGGTATGAAAGTAATCAGAAGCGTACAATTCATTCGCCCACTCAAAACCAAGCCACTTTACGTCGGCTTTTATACTGTCGACATATTCGGTTTCTTCTTTGGTTGGGTTGGTATCATCAAAACGAAGGTTGGTTGCGCCATTGTATTTTTTGGCTAGCCCAAAGTTTAAGCAAATGGACTTGGCATGGCCTATATGCAAGTAGCCATTAGGTTCAGGCGGGAAACGGGTAAGTACTCTGCCGCCGTTTTTACCGGCTGCAATATCCTCTTCAACTATTTCTTCTAAAAAATTTAATGATCTCTCTTCGCTCATAGGGGAGCAAAAATAAGAAAAAATGGGGTAATGTACCGCCGCATTTATACTTCTTAATGATGCCAAACATATAAGCGTCACCTTCTAGCGTTTTACCCCCTCCGTCTCCTTCGTCGACACCTCCCCCTGATTTCAGGGGGAGGCCGGGTGGGGGTAAAAAATGTCGCTTGGTATAGAAATATTTTTTTAATTTCAATTCATGAACCTTGTCACTGAATTTTGTCGCCAACTACGAAACAATCAAACACCTGCCGAAAAGTTGTTGTGGAATGAATTAAGGCGTCGTAGTATTAACGGAGAGAAGTTTTTACGTCAGTTTCCATTATTTACCATAAGTGGCTTTGGTAGAAGATCATTTTATATAGCCGATTTTTATAGTGCAAAATCCAAACTGGTTATTGAAGTAGATGGGCCTATCCACCTGTTAAAAAAAGAATATGATGCTAACAGGGATTTGGTAATGCAAAGTTGGGGATTCAATATACTGCGCTTTACTAATGATGAAGTTGTGAATCATCTTGATAAGGTTGTCAAAAAGATTGACGAATATTTGTCAATTCTCGCCAACAATTAACCTCATATTTTCTTCTTACTTTTATCGAACAAAATAAACCTCGGTTTTACTATGAGTAATACCTTTAACCGGCCCATTCGTGTATTAGTTGCTAAGGTTGGCCTTGACGGGCATGATCGTGGCGCACGTATTATTGCCACATCGCTTCGCGATGCTGGTATGGAAGTGATTTATACAGGTTTGCGCCAAACCCCCGAAATGGTAGTAAATACCGCCTTGCAGGAAGATGTGGATGCCATTGGTATATCAATATTATCGGGTGCTCACATGACTGTTTTCCCCAAGATCATCAACCTGATAAAAGAAAAGGGCATGGATGATGTGCTGGTTACCGGCGGCGGTATTATACCAGCCGAGGATATGACCGCTTTGCAAAAATTGGGTGTGGGTGAGCTTTTTCCACCGGGGACCACCACGTATGATATTGTGGACTATATAACCAAGTGGGTGCACCAGCACCGGAACTTTTAATTTGATTTTATGGCTTTTGAAAATATTTTAGTTGAGCGTAAGGGACGAATCCAATACATAACCATCAATCGTGAAAGTAAGTTGAATGCTTTGAACAAGGCAACATTAGCTGAATTGCATATCGCTTTAACCGATGGGTTTAGTAATAGTGAGATTGGCGGCCTGATTATAACCGGAGCGGGACAAAAGGCTTTTGTTGCCGGGGCTGATATTTCGGAGTTTGCCTCTTTTGATGCCGTAGCGGGCCGGGTCTTGGCCAGCGAGGGTCAAGCCAATGTTTTTGATTTTATAGAGAATGGGCCAAAACCTGTAATTGCAGCGGTAAATGGTTTTGCTTTAGGCGGAGGATTGGAATTGGCGATGGCGTGCCACATAAGAATAGCTTCCGATAATGCTAAAATGGGTTTGCCCGAAGTTACCCTGGGCTTAATACCCGGCTATGGTGGTACCCAACGGCTGACAAGCTTAGTTGGCAAAGGGAAAGCTTTCGAAATGATAATGACCGCTGATATGATTACTGCCGCGGATGCGATGGAGTTTGGTTTGGTTAACTATGTGGTAAGCCAGGAGGAATTGTTGACGAAGGCAGAGGAGTTATTAAATAAGATGCTACAGCGTGCACCGCTTGCTTTGGCCTCAGCTATTAAGGCTGTTAATGCAGCAGGAAAATCCGGTGTGGATGGTTTCGCTATTGAAATAGAGGCGTTTGGTAACTGCTTTGGAACTGAAGATCTTAAGGAAGGTGTAAATGCATTTATGGAAAAAAGGAAAGCCAATTTTAAAGGCAAATAGTCATTAAAGTGTCATGCAGTTGTTTTAAAATCGTTTTAGCTAAAATTTATCTTATTGTTAATCAATCGATTGAATAATCCTGACATTTGGATGAAAAAACTTAGATGATTTGTACCGTTACTTTGTACTGTGTTAACAAACACACAACAATTTAATAACATAGAAATCATGAAAAGTTCAATTAAAATTTCAGCATTAGCATTAGCATTTGCTGCATTCACATTCAGTGCAAAAGCACAAACAACTACCCCAACAACTACATCTACTACAACAGCATCAGGTATCCGTTATAGCATTGGTGTTGACGCGGGCATCCCAACCGGAAAATTATCAGATTCTTATAACTGGAACCTTGGTGGTTCATTACAGGTTGATATTCCTGTTGCAAACCAATTATTTGTAACGGTTAATGCTGGCTACGATAATATATTTGGTAAAAAGAACATTGATGGCACAGGTGCTGATGTTCCAAATATTGAATTATTACCAGTTAAAGCAGGTTTGAAATACTTCGTTGTAAGTAATTTTTATGTACAGGGTGAAGCAGGTGCTGCATTTGTGTTAAACAAAAATAAAATTGATGCAAACAACTCAGCAGCTTTTGTTTATGCTCCACAAATTGGTTACCAGTTTCAGTTAGGCGGTAAAAATTATATTGATGCCGGTGTACGTTACGAAGCAAGTACTAAATTAAACAGCAATGTTGATGACAGCAAAGTTAATTTCTTTGGTCTGCGTGTAGCTTACGGTTTCTAAGTAAGTTTACATAACTAATAAAAAGCGGGTATTGATTAATCAGTACCCGCTTTTTGTTTTACATGGAATTATTAAATAAATTAACATTTCAGCGAATAAATAATTCGCAATTTTATTATTACAAAGCAGTTTATGTGAAAACTGATATTAGCTTTGCATAAAAACTGTATTATTGTCTGCATAATTATTTAAAGGCTGATATACGTTGTAATTGTATTGTACGTTTTAACAGCATTAATCTAAACATAGAAAATGGAAATCACTTTTAAAAAGGGACTTGTTTTACTGGCATTTATATGCTTTACTTTGGGTGCAAAAGCACAATATAGCGCTGTTCCTGATACCGCACGTTTAAGCATTGGTATTGATGGCGCGATGACATCAGGCGGATTTAAAGATCAATATAAAGCAGGAGTAGGTGTATCAGTACAATACGATCTGCCATTGTCTGAACATTTGTATGTTACAGGAAATGCTGGATATCTTAACCTTTTTGCAAATAGTAGCAGTTCAAACCCTAATTACATTTTAAACGTAAAATCATCAAACATGGCCGTTGCGCCTGTAAAAGTTGGCCTTAAGCTTTTCATAATCCGTACATTCTATATACAAGGTGAAGCAGGCGAAGCCTTGTTGCTAAATAAAAACTCGGTATATGCTCTTAATAGTACCGCTTTTACTTATGATGGCCAAATGGGGATATTATTTAGGCGAAAACAAAAAAGCTATATTGAGGCCGGCATAAAATATTCACTTCAGCAAAGCTTTTTCGGCGATGGAAACTATGGTATTATGTGGGGAGCCCGCATAGCTTATGCCTTCAATCTAAAATAAAAACAGCGCATTTTTCACAAAAAACTACAGGATTTCACAAAATTGTGTAATTTAACAGCATAATACATTTACCTGTTAACAGTTTTGTGATATGAAAAAAATACTCATCATTGATGATGAAGTTAATGTTGCGCTGTTATTATCAAAGTTTTTAACCCGTAACGGTTTCGACGTTCAAACAGCATCAAATGGTACCGCCGGTATGGAATGCCTGAAAAATGGCGAATTCAACCTGGTGCTTTGCGATTTCAGGCTGGAAGATACCGATGGCCGTGAAATGTTGAAAAACATTAAAATTCAATACCCTAAAACCGGTGTTATCATTATCACCGGTTATTCTGATATAAAAATGGCTGTGGAGCTCATTAAAATGGGCGCCTATGATTACATCACCAAGCCACTATATCCCGACGAAATTTTGAATACGGTAAATAAAGCTATTGAAACCCAATATGCTTTGTCGGAGGCTATGCATGATAATGAGCCGGTAACAAACAACAAATCAAAAGAGTATAAAAAAGTAGTACAATCGGGCGAGTTTGTATTTGGCAATAGCCGTGCATCAAAAGAAATTATACGCCAGATAGACCTTGTTGCCCCAACTAACTATAGTGTAATTATTATAGGTGATAGTGGTACCGGGAAAGAAGCGGTTGCTAAAAGCATACATATGAGCAGCCCGCGCCACAACAACCCTTTTGTGGCTATGGATTGCGGATCATTAACCAAGGAGCTTGCGGCAAGTGAATTTTTCGGGCATGAGAAGGGCTCGTTTACAGGAGCATTGTACACCAAAATAGGCCATTTTGAAATGGCTAACGGTGGTACATTGTTTTTAGATGAAGTAGGTAACCTATCATACGATATACAGGCAGCTTTATTAAGAACAGTACAAGAGCGGAAAGTTAAAAGAATAGGCAGCACCAGGGAAATAGACCTTGATGTACGCATAATTGTAGCAACCAACGAAAATCTTCAGGAAAGTATACAAAAAGGCCGTTTTAGGGAAGATCTCTATCATCGCTTTAACGAATTTAGCATTTATATGCCGCCTTTGCGTGAGCGGGGGAATGATATTATGCTATTGGCAGAACATTTTTTGTTGATCGCTAATCAGGAGTTAAGCAGAAATGTAACCTCATTTTCGCAGGAGGTTATAGAGTGCTTTATGAGCTACCGCTGGCCGGGGAATATCCGCGAGCTGAAAAATATTGTGAGGCGGGCTACATTGCTTACAGAGGGAAACGAGATAATGATGAAAGCTCTTCCGCTTGAGATTTCGAACAGGATGATGTCGTTTGATTATAGTGCCAATAGCAGCAATCATACATCAGGGAATGCGGAAAACGGTGAAGTAAAGGAAAATAGGCATGATTTAAAGAATGCGGCCCTGGAAGCGGAATATGAAACTATTTTGCAAGTGTTGAAGGAGGTGAACTTTAACAAAACCAAAGCAGCGGAAATACTAAAAATAGACCGAAAGACCTTGTATAATAAAATGAAGGCCATTAATCTTAAATAAAATGGAAGAGCCCCTGAAAGATAATACTGAGGAACGTAACGAATCTAAAAATTTGAAACACGACATCAGGAACCAGCTTTCGGCCATACAGCTAGCTATTGAACAATTGCGCTATGAGATTCCATTAGATTCGGCAGATGGCGTTTTTTATCTGGATACGATTGCTTCCAGTTGCGTTGTAATAGATACCTTGTTAAAAGATAAAAATTAAATATAAACTATATAAATATTGTGAAAAAACGCTAAAAACATTTTAGCGTTTTTTTGTTTATGGAATAAGTCTGTCTAATTACCATCACGTGTCAATTTTTAATTATAAGCAACGTAACAATATCATATTGGTCAGCATAATTTTGCTGGGCTGCTTTTTGTTATATGCTCTGAGCGGATTATTCAGTTCAATATTGGGCGCAATTGTATTATTCACCATATTTAGGCCATTGTATTTGTTTCTGGTTGAAAAAAAACGGTGGAATAAATCACTGGTAGCGTTACTAATTATATTTAGTTCGCTTATTGTAATTGTTATCCCTTTTCTATCATTAAGTTTTATGGTGATAGATAAAATAGCATCCATCAATCATAATACCTTCCCTATACAAGAGTGGTTAACTAAAATTGATGCATTCGCCGCACAAAAGTTAAACCAGCAGCATTTTGCAGAAAATACGCTCCAAAAACTAGGCACATTGGCTACTGATCTGTTCCCTTCGATACTGGGCAGCGCGGCAAGTATAATTTTAACCCTGCTGGTTTTGTATTTCCTGCTTTATTTTATGCTTACCCAGCGCAACGAGTTTGAAACAGGATTATTAAAGTATGCCCCGTTCCGCGAGCAGCATGCTCTAAAGTTTGCCGAAGCGATGCGCAATTCAACCTACTCCAACGTGTTAGGCCAGGGAATCATAGCCATTACCCAGGGCTCATTGTTGTGTTTGGGTTTTTATGCCTTTCAAATACCCGACCCTATATTTTGGGGGGTGATAGGTTCCTTCATGTCGTTTTTACCGGTAGTTGGCGCGCCAACCCTGTGCATACCGGCCGGTATTATATTTATAGCTAACGATCATACCATAAAAGGGATATTAATAATAGCTTACGGTTTATTATTTATTGGGAATGTTGATAACGTATTAAGGGTTATTATAAATAAACGTGTTGGCAATACGCATCCTATCATATCGGTTATTGGGGTTTTTATAGGTTTGCCGCTATTTGGGATATTAGGCCTGGTTTTTGGGCCAGTACTATTATCGTATTTTTTGCTGTTGCTTGAGATATATGAAACCAACAGATTGGCGGCAGACAGGCTGGAGCGAATACGAACCAATACCGAAACATAAAACAAGAATGCTTATTTTTGGATATAAATGGCAGCAAGTTGTAAAGACAATTTGTCTTATTACGATACTTGGCAAGATTTTTAGCCGTTTATAAAACAATTAGTCAACTTAAAAATTATAATAGTATGAACGATAACTCAAAAGTAGTAATTGCATTGCTGGCAGGGCTGGCAGCAGGTGCGGCGTTAGGAATGTTGTTTGCTCCGGAAAAGGGTAGTGAAACACGCGATATGCTTTCTGAATCATTAAAAAACCTTGGCGACTCTATAAAAGAAACCGCTGCTAATGAAATCAATAACCTGGTTGGTATAAAAGATAAGGTTGTTGAAAACATCAAAACAAAAATTAACGGTGCTGAGGCAGAATACCAGGACGATTTAGAGCACGCATAAACCAATTATCGCGAATATAAATGACGCGATTGTAAATAAACCATATGGAAGCCAATAATAAAGAAACACCTCCTCCAATTATCGATCAGCTTACGGAATATGCTGAACTGCGGTTTAAGCTTGCTAAACTGAGGGCGATTGAAGGGGGAACATCAATAGCAGCCAGTATTATTTCTGATGCTGCCGTACTGGTGAGTATGATATTGGCTTTCATATTTGCCAGTCTTACACTGGCCTTTTTTCTGGCTGCGGTATTAAACTCCGACTGGCAAGGCTTTGGTTGTGTTGCGCTTATTTATTTACTGATAGCGCTTATTGTAAAAGCGAATAAAAAGAGGCTTGAGAAACCGATTGTTAACGGGTTTATAAACAAAATATTTAAATAAGTAAGATGGACCCGATTATAAAAAACAGCTGGGATTTAAAAGAAGAGATAGTGAGACTAAGGGCACAGGAAAAGGTGCAGCTTGCAGCTATACAGGAGCGTTTTAGCAGTCCGTCGGCTATTTTTTCTACCGTGCTATCGGCAATCCCGAAAGGAAACCATACTGGCGAAAACAAGTCGAACATATTTAACCAGGATATTGTAAGTATTCTATCCCGTTTCCTGATACCAATAACCTTAAACAAAACCTTGTTTAAGCATTCCGGCTTTTTAGTTAAGGCGCTGGTTGGTTTGGTATCTCAAAAAGCATCTGGCTATGTTAGCGAAGAATCAATAGGTGGGATTTGGGATAAGGCAAAGGCCTTGATTACAAATTTTACTAAAAAAGATAAAATCGAAAAAAGATACCCTTACAGCATGTAAGGGTATCTAAAATAAATTTCGCCCCAATAAATAAAGCTGGAAAAGCTATTTTTGCGCTTTAATTTTAAAAAGTGGGAAAAGATAAGATAAGGCGTTTCGCCGAAATAGATACATTCAGTAATGTTTTGCAGTTAGATGCAGGTAAACCATATCAGGGTACCTGGGCAAGCCATTTCTTCAAAAATAATAATCCTGTTGTATTAGAGCTTGGGTGCGGCAAAGGTGAATACACCATAAACCTGGCCCAAATGTTTCCGGATAAAAATTTTATTGGTGTTGATTACAAAGGCAACCGCATATGGCGCGGCGCTAAAACCGCGTTAGAAGAAGGTGTGAACAATGTTGGTTTTCTGCGCATACAGATAGAAAACCTGCTGGATTATTTCGCCCCCGGCGAAGTTGATGAAATATGGATCACTTTTCCTGATCCGCAACCACAGCTTGGCCGCGAAAAAAAGCGGTTAACCTCTCCCCGTTTCCTAAATAAATATACACATCTCCTGAAAAATGGCGGATATGTTAACCTTAAAACGGATAACGATGGCTTGCACGCTTATACTGCCGAAAAAATTGGCGAGCTGGAGCTGGTCCTTCACGCGAAAACCGAAGATCTGTATCATTCGCCATATGCTGATGATGTGCTGAACATCAAGACCTATTATGAGAAAAAATACTTGAAGGATAATAAGAATATTAACTACCTTAAGTTCTCATTTACAAGCAATGGATGATATTAACTTTTTTGATAAAGTTTTCCAGGTAGCAAGGCTGATACCTCCCGGTCGTGTAACCTCCTATGGTGCTATCGCAGCCTATTTGGGCACGAAAGGCTCATCCCGTATGGTTGGCTATGCGATGCAGGCTTGTGGGAAAGAACAGCCCCCGGTGCCAGCACACAGAGTAGTAAACAGGCAGGGCCTGCTTACTGCAAAATTTCATTTCGGCGGCAGCTTGATGGCCGAGCTATTAGAAAGCGAAGGTGTAAAAGTTGTTGATGACCAGGTACAGGATTTTAAAAACGTATTTTGGGATCCAATGATTGAATTAGCATTATAACTTAATCCTGCATATATTTATTCCCATGATAATCTGAAAATAACCAGGTAATTAAAACCGCCACGCCAAAAGCGATATAAAATATTTTACCCGTTCCTGTATATTTAAAAAGGGTGAATCCAAGTATAATTAATACAATCCCTACTACTAATTCTATTATACCGTGTAATGGCAAAGAAATTACTTTAAGTAAGCCGGCACTAAAGTCAGTTAATAAAGTAAGTGCTAAATGCACTATGGCGAGTGCGTATGTAAATATGGCCACAAAGCCGCTCAACCCAAAACACATTGGTGCAGCCAAAAGAAACAATACAACCAGAAAATCGATAATGCCGTGTATCCTTGGGGGAATAAATTTCATAATTATTGGATTTAAAGAAGTATAATATAAGATACGCTATTAGTACCTGCTAGGTTTTATAAATCAATCTTTTGCAGCAACTCTATCCTATTACCGAATGGATCTAAAAAAGCAAAACGGCACCTGCCGGGGATTATGGGTTCTTCCAATAATTTTACTTTATTTTCAAGATAGCTTAAAGCGAAATCAACATCTTCAACCTCAAAAGCGGTATGTCTTGTCGAAACAGGAAATGGGGCTTCTACGCCAATATGTAACTGGGCATCGCCGATATTAAACCAATAGCCGGGCGTTTTAAAAAGATGATTTGGCCGGTCGATTAGCTCAAGGCCTATTACTTCAGTATAAAAAATCTTAGCTTCTTCCAGTCGTTCCGGTGCAACGGCTATGTGGATATGATCAATACGCTTAAAATGGATCATTATATATCTTCGGCGAAAGTTAACAGGTAGCCATTATTATCGAGGATTGAAAATTCGGTTGCGCCGTAAAATGTTTTTTCAATCCCTTTCACAACAGTTACCTTCTCTTTAAGCAGATCAAAAAAGTTCAGAATATTCTTCAATTTAATATAGAACAAAAGCGAACCGCTGTCTTCTCTTTTCACTTCCTGAAGATCATCGCCCAGGCTATCAAATGTTTGGAACATGACCGTTACACTCCCATTTATCAGCATCGCCCAAACCAATTCGTCGCCACCCTCTGGTACCGACATTGCGACTTCAAACCCTAATTGCTTATAAAAAGCGATAGTTGCTTTAATGTCTTTTACAAAAATATTGGGTGACAGGCTTTCCATAATGTGTTTAATTATTTGATAAATTTATTAGCATTTCTGATATATAAAAATAAGATTTATACTTTTAAAAAATCAAAGAATAATACACAATCCCATGGGAAAATTGATAAATGATTTTGAATCCTATCGTACTAAAATGAACGACAGGATAATGGAAACTGCAAACACCAATATTAAACGCTTTTTTGCTTTAGATACTACCACTTATGCCCAAGGCTCGCTTGATGTAAAGACCAAGGAAATGCTGGGGCTGGTAGCCTCCATGGTTTTGCGTTGCGATGACTGCATCAAATACCATTTAGGAAAATGCCATGAAGCGGGTATAAGCAGCGATGAAATGAACGAGGTGTTTATGATTGCCAATTTAGTGGGTGGCTCGATAGTGATACCGCATTATCGCAGGGCGGTTGAGTATTGGGATGAATTGAATGAGGCATAAATAAAAACCACTTGTCATTGCGAGGTACGAAGCAATAGCGGACTTTGCAAGACGGCTTTTCTACGTGCGATTGCCACGCTGCGCTCGCAATGACATAAAAAAATAAAGAAAATGACCAAAGAAATAAAACGCTGCCGCTGGCCAGGAACAGATGAACTCTATATCAAATACCACGATGAAGAATGGGGAAAACCGGTTCATGATGATAAAATCCTATTTGAATTTTTGATACTCGAAGCAGCCCAAGCGGGTTTAAGCTGGATAACCATATTACGCCGCCGCGAGAACTATCGTAAAGCTTTTGCTGATTTTGATTATAAAAAGATCGCCGAATTTAATGATGAGGATGTGCACCGGTTATTGAACGATGTTGGCATTATTCGTAATCGCTTAAAAATTGGCGCGGCTATCAGCAGCGCTAAGTTGTTTATGGAGGTACAAAAAGAGTTTGGCTCGTTTGATAAATACCTGTACGGTTTTATGCCTGATGGGAAACCGGTCACTAATACCTCGGGTGCAACACCGGTAAGCACCGAAATATCTGATGCGATCAGCAAGGATATGAAAAAGCGTGGCTTCAAGTTTTTTGGCACTGTAATTTGTTATGCTTTTATGCAAGCCGTTGGTATGGTGAATGATCATATACCGGAATGCTCATTTAAATAAATTTTTAGATCACACTGATTTAAGGAATGATTTCACCGATTGATTTTTAGATCGGATTAGTGATTAGTCAGCAACATAAATCGTATTTTTGAAACACATCGTTTTAAAAAATGACCGCCGGTAATCGGTGTAATCATCAATAGGTGTTTGGAAGATTAAAAAGGGTGTCATACTGAGCGTAGTCGAAGTATGCGGGCAAAGGCCTCTGCGCTCACCCTTCTACTGCGCTCAGGATGACACCTTCGAGCGCATTAAATCGATTCTACAAACATCTGTGATACAATCATAAACAATCGGTGCAATTATAAATAATGAAAAAACTATTTCTTTTGGATGGCATGGCCCTGATATACCGGGCTCATTTTGCGTTGAGTAAGAGCCCGAGGTTTACTTCGGGTGGGTTAAATACGTCGGCAGTTATGGGTTTTACCAATACCCTGCTGGATGTGCTGAAAAAGGAAAAGCCAACCCACATGGCCGTAGTATTTGATACCGAAGCCCCTACTGACCGCCATATTGAATACGAAAAGTACAAGGCACACCGCGAGACAATGCCGGAGGACTTATCTAAGGCATTACCTTATATTTTTAAGGTGGTGCTTGGCTTTAATATCCCGCTGATCACATCTGACGGTTACGAAGCTGATGATATTATCGGCACCCTTGCCAAAAAAGCCGAACAGAAAGGTTACCAGGTTTATTGTATGACGCCTGATAAGGATTTCGGTCAGCTGGTATCGCCTAATATTCATATCTACAAACCTGCCCGAATGGGTAACGAGATGGAAATATTGGGTGTGAAAGAAATTTTAGCCAAATGGGAAATTGAGCGTGTTGACCAGGTTATAGATATTTTAGGTTTATGGGGCGATGCGGTGGATGGTATCCCCGGTATCCCGGGCATCGGTGAAAAAACCGCCAAAACATTGATCAAGCAATATGGATCAGTTGAGGAGATCATCGCCCATAGTCATGAACTAAAAGGCAAAATGCGCGAAAATGTGGAAGCCTTTGCCGAGCAGGGGTTAATGTCGAAAAGATTGGCTACCATCAACCTTAATGTTCCGGTTGAACTGGATGAGGCCGGATTAGAAATGTGCGCGCCAAGCAAAGATCTGCTAGAGCCGCTTTTTGCGGAACTGGAATTCAGGACATTGGGCCGTCGCGTGTTTGGCGATGATTTCAGCGTTACGGAAATGAAATCGGTCTCTATCCAAACGGATCTGTTTGGTAATGAAGTTGCCAGCGGGCGAACTACGATGACTGTAGATATTGCAGACATCGGTCAGCCTGAAAGTTCGGTTGCACCTTCAAAAAGTATAGATACTGTTCCGCATGAATATCATTTGGCTGATACTTTTGAAAAGCGTGCCGAACTCATCAAGCTATTAAAACAACAAAAAGATATTTGCTTCGATACGGAAACTACCGGTACTGATGCTAATTTTTGTGAGCTGGTAGGCTTATCATTTGCAATAAAAGCTAATGAAGCCTGGTATGTACCTGTGCCAGCCGACCAGGAGGAAACAAAGAAGATAGTAGATGAATTTAAAGGATTGCTTGAAGATGCTTCTATCGGCAAAACAGGCCAAAATCTAAAATTTGATATCCTGATCCTGAAATGGTATGGCATTGAAATAAGAGGCAACCTGTTTGATACCATGATGGCACACTACGTGCTTGACCCGGATACCCGCCATGGAATGGACATCCTATCAGAAAATTATTTAGGTTATAAACCGGTTTCTATTACTTCGCTCATTGGTGCCAAGGGCAAAAACCAGGGTAATATGCGCGATGTGGAAATCGAGAAAATAAAAGAATACGCAGCCGAGGATGCAGACATCACGCTTCAGTTAAGAAATGTTTTCGAGCCAAAGATTAAAGAAGCTGAAGCAGAAAAACTGATCAATGAAATTGAGCACCCGCTAATTTATGTTTTGGCGGATATTGAATATGAAGGCGTAAAGATAGATCATGATACGTTAAAAGAGTTTTCGAAAGAATTGGAAACAGATGTAGCCAAGTTGGAGAAAGTTGTTTTTGAAAAAGCTGGTGTACGTTTCAACATCGCATCGCCCAAACAATTAGGCGAGGTACTGTTCGAGAAACTAATGCTCGATCCCAAAGCTAAAAAAACCAAAACCGGTCAGTACCAAACCGGCGAGGATGTTTTGGTGGCCTTAGCCGCGAAAAGCGACATTGTAAGGGATATTTTAGATTATCGCCAGCTGCAAAAATTAAAGTCGACATATGTAGATGCATTGCCGCAGCTGGTAAATGCTAAAACAGGGCGTGTGCATACCTCCTACAACCAGGCGGTAGCGGCCACGGGGCGTTTGAGTTCGACCAATCCAAACTTACAGAACATTCCTATCCGTACAGAACGCGGGCGTGAGGTACGTAAGGCATTTATCCCGAGAGATAGTGGCCACACTATTGTATCTGCCGATTATTCGCAAATAGAACTGCGAATAATAGCCGAAATAAGCAAAGATCCTAATATGATGGAAGCCTTTGTGCAAAATCTGGATATTCACACGGCAACCGCGGCCAATGTTTATGGTATCGGCTTGGATGAGGTAACCAGTACCCAGCGCCGGAATGCTAAAGCGGTAAACTTTGGTATTATTTATGGGCAGTCGGCTTTTGGCTTGTCACAAAACCTGGGTATCCCCCGTAAGGAAGCTGCTGAGATCATAGAAAATTACTTCGCCCAATATCCCGGCATAAAAACCTATATGAGCGACACCATGAATTTCGCCCGCGAAAATGGATATGTAACCACGCTGATGGGTAGGCGCAGGTATCTAAGGGATATAAATTCGGCTAATCAAACGGTGCGTGGTTTTGCTGAGCGAAATGCCATAAACGCGCCAATACAAGGTTCAGCGGCAGATATGATCAAGATCGCGATGATCAATATTCATAAAGAGTTCCTCGCCCAAAAACTGGATGCCCGCATGACCATGCAGGTGCATGATGAGTTGGTTTTTGATGTTCCGCACCACGAGGTGGAGATAGTCAAGCCGATCATTTTACATAACATGAAAAACGCTATCAAAACAACTGTACCGATTATGGTAGAGATTGGTACTGGTGCTAATTGGTTGGAGGCGCATTAAGAATTGAATTATGAACAGATGTTTGAGGAATTTGCTATTGATTACGTTGTTATATTTCACGTCTGTCAATTTGCAGGCTCAAACTTCAATTAACAATTGCCTTTATATAGATAATGTACAAAAATATGTTTTATCAGAAACAGTTGTATCGTATGATGGGAAGAAGCAGTTGGTAAATAGCTTGTTCATTTGGGAGAAAGATAAGGTCATAAGAATCGTTTTTGTATACGATAGAAAATTAGCAAGATTATCACAAGCGCGCGTTCGCCAGTTAAAATCATTTGATAGTTTTTTACCTGATTTTAGGAAGTTTATTCGGACTGATAATTCATGTTGCGATATGCAAAACAACTCGAATAAAGTTATTATCAGATCTTCAATTTCTTGTTATTGGAATTTCAAGAATTTAAAAGATGATGAAGACAATGGCTATAATTATAGTATAAAACTAAAGACCGCCATTAATACTCGTAATAGGCGTGTAAATGCTTTAGCGGATAAGTTTGGAAGCTATTTAGTATCCGATGGTAATCCAGATGTAATGATACGGAATCCGCAAAGAAAAGATAAATTGATTAATAACTTTCCATTATTAATCAATTCAGCAATTGGCGATTCCTCTTATATTATAAGTCCTCTGAATATTGATGTTTATCGAATAGATAAAAATGATATTAAAGCTGAATATCTAAAAAACTTAAGCAGATATAAATTATATTCATCAGTTTCATTACTGGAACAGTATATAGATCCACAAAATGGAAAAACCTACTTTGGCAACAGGGATAAAGATATTATAGTTGATAAAATTAGGCGTTATGCTTTGCCCTATTTATATAAAGGCCGGCTTCCATCCAATCAAGATTCTTTATTAAGCTCTTTAACATTGATGCCATTGTCAACACAAAAACGATATGTTAATTCTGTTACAGAAATTACGCCTACACCATTTTATCCTGGAAGAGATAAGTCTAAAATAGATTCACCAATAAAGAAACACAAAGCTGACTCGATTAAAAATGAAATCCAGCAACATAACAATGCTGTAAGCGGGTTTTTTACAAGCTATAATTTTGATTATCAATATTGCCCTGAATGTTATGATTTAACTATTCCAAAATTAGATAGGATCCGAAATCATTGTCCGGTTAAAATTGCGATGTATATTTACAATTATGATGAAAACTGGAGTTATGCTTTTTCTAATAAGTATGGGCATTTTTTCAAGGTAGAAAAAGAATATCAGAGTTTTAATCCAGATCCGATGCGAACAGAGAATGATCGCAATAGTTGGTTAATGATGTCTCCGGGAATTGGGTATTGGATGTCTGATGTATCAAAAAGAGATCAAAATTATATTGATCAGGTAAATAACCTATTCATAAATGGCAAAGCTATCCATTGATGGGGTTTGCCTAATGATCGCTAATAATTAAATCAGCAACTAATCGGCTATTTGCTATAAATATTGTTACTAAAGCAAACACATTTTTTAAATTATGTGTTTGCTTATTGAGTTAAATGTTTCCTAAATTGAGCCATTATATATAGCCGTATGAGAATTTACCACCTTGCCGCCGAATGTTACCCTATTGCTAAAGTTGGCGGCCTTGCTGATGTGGTGGGCGCATTGCCTAAATACCAGAATCTTGCCGGCATGGATGCCGCGGTTGTTATCCCATTTTACGACCGGAAGTTTACCCGCGAAAATGAATTTGATATTGTTTTTAAGGCTGCAACGTTATTAGGTAACCGTAGGTTATATTTTGAGATATGGAAGGAGAAAACCAACAAGCTTGGTTTTGAATTATACCTGATAAAAATCCCCGGATTATTAGATCGCGAAGAGGTTTATATGTACCCTGATGAGCGGGAACAATTTATCGCTTTTCAGTTGGCGTTTTTGGATTGGATAAGCTATTCGCAGCAAAGCCCGGATATTATCCATTGTCACGATCATCATGTTGGGTTGATCCCATTTTTGATGTATCATTCAAAGCTGTATACCCGCTTGGCTCAAATACCAACCGTATTTACTATTCATAACGGGCAATACCATGGTGTTCTAAGCTGGGATAGATTCTATTATTTGCCGGATATAGACCCAGCCAAAGGTGGTTTGCTTGATTGGGCTGGCGCTATTAATCCATTGGCGGCGGCGGTAAAATGCTGTTATAAATATACCACGGTATCGCCAAGTTACCTGGAGGAGTTAACCATTAGCTCCAACGGATTAGAATACTTGTTTTATTTAGAACAGGCAAAAGGCTCAGGAATTATTAATGGTATTGATACCGAGGTTTGGAATGCCAAAACAGATACCATGATCCCGGCCAACTATACCGTGACTAAGGTGGCGCAGGGTAAACAAAAAAACAAAGAGGAATTATGTGCCAGGTTTAACCTGTCGCCAGAGTTGCCTTTGGTATCATTTATTGGCCGGTTGGTATTGGAAAAAGGAGCCGATTTACTGGCGGAGTCCATAGCAAGAACCATTGCCAGCCATCCGGGTAAAGTTAACTTCCTAATATTGGGAGCCGGTGACCCACTAATGGAGCAGGGTTTAAAAGAATTAAAAGAGCTGCTTCCAGAGCAGTGCAATATATTTATTGGATACGATGAAGCACTGGCGCATGTAGTATATGCAGGGTCAGATTTTTTGCTGATGCCTTCGCGCGTTGAGCCTTGCGGGCTTAATCAACTATATGCCTTGCGTTATGGTACCGTGCCAATAGTTCGCAGCACAGGGGGATTAAAAGATACCGTTATTGATTTTGGCGACGAAGGCGGCTATGGTATACGATTTAACAACATATCGGTAGATGATATTTGTAATGCAGTTGACAGGGCATTAGTATTGTATGAAAACACGCAACACCTTAACCAATTGCGTAAAAGAATGATGGCGCTTGATTTTTCGTGGGACAGATCGGCCAAAGAGTACATAAACCTTTATGAAAGTTTAAAACCTATTATATGACCTCAAAAGTAATCTGCATTGTACTTGGCGGTGGCCAGGGCAGTCGCCTGTCGCCCCTTACCGCAACCCGTTCCAAACCAGCTGTTCCAATTGCCGGTAAATACCGTTTGGTTGATATACCTATCTCTAATTGCTTGCATTCGGGCATTACGCGTATTTATGTGTTAACGCAGTTTAACTCGGCGTCGTTAAATAAGCACATCAAAAACACCTACCACTTTAGCAGTTTTAGTGAGGCTTTTGTAGATATTTTGGCTGCGGAGCAAACACCTACCAGCGGTGGATGGTTCCAGGGAACTGCTGACGCGGTTAGGCAGAGCTTACATCATTTGGCTGTTCATGAATTTGACTATGTGTTGATCTTATCAGGCGACCAGCTATACCAGATGGACTTTGAGGAGATGATAGAGAATCACATCCAGGCAGATGCGGAAATATCTATCGCGACTATTCCTGTGCATGCCAATGATGTTCCGGGTTTCGGTATCTTGAAAACGAATGAGGAAAACCTGGTTACCGCTTTTATCGAAAAACCTAAAACCAATTTTGAAAGCTGGGCATCAGAGGTTAGTGATGAAATGAAAGCACAGGGCCGATTGTACCTCGCATCAATGGGTATTTATATATTTAACCGCGATTTGCTATATGAACTTTTGCAAGGTAATGAGCGTACCGATTTCGGTAAAGAGATCATCCCGCAGTCGATTGATAACCATAAGGTTTTAAGCTACCAGTACGAAGGTTATTGGACCGATATTGGTACCATACCATCATTTTTTGATGCTAACTTAGGGCTTACAGATGACATCCCGCAGTTTAACCTGTTCGACAAGAACTACATTTTTACCCGCGCGAGGATGTTGCCTCCATCAAAAATGAGCGGTACACAGGTTGATAAAGCTATTATTGCTGATGGATGTATTATAAACGCGAGCCATATTACACGGTCGATTATTGGTATACGTAGCCGCATTGGTTTTGATACCACTATTGAAAACTGCTATGTGATGGGTAGCGATAACTATCAAACGCTTGAGCAGATAGAAGAATCAAAGTTTAGTAATTCACCAATAATGGGTATTGGCGACAGGTGTACCATCAAAAACGCCATCATCGATAAAAACACGTATATCGGTAATGATGTGAGCATTAATTGCGGCGAAAAGCTGGAAGATGGCGACTACGGTACGCATACCGTACAGGATGGGATTGTAGTTGTTAAGAAGCGGGCGATTATACCGCATGGTACCATTATTTAATTTAAAAGAAATTAAAAACAATTTTTAGTTAATTTTTGTGTTATAGTAGAACACAAATTGAAAACTAAAAAATTAATACCATGAAAAAACTATTTTGTATGATTGCTTTAGGAGCAATCACATTTGGAAGTGTTTTTGCGGCGGTGCCAATTCATCATTTTAATAGTACAATGCAAACAGATACCACTACCAAGGTGAAAAAGCACAAGACTAAAACGAAGATGAAGAGTGGTGACAGTACCGTGAAGAAAGATACTACCAAAATGTAGGTTCGAATACAAAAAGCCCCGTTAACATTTGTTAGCGGGGCTTTTTTATATTTATAACGATAAGCTTTCGCCTATTGCGGGTAGTTTTAAATTAAGGCCTGCTTTTACGAATTTCGCCATTACCTCGTCTTTATCTATTTCAATTGCCGGGAACGTATCATAGTGTACACCAATCACGTTTTTGCAGTTGATGAAATCACAAGCTTTTATGGCATCATCGGCACCCATGGTATAGTTGTCGCCAATCGGTAAAATAGCCCAATCAAGGTTGTCATCAGCCAATAACTTCATATCATAGGTAAGCGCGGTATCGCCCGCGAAATAAATCGCTTTGCCTTCAGTATAGATAACAAAACCGGCTGGGTTGCCCCCATAGCTGCCATCGGGCATTGAGCTGGAGTGGATAGCGTTCACCATTTTAACCCGACCGAAGTCGAAATTATAGCCGCCGCCTATGTTCATTCCATGGGCTTCAATATCTTGTTTTCCTAACCAACCGGCTATTTCGGCAATACAAATAACCCTTGCATCGCTGTTTTTTTGGATCGTTATCAGGTCGGCTACGTGGTCGCCGTGGCCATGTGATACCAGTATGTAATCCGGTTTCAGGCTGTTAATATCAATATGGCTCGCCAAATGGTTTGGCGATATAAACGGATCAAATAATAATGTTTTGCCGCCCGCTTCTATTTGAACGCAGGATTGACCGTAATAAGTGATTTTCATGATGTTTGATGTGTTTATGATAAAAGTAAGAAGCCGTGGTATAAGTTTTCTTAAAGTGGAGTTTAATGACTAAACTTTTACTTTCATCCTTTGTTTTATCCCTTTGTCATTCTGAACGGAGTGAAGAATCTTCTTCGATATACAAAGTGAACTATGCAAGATTTAGAAGATTCTTCACTCCGTTCAGAATGACAAATTGAGATTTATTTTCCGAACAATCCGCCCAAGCCACCAAACATTTGTTGGGTCATGGCTGCCATTTCACTTTGACTTACGTTTTCGGCTTGTTCCAGTGCTTTGTTTATGGCTATTAAAAGCAGTTCTTCCAATTCCTCTTTATCGGCATCGGCAAAAAAGTTTTCATCAATATTGATGGATTGAATTACTTTATTGGCGTTGGCATTTACGGTTATTTTACCGCCTTCGGCAGTGCCGGTAACGGTTATCGCGTCCAGGCGCTTTTTTACTTCACCAGCTTTTTGCTGGGCTTCCATTATTTTATCAAACATATATTGGGTTGATTAAGTAAATATATCAATATGTCATTGCTAAATTTGTCTGAACCTGAATTTTTAGAATTAAAGAATTAACAGAATTCTAAAAATTCATGAATTCCCCCAAATTCGAGTTCTGACATCTACTGGTCCTCTTCTGTTTCGCCATTACCCGTATAAGCGCTTTTACGCACAATCGGCATTCCTGTCATTTTAAACAGATCATCTAAATGCAGTAAGCTGCCGTTAACCATGTTGCCAAGCAATACTATGGTTACATCGTTTTTCATATCGCGCAAAAATATGTGCCTGAAGCCGTGCCACCAGCCGGTATGGTAAACCACTTTTTGTCCGGGAGCTTCAAATAAACGCCAGCCATAGCCATAGTTAAAGTGCCCACGGATCATTGGGTTACGATCGGTATAGGCAGAATCCTGTGTTGCTGGTTTAAGCAAGCGGCCAGCTCTTAATGCTCTATCGAATAAAAACAGATCGGCAACGGTACTGTAAACGCCATATGCACCAACCGGGCCATCCAAAAAGTTTGGCGCTACCGAATATTTCCAACTATTACGATCATGCCCCAGCACAAAGGTTGGGATTTTGTCGTATACCGCTTTTGAGTATACCGCCGTATTCGCCATCCCCGCAGGGGTGAAGATATTTTGCTTTACATAGTCGGCATAGCTCATGCCGGTTACTTTTTCTATTATAGAGCCCAACACCATAAAGTTGGAGTTGTTATACAGAAAGCTTTTGTCGGGCTTGTTAAACCGCGCGGGTTTGTATTGTGCGATCATGTCCATAGTTTGCTGGTTGGTAATGCCCTTACGCTGGTCGCGGTGTTCGGAGCGATAAACATCATCCACAAAATATACATAATTCATCATGCCCGAGCGGTGGGTCAATAACAAACGGATAGTTACACCCTCGTATGGAAAATTAGGGAAGAAATCGCGTACATCCTGGTTCAGTTTCAGTTTCCCGCGCTCCATCAGCTGTAAAATAGCCGTCGAGGTGATGGTTTTGGTTACCGATGCCAGTTGAAATTTGGAGTTAATATCCAAAGCATGCTGGTTAGGATAATCGGCCCAGCCGAATGCGCCTTCATAGATGATCTTTCCCTTTTTCGCCACCAAAACATTGCCATTAAAGTTTGCCACCTGGTGCAGGTGTTTCATAAACTCGTCGATCTTTTTGTCGGCTTTTTTAGGATCGTACTGCAAGAATTTTTTGGAGTCAAAGGGCTTGCCGAGATCGGGTGTGGAAGAAACCGATTTGTCTTTTTTATCTTGAGAACAGGAAGCTAAACATAGCAACGAGAGAGAAATAGTAAGAATGTTTTTATATAATATCATAAGAAGCAGTCAATCAATTAACGATGGCGAAATTCAGAAATTATACAATCGCTAACTATTTTAAGTTTTAAACATTTGGATAATATTATGAACGATTTTTGGTTTTGACTGTATAATGAATAGAAAATATTAATTATGGGTTTATTTAATCGAGTTAAACTATACTTTCCGCTATTTGTAGTCTTGTTTTTAGTAGCGTCATGCGCGGTAAAGAAACCGGTAGATTATGATCCTCAGCCGCAAACGGAAGCAGAGGTTATTACAAACATTAACAATTTGCCAGAGGTAATAAAGGCCAATGCATTGGATAAGAAAAACTCACATGGTAAAAAGCACCTTATTGCTTACATTAACAGCCGGCCATCGGCTACGCAGACTTTTTATTCGGTAAAAGTTTCTGAGTACGCCAATCCCCCCGGCGATACCTGGTATAGTTTTATTGTATATCCCCAAACAAACAAAATTTACTATTTGGATACCAAGCGCGCTAAATATATCACGCTTGCAGTTTGGCGCAGGCAACGGAATTATAACGCGTTAAATAATTAGTCGGATACCGCTATTTGTACGGATTTGATTTCGGGGGCATCATCTTTAGGAAATGATTGTGTTATTGCTTTTTTGCAATCGGCCATAGCGTCTGCAAGCTCTTCTTCTTTAAATGATTTTCCGCTGAACATCAGGTTTCCTTCTCCGGCTTTTTCCAGTTTATTGAGCGAAGTTCCATTCCACAGGTAATGATCGTGATGTGGGGTGGTGTATATGATGTTGTATTTGGGCATGATGAAGGGATTATTAAATCATTAAACATCGCCAATAAGGATTAGTTTTTTGTACCAAAAAGATTACTGTTTTCAGTTTATATCCTCCATATAAAACATAACTTTGCGCAGCAAAATATAATACAATGAGTTTCAGAACTGAACATGATACCATGGGCGAGGTACAGGTACCTGCCGACAAATACTGGGGTGCGCAAACCGAAAGATCACGTAATAACTTCAAGATCGGTCCGGAAGCATCAATGCCTAAAGAAATTATCGCCGCTTTTGCTTATCTGAAAAAAGCAGCAGCTTATACCAATACCGATTGCGGCGTTTTGCCAGCCGATAAACGCGATCTGATCGCCCAGGTTTGTGATGAGATATTAGCCGGTAGCTTAGCTGGGGAATTTCCGTTGGTAATTTGGCAAACAGGATCAGGCACACAATCAAACATGAATGTGAACGAGGTTATTGCTAACCGCTCACATGTTTTACAAGGAAATAAACTGGGCGAAGGCAAAACCTTTATCCATCCGAATGATGATGTGAATAAATCACAATCATCAAACGATACTTACCCTACCGCTATGCATATCGCGGCATACAAAATGGTGATTGATGTTACCATCCCGGGGATTGAGAAATTGCGTGATACGCTAAAAGCAAAATCAGAAGAATTTAAAAGCGTTGTTAAAATTGGCCGTACCCACTTAATGGATGCTACGCCATTGACATTAGGTCAGGAATTTTCGGGCTATGTGTCGCAATTGAATCACGGTTTAAAGGCTTTGCGTAATACTTTGGATCACTTATCTGAATTGGCGCTTGGCGGTACCGCTGTTGGTACCGGTATCAATACCCCAAAGGGTTATGATGTTAAGGTTGCTGAGTACATCGCTCAATTTACCGGTCTTCCATTCCGCACCGCGGAAAATAAATTTGAAGCTTTGGCTGCACATGATGCTATTGTAGAGAGCCATGGTGCTTTAAAACAGATCGCGGTATCATTAATGAAGATTGCTAACGATATCAGGATGCTGGCTTCTGGTCCGCGCTCAGGTATTGGTGAGATCCATATTCCGGATAATGAGCCGGGATCATCTATAATGCCGGGCAAGGTTAACCCAACCCAAAACGAGGCGGTTACCATGGTAGCAGCACAGGTAATGGGTAACGATGTTACTATTTCAATAGCGGGCAGCAATGGCCATTATGAGCTGAATGTGTTTAAACCGGTTATGGCAGCCAATTTTTTACAGTCGGCGCGTTTAATTGGTGATGCTTGCGTATCATTTAATGATCATTGCGCAGCTGGCATCCAACCAAATTATGCCGGAATTAAAAAGCATTTGGAAAACTCATTAATGCTGGTTACCGCGTTAAACCCGCACATCGGTTATGAAAATGCCGCTAAAATTGCCAAAAAAGCGTTGAAGGAAAACCTTTCATTACGTGAAGCCGCTATAGGCCTTGGCCTGGTAACTAACGAGCAGTTTGATCAATGGGTTAGGCCGGAGGATATGATTGGTAGTTTAAAATAGTTCCCCAATAAAAATTGTCATTCTTCACTCCGTTCAGAATGACAAAAGGGTTTAAGACTTACGAAGTTTTTAAAACTTCGTAAGTCTGGTACTCCGTTCAGAATGACAAATCAAAAAGTATAAATGCAAAAACTGACTTTCGCTCTTCTTCTTTTAACAATAACCCTATTCCTGGGCTCCTGCTGGATGAACCCCAATATGCAAAAGCCGGGTGTGAAGGAATTTCAAGGCGAATGGCAGCAGGATTCGGTACCGATGCAGAAAAAACTGCTGACGTACTCGCTTTATCACTTCAAATTTACCTGCGACTCCTTTTTTGTATCGATAAAAACATTTACCAAAGTAAATTATGGTGCCGATAGCTGCATGAAAGCAGGCCATTGGACCGAATACACCAAAGGCAACTACGGCCAGCGGAACGACTCCCTGTTTTTAAAGGGCGAGTTTTGCAACCCTGATTTTACACTGAAAGAAAAGCCCGATTGCTTCCGTTTCGGGATGTATGAGGAAGTGTTTAAGATCACCAAAAAGACAGACTCTGTTTATCAATTCTCGAGCACATCGGCTGTTATTCCCATCACGGCACGATTAATAAAAAGAACTACTTGTATTGTAAAACCACTTTAAGCAAATGAAAACAACATTCTTTAAAAAAGTACTTATTGGCGCCGCGCTGCTTTATGCGCCAATGCAAAGCATGGCATGGGGCACTATTGGTCACCGTGTTTGCGGGCAAATTGCCGAAAGCTATTTAACACCAAAAGCACGTGCTGCGGTACATGCTATTTTGGGTCATGAGTCGATTGCTTTAGCCAGCAACTGGGCTGATTATATCAAATCTGATCCTGCTTTTAGTTATTTATCATCATGGCATTATGTTGATCTGAACAAACTATACACCTACCCGGAGTTGGTTATATTTTTGAAACAGGATACCAATGTTGATGCCTACACCAAATTGAATTACCTGATAGGTGAATTGAAGAAAAGAGGCAGCTTGTCGCCAAAAGATAAATTGCTTGACCTGCGTATGCTGATACACATTACCGAGGACATACACCAGCCCATGCACGTTGCCCACGCTGATGATAAAGGCGGTAACGATTTTAAAGTAACCTGGTTTAACGCGCCAAGTAACTTGCACTCGGTTTGGGATTCGCAATTGATAGACTACCAGCAGTTAAGCTATACTGAGTATGCAACAGCCATTAATTTCACCACGCCTGCAGAGGTTAAAGAACTGCAAAGCGCACCTATAAGCCAATGGTTGTTTGAATCGAACCAGATAGCTGAAAAATTGTATGTTGATATTAAACAAGGCGATAACCTGAGCTATAGATACAATTTCAATCACATCGATACCCTGAACCGCCAACTGCTTAAAGCGGGTGTTAGGTTAGCGGGATTATTGAACCAGATATTTGGATAGAATTAGTTAAGTGGTTGATTAAGTTGATTGTGTGAGTGGTTGTTAAACTTCACTAAACTTAATCAACCACTTAACCCAATCAACCATTCACCAAACATGAAAATACTAATGGTTTGCCTGGGCAATATTTGCCGTTCGCCGCTGGCGGAGGGGATTATGCAGGATCTGTCGGATAAGAACAACCTGGGTTGGGAGATCGATTCGGCAGGTACGGGTAACTGGCATGTGGGCCAGGGCCCGGACAGACGTTCAAGCCGTGTGGCCCATGAGCGTGGCGTGCCTATCGGTCACCAGGTTTGCCGACAATTCAGGCAGAGTGATTTTGAGGAGTTCGATCACATTTATGTGATGGACAGAAATAACTTAGCCGATGTGCTGGCCATGGCCCCTAATAAGCAAGCCGCCGGCAAAGTAAAGCTGCTATTAGGCAATAAAGAAGTCCCCGACCCTTATTATGACGATACCCAATTTGCGCCTGTTTTTGATTTGATTGAGGATGGTTGCAAAAAGATCGTTAAGGAATTGCACGATGACTGATAAGCGATTATTTCGTTAATTCAAAGAACGATAATTGCTCTTTCGCAAGAGCGGAAGTACCGGTACATTCAAATTTCGGAAACTGTATTGGAATAAATGCTGACACTGTTTTGTCAGTATAGGAGGACAAGCTTGCATTTTCAATTCCCTCCCAGGGGAGGGGCGCGATTGGATATGAAGTGGCAGGGAGGGGTTTATACACCAGATAATCTGTTAAACCCCACCCTTCCCCGCCCCGAGGCGGGAATCGCACATGGCCACTGCTTTTTTTGATCTTCCGGATCGACTTTAATCCCGTGCTTTTCTAAAAAAAGCCAATTCCAATCCATCCCTGAAGAAATTATCGGCTCGTTTAAGTCCTGCTTTCTCCAACACTCGTTGCGAGCCAATATTTTCTAATACCGTAACGCCCACTATTTCATCAACATTGGTATCTAAAAAACCGTGTGCTATCATGGCTTCAGTCATTTCAGTGGCAATGCCTTGTCCCCAGTATTTTTTATCCATACTATAGCCAACCTCGGTTACCTTAACATCCCCATTAAACGGTCTTAGCAGACAGCTGCCGATAAACTCGCCTGTCTGTTTGTTAAACATGCCCCAGATGCCCGTCAACTTACTGTTGGCATAATTGGCTAATGCTGTTTGGAAAATGTTGATACGTTCATCCGTAGTGCGTTTTGGTATATAAAGAAGAACTTCCTCATCGGTAAAATGATGGAGGTAGGTTTCCAGTTCTTCCGGTAAAAACTCGCGAATAATGAGGCGGGGTGTTTGGGTAATGATATGCATAGGATTCAAATATAAAAATTTCTCCCTTTGTCATTCTGAACGGAGTGAAGAATCTTCTAACCGTGCATGGCCGCTTGCTTATCGAAGAAGATTCTTCACTCCGTTCAGAATGACAAGCAGGGTTTGGGTGGGGCTACCTTTTTTGTACATTTGCCGCATGGCATCCATCAAACCATCAACACCCAAAGGCACCCGCGATTTTTCACCTACCGAAATGGTAAGGCGTAACTTTATTTTTGATACGATTAAAAGCGTTTTCCGCAAATATGGCTATCAGCAAATAGAAACACCCGCGATGGAAAACCTAAGTACCTTGATGGGTAAATATGGTGATGAGGGGGATAAGTTGATATTCAAGATATTGAATTCGGGAGATTTTTTAGCTAAGGCAGACAATCAAAAACTTGTTGATAAAAACTCTCAAGGCTTGACTGCTGAGATCTCTGAAAAAGCCCTCCGCTATGATTTAACCGTTCCTTTCGCCCGTTACGTGGTGATGCATCAGAATGAGATCACCTTCCCGTTCAAGCGTTTCCAGGTGCAGCCAGTTTGGCGTGCCGACAGGCCTCAACGTGGCCGTTACCGTGAGTTTTATCAATGCGATGCGGATGTGGTTGGTTCGCCATCGTTATTGAACGAGGCGGAGTTTATCATGATCTATGATGAGGCCTTAAGTAAGCTGGGATTAAAAGATTTCACCATAAAAATCAACAACCGCAAAATATTATCAGGTATTGCCGAGGTGATTGGCAAAGCAGATAATATCATCGACTTAACTGTTGCCATTGATAAGCTGGATAAAATAGGCTTAGACGGTGTAATAAAAGAGCTATTAGAAAAAGGCTTTAGCGCTGAAGATATTGAAAAATTAAAACCGGTTATTCTGCTGGAAGGATCAAACAGTATTAAACTGGAAAGCCTACGCGAAGCTTTAAAAGATTCAGCAACCGGTTTAAAGGGCTGTGATGAGATAGAAACTGTATTTACCTATATTGATAGCTGTAAACTGCAAAACGCCACCTTGGAGCTGGATATTACCCTCGCTCGTGGCTTGAACTACTATACCGGTGCGATATTCGAAGTGAAAACCAACGAGGTTGCCATGGGCAGCATCGGCGGCGGCGGCAGGTATGATGACTTGACTGGTATGTTCGGTTTAAAAGACCTGACCGGCGTTGGTATCTCTTTTGGTGCCGACCGTATTTATGATGTGATGGATGAGCTAAACCTCTTCCCGGCGGATACTAAGCAAACTACCAAAGTACTAATCTGCTGTTTTGACAGTGAAGGCGAAAAATATGCTTTGCCGTTATTGCACAATCTGCGCCAGCATAATATCAATGCGGAGCTTTATCCCGCAGGAGCAAAAATCAAAAAGCAAATGGAGTATGCTAATAACAAGCATATCCCTTATACCATATTAATAGGTAGCGATGAAATGCAAAGCGGCTTGTTAGCTTTTAAAGATATGGAAAGCGGTTTGCAGGAGAAATTGAACGCTAACGAGATATTGGAAAGGTTGAAATAAATCTCTCCAAAATGTCATTGCGAGGGACGAAGCAATCGCGAACTATGCAAGACCGCTTTTCTTCGTGCGATTGCTTCGTTCCTCGCAATGACAATGAGTAAAGAAAAGCTACAATAAATCACTTGCCTTCGCTTGTTCAAGCACTTCGGCATAATAGTTTTCGTATTGGGGTAAAATATTCGTCAGGTCAAATTCCTTTGCGCGGGCAAGGGCATTGTCTTTAAACTGGGCCAGGCGCGCTTCATCTTCTAAAATATAGATCGCTTTTTCGGCCATGCCGTCAACATCGCCAACATCTTTCAGGTAACCGGTTACACCATCCACATTTAATTCAGGCAAGCCGCCGGCATTTGAGCTGATTACCGGCACTTTGCAGGCCATAGCCTCCAATGCCGCCAAACCAAAGCTTTCAGACTGTGATGGCATTAAAAACAGATCACCTACTGATAGTATTTCCTCAATAGCATCCTGTTTACCTAAAAAACGCACGTTGGCGCTCACACCCAAATCGCGGCACAGCTGTTCACAATCAGAACGTTCACCACCATCGCCCACCATTAACAATTTGGAGGGTATTTTTTGAATCACTTTAGCAAATATCCTGATCACATCTTCGGTACGTTTTACCCTGCGGAAGTTGGACGTATGTATCAGTATCTTTTCGCCTTCTGGAGCAATGGCTTTTTTAAAGTGGTCCTTTGCTTTAAGGCTGAAACGGGAAAGATCAATAAAATTGGGTATTACTTTAATATCGCGCTCAATTTCAAAAAACTCGTAAGTATTATCCCTTAAATTTTGAGAAACGGCTGTTACACCATCTGATTTATTGATAGAGAATGTTACTACGGGTTTGAACGTGCGGTCTTTACCAACTAAAGTAATATCGGTACCGTGCAGGGTGGTTACAACCGGGATGTATATGCCGTAGGTAAGCAATATCTGCTTGGCCATAAACGCAGCCGAAGCATGCGGGATAGCATAATGTACATGCAGCAGATCCAGCTTTTCAAAACGAACCACATCAACCATCCTGCTGGCCAGGGCAAGCTCGTAGGGCTGGTAATCAAATAATGGATATTTAGATACCGAAACCTCGTGATAAAACAGGTTGGCCGAGAAAAAATCGAGTCGGGCGGGTTGATTATAGGTGATAAAGTGAACCTGGTGCCCGCGATCTGCAAGGGCCTTGCCAAGTTCGGTGGCTACAACGCCGCTACCGCCAAAAGTTGGATAACAAACAATACCTATTTTCATTATTACAAGGTTAACAGCAATTTATTGGAATAGTGTTAAGCGGATGTAATAATTTTGGTACGGTTTGGCCTCTATTTGTCATTGCGAGGAACTTGCAAAGTTGCTTTGCTTCGTTCTTCGCAATGACAAATAGAGAGAAAGTCTTACGCTTTCTCTTCCCAAATCATGCATAAATGCAGGATGGTTTCAACTGCTTTTTGCATGTCTTGTACCGATACCCACTCCTGCTTGCCGTGGAAGGCGTGTTCGCCGGCGAATATGTTGGGGCAGGGTAAACCCATAAATGATAATCGTGAGCCATCAGTACCACCTCGGATGCTGCACAATTTGGCATCCATACCGGCACGTTTAATGGCATCCATACCGTATTCAACAATTTGCGGATGCTTATCTAGCACGCCTTTCATGTTACGGTATTGCGGCTTAATATCTATTGTACGGGATGAATTCGGGTATTTTTTTAATACTTCATCTGCTATATCACGGATAACTCTTTCATGCTCTTTTAACTTACGCTCGTCAAAATCGCGAATGATAAAATCAATGGTGGCTTCTTCTACATGCCCGGAAATACCGACCGGGTGTACAAAACCCTGCATACCGCTAGTGCCTTCTGGTGATAAATTTAAAGGCAGCTTCGCTATAATTTCACCAGCAATTTTAATGGCGCTTTCCATTTTACCTTTGGCAAAACCCGGGTGCGCGCTAAGGCCATGAATGATGAGTTTTAAACCATCGGCACTAAAAGTTTCATTCTCCATATTGCCAGCACTTTCGCCATCAATAGTATAACCCGCGTAGGCGCCTAATTTTTTAATATCCACCTTATCAACCCCACGGCCAATCTCTTCATCGGGGGTAAATAATATGCGGATGTCGCCATGTTTAATTTCCGGGTGGTTTATCAAATGGTAGCAGGCATCCATAATCTCGGCAACACCGGCTTTATTATCGGCGCCGAGTAAAGTGGTGCCACTGGCAGTAATAATATCGTTTCCAATCTGATTTTTCAGGTCGGGATGTTCGCTCATTTTTAATATCTGCGTAGCATCATCAGGCAAAACCAAATCCTGTCCCTGGTAATTTTGGTGGATGATGGGTTTTACATTTTCGCCGCTGCAATCAGGCGAGGTATCCATATGCGAGCAAAAACAGATCACCGGCACATTAGCTTTATTGGTATTCGCGGGGATGGTAGCATAAACGTAACCATATTCATCTATATGCGCATCGGTAACACCTATTGCTAATAATTCCTTAACCAGTAAGTTACCTAAGTTTTTTTGTTTTGCTGTGGATGGATAGGAATCCGATTCAGGGTCTGATTGCGTATCAATTGTTACATATCGCAAAAAACGATCGGTAACATTAAATGATAATATTGCGTTTAAAGTCATAATGTTAGCTTTTTTTCGGGGGGAAATCTTATTTTTACGGCTTCCCCGATTAAACTGTCATCAAAATTGATAAATTATTGAATTAAAATAGGACTATTGAAAAAATACTTTTTACTTTTTGTTTTAATACTTACTTCAGTAATTGTAAAGGCCCAGGGCGACTATAACTTTAGCCCATACGGTATAGGTTTTGGCGTTAGTACTATTCGTGGTTATACTAACGTGGCCAAACAAAATAATACTTTGGCGGCAAATATTAACTTTACTTACAATTATAGCCCGTATTTGCCGATAACACTTGAACTGGAAGATGGTAGATTATGGGGCGGCAGCAGGGTAACCGACCCAAGCAAACGCGAGTATGAAAATAACTTTATAGCCTTATACGTACATGCTGATTTGCAGCTGGGGCAAATTATAGATTATGATTACAGCGACCTTAACGAGATCCTTAAAAACTTATATATAGGCGGTGGTTTGGGCTTTGTTAATGATAATGTACAAAACCAACGCACCAACCTTAACACCAGCACGCTATACCCTACGCCGGGCAGCTATACTTTCCCGGGTAGCGATAAGAGCGTGAACTTAGCCATACCATTACGTTTAGGTTACGAGGTTAAAATTTATAATGAGTATGATGAGCCTATTGTAAGGGTTGATTTTGAATACCAGCACAATATTGTTTTTGGCGAAGGTTTGGATGGATATGATGACCCGCCGAGCCAGTTTAAAAATCAACATCCCGACCAATACCGCGAAATAAGTGTTGTGTTTAAATACAATTTTGGTACGATACGAGCGTTTACAAAACGAATTAGAAATACAAGTTTTTGAACGTAGAGGAATTACGTGATTATTGCCTGCAAAAAAGCGGTGTGACCGAAGGGATGCCTTTTGGTAATGATACCCTTGTATTTAGGGTTGGCAATAAAATATTTTTATTGATGAGCCTTAATGCCGGCAACCGTTTTAATGTAAAATGCGACCCGGAATTAGCTATTGAACTACGCGAGCGCCATACCGAAGTGATACCGGGTTTCCACATGAATAAAGTGCACTGGAATACAGTTTACACAGATGGCAACCTTACAAATGCACAACTCTGCGAAATGATTGATCATTCCTACTCCTTAATTTTAAAGAGCCTGCCTAAAGCAGTACAAGCCGAAATTACAGCAACTAAATAACCTGAAATGATCGAAATATTAAGAGAGACGCCCGTAGCGTCGCTCATATTTGTTATTACCATAATTACTACCGTGATGGCATTCAATAACCAGGAATTGCTATCGGAATTAATACTACATCCTTACAGCGTAGCTCGCAAAAAACGTACTTATACCGTAATTACCAGCGGCTTGATCCATGGCGATTGGATGCATTTGGCATTTAACATGTTCTCGTATTATTTCTTCGCGTTTCCGCTTGAAAAATTGATTGGGCACTGGCAGTTTGGATTGTTATATGTAGCCAGCTTGATATTAAGCGACCTGCCAACGGTTTATAAACATAGAGATGATTATCAATATCGTTGCCTTGGTGCATCAGGCGCGGTGAGTGCGGTAATTTTTGGCTTTATCATGTACAACCCAACGAGCGGTATGATGATAATGCCAATTCCTGTTGAAATACCTGCTATTGTTTTCGGCCCGTTGTATTTAGTTTATTGCTATTTTTCTTCGAGACAGGCGCGCGACCATGTAAACCATGATGCCCACTTATATGGTGCCTTAAGCGGTTTAATTATTGTGATTATATTTAACACGCATGTAGTGACTCATTTTATTAATGAGGTAAGTCGATCGTACTTTCATTAACAAGCTCGCCGTTGGCATCAAATAAAAAGCTCATCGGGTTTTCCGGATTCTTGATGATCTCTAACAGCAGGAACCCCCAGTTTTTCCAGAAACTTTCCAGTACTTGTCCGTAGATTTTATTGTTCCATGTATCGAACAATGGCTTGGTACTCATGCCGCGTAGTGGCATCGCTTCTAAATAAATAGTATCATCAACCGGCAAAATATTATACTCGGGCAAGCGGTTAAACAGGTAAGCCGAGTAAAATACACGCCCGCTGAATTCTTCAAACTGTATGGGGTGCAGCGTTTGGTGGCCTATTTTATTTAAAACTTCTTTATGGTATGATTTATTCGCGCCGTTATCCTGTAAGCAGATCACCAATCCAAAATCACGTATACGCAGCGCGAAGGTCATGGTATTGATCTCATCGCGATAGCCAAACTCCTTTTCGTTGTTATCTACCTTAAATAAAAAAACGCTGTAAGGTTTAAAATCGTCGAACTGTAATGGCAGGTTGATGCTTTGCAGCATTAAATGCAGGTGGCTGAATTTATGGATGATGGATTGCGAGATATTGAATTCCTCGCCCTGCGAATGTTGAAGCTTTATACCGCTTTGGATCTCGTTAAAAATAATACCGTAAAGCAACTTGCCCGCCCATTGAAACAGCTTTAGCTCATCAATATTTTTAAGGGCATCGTAGCCGATCTTGAACGCGGCGGCAATTTCGGATTCAAGTGGTTCTAACCATTTTTCATTTACCTCTGCGGCGCAGGGAATTTTTAAATCCTTGTAGGTGGCCATGCTTTCATCAAGCAGTTTAAAGGGCTGGTCCTCCAAACCGTAGCGGCTCATGAGCCATTGGGGGAAAACCTGGATCTTTTCTTCGGATGATGTTAATTTTTGTCCGCTTAAAAAGCAAGTGGTATTACTAAAGTTAGTGCTTTCGAACGGATGGTAAATTTGTGCCGGCATGGGTGCAAAGATAAGGGTGCAAATTAAATATGGCTTAGTTATTTTGGGCTAAAGCCATAAAATTGCTTCACTATTACCGTCAGCTAAAGCAGACGGCAATGATCATATTTAATTTGTTATCGTTGAACTTCAAACAACGGATAATTTATTGCCGTTGGCTTTAGCCAACGGACACTTCAGCAATACCATTGGCTTCAGCCGCAATTATCACTCGGATAGGTATGAAATTCGTTTTGAAAATTTTAGCTTTGAATTTAACATGGAACTGACTTATCAATCTTTCGAGCTGCAGTTAAAGCACACGTTTACCATCGCCAAATTTTCGCGCACCTCAACGCCTGTAATGTTGCTGCAAATAGCGCACGAGGGCTATGTTGGCTACGGAGAGGCATCAATGGTGCCCTACATGAGCGAGACTTATGAAACAGCTTTTGCATTTTTGAAAAAGGTGGACACCACCCACTTTAAATATCCTTTTAATTTTGAAGAGATCAGTGCATATTTAGATTCTCTTGCGCCGGGGAACACTGCTATTAAGGCCGGTATTGATATTGCCCTGCATGATTTAGAAGGCAAACTAAAAAACAAACCTTGCTGGCAATTATTAGGCAGCAATCCTGCTCAAATGCCGGTAAGCAGTTTTACTATTGGCATTGATACGCCTGAAATTATGCGCCAAAAAGTGCTGGAAGCCGCGGAGTATAAAATCATCAAAGTAAAGCTAGGCCGGGATAATGATAAGGAGATCATCCAAACTATACGTTCGGTAACCGATGTGCCTTTGTATGTGGATGCGAACCAGGGCTGGACAGATTTGGAGAAAAGCCTCGACTTTACCTATTGGCTAAAAGAGCAGGGCGTTTTATTAATAGAACAACCGATGCTGAAGACAGACCGAGACAGCAACGCCTGGCTGACGGAGCGGAGCCCGCTACCGATTATTGCCGATGAAGCGATGCAGACTTTTGATGATGTGGAGCGGGCGAAAGGCGCTTATCATGGTATTAACATTAAGCTGATGAAATCTGCCGGAATGTATGAGGCAAACAGGATGATTTTAAAAGCACGTGAACTGGATTTGAAGGTAATGATAGGTTGCATGACTGAAACGAGCTGTGCGGCCCTTGCAGGTGCAGCCCTTGCCCCTTTGTGTGACTGGGCTGATTTGGATGGGCCGCTATTGACGAGTAATAATCCGTTTGTATTGCCGGAGTTTGTGGATGGGAAGTGGGTTTTGAGTGGGGAAAGTGGGTTGGGGTTGAAGTTACTTTAATTTCCCTTTGTCATTCCGAGCCACCACTGGCTTCAGTCTGTGACTGAAGCCTAACAGATCAGGAAAGTTTATAACTTTCCTTCGTTTATTCTTACGCCTGTTGGCTATTGTCAGTCACAGACTGACTTTATCTGTGGGCTTCAGTTATAAACTGAAACCAGTGCAGGCATTAAAGTTTACTTATCTCTGGTATCGCTGACGCTATGCCGTCACTTTTCTTTTTCCGCAAAAGAAAGTAACCAAAGAAACCTAGCGCAGCGATCTCATGAACACCATCAAAAAAACAAACAACAGTGAATAAACTCCCGGCTGCGCCTGCCTCTGTTATTGTTAGTGCTATTAGTTGGGGCTATGCTAGCCGAGCCAGACGATGCCGGTTTTGGCGGTGATGGGTGGGTAGTGCTTTAATTGGCCATTCAAGAGTCCATCCCTTGAGCGGGCGAGGTTCTTAAAAAGATTTGTCATTCTGAGCGGAGCGAAGAATCTTCTTCGATTTGCAAAGTGAACTCTGCATGGTTTAGAAGATTCTTGGCTCCGCTCAGAATGACAATGTTGATTACTTATCACTCAACATAATCGGCGTAGCCTTACCGCTGCCCATGATGATGATCTTGGTATTTGGCGAGGTGGCGATAGCTTGTTGGGCTAAGATGGATTGATATTGCAATTGTTTGTCGGTTAAGCCGGTTGAGATTATTTTTTGGTAATCAGCAATACCCTGGGCTTCTACGCGTTTACGGTCGGCTTCCTGGCGCTCTTTTTGGAGAACGAATTGCATTTTCTGAGCATCCTGTTCAGCTTGAATCTTCGATTCGATGCTGGCACGAACGGTGGCAGGTAGCGTGATGTTACGCACCAATATCTGCTGCACTTCTAAACCATTTTTGGCGAAGTTGTCGCTAATGGTTTTATTGATCTTGAACTGGAACTCTTCGCGTTTTGTAGAGTACAAGTCAACCGCCTGATAATTCACCGCGTTATCGCGGATAGCGGTACGGGTTACCGGCCGAACGATTTTATCTACATAATCTTCGCCAATATTTTGGTAAATGAAGGGTGCTTTTGATGGGGTAACTCTGTAAAGCACCGAAAGATCAATGGTAACTTCTAGCCCATCGCTTGATAATACACGTATGGCATCATCGCCTTCAACCTGACCTTCGCTGCTTTTGGCACTCATGGTATAGTTTTCGGTTTGTACGCTGAAGGTGGTAACATCAACCAAAGGGTCGATAATGTGTAAACCGCTTTCCAGTACATCGCCCTGCACCTGGCCAAATAGGGTTTGCACACCTACTTTACCCGGGTCGATTATTTTAAAGGCAGCGGATGAGATCCCTAAAAAAATAACTACGGCGCCTACAATGGTAGCGATACCACTAAAATTGCTGGCTGGTTCGGGCGAGCGTTTCATTACTATTCCTACGATAAGAATAATAACACCTAGAATTGCAATAAGCATGGTTGGGTTGGGGTTATGGTTTGATTTTTATATCCGGGTTAGGACGGGGCATACTTTTGATCTGTTTCATGAGCTTTATTTTTTGCATCACGAAAAAAACAAGGGCGAAAATGGCAGGAAAAACCAATATAAAGCTTTTCCTGTCGAATGCCATATAGCCAACAGCAAGGCTTCCGAAGATGCCGATGTTGTACATAAAATTTAGCATTGCTTTTTTAAACATCATAACTTAGTATACGCTAAGTTCGGGGTCAATTTCAGCTGCCCAGGCTAATATACCACCTTGCAGGTTTGCTAGGTTAGTGTAACCCAATTGCTCCAGTTGCATAATAGCTGCCGCGCTGCGTTTGCCACTGCGGCACATGATCACAACAGGTTTATCTTTTGATATTTTATCAGCCTCAATTAAAACACCACCTAAGGGGATAGATACGCCACCCAGGTTTGATACTTCGTACTCAAAATCTTCCCTTACATCAATAAGTTGAAAATCCGCATTAGCATCCTGCATTTCTTTTAGTTCCTGTACACTTATTTCTTTCATGATATGTATTAATAAAAGTCAAAGTTAGCTTTTTCTGTATTAAATATTTAACCGATTATTTTGTAACATTCGCTAGTTAAGAGCGTTTCATATATGTTTGCAGTTATAACACATAATATATAATGAGAAAAGTTACACGCTTTTTCTGGTTTTGTTCAGGAGCGCATATAGATACATTAAAAAAGTACCCCATCGAGCATAATAAATATGTGGGTATTGGGGCTACCATATTTTTTACCGCATTGTTTGCTTCGCTATCGGGCGGATATGCCATGTACTTTGTTTTCAATGGCGGTTCTTTTGCCGTAGGCTTTGCCATTTTGTTTGGGTTGATATGGGGTACCGCCATTTTTAACATGGACAGATACATCGTATCCAGTATCAATAAAGAAGGCAGCACCAATCAGCAGATCTTACAGGCATCGCCCCGTATTTTACTGGCGATCATGATTGGGGTGGTAATATCGCGCCCTATCGAACTTAAAATATTTGATAAAGAGATTCGCAATAAGCTGAAGAACGCCTATATCAAAGGGCAGCACCGCAAGATTGATACGCTGGAGAAAACCTACAACCAAAAATACGCAACGGAGATGGGTAAAGATATCGACTATAAAAAGGAAAGTGACTCACTTACCAAGGATATTAATCGTACCCGCTACCAGTTGAATCAGGAAGTTTTTGGCGATAAATCGGACCAAACATCCGGTATTAAAGGTTACGGCACTTATGCCAAGCAAAAAGAGGGCGTTTTACAGGAGAAAGAAGACCGCCTGAAGCTGGTGACACAAAACCAGGATAAAATGGACCAATACCTTGCCCAGCGCAAGGATTATGAAGGCTTAAACACCCTGCGTTTATTCTCCGACCATCAACTGGACAGCCTGGCTACTGTTGCCGGTTTCGCCGATCGTAACTGGGCGTTAGGACAGTTAGGTTATAACGATGATGGGACGCGAAATTTGGATACTTATCTGGCCGAAACTTTTATCAGCTGGCTGTTTATTTTGTTTGAGTGTTTACCGGTGTTTGTTAAGTTGATGTCGCCTAAAGGGCCATATGATGTCGCGTTAGCAAAAACATCCGAAGCTAATATGTACTTTGCCGAGAAGGATAAGGAGCGGGATGTTGCCGTTACCGATGAGGTTTATAATCATCATTTAGATGAAGATGTGGCGAAGCGAAAGAAACTGATCTCCGGGCAATCGGAGTATGATTTGGGTAAGCATCGGTATGATTAAGCAGTCGTAGAGTACTCACCCGACTGCGCTGCGCTGGTCTGCCCTCTCTTCACCTGCGGTGGAAAGAGGGCGTAGGGAACTTTTATTTTTTATCCTCTTTACTGCAAAGCAGAAGAGAGGGTGGTCAAGCGGCTGAGCGATGACCGGGTGAGTCAGCCCGCTTGCATAATTTACTCACCCGACTACGCTGCGCTGGTCTGCCCTCTCTTCACCTGCGATGGAAAGAGGGCGTAGGAACTTTTTATTTTCTTTCTTCCTGAATCTTTCTTTAATCGCTATACTTCTTATAAACATTATACAACACATTCAGGTCTAACTGGGTGAGTTGCGGGCTGTTGTCTATTTGTACAAAGTGGCGTTTAAAGGCTACTATGGCGGCGTTGATGTCGTGGGTGTCGTAACCTATCAGGCGCAGGGCAATGGCGGGGTCGAAACTATCGGGTGGTACTTCCAGCACATCATCGCTCCAATAACCAAAACCATGCTGGGCTAACACCTGCCATGGGAAGTATGGGCCAGGGTCGGGTTTGCGGCCGGGGGCTATGTCCTGGTGACCAATGAAATTGGTTGTTGGTATATTATACAGTTTCTTTAATCTCGCCAGCAAAATCAGCAGACTATTGATCTGTTCCTTGGCGAAGGGCTCGCTGCCATTATTATCCAGTTCGATGCCGATGGAACAGCTGTTCATATCCGAAATACTACCCCACTTACTTACCCCGGCATGCCAGGCACGCAGGTAGTCGTTCAGCATGTGATATACCTTGCCATCGCGACTGATCACATAATGGGCGCTCACCTGTGTTTTAGCGCGCACAAAAGTTTTTAGGGTTTGCACTACGCTATCCTGCGCGGTAAAGTGTATAATAACGTAATTGGGCTTGCGGATGTTAAAATTAACCGTTCCTATAAACTCCGAAGTGATGTCGATCCCGGCAGAATCTTTTAGTACAAGCGGGTCGCGCACGGTAATGATTTTTTTTATGGAATCAACCTGCCTATGATATACCTTGTTGCTCAATACGTATGGCCCCTTTGGGGAACATGCCGCAAAAAGCATTACAAATGGTAAAAGCCGGAGAAGAATACGCATTTTCATTATTGGATTAGTTTTTACGGTTAAAGTGGCTTAATGTTGCTGTAAATGGGGCTGTTTTACACTATTGTTACAGTTTAATATAAGTTTGTATCACATTGTTTTAGTGGTAGTTAAATTTGTCATTTGGGTTAACCATTTCTTTCATTTCAGTTGAGTAATCGGGCGCATATTGTTGGTGTTTTAATATCCTATAATTGAGAAACGGATTAACTTTACAAAAAACAGCAGCATGATCACAAAATTGAACCACGTTAGCATCTTTGTTTTAAACCAACAAAGTGCATATGAGTTTTACGTAAATAAATTGGGCTTTAAAGTACATACCCACGAGGAGGTGGCGCCGGGGATGCAATGGATAACGGTTTGTCCACCCGAACAACCCGAGCTGGAAATTTCGCTGATGTCGGTTGAGGCGGGGATGATGTTTAACGAAGAATCGGGCAAGCTAATGCGCACGCTGGTAGAGAACGGCACTTTCGGCTTCGGCGTTTTTGAATGTGATGATTTGCTGGCTACCTACGAAGAGCTGAAAGCCAAAGGCGTGGAGTTTGAAAAAGAGCCAACCAGGGAGTTTTATGGTTTCGAAGCGATATTTAAGGATGATTCGGGGAATTGGTTTTCGTTATCGGAGAGAGTGAAGGGGTAGGTTTTTTGTCATTGCGAGCGATAGCGTGGCAATCCCAAACGATACAGGGCGGACTTATACAGTTTGCTTTTTCGCTGGTATCGCTGCGCTAAGCGTCACTTTCTTTTGGCCGTCAAAAGAAAGTAACCAAAGATACTGAGCGGAGCGACCTCATGAACACCATCAAAAAGCAAACACCAGTGAATAAACTCCCGGCTGCGCCTGCTTCTTTTAGTGTTAGTGCTATTATTTCTGGTGTGGTTGCCGAACCAGGCGATGCCGGTTTTGAGCGGTTAACGTAGGGATTGTGCTTTTTGCAAAACGAAATGTGTGTAGGGTGCCATGCTGAGGTTCTCGAAGTATGAGGGAGGGGCTAACGATTGCTGTTGTTGCCCTGCACGCCATTGCGAGGAACGAAAACAACCGAACAGAGGGAGCTCATTAATGCCAATAAAAACAGACACAATCTCTATTCTGTACAGAGGGCATGTCGTTTACTTTTCTCTGATATCGTGATCATTTTACCGGCATCGGCAAAATGATCTTTCACAAGTTATAAAGTATGCCTCATTGTCATTTCGAACGAGGTACGAGGAGAAATCTTCTTCGATCTGCAAAGTTCGATAGTCCTGTTGTAGAAGATCTCTCCCTGCGGTCGAGATGACAGGGTGTTTAGTGTGTTTGCATAAGACCAATGAATTCCACCAAGGTTAACTTTGCATTCGGTGTTTCATTCGTGTATTCGATGCTTTCAAATTCATACCAGGTATGGTCAAATTCATTGTTCCATTTAGCGAAGTGTAGGTCGGGTAATTTCCATTGGTCTACATAGAACCAAGTTTCATCAATTAGCTTTGGTTTGATGATTTTTAGTAGTACATCGATGCTGATGCTGTCTGGATTATCAAATATTACCGAACTGAAATTTTTATAGTTAGCGCTGTCGCGGTAGAGGTAATTGAATTTAATATTTGGCATATGCCAAGCTATATCATTCGCTTATTATTGGCAATCGGATATAAGTAAACTTTAGCCTTTAAAACTTTGGTTGTGAATTTTAAGAAATTCGGTATCGGGAAAGAATTTTTGTGGTTCGATGAGCGATTTACCGTCGTAATCGATGAAGTTTTGTTTGATGCTTAGAATATCCTGATTTTTGAGAAACGAGGATGAAACCTTTATCTTTAGATCTTCTGTTACGGTGAGTAAACCGCAGTCAAAAGCTTTGTCGTGCAGGTAGTTTAGGGCTAATCCGTTTTTAGGATTCAGGCGATCCGCATGGTGTTTACTCCAAGGTAAAATATGGCTGGCTACCAGTAATTCTGTTTGTTTAATGCCGGTGATGCAGCATTGGTTGTTAAAATTGGTAAGCACTATTTTACGAAATAGCGATTGATTGACCCTAACCGTTACCAAGCGTTCCCGCTCCTTGCCTTGTATGTCTTTTAAATTATCAAGGTCGATATGGTTTAGCTGCTCAATTGTGGTGTGTTTCTTTTTGGCTAACAGCTTTTCACTTTCGATGAATTGCTCATCCCAATTTTGCATGTATTCGTTCCAGATGTGTTTATCCAGTTTACTGGCATTTTCCAAACCTTTTACACCACGCGCCCTGAGTTTAGGATCGAAACTGGCGAAATTACCCAGTTTACGGGCAATAGAACTTGGCGACCTATCAATTAACTGAGCCAAAGCGATAACATCGGCATTGCGCGAATGCATTTGGCCGAAAGGAATTTTGCAATACAGATTAATGGCTAAAATTGATTCTTCCTCATTCCACAGCCGTTGGCCTTCTTTCATTTGTGATTTAGTCTTCTACCTCTAAAAGTACGTGTTTGCATTGAAAATTTAAACATTCGCTGATTTGGAGTTTGAGATTGGTGTGGTAGAGGTCGGAAATAATGTCTGCTCTTGCTCCGCAGATGGGGCAGGTTGTGGGTTGGTCGGTGAAGAGGTAATAGTTCATATTGTAAATTTATATATATTTAACTAATGAATGTAGTAACCTATTTGTTGGGTGCCGGAGCCAGCGCTCAATGCTTACCTGTTGTTAAAAATCTTTCAACACGTATTAGAGGCATTAGCAGTACTTTAAGAACAAGCCTAACTTATAAGCAATTTATTTCCCACATCACTTTACCAGAGAAGATGTATAACGAATCTGATTTGGTTAAGGAAATTATTGAAGATTTAGAGTGGATGGCAAATGAATGTGATAAACATTCTAGCATCGACACATTTGCAAAAAAGCTCTATATTCTAAAAAACCATGACCAATACATAAGACTTAAAGTTATTTTATCAGTGTATTTTACTTTAGAGCAGAAATACAACACACCGGATTTAAGATATGACAACTTTTGGGCATCGATAATCGAGAGTAAAGATATTTTTCCTGATTTAATACGGATTGTGTCTTGGAATTATGATTTCCAGTTAGAACAATCATATTTGAATTTCTCAGATTCCAATAAATTAATGGATGCATATTCGAAACTTGACATTAGAAGTTTTTGGGACTCGAATAGAAAAACAGACGAAAAGTGTTTTTCTGTTTATAAATTAAATGGTTCTGCAACTATTTCTCACACAGGTGAGTTTCCTGCTTATTTTTCTGATAATTTGGACGACGATTATCAATTTTACAATACATTATTGAAAAGATATGCTTTATTAAAATCAAATTCACATTATAAACAAAACATATCATTTGCTTGGGAGCATAAATTAAATCACGAATATTTTAAAGAATTAAAATTAAGTTTGTGGAATACCACGACGTTAGTTGTGATTGGCTATTCATTCCCATATTTTAACCGTAAGATCGATAAATATCTATTAGAATGTATGCCTTTTTTAGAAAAAGTATATTTTCAAGCACCGGACGCTTCTAATTTAAAGGAAAGATTTTCAGCAATTAATACAAAAATATTACAAGCGAACCTTTTGGAACGAGTGGACTTAGATCAATTTACATTTCCTAACGAACTATAATAAAAATGGAAAACGCAGAATTTAAAATAGGTGATAAAATATTTCATTTATCTAACTCTTCAGTAGCCTGGGTCATTGAAAAGATAGAAAATGATTTAGTTACATGCTCAACTTTAATGAGAGGAACCTTAGAATATAGAAAAGAAAACTTCTCTATAACGTCAATTAAAAAGGCAGCTGATAAAACGCCAATAGCTATTATACCAATCAGAAGACGAGATTATTAAATTCAGTTTTATATAATAAACATATTGAGTTAAACTCTAAATTATCACTCATTTTTCATCAAAAAACAACCAAAAACACTCCATTTCAACTCATTTTACGTCAATTTTAGACCTTATTTTGGTATTTTTTGCCTCATTTTCACATCTAAAAACCGCCTATTTAAGTACTTTTCGAGCGTTTTTAACCCTAAAAGTGTACCAAGTGTACCAACTGTTTCACATGTTCCGTGGTACAGTACATCAAGAAATCGGGCCTTACCTCCGCCTCCCTAAAGCCTTAAATTTTGTACTTTTGCGCATGCTTAAAGTATTCCCCAACAATCCATATCAGGAAAACACCATCGTTTTGTATGATGACACTCTCGAGTGCGCCATCATCGACCCGGGTATGTACACCGCGGCAGAGCAGAACGCGGTGGTTAACTTCATCCGCGATAACAAGCTTAAACCGGTATTGCTGCTCAACACGCATTGCCATATCGACCATGTACTGGGCAACAAATTCGTGTTTGACCAGTATGGCTTGAAGCCGCAATTCAACATCGGCGAGCAGGATATATTGGATGCGGTACCTGCCTATGCGCCAAGCATGGGTTTCCGCTATGAGGTATCACCGCAACCGGAGGTTTATTTGCCGGAGACTGGCACCATCAGCTTCGGAAATACTGAGCTGGAACTGATCTTCGCGCCGGGGCATTCGCCGGCTTCGCTGTGCTTCTATAACCGTAAGGACAATGTTTTGGTTGGTGGCGATGTGCTGTTCCGCGGCAGCGTTGGCCGCAGTGACTTGCCGGGCGGTAATCATGCACAGTTGTTGAAGAACATCGAGGAAAAGCTGTTCACCCTGCCGGATGATTGCACGGTGTATCCTGGTCACGGCCCCGAAACTACTATCGGTTACGAGAAAGATACCAATCCCTTTTTTTAACTTAGGCCATTAATCACCTGGTTTGAATACATCGGTCTACATAGCTAAACGGTACCTGTTTTCGCGTAAGAAAATGCATGCCATCAACATTATTTCGGGCATCAGCATGTTGGGGGTATTTGTGGGCAGCGCAGCGCTGGTTATCATACTCTCGGTTTTTAACGGTTTTGAGAAGGTGATATTGGGCCTGTACAGCAACTTCACCCCGGAGCTGAAGATAGAGCCCCGTTTCGGCAAAACATTCGACCCAAATACCACCTACTTTATGCAATTGCATAAGGATCCTAGGGTATTCTCGTACACACAAGTGCTGCAGGAAAAGGCGCTGATCATGTACAATAACAAATCGTTTATTGGCAATATCAAAGGTGTATCGGCCGATTTCCTGAAGAACAAGCAGTTAGACAGCACCATACAGGATGGCTCATTCACCCTGCGAGATGATAGCATTAATTATGCGGTTATTGGCGGTACAGTGGCAGGCAGCCTGTCGGTTAACTTAAGCGATCCTACACCGCTACGCATTTACGCGCCCAACCGTACTGCCATGAGCAGTGCCGACCCATTGAATGAGTTTATAGTGCGCAATATATCGCCATCGGGGGTATTCAGTATACAGCAGGATTTTGATGATATAGCGGTAACACCTATCGACTTCGCACGCGAGCTGCTCAATGAGCCCGTGAATGTATCATCGATAGAGATCAACTGTATAAAAGGAACTAATGTCGAGGCCTTTCAACGGGAGATTATCGACCGGGCAGGTGGTAAATACGCGGTAAAAAACCGTATCCAGCAAAATACCGAATTATATAAAACTTTAAACTACGAACGGTGGTTTATATTTATGATATTGGTTTTTGTACTCATCATCGCTATATTTAACATCATCGGCTCGTTAACTATGCTGGTGATAGATAAACGTAAGGACATAGCCATACTAAGCAGCCTGGGGGCAGGTAAAAAGCTGGTGCAGGGTATTTTCTTTTTCGAGGGGATGATGATATCGGGTATTGGCTGTATAGCCGGGATGGTAGTAGGCTTGATATTTTGCTTGTTACAGCAGAAATATGGTTTTATAAAAATGGGGGCCAGCATGTCGGTTATTGATGCTTACCCGATAGAGTTAAGGGTGAAGGATTTTGGCTTGGTGTTGTTAACAGTAGGCTTTATAGCGGTGATGGCATCGTGGATCAGTTCGAGGCTGAGTATTAAGAATTTGGATGATATAAAGGGCGATTTGTAAACCCTTAATCCCTGCAAGGGAAATAAATATTGTAATAATCGTGATTTAGGTAACGTTGTAATATTACCTTTATCCTTTAACTAACCTGATAACAACATGGAATCAAAACGTCAGCAAAAATTCGCCGGAGTTATACAAGAAGATCTTGCCGCTATTTTACAGCGCGAAAGCAGTAGCTACCTCCCTAATACTATGGTTACCATTACCAAAGTACGTGTAACCCCCGATTTGGCTATTGCCCGTGTTTTCCTGAGCTTTTTCAGCAATAACAACAATCAACTTGCGCTGCAAACCATTAAGCAGCATGCATCAGAGATTCGCTATAAGTTAGGTTCGAGAATAAAAGACCAAGTACGCGTTATTCCGCAATTGGAGTTTTTTATTGATGATACCAGCGAGTATGTTGACCGCATGGATAAGATCTTCGACAAAATAAGCAAAGAAGAACGCCAGAAAGAGGAAGAATAGTTCCTGATTATGGATGCATCCGCTCGTTTAGCAGCAGCGCTAAAATCGCACCCGCAAAGTATTAGTAAGGTGGTAGATTTTGATGAGGCAAAAGATCGCCTATATCAATTCGACCTGACAAAAAACAATACTGAACTTAGTTTTGAGGTGGTTAACAATGTAGCCAAGTTCAGCCATTGGGTAGATCAAAAGCTTGCCGACAATAATTGCCGCTATGGGATAGGCGGTTACATGGAGCTGCGTACTATTTACGATAACCGTGCGCAATTTGAAATCAGCGGAGAACAACGCCAGCTACATTTGGGCATTGATATTTGGGCCGATGCGGGTACGCCTGTTTATGCGCCTTTAGATGGCATAGTCCACAGCTTTCAGGATAATGCACATTTTGGGGATTATGGGCCAACTATCATCCTCAAACATCAACTTGGTGAATTAATATTTTACAGCCTTTATGGCCATTTGAATAGAGAATGCCTTACCAGTTTAAGTGTAGGCAAATCAATACAAGATGGTGATCATATAGCCAATTTTGGCACAGCGGAAGTTAACGGCGGCTGGCCGCCGCACTTACATTTTCAATTAATGCTGGATATGGAAGGCAAGGTTGGTGATTATCCCGGTGCTTGCCGTAACGCTGATAAAGCAAAATATCTGCAAAACATTCCTGATCCGGCTTTATTGCTGCAATTTCCGCCTGCTATAAATATGTAACACAAATTAATGTTTAATCAATGTTATAGTGGCATGCGCAAGATGTTGATTATATTGATGCTGACGGCAGTCGCCTTTGCGGGCTATACCCAACAACCTACTTTTAGGGGTGGGCAACAAGCATTAGATAATTTCCTATCGCAAAAAATAGTTTACCCTGAATACGCTAAGCAAAATTGTATCTCGGGCACTATAAAAGTTGGGTTTGTGGTAGATGAGAATGGTAAAGTTATCAACCTAAAAGTAATACAAGGCTTAGGCATCGATCTGGATGATGAAGCATTGCGGGTTGTTAAATTGACTTCGGGCAAATGGGTTATTCCAACTAATTACCAGCCTTTGAATATTGTGCTGCCGGTTCGATTTGAGGCAGATCAAACCGGTTGCGGTATCAGCAATAATGATATGAATCTGGCCATCGCCAACTATAAAAGCCAGCAGAATCTGGAGGATGTCGTAACCAATTACTACAAAGCTAAATACCTGAGTAAGGCAGATACTACGCATGAAGCTGCCATTATCAGCCTAAAAAAGCAATTGGGTTATGATGACAAATTCATCGATGATGTATTAGAACAAGGCCAGGAAAAGCTAAACCAGGGTGATAGCGAAGGTGCCTGCCACGACTGGACATTCATCCGCAACATAGGCAGCAATAGAGCCGATGATCTGCTTGCTAAATACTGTAAATAACAGCGCTACAAATAGCTCAGCCACCATTGTTTGTGAGTTTGCTTATACTTCATAAACCAGCGGCACGGGAAATATAGGATAAGCACTACCAACAGCCAAACAATGTACACCGTACCTAATGGGAAGCTGTAACCATGTTTTTTACCCATTATAACAAAAGTTAAAAAGCATAATAAACGCGCCAGGTAAAGGTGCAGAATATAGTAAAACAAAGGAACGCGACCATATACTAAAAATATGGAAGTAACACGACTGTGTACATTTTCCAGTGCGGCCAACATCAGCATAACCGGACCGAGCGTTATTAATAGATAGTCGAGCGAGGGCGGGTATTTGCTTACATCAATAAATGAAAGAACATCGCGGTACCAACTATATTGGTTTGTCCAGTTGCTCGGGTCGCCATAAAAATTAAATGACCTGATGGCTATAAATATAGCTATCGCGCCGATACCAAATGTGATCAGCAACTTTCTGCGTTTGGCTTCATCCATTTTAAACAGGGTGCCGAAACAATAACCAAGTGCCATTACACCGATCCAGGGGATCAGCGGATAAAAGAAAAACACGTTAACACTGCCGAAACTAACGATACCACTTACGTGCAGCACATCCCAAACATCTTTACCAGCTACGCTAAAAGTTGTAGTTGAAAGGTTATCAAACAAATCATGCCCAAAAACCAATATAAATCCAATAGCTGCTATTACCGGCAAAGGCAAATATATCATAACGGCTAATACAATCATGCTGATACCTATTGCCCAGATTACCTGCAGGAATATAAAGTGATAATCCAAATCCATTATCCACCCAAAGCGGATAATGGTCAACTCTAAAAACACCAACCATAAACCACGACTCAATAAAAATTTAGCTGCTTCATTTTTAGTTTTACCCCGGCTGATGGATAAATATGCACTTGTTCCTGCTAAAAACACAAAAGTTGCGGCGCAGTAATGCGTTACAAACCGGGTTAAAAATAAAAAGCTTGATGCTTTCGAAAGATCGGTCGGATCGTAATTAAGATGGGTTAAAAAATCCCGGCAATGGTCGAGCGCCATTATCACCATCACTATGCCGCGCATTATATCAATAGATTCAATACGCTTTTTGACTGGAACAGCTACTGAGGTCATCTTTAAAATTGTGATTTGTGCAGTTAAGATACATCAAATCTGTCAATTACAAAAAATTAATGTATAACCCTAAATACTCTGCTCCACCTGATCTTATTTAAGAAATTAGCACCGCTATCCACACTCATCCAGGTAAAAACGGCTTTACCTACAATATGATCTTCGGGCACAAATCCCCAAAAGCGGGAGTCTTCGGAGTTATGGCGATTATCGCCCATCATCCAATAGTAATTCATTTTAAAAGTATAGGTATCGGTTTTCTTGCCGTTGATTAAAATATCCTTACCTAGCACCAATAATTTATTGTTTTCGTAAATCTGTATAGCTCTGCGATAAATAGGTAGGTTTAGGCTATTCAATTTTACCGTCCAACCTTTTTTAGGAATGATGAGAGGCCCATAATTATCAACGTTCCAACGCAAACGGGGATCATGGGGGAATACTTCCGGGTCATAAACGCCATTAAGCTGGTTATATTCCTGTACTGAAATTATATGAGCTGTTCTTTTTAGTTTTGCAGCGGCCTGTCGGGTCATCAGCAACTCAAAATCATGGGTGCTAAGTTGTTGACTAAAAGTGATGTTTAATTGATTTATCAATTGCTGATTTATTCCAGCGCTATCAGTATGCACTAAAAATGATGGCTGGCTATATTGCGGAACAGCTTCGGGTTTACCATTTATATATACCTGGGCATCCCTAATACTTAAGGTATCTCCCGCAGTGGCCTGACAGCGTTTGATATAATTCTCTTGCTTATCAATAGGCCGGTAAAGTGGTGAGTCAATATCTATGGGATAATTAAAAACTACCACATCGCCCTTTTTAACTTCGCCAAAGCCCGGTAAACGAAAGTATGGTAATTGTATACCATCCCAATAAGACTTAGTGCCTGAAAAGGGCATTGTATGCTGCGAAAATGGAAAAGATATGGGTGTGATTGGCATCCGGGCACCATAATTCACTTTACTTACAAAAAGAAAATCGCCAACCAAAAGCGTCCCTTCCATCGAGCCGCTTGGAATGACGAAGGCTTCAATAAAAAGACTGCGAATAAGGATAGCCGCTATCGCCGCGAAAAGGATAGCATTAGTCCATTCGCGGACTGCGCTTTTCTTCTTTTTGGCTCTTGATCTTTTCTTTTTCCAGAATATCCAATTCATGCAATATTGCAGGCAAATATTAATGTATAATATTAAACAGCCTGCTCCATCTTATTTTATGCAGGAAACTTGCATTATCATCCCAGCTCATCCAAATAAATATGGCTTTGCCAACAATGTGGTCCTCCGGAACAAAGCCCCAGTAGCGCGAATCTTCCGAATCATGGCGGTTATCGCCCATCATCCAGTAATAATTCATTTTAAAGGTATAAGTATCGGTTTTTTGTCCGTTAATGTATATATCGTCGCCTTTTACTTCAACCTTATTATGCTCATAAACCTCGATACAACGCTCGTATAATGGGAAGTTCATGCTATCCAGCTTAACGGTCCATCCTTTTTTAGGGATGATGATAGGGCCAAAATTATCCACATTCCAACCATATCTCGGCAACTTGTTATGCAGCTTAACATCTATTGGATACTTTAATGGGAACACCGGATTGTATATATCTGCATCATCCTTGGCACTGATTACCGGCATTAGATTTTTCACATTAGAGTAAGTGCTTAATTCATGCGCTGATTCGGCAGTCATAGTAGGCACAGTTGGCCTTCCCGGGTCATAATAAGAAATATGGAGTTCGTCCATAATTTCAGGATTTACCTCTTCGCCTGTTGTGGTATAGCTGTATTCGGTTTGTTCGCCCGGCGGGTTTGGCGCTTTTTGGCTATTAACAACAACCTGACCATTAACAACACTTAAGGTATCCCCTGCGGTGCCCTGGCAGCGTTTTATATAGTTTTCCTGTTTATCAACCGGCCTGTATAGCGGCGAATCCGCATCCATCGGGTAATTAAACACGACTACATCACCTTTTTTAACTTCGCTAAAGCCTGGTAAGCGATGGTAGTTCAATTCCCATCCATCCCAATAAGCTTTAGTGCCTAACAATGGCATAGTATGCTGCGCGAACGGAAACGATATTGGAGTCATCGGTGTACGTGCGCCGTAATTAAGCTTGCTTACGAATAAAAAATCGCCAACCAGTAACGACCGCTCCATTGACGGAGTAGGTATGGTATAGGCCTCGATAAAAAAAGAACGGATAAGTGTGGCCGCAATAACCGCGAATATGATGGCTTCGGTCCACTCGCGTGTGCCGCTTTTTTTCTTCTTTCCGGGTGTTCTACTTTTCTTGCTCCAAAATTTCCAGTTCATCTTTTCTTTATCAGTTATCGCGGCGAAAATTAATTATTAAATACTAAAGTCAAACATGTCCTGTACCGAATGGAAGCCTTTTTTATCCTGTAACCATTCTGCGGCTAATACCGCGCCCAATGCAAAACCATTACGGTTATGCGCGGTATGTTTAAACTCTATTGAATCCACTTCCGAATCATAAATTACAGTATGGGTTCCCGGTACGCTATCAATACGTAACGATTCGATCAGCAATTCGTTTTGACTAATATTACCTTCGTTCTTATTATCATCGGTAGTTAAAACATTTAGCCAGTCCTTTTTTGCATCAATATTTTCAATAATACCTTCGGCGATAGTTATAGCAGTTCCGCTTGGCGAATCCAGTTTTTGTGTATGATGGATCTCTTCTACCTGTACATCATAATAGGGGTAGTTGTTCATCAATTTGGCCAACATTTTGTTTATCTTGAAAAAGATATTTACCCCTACGCTAAAGTTGGTGGCATATAACAACGTACTGTTATTCTCTTCGCATTGTTGTTTTATATTTTCCAACTCATCATACCAACCGGTTGTACCCACAACCACGGGCGTGCCGGCTTCAAAACATTTAGCGATATTACCTAGTACAGAACCGGGCATGGTGAATTCAATAGCAACATCCGCCTTTTTTAAGTTTTCGGCAGTTAGCTCATGCAGGTTATCATGATCAATTTTTAATACAATTTCGTGTTTACGGTCGGTAGCTATCTTTTCAATGATTTTACCCATTTTACCATAACCTAACAATGCGATCTTCATCGGTATAGATATTTTGAAGTTGATGAATTAATTTATTTGAGGGTAAAGGTAAGTTTTATCCCGGGATAGCTAAGGAATATTTGAAGTGAAATTTCTTTGGTAATTGCTTCGTTCCTCGCAATGATATGATTAACCTAATCTATTTATCAGAAGGATAAGGTAAGTTTTAACCCCGGAATCATTTGGCTACCTAAACTTTGCGCAAACATAGGCTGTTGGTTCATAATTGTTGGTTCAATTTTATAACTAAAATCGGTATCCATGGTGTAGGAATGCTGAAACTTGGCATCAATATAAGCATCAACCATCTGAATGCCCCAAAAAGCTATAAAACCCATTATACTTAAATCCCGGTCTCTGCGATAGGCATCATTGGCATCGTATATGGTTTGATCCTGCTGGCCCTGGTATAAAATATAATCGTTATAATATTTACTGCCCGGAGCGGGCGCGGTGCCGTGTTCCCTGTATTTAGATAGGGCTAAAAACTCCTGATAATATCCTTCATTAAATACATAAGCATCACCCAATAAGCCTAATGCTGTATAAATTAAAGGCACTTTCCACCAACGATGATTATAAATCTGTCCCCAGCCTGGTATTAGCATTGATCGTATTACCGCTTTTTTCGGGCTGTGCAAACTATCGGGGTGATATTTTTTTTCATCGTGCTTTATTTTGGGCGCAAAAGGTTTAGACGTAATAGAGTCACGATGTAAATTAATACTATCCCTTTTGGTTTCTTTATTGCTTAAATCAGGGTTTTGTGCCCTGGCCGCTAAAGCAAAACCACCAACCAATAAAATTACAAGCAGGAATTTATACATTTTTTACCAATCCAACATTTCAAGGATTCGGCCAAGGTCATCCTCTGATAAAAATGGTATTTCAATGCTCCCATTTCCTTTGCCGTTAACTTTCAGTTTAACCCTTGTACTAAATTTCGAAGCCAGGTCGTCCTCTATCTTTTGCATGTGATAAGGAATGGGCTCGGGTTGTTTGCCTTCTTTTTTTACAGGCACCCGTTGCATCTCGCGCACCAGTTCTTCAACCTTACGAACGGATAAACCTTCCTTTATAATATGCTGATGAATAAATAATTGTTTAGCAGGGTCATCAACGGTGATCAATGCGCGTGCATGGCCCATAGTTAATTGCCCATCACGAATAGACGCCTGTATAGCTGGTGGCAACTTAAGCAGGCGCAAATAGTTGGTAACCGTTGAACGGTTTTTGCTCACGCGATCTCCTAATTCTTCCTGCTTTAGACTGCACTCATCAATCATTCGCTGAAAACTGAGGGCAACTTCAATAGCATTGAGGTTTTCGCGCTGTATGTTTTCTATAAGCGCCATTTCCAGCATTTGCTGGTCGTTGGCGGTTCGCACATAAGCCGGTATTTGTGTCAAGCCAGCCAGCTTTGAGGCACGCAAACGGCGTTCGCCCGATATAAGCTGGTAGCTATGCGCGTTAACACGCCTTACGGTAATAGGCTGTATAAGCCCTTGTAGTTTTATAGAGTCGGATAGTTCCTGTAATGCCTGTTCGTCAAAATCAGTACGTGGCTGAAAAGGGTTAACCTCAATTTCGGCTATCTTAATTTCGTTAACAGAACCCATGCTGTTAACCTCGGGCGATGAGGCAACTCCGGAATTGTTTTTATCAGGATTTACACTTGCAGAATCATTAAGCAACGCGCTTAACCCTTTACCAAGGGCATTTCTTTTTTCTGTGCTCATTTATTAAGCTGTTACTGTGGTTTCCGCGGCCAGGTTTGGAATTAAACCATTTTTCTGTACAATTTCGCGGGCCAAATTCAAATAATTTATAGCGCCCTTACAGGTAGCATCGTGCATAATTACCGATACACCAAAGCTTGGCGCCTCACTTAAACGTGTATTACGTTGTATAATAGTATCAAACACCATATCCTCAAAATGATTGCGAACCTCTTCAACCACCTGGTTACTCAGGCGAAGGCGCACATCATACATGGTTAATAAAATACCTTCAATTTTAAGCTCGGTATTTAAACGGGTTTGAACAATTTTTATAGTATTTAACAATTTGCCCAAACCTTCCAAAGCGAAGTATTCGCACTGTACTGGTATAATTACAGAGTCGGCAGCACTTAAGGCGTTTATAGTGATCAAACCTAAAGATGGCGAGCAATCAATAATAATAAAATCATACTCATCGCGCAGGCTATTAAGCACATGCTTCATTTTAAACTCGCGGTTCTCCAGGTTTATCATCTCTATCTCGGCACCTACCAGGTCAATATGGGCAGGTAGCAAGTCAAGATTTGGGGTATCTGTTTTTTGGATAGCATCATGCGGGTTAATATCATTAATGATACACTCGTAAATGCTGTTTTTTATATTGCGCGGATCAAAACCAATACCCGATGTGGAGTTGGCTTGCGGATCGGCATCAACAAGTAATGTTCTGTATTCTAATACGGCTAAACTTGCGGCCAGGTTTATGGATGATGTAGTTTTTCCTACGCCGCCCTTTTGGTTGGCTAAAGCAATAATTTTACACATTGTATATTAAAATTTATTTGGGGGCCTATTCATAACGAAAAACAGAAACATAAATTTCTACCTTCGTGAAGTTAAACGGTGCTAATATACAAAGTTAATAATTGCCTTCATTTGTATGATGTCGGTTAAAGCGTTTAAGCTATAATTTTACTCACATTTTTGGCCCACTTACACACAATTTCAAGTATAAAAAGTTTAAAACCCGCTTAATAGCATCGCAAATAAAAAGATGATCACTATAATTTCATCAACCAACAGGCCAGGTAGCAATACCTTTAAAGTAGCTAAATGTTACCAGCAAATGTTGCTGCGAAAAGGTCAGGAGGCTAACATATTGTCATTAACCGAATTACCCGACACATTTATAGCCACCGATCTGTACGGAAAAAGAAGCGAAGCCTTTAAATTGATACTAGATGCGATCAACCCGTCGGATAAATTCCTGTTTGTTATTCCTGAATATAATGGCAGCTATCCGGGTGTATTGAAAGTGTTTGTTGATGCCTGCGATTTCCCTGAAACCTTCTATGAGAAAAAGGCTGCTTTGGTTGGTATCTCATCGGGCAAATATGGCAACATACGTGGAGTTGACCACTTTACAGGTGTTTGCCATTATTTTAGCCTGCATGTGTTACCGCTTAAACTCCATATAGCCAATATAAAAACAGAACTGGACGAAAATAATAACCTGTTTAAAGAAGACACGGTTAAGTTTGTAAACGAGCAGATTGATAAGTTTATAGCCTTTTAATTAAAACCCGCCGTTAATTAACTTAGCCATAATAAATGCCGCTGCTGCTGCAAGCGCACCAATAAACAACACTTTTATAGCACCGCTAAATGCAGGCTGGCCTGTAACTTTACTTTTAAAGTATCCAAAAATAAACAGGCATATCATCGTTACCCCGCATGAATAGTACAGGGCCATTTGCGAGCTCGGGGTGAAAAAATAGGGTGAAAGCGGAATAATACCACCAACAACATAAGATGCGCCGATTGTTATTGCGCTTTGTGTAGCCCGGTTGGCGAGTGGTTCTTCAAGGCCTAATTCGTAGCGCATCATAAAATCAACCCACTTATGTTTGTCTTTTGCCATTTCATCAGCCACTTGCTGTTGCAAGGCAACCGATAATCCAAAGTCTGCAAAAACTTCCATCACCTCTCTTTTTTCTTCCTCGGGCACACGCTCAACCTCATCATACTCGCGTTTTAATTCAGCAGCGTAATGGTCAGCTTCGGTACGGCCGGCCAAAAAGCCTCCAAGTCCCATCGCAATTGAGCCGGCAACAATTTCAGCTATACCTGCTGTTACTACAATATGCGATGAATTTACCGCGCCGCTTAATCCTGCCGCCAAAGCGAATGGCACTGTTAGCCCGTCAGACATGCCGATAACAATATCGCGAATAGTATCGGAGCTTTTTAAATGATGTTCATGATGCATTTTTAAAATTAGCTCCAATTAACGGATCATATCTTATTTATATGCAGTTTATTATTAGTCTGAATTAATTGATTTTATTGGTTGCTACCTTACAACCAGTACCCAGCCCGATATTTTAGGCGTATTATTTTTCAGATCCAATACGTAGTAATATGTACCAACCGGTACCGGCTGACCATTATACTTTCCATCCCATGGGTTGGCGTAGCCAACGCTGCGAAATACTTGCTGCCCATATCTGTCAAATACCAGCATCAGGCTTTCCGGATAGGTGATCAGCGCGTCAATGTCCCAATAATCATTCCGCCCATCGCCATTGGGCGAAAATGTGTTGGGAATGGTGATTTTTTTATAAACCTTAACAAAAACATTACTGCTGTCGGTGCCGCAATTGGTTGTTGAAGTAACATGTAGCGTGTAGGTTATATCATTTACCGGGCTGGCAAGGGGATTAAGTATGTTTGGATCATTTAAGCCTGTGGTGGGGGTCCAATAAAACAGGTTGCCATATTTTTCACTAGCTGTGAGCTTTACCGTTTGGCCTTCAAAAATAACTTTGTTGGTGCCCGCATTGGCAATTGCCTTTTTTAATGTATTAACCGCTACTGTTTTGGTGGCAAAACAACCGCTGGCATTACTTACCTTAACAGTATAAGTTGTAGTATCTGTTGGAAAAGCAACCGGGTTTGATATGGTTGAATCAGATAATGTTTTACCGGGCGACCATAAATAAAATGCCCCGCCTGACGCGGCTAAGCGGGTACTGTCGCCGGTACAAATGGTAGTCGCGCCTGTTACAGTTGCCACAGGTACGGGACTTACATTAATTTGTGTGGATGCGGTTGAAGAACAATCATATTGATTATAGGCAACCACGGTGTATTGCCCTGCATCGGCCGCGCTGATGCCATTTATGGTTACCGGGTTATTAGTAGTAGCAGGCAAATTGGGCCCCGACCATTGGTAACTTGATCCGCCTGTAGCATTAAGCACCACGGTATCGCCTACACATTGTTGCATAACCGGGCTCACCCCCTGTATTACCGGGTTTGGTGATACATTAACCGTTAATGGCTGAGAATATACCCGGCAACTTGCTAAAGTACTGGTGCCATTAGTTACACCCAGGCGATATTGATAAGTGCCGGGTATGGCATTTACAAACTGAACATTAAGCGTATTGCTGGTTTGCCCGGCAGTATCAACCCAACCACCATTGGTATGATAAGATTGCCATTGGTAGGACGGCGATGTATTACTGCTATGATCAACCTGCGCCTGAAGGGTATAATTAGCACTTTGCCCCTGGCAAAGTGCTTGTGCCGGCGATCCAGAGGTTGATCCAAAACCGGTTTCAATTACCGGCCCGCAGGCTCTGAAAGTAATATCATCCAGAATAAGGTCGTTACCGTTACCACCGGGAGCATTGTTGGTCATTTTAACAACTACCGACGTCGCGTTGTTAGGAGTGGTGAAAAACAAACTTCTTTGCACCCAGGTTGGGCTACTTGTTGGGGCTATTGTACCACTTGAATCTATAGCCAATACTTGACCATCGGTTGTTTCAACAGAAAAGGTAATGTTAGGTTCACTAACACCTGATCCGCTGGCTTGAAGCGTAATAAGATTAAGTATATAAGCGGAGAATTGGTATGTTGTACCGGGGCATAACGTTGGTGCGCTTTGAGTAAAAAACACACTGGGAGCTACTGATGCGTTAACAATCATCATATATCCATTAGGATTACCTGTATGATCTGACGTTACATTCTGCCACGTATCCGGGTGACAATTGCCGCTACCCGTTAAACTGTTTGCAATAGTATATTGACCATCATCAGGGCAATTACTACTAGTATATGCTAAATTGGTAATTCCTGTCGCCAGTGGTGCACCGGGGTTTGAGCCCGAACCAAAGTCTTGATTGATGACCGGGTCGCCCAAGCTGCCATTACATGTAGCTTGCGGGCCCGTTTGTGTTTGAGCATTACATGTTAAGGATGCTGCTATAATTACAGGCAAAATGAAAATAAAAGCAGCTACTTTAATCAAAGTTTTATTGGGGTTAAACAATTGGCTTCCAAAAGTAAAATTTTTACCGGATGCTGCGCATATTAAGTTGATAATAACGTGTTTATTACAAAACTATGCCGTATGATTTATCGGAGCTAAGAATGACGCTCTGTAATCGCACCGGCCTGTAAAAGAATAGCGTAACAAATCGTAATTTTATAGCATCAATAGCCGCTTGTGATAAAAATATACTTTACCCTGCTTTTGCTTTTTTCCTGTACATTATGCTTATCGGCGCAGCAAAAAGATTCTTTAAAAAGAGATTCTTCGCGGCGTTTAAACGATGTAATAGTCAGAGGTTATCTTTCCAATCAACCTATTCTGAATGTGCCTGCATCGGTTAACGTGTTAAGTAATGAACAATTAGCCGTACAACCTGATAATTCATTAGTATCTGCATTAAATACAGTCCCGGGTGTGCGTATGGAGGAACGTTCACCGGGCAGTTATCGTTTGTCAATTCGGGGCAGTTTATTACGCTCACCTTTTGGTATACGCGATGTGAAGATTTATTACGACGAAATTCCATTAACCGATGCCGGGGGCAATACCTATCTGAATGCCATTGATATGAACAGTATCCAACATATCGAGGTGCTGAAAGGCCCGGATGGTAGTTTATTCGGTGCGAATTCGGGCGGTGTTGTTTTGGTAAGTCCGGTTGCACGATATACCGATAGTAATTTTGTTTCTGCCGAGGTTAATGGTGGTTCATATTCACTTTTTCATGAAAACGTGGCTTATCAGGATCACCAGGCGAATAATCAGTTAAACATCAATCAGGCATACGAAACTTATGGCGGCTATCGCCAACACAGCAGCATGTACCGAAATTACTTCCAGGCAGTTGATAAATGGACCTACGCCAAACATGATGACCTCAAAATATTAGGCTTTTACTCCGACTTGAATTACCAAACCCCGGGTGGTTTAACTTTAAGTCAGTTTGAGGCTGATCCGCAATCGGCAAGGCCACCAACGGCTACCGTACCCGGAGCCGTTGAACAGCATAGCGGCATCATCCAAAAAATGCTTTCCGGTGGATTGGTAAACGAAGTAAATATTACCGACAATCTTAGGAATGTTCTATCCGTTTTTGGTACTTATGTAAACTTCGCTAATCCTTTTCTTACTGATTATGAGCAGAGATATGAGGGCACTTTAGGCTTCCGTACCTATTTCGAGTATACTGGTTCGGAACGAAAAAGCTATAGCTGGAAAGTTAACGCCGGGATAGAATGGCAGCAAACCAATTCCGACATTAACAACTACGGCAATCGTTTAGGTGTTCGGGATACCGCTCAAACGCTGGATAAAATTAATACCAACCAGCATTTCATGTTTGCCCGTTATTTAGCAGATGTTAACAGGAAATTGCACATAGAAACCGCGCTGAGCCTGAATTTTTATGATTACAAATTCAGGAATGTATACCCTAATGATGAAACGAATTTTACCAACCGGCCATTTACGCCCGAGTTAATGCCAAGGATAGCCTTGTCATACCAACTCACCAATGATTTTGCGTGGCGAGCATCTGTTAGTCGGGGATATTCAACACCCACAACCGCTGAGATTCGCCCAACCGACCATACTATTAATACCGGATTGGATGCGGAATACGGGTGGAACTACGAAACAGGCTTCCGCTTGCGCAACAGCGATGAAACAATGTACCTGGATGCCTCGGTATTTTATTATAAGTTGAATGATGCGATCATCAGCCACGAAGATGCCAATGGAAACGAATATTATACCAACTCTGGCGGCACAAATCAACCGGGGTTCGAGCTGTATTTTACCGATTGGATTATTCGCCAAAATACAAATCTATTTGTTAGAGGTTTGCAGTTTAACGAGTCGGCTACTATTGATAAGTTTACCTTTAGCACCACACAGAACCAGCTTACCGGAGTTCCAGAGCAGGTTTATATCACCAGTTTGCAGTTAAAATTACCGCAGCAGGTTTTTGTTTATGTAGAGCATAACTACACTGCCAAAATTCCGCTGAATGATGCCAATACAGTATTTGCGCCGCATTATAATTTGCTGGCCGCTAAAGTGGGCTGGGCGCACCAATTATCCCACAAATCAAACTTCGAGATTTATGCGGGAGCTGAGAATATCCTAAATGAAAGATATAGTTTGGGCGATGACCTTAACGCTGTAGGTAACCGTTATTATAACGCCGCTGCTTTGCGCAATTACTATGTGGGATTGAAGGTGAGTATATGATTCCTCCGGTCGAAATGACAAGAGAAAATAGCGATAAAAATAAAAGAGATCTTTTTCGTGAGATGGACAAGCAATAAGCATAGCTCACGAAAAAGCTATGCTTATTGCTTTATTCTAGTTTGATAGAAGTACCTCTGAAACGTTGCTTCCGCGCCCTTTAGTATCAAACGCGCGGAACTTTACACCATTTAATGGCAAGGTAACAGCATCGTTATATAGTTTGCTTTTAGCATCAGGGTCTTTCCCATTTGTGGTGTATCTTATCGCAAAACCGGGGAACTGCATGTTAACCAAATACTTACCACCCTGCAAAATAACGCCCGGTTTGGGTATGCGATAGCCATAACCACCATTTAAATAAGTTAAACGCGGTAGTTCGCTTTTACCTAATATATTTATAAAATTCGACCATGCTTGTTGATACATGGCCTCGCTTTTGGTGGTATCAGGTTCTGTTGCCCATTGCGGGTTTTGTGCCCAGGCACGTTCTGCTAAACCTAGTATCGATGGGAATATCATATACTCCATACGCTCTGGTGTTTTGATATTTTCGCCCCATAAACAGCCTTGTAAGCCTGCAATATTAGTTTTGCCATAATCAGTAAGGCGTTGTTTGCCGATGAAGATACCCTTATTTATCGGCAGGCCGTCCCTATCAACTTTAGTGTTCTTAAAGTAATCATAAGGGATAAAAGAGAACGGTTTATCGATGTCAACAAAAGCACCCCAGTAATAGCCCGGCTCATCGAATGATTTATAATGTGCCATATCAAAATACAGGTTAGTTACCGACGATAGCACCACCTTGTAACCCGCATTAGCCAACTTAAAAGCCAGATCTTCCTGACCACCACCTATAGCGTTATTCCAAACCTCGGTTTGTAAATGATATGGGGTAAAATCAGGGTTTGGTACATAATCAGGCTTGCCGTCAGTCATGGTTTTACGCAGGCCCATTTCTTCCCAACCTGCAAGGGTTAATCCCCGGGCTTTAAGTAACTGGTTTATGTTGCCATAAAAGTAATACCACAGATCTCCTGTATTCGTAATTTCAGGATGAGTGGCTTTTAACGCTAAATACGATGGTGATTTTTCCCAAACATGCGGTGGAACTTCATCGCCCCCCAAATGTATGGTGGTTAATGGCGCACCGGCTTCTTTGTAAATGCCTACCAAATCATCAATCACCGTAGTGAAAAATGTATAAGTTGATGGCAACGATACATCAATCACATTATCATTCCAGTACTGTACCGAATTATAAACAGATTTATCGTTTAAATCGCGCAGCAAATATTTTGAAGCCTCTGCTTGTTTACCTTCCGCCATTAAACGGTTATATCTGGCATCCATCGCTTTAATAGCCGAACGGGCATGACCGGGAGTTTCAATCTCTGGCATCACCACAATGTGCCTTGCAGTGGCATATTTTAATATCTCGATATAATCAGCACGGGAGTAATGGCCGCTGCCCGCAAGTTTGCCGGTATCAGGTCCTGAGCCATGTGAAGGCTGTAAAAAATGTTTGTTATCTAATGTATGCCCACGCTCAGAACTTACTTCGGTTAGTTCGGGTAATGATGGTAATGCAATGCGCCAGCCTTCATCATCAGTTAAGTGAAAATGCAATACATTTAGCTTATATAGAGCCATCGCATCCAAAAACTTCAGCACCTGCTGCTTGGTCTGAAAATTACGCCCCACATCCAGTAAAAATGCACGATATGGGAAACGTGGCTCATCTTTTACCTCAACACAAGGTATTTGTATTACTTTTTGCGGGTGGGCGTAAGCCGCTGCCGGTATTAATATTTTTAATGATTGAATACCGTAAAATATGCCTGCCGAAGTTGAAGCGCTGATGGTGATCCGATCAGGTGTTACACTTAAAGTATAGGCTTCGGCACCCATGCCATCAACATGTTTAAGCGCGATAGTTTCGCTTAAGGCTGAGGTTTGCAATGTTTTGCCGAACAGTTTTTCCAGATCGTTTTTCATGTCCATAACCTCGGTGCTAAAACCGGGGTCAGTCGTGATAGTTACTTTATCGGTTAACGTAAAAAAGCCTTTAGTTTCGGTATAGCTTACTGGTGTCGGGAATATTTTTGTTAATTGATTTTCCGGCACATCTTTTATAATCTTATTTTGATTGTAGATAACGGTCGGGGTAACTAAACCTGCGTATGACGGATTAAAAGGATTAATTTTAAAATCGCCTAAAGCATATCCTTTAGTGGGTTGCGCATCCCAAACCAAATAAAAACCATCGGGCGAATCTGTAAAGTTAACTACTATGTCGCCGGTAAATTCTACACGAACAGATGCGCCGGGCTTTAATTCGGGAAATGTAGCGGTTGGGGTTAAGGTAAACAAATCACCATTTAATTGGGCAAAGGTTGCATTGCCGCTCACAGTATTAGGCGCAATATCATGTGCTGAGTTAAAATAGAATTTCCAACCTGATGCAGGCAATGTTTGTTTGCCATTATTAGTTATTATTAACGCGCTTAACGATTGTTTTTTGTTAAGATAATTGTTCTGTACCACATCCCATGTAATGGATATAGCATGTGCATCAAACTTTGAATTGTCAGTTTGGGCAAATGCCTGCAGGGTAAATATTGTGGCAAAAAATAAGGTTAGTAAACGGCGCATTTTAATCAGGATTAGTTTATTAAAAAACTAAAATACAATTTTTAAGATCAATACAATTCTTTTTAAAATATTTTAAAAAGAAAATTTAATCCATCCATTACCTTCGTAACCAAAATTAAATAATTTAGGATGAACGATTTCAGCAATAATCTCAATGGAATCAACAATTCTGGGCCCGGGGCGGTTAAAATATTGATTACCGTCTGTTATATAAAGGCGATTGTTTTTTACGGCTGATAATTCTGCAAAACCAGGTAAGTCCAACAAAATATTCATCTCCCTCATGGTGCGTTCTATGGAGAAACCGCATGGCATTACCACAATCACATCGGGATTAGCTTGCTTAATATCCTCCCATTTCACAAAAGGTGAATGCTTACCAGCCTCGGCCAAAATGCTGCTGCCACCTGCCGTGCTTATCGCCTCCGGTATCCAATTGCCTGATACCATTAAAGGTTCCAGCCATTCAATACAGGCAACAGTTGGCCTGCTTTCTACATATTTTAATTTATGACGGATAATATCAATCCGTTCCTGCAAATCTTCCACCAAAACATTGCCCGCATCGGTCACATCTAAAGCCAGGGCAACGGTTTTAATATCCTCAAAAATATCATCCAGCTTATTAGGTTGCAACGATACGATACGCGATTCTTTATCCAGATAATTATCCAACGACTCTTCCACATCTTTTAATGATACCGCGCAAACCTCGCATTGCGCCTGGGTAATTACTACGTCCGGGGCAAGCTCTTTTATTACTTCTCGCTTAACGGTATAAATCGATAGAGCTTCGGTAAGAATTTCTTTAACTTTAATATCTATCTCCAAACTGCTCAAATCATCCGCGAAATTTGCTTCAGAGCATACCGGCAGGCTTTTTACCGATTCCGGAAAATCACATTCGTGCGAGCGGCCAACTAAATTATGTTCGAGGCCGAGGGCGCAAACTATTTCGGTAGCAGCAGGCAACAGGGATATTATTCTTTTATTATTCATGAGTAATGTACAAATGTGCGGATTTTTAGTGTTAATGATGAACCCGCTTTAAAATGATGCTCATTTAAACTTAATATTTTGTTAATTTCATCTGCACATTTGAAACTTGCATATCTACGCACCCAAAACCTATCTTTGCACTAATGATAATTTTAACGTTTTTTATAGGCCTTATTGCGAATTTTGTTGGTTATATCCCACCGGGAAATATCAATCTTACATTGGTACAGATAACCATAAACCGCGGATTGAAACAAGCGGTACACTTTATTATCGCTTTTTCCTGCGTTGAATTTTTCTTTACCTATTTTATCATGAATGCCGCCGAATGGCTTTCGGCCCAGGTAAATCTGGATGTTGCTATTGACTGGGTGATGGTTATTTTATTTACAGTAATGGGTGCTATTACCTGGATACACCGTAATAAACCACCTGAAACTACATATTCTGACCGTGATAGTATCCGATATGGCATCCTGTTAGGTTTTTTAAATCCGATGCAGATACCATTCTGGATGATTACCGGCACCTATTTAATAACCCACGAATGGATAGTTATTAGCCGGATTGACCTGGTGATATTTAGTATAGGATCGGCAGCGGGCGCTTTTTTGTGCTTGTTTTTATATGCCCGGTTTGCCAGGTACATACAAAGTAAATTTGCCCTTAGCACCAGGTTTATTAATACAGCAATTGCCGTATTATTCTTTGCTTTCGCGGCATACCATGTAGTAAAGCAGGTTTACCTGATATTCTTCAAGCACCACCCAGCCATTTAATTATTGATCTCTTAACAGCGCTAAAACATCATCCCTGTCTTTAGCTAACTGTATTTTTAGCGCATCAAGGCTATCAAATTTAACATCGCCGCGCACGTAGTTAAAAAACTGCATGCTGATTTCTTCGCCGTAAATTTCGGTATCAAAATCAAAAATATTAACCTCAATATTACGGGTAATCCCATTTATAGTAGGGCGCGAACCAATATAGGCCATCCCTTTATTACTTACACCACCAACAATTACTTTGGCCGAAAAGATACCGTCATCAGGTATTAATTTATAGCTTTCCTCTATCATGATATTGGCTGTAGGGTAACCAATGGTACGGCCAATCTGATCGCCACGGCCAACCTTGCCGGTTATAAAAAAAGGATAACCTAAAAAGTTATTAGCCAGTTCAATAGCGCCATTTAGCAATGCCTCCCTTATCAGGGTAGAGCTCACGGCAACATCATTAATATCCTGCTCTGGAATTTCTATCACATCGTATCCGTATGTTGTCGATAACTTTAGTAGGTCATCAAAGTTACCCGCCCGATCCTTACCAAAACGGTGGTCGTAACCAATTACAATCTTTTTTGTGCCGATGGTATTTACCAATACATCACGGATGTAAGCCTCCGGACTTTGATTTGAAAAATCCCTTGAAAAAGGTGTGATGATCAAATGATCGATACCTAGTTGTTCTAACAGAGCAGCCTTTTCGTGTATGGTATTGATGAGTTTAAGGCTTTCATCTTCGGGATGCAATATCATCCGCGGATGCGGGAAAAAAGTTAGGATAACGGTTTCACCACCACATTCGTCGGCTAATTCCTTTAACCTTTCAATAATTTTACGGTGCCCCAAATGCACACCATCAAAAGTGCCGATAGTAACTACCGCGTTTTTGATGGCCTTAAATTCATTGATGTTATGATAGATCTTCATATTTAGGAATTCGGACTTTCGATTTTTAACTATTGTTTGTTTTCAAAGGTGTTAAAGAGGGCTACGCCGTTTCGGATTTCGGTGCTTTTTGTTCTCTAATTAGGTTTACCAATTCCATCACTTCCCAGGCATCGGCAACTTTATAATTGCCGCTGCGTGTACGCCTTAATTTTGATAAGTAAGCGCCATTATTTAATGCTTTACCAAAATCATGCACTAACGAGCGGATATAAGTACCCTTACTGCAAACCACCCTGAAATCAATTTCAGGTAATTCGATGCGGGTTATTTCAAATTCAGATATGGTGACGCTGCGTAAGCGCAGTTCAACTTCTTCACCTCTACGGGCTTTCTCGTACAAACGTTCGCCATCAATTTTTATAGCGGAGTGTGCCGGTGGGTATTGCTGTATATCGCCTGTAAATTGCGCACATGCAGCTTTAATTTGCTCCTCAGTAATATGGCTGATGTCGAACTGGGTATCCGGCTCGGTTTCCATATCGTATGATGGAGTGGTTGCTCCCAAAATCATGGAACCAGTATATTCTTTTTCTTCAGCCTGAAAGGTATCTATTTGTTTGGTCATTTTACCGGTGCAGATGATAAGCAGCCCTGTAGCCAATGGATCAAGCGTACCAGCATGGCCGACTTTAAGCTTTAGCGGCTTAAAAGAGTTGCGCAGCTTTCCCACCACATCAAAGCTCGTCCACCCCACTGGTTTATCAACCAATAACAATTCGCCGGAGGCAAAATCGAAGTCTTTATTTTTGATGTGCTGAGCGTCCAAAATTTGTTATTTAATAATAAAACGGCAAAGGTACATTTTTAGTTGCCTTTGCCGTTCACACGTTAATTTTATTTAAGAAGTCTTATTCTACTGTTACCGATTTTGCCAAATTACGCGGCTGATCCACATTACAACCACGCATTACCGCGATATGGTAAGCCAATAACTGCAATGGTATAGTTGCCAGTAATGGTACAAAAGCTTCGCTGGTTTGTGGTATTTCAATCACATATTCGGCCATATCGCGTACCTGTACATCACCTTCCGATACGATAGCGATTACGTGTCCGCCACGGGCTTTAACCTCCTGTATGTTGCTAACCACTTTTTCGTATGATGAATTTTGAGTGGCGATAAATATCACCGGCATAGCATCATCAATTAAAGCGATAGGGCCGTGTTTCATTTCGGCAGCAGGATAACCTTCGGCGTGTATGTATGATATTTCTTTGAGCTTTAAAGCGCCTTCTAATGCCACAGGGAACGAACTTCCGCGGCCAAGGAACAAGCAGTTGGTAGAATCTTTAAAACGCTCAGCGATCTCCTTAACATGGTCATTTGAGGTAAGTGCTCTTTCAACTAGTTCAGGCACCTGGTCAAGCTCTGTTAAGTACTCAACCAGTTTACTTTGGGTGATGGTACCACGTTGCTGCGCGATGTAAAACGCCATAAGCGTTAACACCGTAACTTGCGCGGTAAACGCTTTGGTTGATGCCACACCGATTTCCGGGCCGGCGTGTGTGTAAACGCCTGCATCGGTAGTGCGTGGTATTGAGGCGCCAACCACATTACAAATACCGAATATGGTCGCGCCTTTTTCTTTAGCTAACTCAAGGGCTGCCATGGTATCGGCAGTTTCACCTGATTGTGAAATAGCTATAACCAAATCCTTTTCATTAATGATCGGATTACGATACCTGAATTCGGAAGCATATTCAACCTCAACAGGTACACGTGCATATTCCTCGATCAAGTATTCGCCAACCAAACCGGCATGCCATGAGGTTCCGCAGGCTACGATAATAATGCGATCAACGTTCTTCAGTTTTTCAGCGTATTCCTTTATTCCGCCTAATTGAACTTTACCTTGCTGCGGGTAAATCCTTCCACGCATACAATCACGTATGGAACGTGGTTGTTCGTAAATTTCTTTCAGCATGAAATGATCATAGCCGCCTTTTTCAAGCATTTCTAATTTCAAATCAAGCTCCTGTATGTATGGGGTTTGTACGGTATTATCAATGTTTTTTACCAGTAAATCTTCACGACGAACGTAAGCGATCTCGTTATCATTCAGGTAAATTACATTTTTAGTATATTCTACTATCGGGGTAGCATCTGACGCGATAAAATATTCACCCTGACCAACGCCAATAACCATAGGGCTGCCTTTACGCGCCGCAATTAACAGATCAGGTTCATCAGCGCTCATAATTACAATGGCATAAGCACCAATCACCCTATTTAAGGCAATGCGAACTGCTTCCTGTAAATCCAAGCCGGTTTCATGAATAATATCCTCAACCAAGTGGATTAGCACCTCGGTATCAGTATCACTCTTAAAAACATGGCCTTTTGCTACTAAGGCCTCTTTTATAATGCCGTAATTTTCTATAATACCGTTATGTATGATAGTTAATTTACGGTCGCCTGAAGAGTGGGGATGTGAATTACGGTCGCTTGGCGCGCCGTGGGTTGCCCAGCGGGTATGGCCCATGCCAATTGTTCCGCTTAAGTTAAGATCCTTTACAAAGTTTTGCAGATCACTTACTTTACCGGCTTTTTTGTAAACTTTAAGTTCTGTATCCAACAAAGCAATACCTGCGCTATCATAGCCGCGGTACTCTAAACGTTGTAAGCCCTTAATTATAATTGGGTAGGCATCCCTAAAGCCTATATAACCGACAATTCCGCACATAATATTAAATTTTGATTGGGTAAAAGTAAAGAGACGTTATATAATAACCAATACAAATTATATAATTAGCCCCTTAAGTATGTTATATATTTAAGGGGCTAATGTTGTTATTGTTTTATTTTGGTGTAGATAACGTTAAGCCTCATGCTGTAGGTTTGAGGATTAGACTTAGGCAATGCATTTACATAACCACCGCCTGCAATAGTTCTTGCCGCTACTTGTGCTGTAGGAGTAATATCAACACTAGTTGTATTTGTAGTATCAATTGGCGCTAAATAGGTACCGTAATCTATCAACTTGTTGGTGATTCGGTTTTGTATGTACTCTGTAACCAGGAAATGGTAAGTATTCGGGGTCTTGCCATATATTGAATAGAACCCACCGAAAGCGGCCACACCAGCCTCACTTGACAAACCATAAGCATCAGGTAGTTCAATACGCTGGTGTGCAATGTCCAGTTCGTACAAGCTAAGTCGTGGTAATGGTACTAAATACCCTGGAATATCGCCACTAACCGGCTTCATTGTAACTACTAACTCCGCACGGTTAATAACTACATTATTAACACCGCCAACATTTCTATTACTAAATAGTGAATCAAGATACGGGAAGCTTACTTTAACCCTGCTACCAGTTAACCCTTGTAAATAAACAGTGGTATCGGTAACACTTGTTTTATTAGTTATTGCGTTTTGAAAAACTGTCGATCTAACAGAGTGAATATAGGATGCATGCTGTATTGTAGGCAAATAAACAACCTCGGTATCAATAACAGTACCACTGGCTGCGCGGATATAAACAGCAAGCGAATCTGCTCCGCTTACCATCATTGTACCACCAAGCCCGGTTGATTGTGTTTTGTCAACAGTAATATACAAGCCTTTAACACTGTTTACAAATATTAGGTTTGACGCAAGTTGAGCGGAACTTGCATAAAACAATTCATTATTAAGAAAGGTTGGACTAATCGGTATCCTGATTTGAGGAGCTACGGTGTCTGGCACAGGTGCTTTGCCTGTTGCAGCGCTATCAATAATAACTTTTGTATTTGGCCGTGGTGCAAAAGTGTGATTTAACAGACTTGTACTACCCAAAAGAGTACCCTGATGAGTCCAGGGCGTGTTGCTATAGTAGGTACCACCACTGGCTTGCCTTTGCGTTAACTGATAAACATTCAAAACATATTTAGATGTCCCGTGAGCAGAGCTGTCACCATAAAAACCCTGAGTATATTTTAAAATTAATACTGCAGAGTCAATAGTTATTGTACCTGCAGGCAATGTGTACGCAATGTTACCTGATGATGAAGTGTTGCCCGGCAAATTCAAATCAGTAATAAGATCTGATTGCGTAGAGCCAAATATTGGATCATTAATATATCCCAGCGGGCATTTAGCAATACCACTGGTTACAACAGAATCATCAGTTGTTGTTTTAGTAAAAATAGTGGCAGTATCAACCAGCGAGCCGCTTATATTGCCTTTCGTACCAAGGGTAAAACCCACGGTGTCCTGGTTTTTACAGCTATTCAAAATAAAAAGACTTATCAACAGGGTTAATAAGTCTATCCGGAAAAATTTCATATATGATCTCAATGCTTTATACAACTTGTGCTAATTCTTCACTAGCTATTTCGTCGTAAAAATTGTAATAATTTTCCAAATCTGATGTAGAATTAAATTCCAAAACTGATTTGTGGCTGTTTTTAACATTATTTAACACATCCTGATCAATGTTTTCGCTACCTAAAACAATCGCGTCCGAATATTGAATCGCGCCGGCATACAATGCAGAGTTAGTGCCTGGTTTATAAGCCTCTACATGTGCTTCGGTCATATCGCTCATTATCGCTTTGTGTGCAAAATCAGCGCTTAATTGTTCCGCGAAATCATTCTCATAAACAGAGTAAACTATTTTTGAGTTCTTAAATGTCGGATCGTCTTTATAAGTAGTTTTTAAATAAGCCGGTACCAGTGTACTCATCCAGCCATGGCAGTGGATGATATCCGGAGCCCAGCCCAGCTTTTTAACAGTTTCCAATGCGCCCTTACAAAAGAAAATCATTCTTTCGTCGTTGTCAGCATAAAACTTTCCGTCTTTGTCGTTAAACACATGTTTACGCTGGAAATACTCTTCATTATCTAAAAAATAAACCTGCATACGCGCCGCCGGAATAGACGCAACTTTAATAATTAATGGATTATCATTGTCATTAATAATGATATTCATTCCCGATAACCGAATAACTTCATGAAGGCGGTTTCTGCGCTCGTTAATGTTTCCAAAACGCGGCATCAGGATACGGATTTCGTAACCTTTCTCCTGCATTGCCTGCGGGAGTTGACGTGTGATTTCAGAAATTTTTGAGAGTTCCAGAAAAGGCGACATTTCATGAGTTATGAACAAAAGCTTAGCTTTACCCATCTTTAAATCAGTATTAAATTATATAAGAAGTCAAACAAAATTTGAGTTTGCAAATATAATCAATATAATATGAAGTATCAACGTATTATGCAAGTAAATTCGCTTGTTTTAATTTAGTTAATTACTTTCGCCGATTATTTTTAGATTTTTAATGCCTTGAGAGTATTTACAACAACCCGGGAAATACAGCAGCATTTAGCTGATTTGCGTAATAAAGGCCTGTCTACCGGATTGGTGGCAACCATGGGAGCATTGCATCAAGGGCACTTGTCGCTTATTCAGCAGGCAAAAAAAGATAACGATTTGGTTATCTGTAGTATTTTTGTAAATCCAACCCAATTTAATGATCCTGCCGACCTTGAAAAATACCCACGCCCGATAGCTCACGATACTCAAATGCTTGAGCAGGCAGGATGCGATATTTTATTTAACCCAGAGGTGACTGAAATGTATGCTGATAATGAGCATTGGCATTTAGCGCTTGGTGAAATAGAGCATTTATTGGAAGGAAAGTTTCGCCCGGGGCACTACCAGGGGGTTACGCAGGTGGTTTACAAGTTGTTCAATATTATTAAGCCCGATACCGCTTATTTTGGTCAGAAGGACTACCAGCAAATTATGGTGATAACCAAAATGGTTGAATTGTTAAACCTGCCGGTTAAGTTGGTTATGTGCCCAATTTTAAGGGAAGAAGATGGCCTGGCTATGAGCTCGCGCAACATTCACTTAACAGCTGAAGATAGGGAGCATTCGCTTATCCTATCAAAAACCCTTAATTGGGTTAAGGAAAACTTCGATAGTAATAACATTGCCGGTTTACAGGATAAAGCGGCTGAAGCTATAAATGCAGAGGAGGGCGTATCACTGGAATATTTTGAGCTGACCGATGGAGATACTTTGCATCCGGCAAATCAGACCACTAAAAATGTGGTTGCATTGGTAGCCGCCAGGGTTGGTAAAACACGCCTGATAGATAACGTTTTGATAAACTGATAATGAGCGCTTTGTCGATGAGTTTACATTGGCATGAAGCTTGAATTATGAAGTATGAAATATAAAGCATTAACTTTGCGCCATGATAATTGAGGTATTAAAATCTAAGATTCATCGTGCACGTGTAACCCAGGCCGAACTGAATTATGTAGGCAGCATTACGATTGATGAAGATTTAATGGATGCGGCAAATATTATTGCCAACGAGAAGGTTCAGATAGTAAATAACAACAACGGCGCCCGCTTTGAAACCTATGTAATTAAAGGCGAACGCGGTAGTGGCACAATATGCCTTAACGGCGCTACTGCACGCCTGGCGCAGGTTGGAGACGTAGTTATCATCATGTCATACGGTTATATGGAAATGGATGAGGCCCGCACTTATCAGCCAATAGCTATCTTCCCGGATATTGATAATCAGTTGATAAAATAATTAATTGTTAGGATAGGCACTTAATCCTAAAATTAATTTTACGGTAACATCTGTATTAACACTATTACGCAGTTTGTAAACCATGCGTATCCTAACATCAGGCTGGCGTACCAGCTGATCTAAAAAATTAGAGTTGTCAATATCTAATACCATGCTATTGCCAACACCTTGGGTGATATCGGTTCTGGAAGCTACTAAAATCTCATCACTGCCATCATGTTTAGACATGTAGAACTTAACATATTCTAAATTTCCAATATTAAATCCGGCCGGATCAGTTGATCTTAGCTTTGCCGATACAACCATTACCTCGCCAATATGGTTGGCGTTATTTCCATCCTTAGTAAAATTTTGATCATAGCTGGTGGCTATGTTTACGGCTGTATATTGCATTCCGGGTTGTGATGATGCCGGAATAGTAAGATTTGTTGTATACGGGAAAGTTGATTTAACAACAGACTCGAACATGCCGCAACCGCTAAAAATAAATAGCAAAGCAATTAAAACTGGTAATGGTTTTTTAGTCATATCTCACAAGTTTTATACTGGATAATAAATATCAACTATTAATGTCAATAATAGTTTAAAAATAGGGTTTTTATCTCCTTATATTAAAATTGAAAATTTTAAGTTTCAAATGGTTCTATTTTTCTATCTTTGCACCCCGACGCTGAGGTCGGGAATTTTCGCTTTCAGCGCATAGGAAAACGGTTACATTCTCAAATGAATTTAACTTTAAATCTTTAGAACTTTTTAATATAAAAAAGCCCTATGCCCAAAGATAACTCCATTAAATCTGTATTAATTATCGGTTCAGGTCCTATTATTATAGGCCAGGCTTGCGAATTTGATTATGCCGGGTCGCAGGCCGCACTTTCATTAAAGGACGAAGGTATTTCGGTATCCATCATCAACAGCAACCCCGCCACCATCATGACGGATAAGGTTATTGCTGATCATGTGTACCTGTTGCCGCTGACTTCTGAAAGTATTGAAAAAATATTACAGGAACAACAAATTGATGCCGTACTGCCTACCATGGGTGGCCAAACAGCGCTTAACCTTTGTATTGAGGTTGCCGAGCGTGGAATTTGGGATAAATACGGTGTAAAGATAGTTGGTGTAGATTTAGCCGCTATTGAGAAAACTGAAAACCGCGAAGCTTTCCGCCAGTTAATGGTGGACATCGGCGTGGGCGTAGCAACATCTAAAATCGCCAACTCGTTTTTAGAAGGTAAAGAAGCCGCGCAGGAAATCGGATTTCCGCTAGTTATACGCCCAAGTTATACGCTGGGTGGTAAAGGCGCTGGTTTCGTACACAAAAAAGAAGAATTTGATGAAGCTTTAAGCCGCGGCTTGCAGGCATCGCCAACCCACGAGGTTTTGGTGGAGCAGGCTGTTTTAGGCTGGAAAGAATATGAGTTGGAGCTATTGAGGGATAGTAATGATAACGTGATCATTATTTGTTCTATCGAAAACTTCGACCCGATGGGTATCCACACTGGCGACTCCATCACCGTGGCACCTGCTATGACCTTGAGCGACCGTTGCTACCAGGATATGCGTAACCAGGCTATCAAAATGATGCGCGCCATTGGTAATTTCGCGGGTGGTTGTAACGTACAGTTCTCGGTTAACCCGGCAGATGAATCTATCATCGCTATCGAAATTAACCCGCGTGTATCACGTTCATCCGCTTTAGCATCAAAAGCAACCGGTTACCCGATCGCTAAAATTGCTGCTAAACTGGCTATAGGTTATAACCTTGACGAGATAGAAAACCAGATCACCAAAACAACTTCAGCTTATTTTGAGCCGACTTTGGATTACGTGATCGTGAAGATCCCTCGCTGGAACTTTGATAAATTTAAAGGTGCTAACCGCGAGTTAGGCTTGCAAATGAAATCAGTAGGTGAGGTAATGGGTATCGGTCGCAGCTTTATCGAAGCTTTACAGAAAGCCTGCCAGAGTTTAGAGATCGGTCGTGCCGGATTAGGTGCAGACGGCCGCCAAAGCCGCAACCTGGAAGAAATTATGCACAGCCTGGAGCATCCAAGCTGGGACAGGTTATTCCACATTTACGATGCACTAAGCTTAGGTGTACCGGTTGAATCAGTTAGAAAAGCTACCAAAATTGATCGCTGGTTTCTGAATCAGATTGTTGATGTGGTTAATTTAGAGACTGAGCTTCGCCGTTATAACCTGAATAACATTCCTGAAGATTTCTTCTTCACCCTTAAACAAAAAGGATTTTCGGATACACAAATCGCTTACATACTAGGCAATGTAACCGAAGAGGATGTTTACCAACGCCGTAAAGCCTTAGGCATTAACCGCGTTTACAAAATGGTAGATACCTGCGCTGCGGAATTCAACGCGCAAACACCATACTACTACTCAACTTACGAAGGTGAGAACGAATCGAAAGTATCCGACAAAAAGAAAATCATTGTATTAGGCTCAGGCCCTAACCGTATTGGTCAGGGTATTGAGTTTGATTATAGTTGCGTACACGGCTTACTTGCCGCTAAAGAAGCTGGTTTTGAAGCCATCATGGTTAACTGTAACCCTGAGACGGTATCAACCGACTTTAACATGGCTGATAAGCTGTACTTTGAGCCGGTATACTGGGAGCATGTTCGCGAGATCATCGAACTTGAAAAACCTTATGGTGTAATTGTTCAGCTTGGCGGGCAGACTGCCTTGAAAATGGCTGAAAAAATGCATCAGCATGGTATCAAAATCATTGGTACTTCGTTTGATAACATGGACATTGCCGAGGATCGCGGTCGTTTCTCTGATCTGTTAAAAGAACTGGAGATCCCATATCCAAGATACGGTGTTGCTGAAAGTGCTGAAGAAGCATTGGAAGTTGCAAACCATGTAGGCTACCCGGTATTAGTTCGCCCAAGCTATGTGTTAGGTGGGCAGGGAATGAGCATTGTTATTAATGATGAGGACCTGGAAAAAGCAGTAGTAAGCCTGCTTAAAAACCTTCCCGGTAACCGTGTATTGATCGACCATTTCCTTGATCGTGCTTCTGAAGCAGAATCGGATTCGATAAGCGACGGTGATGATGTGCATATCATCGGTTTAATGGAGCATATCGAACCTGCGGGCATCCACTCGGGCGATTCATTCGCGGTATTGCCACCGTTTGATCTTTCTGATCATGTGATCAGCCAGATGGAAGAATATACCAAAAAGATCGCGATAGCATTAAATGTTCGAGGTTTATTAAACATACAGTTCGCGATAAAAGATGAGAAGGTTTATGTGATTGAAGCGAATCCTCGTGCATCACGTACCGTTCCATTCATCGCCAAAGCTTACGATGTGCCTTACATCAACATTGCTGCTAAAATTATGTTAGAGGCTAATAAATTGAAGGACTTCACCATCGTACGCAAACTGGAAGGTTACGCGATAAAAGAACCGGTATTCTCTTTTGATAAATTCCCTGAAGTGAACAAACAGTTGGGCCCTGAGATGAAATCAACAGGTGAAGCGATCCGCTTTATACCAAACCTGCAGGATCCATACTTCAGGCACTTGTACAAAGAGAAATCAATGTACTTGAGCAAATAAGCTTAAACAACAATTCAAATATTGAAGGCGAAGGATTTTATCTTTCGCCTTTTTTTATTTTATAAGTTGTTAAGAGATGTCATTGCGAGGAACGAAGCAATCGCACGTAGAAAAGCTGCCTTCCAAAGTTCGCGACTGCTTCGTTCCTCGCAATGACATAGTTTTTTAAATTTAGGAGAGTTAATTTTTATTTCCCTGTTTTTATTTGGATTGATTATAAATAATGTCGACTTTTGTTTTATAAAGATAGATGCAGGTGATAAAAACTATTGATAGCCAGGTAAAATTACACGAGGTATTCTCTACAAAATCAGGCAATGTATCACAATGTGATCAGGAAAATTGCTGGTATATTGATTTTGCCGGTAAGGTTTCGCGTTTTGATTATCGTTGTTTGCTTTTACTCAAAAAGGCTGTTTATAATATCGACATCGAAACTCTTCTTCTTAAAAACGCTAAATCAGCTGACATAGAGATCGTTTTTATCTGCGCAAGCGACCATTTTTATGTGCTATCTATACTGGAAATTATTTCGTTAAAAGAACTATTACAAGGCACATTTACTATGCTTGAATTGAACCATATTATTCAAGATCGCCTGTACCGCTTAGCGGTTTAATTTTATTTAGATTCATTTCATATTGATGGTTATAGATTGATTTTTCAATTTATAGCATTATTATTGTTATAACCTATACTTAAAATTAGTGTTATGAAAGATATTATGCGCGCCAAATGCCTCATTTCAGCTGAAATTGAGAGCCTGATCAATCAACAGATCCGTAAAGAAGCACAATCATCTGCCATTTATTTAGCGATGGCATCCTGGTGCGATAGGAATGGCTTTGATAACTCTGCTGCCTATTTCTTCAAACAATCAGACGAGGAAAGACATCATCAGCTTAAATTTTTTAAATACATTTTAGATATGGGTGGTACATCTATATCACCTGATATTACCGGCTTAAAAATTGAATACAATTCGTTCCGCGAAATATTTGAGGATGCGCTTGAACAGGAGATCAGTGTAACGCAATCCATCAAAAGCATTGCTGCCCGCTGCCACAAAGAGCAGGACTATGTAACGCTTGAATTTCTAAACTGGTTCTTTAAAGAGCAACGTGAAGAAGAATATAAAGCCCGCCGCGCGATTGAATTGTTTGAAATTATTGGAGAGCAAGGAACAGGCCACTGGGAGATTGACAAACATATTGGTAAGATCCAATATGATAGCGAGGCCTAAACCTTAGGCTGATCCTGCATAACTATTTGTAGCACTTTTAGCACCTCTTTTTCATGGTATTCCTTCAGCCAGATATTATCTGGCTGAATATTACATACTGGTGCAAATTTACAACGGTCAAAACAATCAACCTGTATTACTTCAAGGTCGTTTTTATCGCCATAATATTTTGAAAAAGCTTTTACGTTTTTGTACAGTTCTTTCCCGCCACGTTTGCTACACTTGCTTCCGGTACATACATAGATAACCCGTTCGGGTATAGTGAACTTGCCCATTATTATTATAAATGTAAAACAGAGGATCAAAGATATAGAAATACTATGTCTTCTTAGCAATTAGCTATTTCTCCACCATCAACCCGGTCACTTCAAAACTTAATTCCTTTGAATTGGTAGCATGCTGACTTTTCTGCCCCGCCAAATGCTGGCTATCATCAGCCATGAATTGCCTTTCGGCAATACCTTCGGCGATTATGGTATGGCCGGCTAAGTTGGTGGGTATGGTAATATCATATTTAGAAAAATGAGCAGCTATCACCTTTCCATGGCCTACGCTTATTTCAAACCAACCACCTTTGGTTTTGGTTACTTTAACTACTACGCCTCTTATGCTGGTACTTATACGGGGCTTCGTTCCCATAAAAGCATTCAGATTTTGGGCTTCAATTACTTCACCCGTATTCGGCCGCGATCCGTAGATCTTACCTTTCTGAGCAAATGCAAAGCTTGAAGAGAATATAGCTAAGGCAAGCAGTAATGTTTTCATGTTATGAGTGTTTAGATGGATAACACTTATTTTGTTGCTTGGTTTGCGACGATTTATAGAGTACCTCAGCATTACAGCGCGCACTACGTATTTTATCCAAACAATAGTCCGAAGACCTCCTCAATATTACCGACAGTTTTCACTTCAATCTTATAACGCGAAAGGTCAATACGCTTTTTATCCTTGCCGCCGCCGGATGGTAGGTTGTATTTGGATATAAAGATCTGCTCGAAGCCCAATTTCTCCGCCTCAGCAATACGCTGCTCCACTCGGTTAACGGCACGTATTTCACCAGATAATCCTATTTCTCCGGCAAAGCAGGTTTTGAATGGGATAGGAATGTCTTCGTTTGATGATATAATAGCTGCTGCTAATCCCAGATCAATAGCCGGATCTTCCACCCGGATGCCGCCTGTAATATTCAGGAATACGTCTTTTATGCCGAGTTTAAAGCCACAGCGCTTCTCCAATACAGCCAGAAGCATGCTCATGCGTTTAGTATCAAAACCTGTGGCCGTACGTTGTGGCGTTCCGTATGGCGAAACACTTACCAATGCCTGGGTTTCTATCAGCATAGGGCGCATACCTTCTAAAGTTGCCGATATGGTGATGCCGCTCAACGGTTCATCACGTTGAGACAATAATATTTCGGATGGGTTGGATACCTCGCGCAAGCCTTCACCCAGCATTTCATAAATGCCCAGTTCTGATGCTGAACCAAAGCGATTTTTAACTGCCCGTAAAATACGGTAAACATGGTGCCTGTCGCCTTCAAATTGCAAAACCGTGTCAACCATGTGCTCCAGTATTTTCGGGCCTGCAATCATGCCATCTTTAGTTATATGGCCAATCAGGAATACGGGGGTAGAGCTTTCCTTTGCAAAACGCAATAATTCAGCAGTACATTCACGTACCTGCGATACACTGCCCGGTGTTGACTCAATATGCGAAGAATGCAGGGTTTGTATAGAATCTACTACTACCAAATCAGGCTCCAGTTGCTCAATCTGTTTAAATATGTTTTGGGTTGATGTTTCTGTAAGGATATAACAGTTCCTGCCGAAACGTAAAGTTTCTCCTTCTTGATTTTTGATTCTTGTCTCTTGCTTCTCGTTTGGGTCTAAACGTTCTGCACGCATTTTAATCTGACGCTCGCTCTCCTCGCCCGAAATATACAAAACCTTAATGGCTGGCATACTTAAAGCCAATTGCAGCATCAGAGTTGATTTACCAATCCCCGGCTCACCACCGATTAATACCAGTGATCCCGCCACAATGCCACCGCCTAATACCCGGTTAAACTCCTTATCAGGCGTAAGCATGCGATGCTCTTCGCTGAAAGTAATATCAGGGATTTCTACAGGCTTATTAGCGCGTTGCTGGGTGGTGGATGATGTAGCCTTCCAGTCAGGCACAGAAGAATTAGGTTTCTCGATAATCTCCTCCACAAAAGTATTCCATGCCCCACATGACGGGCATTTGCCTAACCATTTAGCCGCCTCGAAGCCACAGCTCTGACAGAAATATGCAATTTTGGATTTAGCCATTTATATTTCAAATATACGAAAATGGAATTAATTTTACTAATTAAATTAGCATATCGAACTATGTAGTTTTACTTATAAATCCTATCTTAGTTTTATTATGCGCCAAATAGCTTTTATAAAGAATCCTGATAAAATTCAAAAATTAATGCTGTATGAATCTTCCGAAGGTATATATCTTTTTGGTTATGACCGCCTTAATGATACATCCTGTGTGTGGGATTTGCATTATGACTCGGTTAAAGATGGTCTGGAATATTGCAATGAAACTTTTGATATTGCAGATGAGGATTGGATTACCATTTCGGATCCTGAGCCAGATTGTCAGCATGACTTTATTCTACCTACAAAAAAAGCGGATTCAAAAAGTGCATATCGATATCAATCATTTATATCAGGTATGTGGATAGAAAATTTTATTGCTGATACAAAAGAGAATAGATTTGGTGGTTTAACTGCGAATGAACGCTTATTTATTACAGGCTTAATCTATGAGTTAGATAAGGCCACTATAACAGATAAACTGAAAGCTCAAAAAAATCGTGATGTATTGGGTATAGGTTAATTAATAGTTGTCATAAACCAAAAAGTGCAGATGCCCTATTCAAACATCTGCACTTTTCAATATGCTACAATTGCAAAATTACAACTTGATCTCTTCTTCCTTCGCGTTGAAGAAGTGGAACTCGGCTATTTGGTAAGCAGGGTTGCTTTTAACTTTTATCCATTTTCCATATTTAAAGTACCACTTCATTTGTAGTGTTACCAAGCCTTTTTTAATGTAGGCCTCGATGTATGGGTGAACGCAAAGTGTAATATTTTTTTCGTTTTGCTCATCTAAAATGTAATTGAAGTTGTTTTCAATATCATCTATCAGCAAAATAGTTGGGCGTATGGTGCCTGTGCCGCCACATGCGGGGCAAACCTCGCTGGTTACAATGTTCATTTCGGGGCGTACACGCTGGCGGGTAATTTGTACCAGCCCAAATTTGCTCGGAGGCAAAATAGTGTGTTTGGCCCTGTCGTGTGCCATTTCATCACGCAGGTAATCAAAAAGCTCTTTACGATTTTGAGGCTTGTGCATATCGATAAAATCGATCACCACAATACCACCCATATCGCGCAGGCGCAATTGACGTGCAATTTCCTTAGCCGCTTCCTTGTTTACCTGGAAAGCGTTTTCTTCCTGATTCTCCTTATTGGCAGTACGGTTACCGCTGTTCACGTCAATAACGTGCAGGGCTTCTGTATGCTCAATAACCAAATAAGCGCCACCGGCAAGATTTACCGTTTTACCAAAAGCACCTTTAATTTGCTTGTCTACACCGAAGTGCTCAAACAAAGGATCCTTATGTTTATGCAGGCGCACAATGCTTTCCAGATCAGGCGATATCTCGTGGATATATGACTTTACTTCTTCATACATCGCATTGTCATTCACCGTAATACCCTGAAAATCGGCATTCAGCAAATCACGAAGAATGGTAGAAGTACGGCCAATTTCACCTAAAATCTTTTTAGAGGGCTCAACCGATGGCAAACGGGTAATGAATGATTCCCATTTTGATATCAGGTCCAATAAATCCTTTTGCATTTCGGCAACGCCTTTCCCTTCGGAAACGGTACGTATAATAACGCCAAAATGAGCAGGTTTTATGCTCTCAACAATTTTACGCAAGCGGGTACGCTCGGTATTGCTTTTTATTTTTTTGGAGATGGAAATTACTTCAGAAAAAGGCACCAATACCACATAACGCCCGGCTATGGATAAGTCGGCGCTTAAGCGTGGGCCCTTTGTTGAAATGGGCTCCTTGGCTATCTGTACGGGAATCAGCTGATTTTTAGTTAAAACTTCGGAGATTTTGCCTCCTTTGTTTATATCAGCATCAAGCTTAAAGTTATCTAAAAGCTTTGATTGATAACCACCGCTACGCACTTGTTTGGCAAGCTTTAACAGGCTTTGTACCTGGGGCCCCAAATCAAGATAATGCAAAAAGGCATCCTTCTCGTAACCTACATCAACAAAAGCAGCATTAAGGCTGGGCATAATTTTTTTAATGCGGCCCAAATAAATATCACCAACAGTATAATTGTTGCTGATTTGCTCTTTATGAAGTTCTACAAGTTGTTTATCCTGTAATAATGCAATAGTAGCCCCGTTGGGGGTTGAATCGATAATTAATTCCTTTATCAATGCTACTCCATTTCTTAATTACAGCCAAAAGGCTATAGGTGTATAAGAGGGTAAAAAACAGTAACTAAAATAACCTGCCAGTTATAATAGCTGGCAGGTTAAATAAACGCTTTATAAAAAGCAGCCTATTTCTTTTTATGTCTATTTTTTCTTAAACGTTTTTTACGTTTGTGGGTAGCCATTTTGTGTCTTTTACGTTTTTTACCGCTGGGCATAATAATAATAATTTAAATGTTATTTAATTTTTTAATTCCTTTATGTATTCGTCGATTTTCTGACCAAATGTAGGGTCAGGCATCATTGTTTTACACTTTTCGTAAGCAGCTATTGCTTCTTGTTTCATACCAAGCTGTTTGTAACTTTCAGCAAGATAAAAGTATGGCTCAATACCAGGTTTTTGCGCTATGATGGTTTTAAACCTGTCAACCGCTTTTTCAAACTGCCCCGACTTCATGGCAAACATACCTAAATTTAATTCGGCATTGTAGTTTGTAGGGTCTTGCTTTACTACATCAAGCAGTAAACCAATACCTTGCATCGGCGGGCCGCCACCATTTACATAAGCAATACCTAAACCTGTTTTAGCGTCAAGGCTTTCAGGTTTTAGCTTGGTAGCCACCTGGAATGCTTCAACTGCATTGGCATCAAATACCGGCTGCGCCGTAGTATCCTGGGCCTGTTTGTAAGCATCGTTAAAATGGTTACCGGCAACAATCCAGCTTTCAGCAGTATTTTCACTCCGGGCAATTGCCTGGTAATAAAAAGCCGCAGGGCCGGGTTGATTGATCACATCCCATTGTTTGGCTAGCTTTTGGTCCAAGGCCAGTTTATCCGCATCAGTACCCGCATTCCTCAGCTGGTCTTCCAACCCGCCAATTTTTGCTGATAATGTATCCCCAATGAATTTCTTAGCTGATGCAGATACAGTTTGGACTGTAACGTCGGTGGCTGGCTTATCAGCCTTCGCAACGCTGCCTGTACCTTTTTTTACTGACGCCTCTGTTGAGCCTTTAACAGGAGGTAATGAATACAAATAGCCGATAACAGCAACTACCGCTACAATAACGACTATTTGTTTTTGTTTCATGATAAATTATTTGGCTGATTTTGTGTCTTTATTGCCGCTTCTTACTTTTTCAACAAAAGTTTTAGCCGGTTTAAAGCTCGGTACAAAATGCTCAGGGATAATTATGGCAGTGTTCTTTGAAATGTTACGTGCTGTCTTTTTTGCTCTTTTCTTTACTACAAAACTTCCAAAACCCCTAACATAAACATTCTCGCCACCTACCATTGAGCTTTTAACAACTTTAAAAAATGCCTCAACGGTTTCCTGCACATCAACTTTCTCGATTCCTGTTTTAGTTGAGATTTCAGTTATAATTTCTGCCTTAGTCATATCTGATTTTCTTTTATTTATTATATAATTACTTAACTGTTTTGGGGTTGCAAAAGTATCGTTTTATAAATAAAGAGTGAAATAATTAACAGGTTTTTTTTGGAAGACCCTTAAATGCATCATAAAACTTACATTTAATAGATAATTGGGCGGGTTATAAACTACTTTTGTAACACATGATTTTTTCTGAAGAACTGGTACAATGGTACTTAAATAATAAGCGTGACCTCCCCTGGCGCAATACTACTGATGCTTATATAATATGGTTATCCGAAATTATTTTACAACAAACCCGGGTAGAGCAAGGTATGCCTTATTTTTATCGCTTCGCGGAGAAATATCCTACAGTAAATGATTTTGCTGCCGCCCATGAAGATGACATATTAAAACTATGGCAGGGCTTGGGCTATTATTCGCGGGGCCGCAACATGCTTAAAACAGCGCGCCTGGTTGCTGAACATTATAATGGCATATTTCCGCAGCAATACGATCAGTTAATTAAACTAAAAGGGATAGGCGAATATACAGCATCGGCAATCGCATCTTTTTCGGCTAATGAAGCAAAAGCGGTGGTTGATGGCAATGTATACCGGGTGCTGGCCCGCTATTTTGGCATTTATGAGCCCATAAACAGCCCCAAGGGTAAAAAGGATTTCCAGGCATTGGCCAATGAATTATTAAATCGAGACCATCCGGGTTTACACAACCAGGCCATGATGGAGTTTGGCGCTATGCTTTGTAAGCCTAAAAATCCGGCTTGCGGTATTTGCCCAGTGCGAACAGGTTGTTTCGCGTTTAAAAACAATGCGACTGCTTCGCTTCCTGTAAAATTAAAAACAGTAAAGGTACGCGAACGTTTTTTTAACTACTTTTTAATAATTAACAATAACGAAATATTACTAAACAAGCGCGATGAAAAAGATATATGGGCAAACATGTATGATTTGCCATTAATTGAAACAAGTGGGTTAACTTTAATAGATGATTTACTTGCATTACCCAAAATAAAAGACTATTTTGGTGAAATCATTGAAATACAGGAAGTTTCATCCGTTTATAAACATATTCTTACGCACCAACGCTTACATGTGCGTTTTATAAAACTGAAGGCGCCAGACGTAAAATTACAACAAAACTGGTTTTTTTCCCGGTTGGAGAATCTTGAAAAATTCGCATTGCCAAAAATCATTTTTATATTTATAAAAAATATTTTTAATTTGTAGAATAATTTATGTTGAACCAAGCCCATGTCAGGAATAAATAAAGTAATACTTGTTGGCCATTTAGGGAAAGATCCGGAAGTTCGTTATTTGGAGGGTGGTGTATCGGTAACAAGCTTTCCGCTAGCTACCTCTGAGAGTTATAACAAAGATGGCCGCAAAGTAGAACAGACTGAATGGCATAACATTGTAATGTGGCGTGGCCTGGCTGATGTAGCCGCCAAATACCTGCAAAAAGGTAAATTGGTTTACATTGAAGGTAAATTAAGAACCCGTTCATTCGAGGATAAAGAGGGATTCAAGAAATACACTACAGAAATTGTGGCTGAAAACTTTACGTTACTTGGTCGCAAAAGCGATTTTGAAGATGATAACATCAAAAGCACTATAAAATCGAACATTGATATGCCCGATGATTTAAATGCTGATGATATATTATAAATTGAAACAAACTTAAACCTAATATAGAAGGCCTGCTTAGTAAAGCAGGCTTTTCTATTTTTCACCTTTTATAATTAATAAATATCAATGGTTTAATTTTTACGTTAATTTTATAGCCCATAACCCTTTGCAGTTTTAAAGCGTTTTTACATCATCGGTATCTAACAAAATGAAAAAAACAATATCTCTTTTTGTTGCCTGTATTTTATTTGCGGGCATTGTCAACGCGCAAAATATTGACAGAAGCAGGTTTATAAAGGATAGTTTACAACTGTATATGAACCGCGCTTTAACAAACTGGCGTATACCGGGCGCGGCAGTTTGTATAGTAAAGGATGGCAAAGTAGTACTGATGCGTGGCTATGGCATAAAAGAGCTTGGACTGAATGACAAGGTTGATGAAAATACCCTGTTTATGATTGGCAGCAACACCAAAGCGTTTACCGCCACGGCTTTATGTATGCTGCAGGCGCAGGGGAAACTATCACTGGATGATAAGATAACCAAATATATACCCACATTTAAACTGGATAACAAAGAAGCCGGCGATATGACAACCATACGAGACTTATTGTGTCATCGTATAGGTTTTGCAACATTTCAGGGGGATTTTACCTTTTATAACACTAACCTAAGCCGCGATCAGATCATCGCTAAAATGGCTTTGGTTAAAGCCACCTATCCGTTCAGGGCTAAATGGGGTTATACTAATTCCGCCTATTTAACCGCCGGGCAGGTGATACAAGCGGTTACAGGTCATACCTGGGAGTCATATATAAGAGATTATATTTTTGCCCCGCTGGGGATGGGGAATACCCTTGCTTTAACCCGAGATTTTCCACATGCTATTAACAAAACAGCACCCCACACATTTGTTGATGGTCGTTTAACCGCTATACCTTACAATCAAATAGATGGTATGGCACCTGCTGGCAGCATCGGATCTTCGATTAATGATATGAGCAAGTGGGTTATAGCCCTTTTAAACGAAGGGAAAGTGGGCTTTAATCAGGTAATATCATCCGCTGCGATAGAAGCCACCCGACAGCCTCAGGACTTTGTAGGCAACGTAAAACACCTCAACGGCGACGAGAATTATGAGCTTTATGGCCTGGGCTGGTTTCTACAGGATTATGAGAGCCATCGTATAGTAATGCATGACGGCGGCGTAAACGGTTATGTTACCTCGGTTACTCTGGTGCCTAAAGAACATCTCGGTATAATCATACTTACCAATACCGACCAAAACGAACTTTATGAAGCCTTGCGCTGGGAAATTATGGATGCCTATTTCAAATTACCTTACCAGAATTATAGTGATGTATATCTGAAAAAGTTTAAAGAGAATCAGGATCAAAAAGACGCTATCGACAAAAAACTACGTGATTCCGTAGCTATGCTTCGCCTGCCTTCTTTACCTATTAGCGCATATACCGGTAGCTATGTAAATGAGCTGTACGGCAATATGACTATTACAACCGGCGAAAACAACGAGCTATCCATGCGTTTTGAGCATCACCCAACCATGTATGCTCGAATGCAATCACTGGGAGGTAATCGCTTCTACGTTACTTTTTCTGATCCTGAAATGGGTAAAACGGTATTTCCTTTCACTGTGCAAAATGGCCGTGTATTAAGCGTCAGGGTTAAGGTTGACGATGAACTCGAGCGTACGCCTTATCAGTTTAGAAAAGTACAATAAGTTTTAGCAGGAAACCGAATATTACGCTGTAGCTAACCCCGCCAGTCCCTCTATCCAGGTTGGTGAATCATTTAAGCTTTCTACCAGCTGCACATGTTCGCCACCTAGTGCTTTAAATTCATCGCCATACTCGCGGGTTACTTCATATACCGTTTCAAGGCAATCAGCAACGAAAGCGGGGCAGAATACTAATAACCTTTTCTTGCCTTCGGCGGCTAATTTCGCCACGATCTCGCTGGTATATGGTTGAACCCAGGGATCACTACCTAATCTCGACTGAAAGCAAATGGTGTATTTTTCTTTAGGGATATTCAGTTTTTCGGCGATTAACTTTGCTGTATGATGAGACTGAGCAGAATAACAAAACTTATTAGTATCGTTCAAAGTCTGACAGCAATCGTTGAATTTTAGACAATAACTATGGGTATGATCTGAATTTATGAGCTGGCGCTGAGGTAAACCATGGAAACTGAATAAAATATGATCAAAAGTTTCCGGCTGATATTTAAGCGCATTCTCGGCAAAAGTTTTTATCATCAGCTCATTATCATGAAAAGAGTTAATGAAGGAGATATTAGGAGACGTTGGCCATTTAGCCACCAAGCCCATCACCTTTTCATAAACAGAGCCGGTGCTTGCCGATGCATATTGCGGAAACATGGGTATAACCTTAATATTCCGCACTAACGCGGTTTTCAATCGCTCTAAAGCCGACTCAATCGTAGGGCTCTGGTAACGCATTGCCAACTCTACTATATATTCATCGCCCAGTTTATCCTGCAATAATTGCTGCTGTAATTTGCTATAATGTAATAATGGCGAACCTGTTTGCTCGTCCCATATCTCACGATATAATTTAGCTGATTTTGGCCCGCGGGTTGGGGCAATAACTCCTTTCACCAATAAGTTGCGTGCTATGGGGTTGATATCAATAACGCGTGCATCCATTAAAAACTCACGCAGGTATTTGCGTACATCGGCGTTAGAAGGGCTATCGGGCGTGCCTAAATTAACCAGTAAAATTCCTTTTTTACTCATAATGCTTATAGCCGCAAAAGTAAATAATTTGCTGTCGCAAAAAGCATATGCCTTTATTTATTACCAACAGATGATTAGCAAATCAAATAATTTGAAAGGCCACCATATGGTTCATTACTGTAACCATTCAATTTAGCTTAATTGATTATAGTAATGAACCAGGTATAATGCGCGGTTGATCTTAAAACTTATATGTTAACCCGGCGCCAAAAATCTGCCTGATTTGCAAAAGCGAATGATATGCTGTTATGCCATTATTCGTAATCGGTATTTTGGCTAACGGATCGGATACCAGTTCTACCCCGGCATTTACAGTTACAAGCTTATTTACCTTCATAAATAAATTGGCTGTATAATCGGTATAAATGTTTTGTGGCTTGCTCAGGTAATTGGAGTACATTTTTAGAATATTCTCAAATGATATATTCTGGGCTATGTTTATTTTGTAATAAGCGTCTAACGATGCACCAAATTCAAATAAGCTTTTGCTGCCTGGTTTTACCCCAAAGGCGCCGATTGACGAAAGCGAATCATTGTCGACAAGGGTGACGCGACCCGCTGCAGGTGAAATATTAACTCTGAAATTATCCGACTTTTTGTAGGCAAACCCAGGCCCGAACGTAATATAAGCAGGAGCGAAAGGCCCGGATATTAGCGTACGGCTATTATTGCTGCCATAATCATACCCATTGGTAAATTGTGATTGGAAGTTGGCGTAAAACGTGTATAGCCAGTATTTTGCCGCCTGGTAACCTAATAGGCTATTTAAAATTAGCCGGTCATCATTTTTGCGCCAGCCGGTGCCTGTTACATCACTAAGCCCATAACCTAATATAGCCTTGTTATCCCAGCTCCATTTATCTTTTTTATAATCAAAGTCATAGTCGAGTACAATGTTCGCAGCAGCAGCGTTTACGCCCCCACCAGCCCAGTTTTTAAACGAACTTTGATTTATTAACAATGTGTTTTGGCCATGTATGGTCCAATAGTGAGCAGTGTCGCTTGGAGCGGTTGTCGCGGTGGTTTGGGAATATCCTGTTATGCTTACAGCAATAAATAGGAATGAAAATAATAGTGTTTTCATATTTCGCATAGGTTGATTTTGTTACGTCAAAATTACAAAAGCCATTTTAAATTGTCAATCACCGCTAGTATAATCATCCGGATACTATATTTTACACTAATAACTGTGTTTCAAAAAGCAAGAAAACTATAGATTTAAACGGGGTTGTGCTTATGATACTTCTTTTTTAACCCTTTAATGAATTTGTTAATCACTTGTAGTCAGTGATTTATATAGAATTTCATTTTTTATTTTGAACAATAAACTCATACTTCTATATTTGCAGTCCCAAAACAAAGGGAGTTTAGCTCAGCTGGTTCAGAGCATCTGCCTTACAAGCAGAGGGTCACTGGTTCGAACCCAGTAACTCCCACATAGAAAGGTCTTGCAATTGCAAGGCCTTTTTTGCTTAAAAATAGCCTCTACGATAGCAAAAACGCGGTTTTTGTATCTAAGTATTCTCATCAGAGGCAAGACATCCATAACTCAGTTTATCAACAATTTTTGTCGAACTTCACGGTTTTGTGTTACAAATGTGTTACAACAATTCCGTGGCTAATGAAAACGTTATGGCTACTTTTAACATTAAAGTATTTAAACACCACAAAAAGAAGGATGGAACTTACAACGTAAAAATCTCTATTACCCAGGAAAGAAAGAGAGCTTACATTGATACCACCCATTATGTTACGGAGAGAAAGCTCTCCAAAGATTACGAGGTAAAGGACACAATCATCCTAAAAGACCTTTACAACACACTTGACGATTACCGTGAAGCAGTCTCACGGCTCGGCGTTAAGGTAGATTATATGACCGTCGAAGACATTAAAGTGTTTCTGGAAAAACGCTCTCAACGCGTTGATTTTCTTGAATTTTGTTTACTGCATATCGACAATTTAGTAGCTGAGGGCCGAGGAAAAACAGCAACCGGTTTCCGGACGGTTTATTACTCGCTAATTGATTTCCTGGGTGGAATTCGTCTCTTAGCCGAAGAAATCACGCCGCATTTCCTTTTGTCATTTGAGCGCTTTCTGCGGTCGCCACGCAAGATTACTCGTTTAAATCAATTTAAAAAGGAGGTTACCATTATTTCCAAGGGTTCAAGTGACGCAGGCGTGCATAACTATATGCACGATTTGCGCACGTTGTTTAATGCTGCCCGTAAATACTATAATCGACCATCGCTTGGTATTGTACCAATTCAATTTAGTCCATTTAGCGAATACCAGCTGCCCGAACTGAGTGAAACACGCAAACGCAACCTGACCGCTGAGCAGTTGCGCGCATTTATTAAATTCGAAGCGCCGGAATCTGGTCGCATTCGTGTCGCTCATGACCTTTTCCTGCTATCTTTCTATCTGTGTGGTATGAATGCCGTTGATCTTTATAACTGCGACTTTAAAATTAATAAAGGTCGTTTGGAATATGAGCGATCCAAGACCAAAGAAAAGCGCAAAGACCGCGCGTTTATTAGCTTAAAAGTTCCTAAAGCGGCTATACCATTAATTGAAAAATATAAGAATCGGTTGCGTTTAGAATATTGCGAGATAGGGAATTTAAACAAGACTCTTAATAAAGGTCTGAAAACTATAGGTGAATCTATTGGTGTTCCTGATCTTTCCTTTTACTGGGGACGACATACTTTCGGCAATCTCGCGCGCAATAAATGTAGGAAATCTAAGGATGATGTGGCGTTGGCGCTAAATCACGTTGATCATGGCCGGCGTACCACAGATATTTATCTGGAGAAGGATTGGACTATCGTCGATGAAGTCCAGGAGGCGGTAATTGCATTCGTAATGAATAGTGAAGCACCACAGCCAAGTGAAGCAAACAAGGTCCCGAGTGCGCCGCTAAAAGATTTATCAAAAAAATCAACCATTGCCAATCCAGAGCAACAAAGGAAGACAATGAAACTCGTGGGGCATTAACATAATCATTACAAATTTAAAACAGGCCAAGTTAGGTCTGTTTTAAATTTCAACGAAGAAAATATTAAATTATCTATTAGCAACTGCGGTTTCTATATCTTCTTTGATAAATATCCACTCCTTGTTTTTTAAGCAAATCGGATCTAAATCAAGGTCAGCTTCAGAAAACTCTGTAAAGTTATTTTGAATTAAAGCTTCATCATGTGTCCATTCAAAACGTTGCTTATGGAGATTGATCATATCAGTAATGGTATATTGATTAAGTGAAATAGTCACTATTTAATCTGACAGTTACAATAAATTAAAACACGTAACTGAGATTAGTATTATGACAACCCAAGCAAAAATCATCAAAAACAAGATGGGCATATTGGAGCTCGCCCAGCATTTA
>Ga0302301_1000032_pt1 | contig 178237 bp, 176 predicted proteins | sample III_Palsa_E1_2_FD_194544 | JGI IMG/M metagenome (GOLD analysis project Ga0302301, IMG submission 194544) | Peat permafrost microbial communities from Stordalen Mire near Abisko, Sweden - III_Palsa_E1_2 | ecosystem: Environmental > Terrestrial > Soil > Palsa > Peat permafrost | place: Sweden... | reverse complement strand
AATGTCTGTTATTAACGCTGTAAGAAATAAACTACTTGCCTTGGCTTTGGCAGTGATCAAAAGAAACAGTCCCTTTATCAAAGAAAATTCTTTCTCTTTTTCTTGATTATGCCATAGAAATCCCTAAGGCTATACCACCAAAAACTTCCCTTACAAACAAGATAGCCGTTTTGGCAAAATCTATATTATCGGTGCCGGTTCTGGTAATTTCAAGAATAGTGATAAACAGCACCAACCCTACTCCATCATTAAATAAAGACTCGCCGGTAATAATCATCTCTAAATGTGTTGGAAGCTTCGAGCCTTTAATCACAGCCCCTACGGCAACCGGATCTGTGGGTGATATTAATGCGCCAAATAAAAAACAGTAAACAAGGTCGACATGAATATTAAATAACAAACCTATATAGTGAAATAATAAACCGAAAACGCCTGTGGATATAATAACACCAACGGTACTTAATATCATAACAGGAGCCATTTCCCGTCGCAGCTTCTTCGTGTCTACATTAAGTGCACCCGCAAATAACAGGAACCCCAGCATAATATCGAGCACAACCTTAGAGAAATCGATATTTTTTGCCAGCAATGTTAAGTATCGCGCAAAATAAGGGTCGGATTTATCTACGATCAGCGTTATAATAGATACAATTACCGCAATGGTAATGATACCTATAGTGCCCGGCAATTTAACAAAGCGGGCATTTACATAAGAGTAAACAGCACTAACAATTACAAGAAGGGCAATAATTATGAACAGATCCATACCAGTTGAATTAAAAGGCGCTCCGGCAAAAAAATATTGTTATTTAGCTTCAGGCTCCGTCATCATGGTATCGGTATTAAAATACCTTACTACCAACCTATTGTCACTGTTTCTATTAAAATAATTAAGGAACCATGTTAAAAATACGCTTAGCTTGTTACTAAAACCTGCAAGCGTTAGTATATGCACAAAGCCCCACAATAACCAGGCAAAAAATCCCTGAAAATGAAATATGCCCAAATCTGCCACCGCCTTATTGCGACCAATGGTAGCCAATGAACCTTTATCAACATATTTAAATGGAATGGTAGGCTCGCCTTTAATCATATGAACAATATTTTTTGCCAGATGTTGCCCCTGTTGCATTGCCGCCGGCGCAACGCCCGGAAGCCCATTAGGCATATCGCTGGTGATCATAGCTGCCACATCCCCTATCGCGAAAACATTTTCATAGCCATTAACCCGGCTAATTTCATCGGTTAATATGCGACTACCCCTGGTAATAGTATCCTCCGGGATTCCGTCGATCAACTCACCTTTCACCCCTGCTGCCCAAAATACATTGCGGGTGTGAATTACTTTGCCATCATCAATTTTAAGTTCATAACCATCATAGCTTTGTACATGCACGCCATTGTAAATAGTTACTTCTCCTTCCTCTAAAAACTCTTTTGCTTTTTGAGATGCTTTTGGTGTCATGGCAGCCAGCAGCCTGTCCTTACCCTCTACCAAATATACCTTCATGTGCTGTTTTTTTAGGCCATGATAATCTTTCACTAAGATCAATTGCCTCATTTCGGCTAACGCTCCTGATAGTTCCACTCCGGTAGGTCCGCCGCCAACCACCACAAAGGTCATTAGGGCTTCTCTCTCATTATACGTCTTGGTTACTAATGCTTTTTCCAGGTTTTGCAGGATCAGGCTCCTGAGATTTAACGCTTCCGGGATATTCTTCATCGGCATAGCAAAATGCCCAATCTCCTTATTACCGAAAAAATTGGTGTTTGATCCGGTGGCAATTACTAAGTAATCGTAGGTTATATCGCCAATATCGGTACTTACTGTATTACTCTCCGGGTTAATTCTTTTAACATCAGTCAGGAAAAATCTGAAATTATCTTGTTTGGTGAATATCCTGCGAATAGGAAAACCTATTGAGTCAGCAGGAATGGCTCCCATTGCTACCTGGTAAAGTAAAGGTTGAAAGGTATGATAATTATGTCTGTCAAGCATCATCACCTTTACAGGTGCGTTCTTAAGATGCTTAGCTAATTGTATTCCTCCAAATCCCCCGCCGATTATAACAACGCGAGGTACGCTTTTATTTGGTGTATCCATATTGTAGTATAAGCAATAAAACTACCATTTGTGTTTTGAAATAATGTAATACGGATGTTATTTATACTATAGCGATTCTTAAAATCTAAAAATTACTAAATTTCCAGCCACTTCGGTAGCCAAATGAGTTTGACGGAATGATAATATTAATTTACACTAATCGCTGTATTACCATATCATTTTACGTTAAAATAATACGAAGCTTAGGGGTATAGATTCTATTTATCACCGTTTTTATTAGTTTTAAATGACAAATATTAAAACGTTTACCATTTTGGGGTGGTATTTTATCAAAAAAAGATATTAAATGATTATTATTTATTAATAATCAACCAAAAATTACTATTTTTAACCCACAAGTGTTAAAAAATGAAAAAAATAACCCTTTTTATTTGCTTCGTGTTATTTATATTTGTTTCACAGGCTCAAGTAAAAAAGGTTGACAGCTGGACCGACGGTAAATACGTAACCGTAAATGGTGCTAAGCTTTGGGTGGTGATTGTTGGTGAAGGTGACCCGATCATTTTTATTCCCGGCGGACCGGGCGGAAACCATTTAGGATACAGAGCCTTTGATCCGCTTGCTGAAAGCCATCACCAGTTAATTTACTTTGATGCGTTTGGCAGGGGAAAATCCGATACGGCAAAAAAAGTTAGCGAGTATACACTTGCTCGTGATATAGAGGATATTGAAGCTTTGCGAATTGCCTTAAAGCTGGATAAAATAACGGTATTGGGTCACTCCTATGGCGGAGTGGTTGCCCAAGGTTATGCATTAAAGTACCCTGACCATCTAAGTCATTTAATTTTAGCTGACACCTTCCACAGTTTTGTAATGTGGCAGGAGAACGATGACAATAGCAACCGGGAGATCAAAACGAACTATCCGGAGGTATGGGATCAGTTGATGGCCATACGTAATGCAGGCGCGGTTTCAAGTGATGCTATACATCAGGAAATTTATGGCAGAGTGCCATATGGATTTTTGTATGCTTATAATCCATCAAATTTTGAAGGCGGAGCTAAAGGTGATTATAAGCCCTACCCTAACCCAATGAACACGAAACTTTACTACCAAATGGTAGGTAAGGATGGTGATTTTATAGTAGGAAATGACATTGGCACATTTGATTACCGCAAGCAACTTAAGGATTTAAAGATGCCGGTATTAATTGAAACCGGCCGCTATGATCGTGTTGCTGTACCTTGGATGGCTATCAAATTTAAAGAATATTGCTCGCAGGCAGAGTTTGTGATGTTTGAACACTCGGGGCACAATCCGCAGGTTGAAGAACCTGAAAAGGATTTTAAAGTTATTAATGATTTTTTAGCGAAATGATAGTTAAAGTACTTCTACTTTCGTAAAAGTATTTACTAAGGTTATGGATAAGAACAAAAAAAGAGACGCTTTACATATTATAAAAATTGGCGGGAACGTTATCGACAATTCAGAAAATCTGCACAATTTTCTGAAGGATTTTACTGAACTGGAAGGATATAAAATATTGGTGCATGGTGGCGGTAAAGTGGCCACTCAACTTTCCGAAACATTGGGCATCGAAGCAAAGATGGTTGATGGCAGGCGAATTACCGATATTGAAACGTTGCGCATAGTAACCATGGTTTATGGTGGCCTCATTAATAAAAATATTGTTGCCCAACTGCAACGGTTTGGCAATAATGCCATTGGCCTTACAGGTGCCGACGGTAATTTTATACGTACAAAAAAACGACCGGTAAAAACTATTGATTATGGTTTCGTAGGTGATATTGATGAAAAGTCAATCGACCCTGAAAACATAAAAAAATTGATGGATGCCGGGTTCACCCCCGTTTTTTGTGCGCTTACACACGATGGAGAAGGACAACTACTAAACACCAATGCCGATACCATTGCATCGGCGCTGGCGGTTTCATTGGCTGATTTATATGAAACCACTTTAATATATTGTTTCGAGAAAAAGGGTGTATTAAAAGATATTGATGATGATGAATCATTAATAAAAGAAATTGACCTTACACATTACGAAGAATTAAAACAACAACAAATAATACACAGCGGGATGCTGCCTAAGCTTGATAATGCTTTTACTGCTATTAATTGTGGCGTAAAATCGGTGATCATTGGCCATGCAGCAGATCTCGGCAAGTTAAAACAGAATAGCTCATTTGGAACTCGTTTAAGTAAAAACGCATGAATTCACAACAAAATATTGCCATAATTGGCAGCGGAAACATTGGCTTATCATTAGCTAAAGGATTGGTAAAAGGGGGGATATGCAAACCGCAGCAGATTATACTTACCCGTAGAAACATTACAACGTTGGACGCATTGGCAGACGAGGGTTATTACGTTACCGATAACAATATTAAAGCGGTTAAACGGGCAGACATTGTTGTGCTGGCGGTATTGCCACAGCAGTTGAATAAACTACTCGACGAGATTAAACCGGCCATCAAATCTGAGAAGCAATTGCTGGTTTCTGTTATATCCGGCGTTACTTGTGCCGATATACGTAAACAATTGGATATCAATGTTCAGGTTATACGCGCCATGCCTAATACGGCTATTGCCATAGGCCATTCCATGACTTGTATTGCTACCGATAACGGCACCACCAAAAACATCAACCTTGTAAAATCATTATTTGATACCGTTGGTGTAAGCATCCAAATAAACGAAGAGTTAATGACCTCGGCTACTGCGCTTTGTGCCTGTGGTATCGCCTTCTTCTTAAGGTCGATCAGAGCAGCCTCTCAAGGTGGAACGGAAATCGGCTTCCATTCTGCTGACGCGCTTAAAATGGCTGCGCAAACTGCCAAAGGAGCCGCTGATTTAATTTTACAACTATCCTCACACCCAGAGCAGGAAATTGATAAAGTAACTTCACCAAGTGGCTGTACCATTGCGGGCTTAAATGAGATGGAACATAACGGTTTTAGCTCAGCGATGATCAAAGGTATTAAGCTATCGGCAGATAAGGCTGGGGAGTTGTATCATAACGAAAGCTAACATTAAGCTAGTTAATGGACTTTGTACCTTTTGATACTGCTGGGCTTACCGTAAGTCAGTTTGATGATTTCTATCAAACTTATAATGTGCTTAAGGAGAAGTTCAATATTCAACCAACCGGTAATATCAATTTCAATTTAGATGGTTTTGAATCATTTAAATTTTATACAGACACCAAAATCAGGGGTTCATTTGTAATTAAGCGAGCCAAAAATGATTGTTATATATTGTTTGTAGAGGTACGTTATAAAACAATGGGCGGTAAGCCAGGCTATGCTTATCATCAGGACTATCAAACCTGGGCTATCTCGTATTTAAAGCAAGATTTTGGCCGCGTATTGATTCGTAAGGAAACATTAACAGATAAAATAGCAGAGTTGGTTCACCCTGTTGAGATAGATTTTGCAGAAGACAAAGCCTTTAGCGATACCTTTTATGTATTGGCAAATGATCATCAGAAAGCTATTGCCGGGATTAATCGAAATTTCAGGAACGCGGTGATGGATATCAGATCAGATAATTTTGTTATCGAGATAAACGAACACTCGTTACTTATCGGCAACCGTAACACCCTTTCACCGGAGAAATCAGTTCACTTAGCAGAATTTATTGAGCGGATCGCGAATTTATGTTGACGTTAAACTTTGATGGAGCTTCTGTCAACCTTATGAATATCGGTATTTAAGTAATCTTTTTCCACTAATCCATCGCGCATGCGTACAATGCGGTGTGCATGCTGGGCAATATCTTCTTCATGTGTAACTAAAATAATAGTATTGCCTTTATCATGAATATCCTCAATTAACCCCATTATTTCTATAGAGGTCTTGGTATCTAGGTTACCGGTTGGCTCATCGGCCAATATAATAGATGGGTTATTAATTAACGCCCTTGCTACAGCCACACGTTGCCTTTGTCCGCCTGAAAGCTCATTCGGTTTGTGCGTAACACGGTTACCAAGTCCTACATTTTCTAAGGATTGTTTTGCCCGGTTGAGCCTTTCATCCCGGCCTATTCCCGCATAAACCAATGGTAGGGCTACGTTTTCTAACGCACTATTACGCGGCAGCAAGTTAAAAGTTTGGAATACGAAACCAATTTCAGAGTTGCGAACTTCAGCCAGATCATTCTCCGTCATGTGGCTTACATTGATCCCGTTAAGGATGTATTCACCTTTACTTGGGGTATCCAAACAGCCCAGAATATTCATCAGGGTTGATTTACCCGAGCCTGATGGCCCCATTAATGCCACAAATTCACCTTTATTTATCGTTAACGATACCGATTTAAGCGCGTGAATAATTTCAGTGCCTATTACATATTTTCGTCCGATATCTTTAATGATAATTAATGGCTCCATGCGTTTTTATTTGTTGGACTAAGGTTGGGATTGTTTTGTTACACAGGTTTGTTTTTATTCCTTTTATTGTCATTCTGAGCAGAGCGAAGAATCTGTAAGTTGGCTAACTCGTGTACAGATTCTTCGCTCTGCTCAGAATGACAATAGATAAACTATTTCTCAATAACCTTCGCTACCAAAAAATATTCATCAGTATGCTTAGGCGAGTTTTTTAAACCTTCTTCAGTAGTGATTTCCTGCTTAACAACATCCTCACGCAAAACGTTAACCTCGTCGGTCATGTAAACCAGGGGCTCAACGCCAGTGGTATCAATTTCATTTAGCTTGGCCATAAAGTCCAGTATCTTGCTCATATCCTTTATCATCTCATCCTTTTCATCTTCTGCAAGTTCAAGGCGAGCCAGATTAGCTACTTTTTCAACTGTTTCCTTATCAATTATCATAATGCTGATTGTAATTTTTGATCCATTATTGCATAAACCTTATCGCGCAGCGCATCCGCGTCATCAACGGTCATATCCTTAGTTTCGATGGGCTTATGCACAAATATATGACAAACACCCGGTTTACTACCATATTTAAGGCCATCATCCCATAAAACTTTCCAGGTGTCCAGCGCGGTTATTGGTATAATGGGCACTTGCATTTCAATAGCCAAACGGAACGGGCCATTTTTAAATTCTACTAATCTGGGTGGATAATTTCCGGAGATGGTTCCTTCCGGAAAAATTACCATGCTCATACCATTCCCCAAACGCTCCCCTGCCTTCTTATAAGCTCGAAAGGAGGCAATTGTACTTTTTCTATTTACCGGTATATCAACCGTACGAAAATACAATCCGGTAACAAAGCCAGCCAACAACTCCTCTTTACCCATAAAAGAGAAATTATTTTTTGTCAGGATGCTTACAGCCGTAATATCCAGGTTGGAGGTATGATTGGGGCACATGATATAAGTGCGCGACCAGTCAATAGGTTCTTCAAATTCGAAATGATATTTTATTCCGGCAATCCTGGAGCTTAAATACCCCCACAATCGCCTCATTTTATTCATGGATTTGTATCGCTCCGGCTTACGCGAAAAGTAATACATCAGCGGCCAAAGGATAACATAAAAAGTGCCCACACTATAACGATAAAAATAAGTGTGTACTTTTTTAAAGAATAATTTCATTACCCCCAAATGTAAATAAATAGTTAAGTGTTAGGCAAAGTTTATGCTACCAATTTTTCATTGATTATACCATAAACTTTATCGCGCAGCGCATCAGCATCATCGGCGGTTAAGTTGGTAGTATCTATCGGTTTGTGCACATAAAAGTGACACACGCCTGGTTTGGTGCCATATTTAGTACCGTCATCCCAAAGCATTTTCCAGGTATTGGGTGATGAAACCGGGATGATAGGAATTTTTAACTCGATAGCCAGTTTAAATGGCCCATTTTTAAATTCATGTAGCCGTGGAGGATAAACGTCGCTGATCTTTCCTTCGGGAAATATAATTACGCTTTTACCATGTGTTAACTTTTCACCTGCCTTTTTAAAAGCGCGGTAGGACGACATTTTGCTATCACGATTTACAGGTATATCTACTGTTTTAAAAAATAAACCGGTAACTAAGCCGTCTACTAATTCTTCTTTACCCAAAAAACAGTAATCACTCTTAACCAATAAACACATGGCGGCAATATCCAAATTAGAAGTATGGTTAGGGCAGATGATATAAGTTTTGCTCCAATCTATTGGCTCTTCATAATCAAACTTAAAGAAAAAACCCACTAGCGCCGAACTAATGAAACCCCAAAAACGCCGTATCTTGTTCATTGCTTCATAACCCGATGGTTTTAATGATAATAGCTTAAAAAACGGCCATGCCAAAAAGTAAGTTAGTGCAACACTAACAACGTACAGGTAAATGTGTACCTTTTTTAATAGTTTCATCTTTACCAAAAATATAAAAAATCCTTACTTTCGCCACATGGAAACAGTTGTAAGTGGTATCCGTTCAACGGGTAATCTGCATTTAGGTAATTATTACGGTGCTATTCAGAATTTTATAAAAATGCAGCATGAATTTAACTGCTATTTTTTTATTGCCGATCTGCATTCATTAACCACACACCCCACTCCTGCCGACCTGCATAATAATGTTAAACAGGTTTTGGTTGAGTATTTAGCGGCAGGCATCGACCCTGAAAAAGCTACCATTTATGTACAATCACATGTGCCCGAAGTATCTGAGTTGTACTTGTATTTAAATATGAATGCCTATTTAGGCGAGTTGGAACGCAGCACTTCATTTAAAGATAAAGTACGTGCGCACCCTGATAATGTGAATGCAGGTTTATTGACCTACCCGGTATTAATGGCTGCAGATATTTTGATCCACAAAGCCACTAAAGTACCTGTAGGTAAAGATCAGGAGCAACATTTGGAAATGGCGCGCACCTTTGGTAATCGATTTAACCGATTATATAATAACGAATATTTCCCCGAGCCTTATGCTTTTAATTTCAGCAACAACCTGGTAAAAATACCGGGACTGGACGGAAAAGGCAAAATGGGAAAATCGGAAGGTGAAGGTAATGCGGTATTTTTATCAGATACTCCTGAAGCCATCCGTAAAAAAGTAATGCGTGCAGTTACTGATGGTGGCCCAACTGCCGAAAATCAGGAAAAACCGGTTGAGATACAAAACCTGTTCGATTTGATGACGGTGGTATCAACTCCAGATACTTACGAGCATTTTGATAACCTTTACAATACTTGTCAAATTCGTTACGGTGATTTGAAAAAACAATTAGCCGAAGATATGATTATAGCTACAGCGCCAATCCGCGAACGCATTAATGATATTGCTAATGATGAGGTTTATTTGCGCCAGGTTGCACGCCATGGTGCTATAAAGGCTCGTGAGAGCGCGCAAAAAACAATTCGCGAAGTAAGAGAAATTATCGGTTTCAGAAGTTTTTAATTTCAGTTGGCAGTTGATAGTTCATGGCTGATGGTGTATATTAGTCGGAGTTATTTTTGTTAATAGTGCACTGTGTAAATTATTAACTATGATCTGTGAATACTTAACAACTAAAAAATGCACATTGCTATTGTAGGCAACATTGGAGCCGGAAAAACTACCCTTGCCGAATTGCTGGCCAAAAGCTATGGATGGGATCCACTTTTTGAAGCCGTTGATAACAACCCTTATTTAGAGGATTTTTATAACGATATGAAACGCTGGAGTTTCAACCTGCAGATCTATTTCCTGAATAGTCGCTATCGCCAATTAATGGATATACAGGAAACCGGTCGCAATGTAATACAGGACAGAACCATTTATGAAGATGCCTTTATCTTTGCGGAGAACTTGCACGACATGGGTTTAATGACTACCCGTGATTATGAAAACTACCGCGCGATATTTGATAACATGACCGCCTATATTAAACCGCCGGATTTGTTGGTTTATTTAAAAGCATCGGTACCTACCCTGGTTAATAACATACAACGCCGTGGCCGTGAATACGAGATTGGTATTCGGATTGACTATCTATCTAAACTGAACGAAAAATACCAGAAATGGATTGGTGGTTATGATTTAGGTAAGCTGTTGGTTATAGATAAAGATGTAATAGATTTCGCCAATAACACCGAAGACATGGCTACTGTTGTGCAATTGATTGAAAGAGAATTAAACGGACTATTTTAAGTTGAAAGTTGTGTGTTAAAAGTTGAAAGCTAGAATACATACAACTTATAACTTACAACACACAACTAATGAAAATACTCGGCATCATTCCCGCACGTTACGCATCTACCCGATTCCCGGGCAAGCCATTAATCGACATTGCCGGCAAAAGCATGATTCAACGGGTTTATGAGCAGGCCAAAAAATGTAATTCTTTAGCTGAAGTTATTGTAGCCACCGATGACGAACGTATATTTAAGCATGTTCATGACTTTGGAGGCGTTGCCATAATAACATCGCCAGACCACCAAAGCGGCACCGATCGTTGCGCCGAAGTAGCGTCAAAGCACCCGCAATACGATGTAATCATCAACATTCAAGGCGATGAACCTTATATCGATCCGGAACAGATTACCAAAGTTGCAGCCTGCTTTAATAGTGCCGATGTACAATTATCTACCCTGATAAAAAAGATTACTACACTGGATGAATTGAATAACCCAAATTCCCCAAAGGTTATTGTCAACAAACATTCCGAAGCGATATATTTTTCGCGTACCCCGCTACCCTATCTGCGTGGTCATGAACCTAAAGATTGGTTAAAGCACTTTACTTATTTTAAACATATCGGCATTTATGGTTATCGTGCTGATATTTTGCAGCAGGTAACTAAACTGGCTATATCATCATTAGAAAAAGCTGAGAGCCTTGAACAGCTACGCTGGGTAGAAAACGGCTACCGCATTAAAATTGCCGAAACGGAATTGGAGACACATGCTATTGATGTGCCGGAGGATCTGGATAAATTGAAGCATTATTTAAAGAATTAGTGATTTTTTTAATAGAAAACACTCAATTTTTACTTAAAAACCATCAAAAAACAGACAAAAAGAAGCATTTTTTAATCGTTTTAAGCATTAAAATAGTCGTTTTTTGACTAAAAACCGAGCTAAAAGCAATCTAAAAACCGCTTTTTCGACACCATTTAGGGCCTTTTTGGGTGCTTTTTTGTACCAACTGTACCAGGTGTTCCGCTTGTACCGTGGTACAGTATAGTAGTTAAACCCCTTTTAGCGATAACTAAATCCGGGTTCACATTTTTTTTTCTTAAATTACTTTCTATATTTGCAGCAGCTTGTCATATAGTCATACTATAAAAATGGGACGTTTTAACTTACATCATCTTCATCTGCATCATCGCCACCATATAGCGATCAGATAATTGTATGTTTCAGCACGAAACTCGAACCTCCTTTTTATTTATAGTTAACACCACATCAATTGAAAACATTAAAAATAGCGATCCAAAAATCGGGTCGGCTCAACGAAAAATCCGTTGAATTACTGAAAAACTGCGGTCTGAATTTTGAAAATTACAAAAGCTCATTGATCTCACCGGTTTCCAACTTCCCCTTAGAAATTCTTTTTCTTCGTGATGACGATATTCCTGAATATGTTCAAGACGGCATTGCCGATTTGGGTATAGTTGGCGAAAACGTTATTGAAGAAACCGAGGTAAAGGTTAATTATCTACAAAGGTTAGGATTTGGTAAATGCTCCTTAAAAATAGCAGTGCCCAATAATAATTCCATAACCAAACTGGAGCAGCTAAATGGTAAGTCAATTGCTACCACCTACCCTGTTATTTTGGGTAAATTTCTTAAAAAAGAAGGTATCGAAGCAGATATACGTACCATCTCCGGTTCGGTAGAAATATCACCAGGCTTGGGTTTAAGTGATGCTATTTGTGATCTGGTATCAACCGGTGGCACACTTAAAAGTAATGGATTGGTGCCATTCTCTGATGTAATGTCGAGCGAGGCGGTATTGATCTGTAACGAAAGCAATTGCGAATCGGACCTAATTAAAGAATTGGTTCAACGCATACAATCTGTATTACGCGCTAAGGAAACCAAATATGTGGTACTGAATGTACACAGGGATAACTTAAAAGATGTTATTGCACTGTTGCCGGGTGTAAAAAGCCCCTCAGTGGTGCCATTGGCCGAGGATAATTGGGTGGCAGTACACACCGTAATCCCTGAACGTGATTTTTGGGACAGGATAAGTCAGCTTAAACAAGCGGGCGCACAAGGTATTGTGGTAATGCCAATTGAGAAGATCATTTTATAATCACTCAGTATCCGGTAATGAAAACGTATAATTATTCAGATCTAAATTCATCCGAAATCAACGCACTGGTTCAACGCAATATTGACCCGGCAAATGAAGTTCGTGATATTGTTGAAGAAATACTGTCCAATGTAAAGCTGCATGGCGATACGGCGCTGTATGATTACGCGCTTAGATTTGAACACGTAGTACTGAGTAAATTATATCTGACTAAATCAGAACTTACTGAATTAGCCAGTGGTATATCTGCAGAGCAGAAAACTGCTTTAGATACTGCCTATAAAAACATATATACTTTTCACCAAACGCAGCTAAAAACGGAAGACAAGGTAGAAACCATGCCTGGCGTAACCTGCTGGCGGGAATTAAGGCCGATAGAAAAAGTTGGTTTATATATACCAGGTGGTACCGCGGTTTTACCAAGCACTTTCTTAATGCTTGGCATCCCGGCACGTATTGCAGGCTGCCACGAAATTGTGGTTTGTACCCCCCCATCAAAAGATGGCAAAGTAAACCCATTTATTGCTTATGTAGCGTTGTTATTGAACGTAGATAAAGTATACCTATCCGGTGGTGCGCAAGCTATTGGCGCGATGGCTTACGGTACAGAAACTATCCTGAAAACGGATAAAATCTTTGGCCCGGGAAACCAATTTGTAACCAAGGCAAAAACTATCATCCAATCAACAACTACAACCGCTATTGATATGCCTGCTGGCCCGTCAGAAGTTTTAATAATTGCTGATGAAACTGCCAATCCTGTTTTCATAGCTGCTGATTTATTGGCACAAGCTGAACATGGTGTTGATAGTCAGGCTGTATTAGTTACTAATTCGGCAAACATCGCGCAGCAAACTGTTAAAGAGTTAACTCAACAATTGCTTGTTTTGCCAAGGGCTGACATTGCCGCTAAAGCAATCGAGAACTCCTACATCGTTATAACAAACGATTTAGATGAGGCTATGCAATTCAGCAATCAATACGCACCTGAGCATTTAATTTTGGCTACCGAAAACTGGCATCAAATTGCGCCGAAGATCATTAACGCGGGTTCTGTGTTCTTAGGAAATTTAACCCCCGAAAGTGTTGGCGATTATGCATCAGGTACAAACCACACCTTGCCTACTAGCTCTTATGCCAAAGCGTATTCGGGTGTATCGGTAGACTCATTTGTTAAAAAAATCACTTTCCAGCATATTGCGCCTGATGGTATTAGGAACATCGGGCCAACAGTGGAAATTTTAGCAGAGTTAGAAGGTTTACAGGCGCATAAAAATGCAGTCACCGTTAGAATGAAATAATCATGTTTAGCATAAATAATATAATAAGAGAAAATATAAAAAACTTAACGCCCTATTCTTCCGCAAGAGATGAGTTCAAGGGTGAAGCAAGTATTTACTTAGATGCCAATGAAAATGCCTATGGTTCGCCATTGGAACAACAATACAATCGTTACCCTGATCCTTTACAATATAAAGTAAAGAAACGCCTGAGTGATATAAAAGGAGTTCCTCCTCGAAATATATTTTTAGGTAATGGCAGCGATGAAGCTATTGATATCCTTTTCCGCAGCTTTTGCAATCCAGGAGTTGATAATGTGATATTGGTACCACCAACCTATGGTATGTACCAGGTTTCGGCAAATATTAATGATGTACATGTTAAAAACGTATTGCTGACCGAAGATTACCAGCTAAACATGGAAGGCATTGCCGAGGCGATAGATAAGAATACCAAAATGATCTTTATTTGCTCGCCCAACAATCCCACCGGTAATTCTATCAATCGCGAGGATGTTGAAACCTTGCTTGCCAATTTTAATGGTTTGGTTGTTGTTGATGAAGCTTATATCAACTTCAGCAGGCAAAAGACCTTTATACAGGAACTTACCGAGTACGCCAACCTGGTAGTGTTGCAAACCTTATCAAAGGCATGGGGTTTAGCTGGCTTGCGCGTAGGTATGGCCTTTGCCAGTGAGGAAATCATCGAGGTAATGAATAAGGTTAAACCACCTTACAATATCAATGAGGCATCCCAGGAGTTAGCTTTAAAAGCATTACAGAATGTAGCGCAAGTGAACGAATGGATTAAAGAAACGCTTGCACAGCGCGATAAACTGGTACTTAATCTTAAAAACTTTGATTTCGTACTGGATATCTATCCATCCGATGCTAACTTTATCTTAGTTAAGACGACCGATCCGAAAGCGATTTATAACTTTTTGGTTGAAAAAGGCATTATTGTGCGCGATCGCTCTAAAATAGACCTTTGCGAAGGAAGCTTACGTATAACGGTGGGCACACCCGCTGAAAATGATATTTTATTGAATACCTTACAGGAATATAAATAATGAGTAATCCGAAGAAAATACTCTTCATCGACCGCGATGGTACGTTGATAAAAGAGCCGGCTGATGAGCAGATAGATTCATTTGCCAAACTGGAGTTTTATCCGGGCGTTTTACAATACCTGCCCAAAATTGCTGCAGAACTGGATTATGAGCTGGTAATGGTGAGCAATCAGGATGGTTTAGGCACAGCATCTTTTCCGGAAGATACATTTTGGCCGGTACAAAATTTTATCCTAACCACACTAAAAAATGAGAGTATCGAATTTTCAAATATTTGTATAGATCGCACTTTTCCTGCTGAGAATGCCCCTACCCGCAAACCGGGGACTGCGTTACTTACAGAATACTTTGATACAGAGAAATACGATCTGAAAAATTCGTTCACTATCGGTGATCGTAAAAATGATATTTTGCTAGCTTACAATCTTGGTGCTAAAGCTATCTGGTTAAGTGAAAACCCTGGTTTAGGTGATAAGGAATTCACTCAAGATGAGGCAGCTAAAATAAAAAGCACTGTAGCTTTAGAAACCCTTCATTGGGAAAATATCTACGAGTTTTTAAAGCTAGGCGAACGTGTGGTTGAACACCGTCGCGCTACTAAAGAAACCGACATCTACATAAAAATAAACCTTGATGGTACAGGTGAAGCGAAAGTAAGTACCGGTTTACATTTTTTTGATCACATGCTGGATCAGATAGCGCGCCATGGTAGTATCGACCTCGAGGTTATTGCCAAAGGCGATTTGCATATTGATGAACACCATACCATTGAAGATACAGGTATTGCTTTAGGTGAAGTTTTTGCTACAGCCCTGGGAAATAAAAGAGGCATTGAGCGTTACGGTTTTTGCTTACCGATGGACGATTGCCTGGCACAGGCAGCTATTGATTTCGGCGGGCGTAACTGGATAGTTTGGGAAGCTGAATTTAACAGGGAAAAGGTTGGCGATGTACCTACAGAAATGTTTTATCATTTCTTCAAGTCATTCTCTGATGCTGCTAAATGCAACCTGAATATAAAAGCAGAAGGACAGAACGAGCATCATAAAATTGAAGCCATATTTAAAGTTTTTGCAAAGGCAATAAAAATGGCCGTAAAGCGTGATGTAAATAACATGGTTTTACCTTCAACAAAGGGAGTTCTATAATAGAGTCAAGAATCAAGAGCCAAGATGCAAGACAAACTTCGCACATCTTAATTCTTGATTCTTGATTCTTGATTCTAAAAAAAATGATAGGTATAATTAGCTACGGCGCCGGAAATATATTCTCACTTACTGCTGCTTTAGAGCGGTTGGGAATTGCCTATGGCATGATTTATAACGAAGAGGACTTTGAACAGTACGACCGGTATATTATACCAGGCGTTGGCCATGCCGGTGCAGCAATGCATAAATTGGAGCAAACCGGGCTTATCCCTAAAATAAAATCGCTTACCAAACCGGTTTTAGGTATTTGTGTGGGGATGCAGTTGCTTACTTCATACTCTGAAGAAGGCAATTCCAAACTGCTTAATTTATTTCCGATCAGGACGCTTCGGTTTAAAGATAGTCCTGATTATAAAGTTCCGCATACAGGATGGAACACAATTTTTCCCGAAAGAGAGAATCCCTTATTTGAAAATATTCCATCCGGATCACATTTTTACTTTGTACATTCATACTTTATTGAGTATGATTCTGCATATACTTTATCTTCAACGAATTACAATTCACAATTTTCGGCATCAATTTGGCGGGATAATTTTTACGGGGTACAATTTCACCCTGAAAAATCCGGCAAGTACGGTGAAACTTTATTAACTAACTTTTCAAAAATATAAACGACATGTACATTATTCCTGCAATTGATATTTTAAATAAAAAAGTGGTAAGGCTGCGCGAGGGTGATTATGAGCAGGTAACCGAATACGACGTTACTTTAGAAGAAATGATAGAAAGGTACCAGTCATACGGTACAAATTTCATCCATATTATCGACCTTAACGGTGCTAAAAACGATTTTAGCAATCAGCAATACCTATTTGATGTAATTAAAAAAACATCTATGCAAGTGCAATACGGCGGTGGTATCCGCAGTATTGAAAAAGTTAAAGAATTATTGGATGCCGGTGTGCAACGTGTAATTGTTGGTACACAAGCGATCTCTAATCCAGATTTCTTAAAGGATTTGAGTAAATCACTCGGAAGTGCCAAATATCTTGACCGTGTCGTTATTGCTATCGATGTTTTAGATGAAGTGATCAAATATTCAGGCTGGATGGAAAGCTCACCAATTAAATTGATGGACTACGTTGATAAATGCCTTGCTTTAGGCTTTTTTCGTTTTTTATGTACCGATATTAACAAGGATGGCAAATTAGGCGGTGCCGGAATCGATCTGTATAAAAAGCTGCTTGATCATTCGCCATTTATTAAACTGATCGCATCTGGTGGAGTAAGTTCTATGGCTGATATTGATTCTTTAAGCAAAATCAAAGTAGAATCATGTGTGGTTGGAAAAGCTATTTACGAAGGCCGTATCAGTATAGAAGAAATAAAAAACTGGAATCTGGAATCATTGGTGACGATATAACTCCCTACCCCCCAGCCCCCTGAAGGGGGAGCTAATTGTCCTAAATCAGTTAAATGAGAAAAAAACTATTTCTTGGTGCTAATGCAGAGATATTTGAGAATGCCAAAGCATTAAGATATAATATGACAGCTGCAGAGAATGCGCTGTGGGCTTCATTAGGCTTAAAGTTTCCAAATACTAAATTTAGAAGACAACATCCGCTCGGGCAATATATTGCCGACTTTTATTGTCATCAACATAAATTGGTAATCGAGGTTGATGGTAGTATTCATAGTTTACCTAAAGTAATTCAGAATGATTTTGAAAAACAACAGTTTTTGGAAGGCCAGGGATTAAAAGTATTACGATTCACAAATAATCAAGTATTCAATAATTTAGAGCAAGTTTTGGAATCTATAAATAAAAATATTAGCTCCCCCTTCAGGGGGCGGGGGGGGTTAGCAAAGCGTATTATACCCTGCCTCGACGTTAAAGACGGTCGTACTGTAAAAGGTGTGAACTTTGTCGACTTGCGCGATGCAGGAGACCCCGTTGAACTGGCCTGGAACTATTCTCGTCAGGGCGCTGATGAACTAGTTTTCCTTGATATTACCGCGACACACGAGCGTCGTAAAACCATGGTTGAACTGGTTAAATCTGTTGCTCGTCAAATAAATATCCCATTTACCATCGGTGGTGGTATTAATGAAATTGCTGATGCTGATGCGCTACTTAACGCAGGTGCTGATAAAATATCTATTAACTCAGCAGCGGTACGTAACCCGGCTTTTATTGACGAACTGGCAAAAGCATTTGGCGTTCAATTTGTTGTGGTTGCTGTGGATACTAAATCTATCGGCGACAAAAATATTGTACACCTTAATGGTGGCAGAATTCCAACCGAAAAAGAAACATTGAATTGGATTTTAGAAGCTGAGAGTCGTGGTGCGGGTGAGATATTACTCACATCTATGAATCATGATGGCACTAAAAATGGCTTTGACAATGGGCTGTTAAAACTAGTTAACGATGCCGTGCATATCCCGGTTATCGCTTCGGGCGGTGCAGGATCGGTACAGCATTTTGTGGATGTATTTGAGAAAACTAATGTTGATGCAGCATTGGCAGCCTCAGTATTTCACTATGGCGAAATATTGATCCCGGATTTAAAAGAGATACTAAGGCAAAACAATATAGAAGTTCGTACTATTGCTGAATAAGCAGAATATATAATAATGGAAATAGATTTTGATAAAACAGGCGGTTTAGTCCCCGTAATTATTCAGGACGAGCAAACTTTAGAGGTGCTGATGCTGGGTTACATGAACCAGGAGGCTTACGATAAAACCGCAAAGGAAAATATAGTTACTTTTTTCTCTCGTACTAAAAACCGTTTATGGACAAAAGGCGAAACCAGTAACAACTTTTTGCACGTTAAAAGTATCACCATCGACTGTGATAATGATACGCTTTTAATAAAGGTTAAACCTGATGGCCCAACCTGCCATACCGGCGATCGCAGTTGCTTTAAAACCGAATACAACCAAAACTTTATATTAGAACTGGAAGCTATTATAGCCGATCGTTACGAAAACCCGGTTGAGAGCTCATACGTTAACAAACTGCGCACAAAAGGCTTAAATAAAATAGCGCAAAAGGTTGGAGAAGAAGCAGTTGAAACCGTAATAGCTGCTTTAGCTGAAACAGAGGTTGACATGATCAATGAATCATCTGACTTGGTATTTCATTTATTAGTTTTGCTTCGCGAAAAAGGATTGAGCTTAGAGACCATCGCTAAAAATCTGGAACAAAGACATAAATAACAGTTAGCATTAAACAGTTTACAGTTAGCATTACTGTTACTGCAAACCTATAACTGGAAACTAATAATGATCAAAGTAGAGAAAACAGCCGAACTTACAGGGCATAGCAATCCGATCTTCACTTTGGAACTATCGCAGAAACCGGGCATATTATTTACAGGAGGCAATGATAAAGGCGTTGTAGAATGGAGCTTAAAAACCAATAGCTTTATTAAGGTGATGTTCCCGGTCCCGGCATCTGTTTATGCTATACATTGTCCGGCAGGTTTTCCTTTGATGTTCACTGGCTTGCGCACCGGTGATGTGCCGGTATTTGATTTTATTCAGCAAAAAGTTATCACTATTCTTAAACATCATACCAAACCGGTATTTGATATTAAAACAGTAAGCTCAAAAAATGAATTATTGGTAGCGTCGGAAGATGGGACGGTCTCTGTATGGAATCTAAATACCTTTGAATTACTGCATATTATACAAATATCAGCTGATACGGTACGCTGTATTACCATTAACGATGTTACTCAGCAAGTGGCTTTTGGTTGTCGTGATAACAAAGTAAAAATATACGACCTAGTTGATTATTCCTACATCACCACATTAGATGGCGAAGCCGGCCACAGTATGGCTGTATTTTCAGCGCAGTACTCCCCTGCCGGTGATTATTTGGTGACCGGTAGTCGTGATGCTCAGGTTAAAATATGGAATACTATCGACTATAAACCAATGCAAAATATACCCGCGCATTTATTTGCTGTAAATTCTATTGCTTTTCATCCCACCCAACCCTATTTTGCTACCGCCAGCATGGATAAAAGTATTAAACTTTGGGGATCAGATGATTTTAAACTGTACAAAGTAATTAGCCGTGAAAAAGGTCATCCCGGCCATGTATTATCCATTAACAAATTAGTATGGAATGGCGATGATCTACTGTCAGTAAGTGATGATAAGAAAATTATCGTTTGGAAAATACAGTTCGATTAGACAGGTAATTTATCATGCCTTTTTATGGAATGAAGCGTATGGGTATAACGTTTTAATTCTTCTGAGTAAATACCCTCTTCATCAATACTATCAATCTTAACTTTTCCGGATGCATGAATAATTTGCCTATCATTGAGCACTATCCCCACATGAACTACACGCCCGTCAGCATTTTTAAAAAATGCCAGATCGCCCAAACGAGCTTCCTCTAAATTTGAAACCAAGCTACCTTGTTCCACCTGCTGAGAAGCATCCCTTTTTAATTTTGCACCATGCAATCTGAATACTGCTTGAACATATCCCGAGCAATCAATTCCAAAATGCGTACGGCCACCCCATAAATAAGGTGAGTTTAAAAACGACTTGGCCGTAGTAACAAAGTTTTCAATATCACCTTTAGGGCCAATTATCTCGAATTTTTCGTTGTCTATTTTACACCTATTACCCTCCAAAAACGATAATGAACTACCTACAGGTAGATATAATATAGTATTATCTGATTTTTTCCAGGCCTGGGTTACTGTTCCGTATGTTAAAGGTGAAGGTTTTTGGGTTAAATCCTGATATGCTATGTGCCCCAGCATCGTAAATTGCAAACGACCTATCCAACCTGTATAGTTATCATAAGTTGTAGTTATTTTAGCCCACTTGTCTGTCCACTCAATAATTTCGAATATTTCGCCAAATAATACCTGCGATGTCATCTCACTTACTTCACTTGGCTCAGCCCGCATGGGTATTACCGCTAAATTACAAATACCGTATTCCATAGTTAATTAAGGCCGCTACTTTAACTTTTATTTAGGGTTTAATAAGTTTAAGCGCTAATAAAAAATAAACATAATAAAAAAAGGAAGACAAATTGCCTTCCTTTTCATAATAATTAAATATTATAATTTTATTCGTTCATGTGAAGCCACTCTTTTTTTGCAAGAAGTTCTTCTTCAGTTTCACGTACATTTTCGTCATCAACACAGCAATCTACCGGGCAAACTGCAGCGCATTGCGGCTCGTCATGAAAACCTACACATTCGGTACATTTATCAGGTACGATGTAATAAATATCATCAGATAAGGCTGCTTGTGTTTCTTCAGCATTTAAAGTAACACCATCGCCAAAATCAATAACACCCTTTAAACCAGTACCATCAGAAAAACGCCATGCTGCTCCTGCATCATAAATTGCATTATTTGGGCACTCTGGTTCACAAGCTCCACAGTTTATGCATTCATCGGTGATTATAATCGCCATATTTTATAAAATATCTTATATTCTCAATTAACTTTGCCTTGTCCTTAAACAATTACGCAAATATAACAAAAAAACGGTTTAAGGGTTTATTATACTTACCATTTATATGTCAAAATTCAATATACAGGAACTAATCAGGTCATTTTCTGCATTGGGCGAGCAGCTTAGCAATCCGGATGAACATTTAAGCGACGTCATTAATGACGAGTTACATTACAATGCCTGGTTCACTCCTGAGAATGTACGAAAAGCAGTTATTGCTATAGGACAAATGCTTAACAGTGCTGATCTTGAAACATGGCTAAGCAAATACAGCTTTAATTCATCCAATAAAAAAGTGGGGCTTATCCTTGCAGGTAACATCCCAATGGTTGGCTTTCACGATGTTTTATGTGTGTTAGCCAGCGGAAATCATGCATTAATCAAAGCTTCATCACAAGATAATCACCTGATAAAATATGTACTTGAGAAGCTGGTTGAAATCGATAACCGATTTGCAGGGCAATTTAGTTTTATAGAGCGATTGGAAAACTTTGATGCGGTAATAGCAACCGGAAGTAATAACACGTCTCGTTATTTCGATTACTATTTTGGCAAAGTGCCTAACATTATCCGCAAAAACAGAAACAGTATAGCAGCACTTACAGGTAATGAAACAGCTGAACAGTTGCATAATCTCGGCCATGATATTTTTGATTATTATGGTTTAGGCTGTCGTAACGTATCGAAATTATTAGTTCCGGAGGATTATAAGTTCAATTTCTTTTTTGAGTCGATACAGGATTATGAGGCTATCATCCATCATCATAAATACAATAACAATTACGATTATAATAAATCGATATACCTGGTAAACCGTGATGAGCATTTGGATAACGGGTTTCTGTTGGTAAAAAAAGATGAACGCCTGACCTCTCCTCTTGCCGTACTATTTTATAGTAATTACAAAAATCTGCAAGATGCTGAAGAAATGATCAATGCTGAGAGTGAAAAAATACAGTGTGTTGTAAGTGCCGAAGATTTAAAAGTAGATGACAAACTGGTGAATTTCGGCGAAAGCCAGCAACCAAAACTGTGGGATTATGCCGATGGTATTGATACGATGGAATTCTTGTCAAATCTTTAATGGTTAATAGTTGATAGATCATGGTTGATGGTAACAAAACTTTTGTCAAATCTTTATACCTTTGAAAAGATGATATTTTATAGGATTACCTTGCTTTAGGCTATGATCTATGAACCATCAACTACCGACAAAATGTATATAATTAAAGTTAAAGGCGTAGCTAAAATACCAGATTACGTGCAATTAAGGGACGACAAGTTTACTCTTTTGGCTTACTTTAGGGTAGACAGGCCTGATAAATCACTGGATAAGGTGGGACTTGCTGATAAGGCAGAATATATAATGAATATTGTTAAAGAATTGCCTTTTGGGCAAATATTGAAATTGGACCTTTAATATGATTGGAAACTCGATAATAAAACTGAATAACGTTGATATTTTTCAACAAAAGCACCTGGTACTTTCAAATGTTAACCTGCATATTGATAAAGGCGATTTCGTTTGGTTGATTGGCCAAACAGGTTCAGGAAAGAGCAGTTTATTAAAGGTACTTTACGGCGATCTGAATATTAAAAACGGTACAGGACATGCCTGTGGATATGAGTTGGATAAATTAGAGAGTAAAAACATCCCGTTTTTGCGCCGTAAGCTGGGTATAGTTTTCCAGGATTTTCAATTGTTGACAGATCGCTCGGTAGAGCAAAACCTACAATTTGTGATGCGTGCTACCGGCTGGACAGATAAGAAACTTATTGCCGACCGGGCACTTGACGTATTGGAAAAAGTGGGTTTGCGCTCAAAGCTCAAAAAAATGCCCCATGAACTATCAGGCGGCGAACAACAACGTGTGGTAATTGCACGGGCTTTGTTAAATGATCCTGAAATTATACTGGCTGATGAGCCAACAGGTAACCTTGATCCTGATACATCTGAAGAAATTGTATTGCTGCTTAAACAAATAGGCCAGCAAATGGGTACCGCAGTTGTGGTTGCCACTCATGATTATCATATCATCCGCACTTTTCCTTCGCGCATTATTAAGTGCGAGAATGGCAAAGTTTTGGAGGATGTACATATAGCTTAAGAAAAATATAACATTTCACTTCCTGCCAGTTTTATTGATGATATGCCAGTACTGCATCGCTGGCCTGTAAAATTCTGACACCATGTCGCTTTTTAACAAATGGCAGGATACTTGATTTGCACTATTTAATCATATTAACACATGCTAAAGAAGAAAAAAACAGAAGAAATGGATTCAACTGAAAATATAACAGGTGAGACGGCTGAGACTGCACAAAATGCAGAGAACAGCGCTTTAGAGAACGAATTATCAGCTGAAGAGAAATTAAAGAATGAGTTGGTAGCTGCCAATGATAAGTACTTGCGCCTATTTGCTGAATTTGATAATTTCAGAAGACGTACTGCAAAAGAACGTGAAGAAGCGAGAAAAACCGAAGGAAAAGATGTAATTGTTGCATTAATTCCGTTGATGGATGACTTCGAACGTGCTATACGCTCTATGGATAACGCGACAGATGTTGCGGCTGTTAAAGCAGGTGTTGAATTGATATATAATAAGTTAAGCAGTACGCTTACTCAAAAAGGGTTGAAGCCAATGGAAGCATTGGGTGAAACTTTTGATGCTGATCTGCATGAAGCAATAACTAATATCCCTGCCCCTACTGATGATTTAAAAGGTAAGGTAGTAGATCAAATGGAAAAAGGTTATTACCTGGGCGACAAAGTAATAAGGTTTGCTAAAGTGATTGTTGGTGCCTAATAATTAGTGATGGATTGATTTAGTGAATGAGTGATTTGAAATTCGGATAATCACTTATTCACTAAATCGCTAAATCACTCAATAATACAATATTTCCCTAATTACAATATTTAAAAATGGCTAAAAGAGATTATTACGATGTACTTGGTGTTGCCAAAGGTGCTGAGGCGGACGAGATAAAAAAGGCATATCGTAAAATGGCTATCAAATATCACCCGGATAAAAACGAAGGTGATAAAGCTGCCGAAGAAAAATTTAAAGAAGCAGCCGAAGCTTACGAAGTACTAAGTAACCCGGAAAAACGCCAGCGCTACAATCAGTTTGGCCATGCGGCTAACGCTTCATCACCAAACGGTGGTGGCGGCTACGGTGGTGCAGGCATGAATATGGATGACATATTCAGCCAGTTTGGCGATATTTTCGGAGGCGGAGGCGGAAGTCCTTTCGAAGGATTTTTTGGCGGCGGCGGCAGACAAGGTGGTGGCGGTCGTCGTGTAGCCCGTGGTAGCAACCTGCGTATTAAAGTGCGTCTAACCGTTGAAGAAATTGCCAACGGTGCCGAAAAGAAAATAAAAGTAAACAAGCAAATACTTTGTAAAACCTGCGACGGTACAGGTGCAAAGGATAAATCATCTTTCCAAACCTGTAAAACTTGCGGTGGACAAGGTGCGGTACGCAGGGTAACCAATACCATTTTGGGCCAGATGCAAACTACCAGTACCTGCCCTACCTGTAATGGCGAAGGATCAGTTATTACCTCGAAATGTACTGTTTGCCATGGCGATGGTTTAGTTCGTGGTGAAGAAACGATTACCATCAACATTCCTGCAGGTGTAAGCGAAGGCATGCAACTGAGCATGAGCGGTAAAGGTAACGCTGCCCCACGCGGAGGAGTTCCGGGAGACTTGATTATTTTGATTGAAGAGATCCCTCACGAAACATTAAAACGGGATGGCAACAATATCATTTATGATTTGCACATCAACTTTGTGGATGCCGCTTTAGGTACCAGTGTTGAAGTACCAACTATTGATGGCAAAGCAAAAATAAAAATTGAACCAGGCACCCAGGGCGGTAAAATACTGCGCCTTAAAGGTAAAGGTGTACCGGAAGTAAATTCCTATCATCGTGGTGATCAATTGATTCATATCAATATCTGGACACCAAAAGCTTTAAGCAAAGAAGAGCGCGAATTGCTGGAAAAACTGCAAAGCTCACCTAACTTTAAACCTAATCCGGGTAAAAACGAGAAAAGCTTTTTCGAACGGATGAAAGAATACTTTGAGTAAAAGTTGAAAGGATAAAGCTGAAAGGCAAAAGGTTTAAAAAGCCCGAAACTATAATGGTTTTGGGCTTTTTGTTTTTATGTACCAGATTCTTTTATAGCTTGATGTAACATTCTCTCAACCTTCGTATCTAAAAACAAAAAACTAAAACAAAAACCTTTACCTAATGCTAAGCATTCGAAATATTGTAAAACAGTACGCGGGGCATACCGCTTTGAGTGACGTGAGCCTGGAAGTTGAAAGCGGCCAAATATTCGGCTTGCTTGGGCCGAATGGCGCCGGGAAAACCTCGCTTATCCGTATCATTAATCAAATTACTGCTCCTGACTCCGGTGAAGTTTATTTTGATGGTGAGAAACTCAACCAATCCCATATCGACCGTATCGGTTACCTGCCTGAGGAACGTGGCCTCTATAAAAAAATGGAGATTGGCGAACAGATGATTTATTTGGCAAGATTAAAAGGGCTAAGTCGTGATGAGGCCATTAAAAGGTTAAAATATTGGTTTGAAAAACTGGAGATGCAATCATGGTGGAATAAAAAGATTGAAGAACTATCCAAAGGCATGCAACAGAAGGCGCAGTTTGTAGCCACTATTCTGCATGAACCCGACTTGATTATTTTAGATGAGCCATTTAGCGGCTTCGACCCGGTAAACGCGGAGATCATTAAAGATGAAATACTGGAGCTTAACCGCAAAGGTGCCACTATCCTGTTTTCCACCCACCGCATGGAATCTGTTGAGGAGCTTTGTAATTCGATTGCTTTACTCAATAAATCAAAAAAGATACTGGATGGAAAAGTAAGAGACATTAAAAACTCGTATCGTAATGCTACTTATATTGTGGAATACACTGGCGGAAAATTACTTTTTAACGGATCACAACCGTTTACATTGGTTGAAGAAAAGCAAACAGATGGCTACAACATCATCAAAATAAAATTAGCTGATGGGGCTTCTTCCAATGATGTATTACAATATCTAATACCTAAAACCAGCATCAATATGCTACAGGAAGTTATTCCTACCATGAATGAGATCTTTATAGAAAAAGTAAACCAAAAACCTGCCTTATCATGAATAAAGTGCTATTAATTATACAACGCGAATACATGGTTCGCGTAAAAAAGAAATCGTTCATATTGATGATATTCCTGGTACCAGCATTGATAGTGGCCATGTTTGGTGTCATTTATCTGATTACTACCTACAGTAACGATATGAATAAAACCAGAACCGTTTGGGTTATGGATGAGAGTGGTGTTTTTACCGGGAAATTTCAGAATAAAAGCAAACTGGCGTTTCAAACGGCAACTAAATCTTTGGCTGATGAAAAATCAGATCTCCGAAAAAATGAAGATGATTTTTTGTTAGTTATACCAACTGATTATTCAAAAACAGACGCGGTCCAGATATTCTCGAAGAAAGAGGCAAACTTTACTATAGCCGGCGAAATTGAGGATCAAATGAACACCATAGCTACCGGTAATAAAATGGTTACTGCCGGTATTGATACGTTAAAACTACATGCGATAAAAAGCAACATATCCATAGCTGCCAAACAAATAACAGATAAAGGTGAACAAGATTCCAGTATAGGCGCGGCTTACGGCGCTGGTATTGCTGGTGCTATTTTAGTTTATTTAGCGTTATTTATTTATGGGGCACAGGTTATGCGGGGTGTTCTTGAAGAGAAAACAAGCAGAATTATCGAGGTAATTGTATCATCTGTTAAACCATTTCAGTTAATGCTTGGTAAAATAATCGGTGTTGGTTTGGTTGGCCTTACGCAATTTGTTTTATGGATAGTACTATCTAGTGGGGTTACCTATATCGCAGGCAACATGCTGATGAAGGATAAAATATTACCGGCAAAAACCGCACAAATGAAGGCGCATCAGCCTATCAAAATACAGACATCACCAAGCACTTCCAATGCACCTCAAAGCCCGGCAATTACAGCATATAATAGTTTTAAAACTGTTAATTTCCCTTATATATTGGGTTGCTTTTTGTTTTATTTCCTGAGCGGTTTCTTTTTATACGCTGCGTTATTCGCGGCAGTAGGTTCAGCAGTTGACAGCGAAACGGAAACGCAGCAATTTATGTTTCCTATTACCCTGCCGTTGTTATTCACCTACATTATTTCTTTTTCTTTCCTGATCAACAACCCCGACAGTACATTAGCAATTTGGTTATCGGAAATACCATTTACCGCCCCGGTAGCCATGATGGTACGTATACCTTTTGGTGTTCCCGGTTGGCAACTGGCTTTATCCATGTTTATGATGGTGGTTGGATTTTTATTTACCACATGGGTTGCCGCACGGATTTACAGAGTGGGTATTTTAATGTACGGCAAAAAAGCAAGCTATAAAGAGCTGGCGAAGTGGTTTTTTTATAAGGAGTAATTATAAATTTAAACTATTAACCTATTATTGGGTTTAGCTTTTAATTATGACTGATAAACAAACGCCGTCATCAGCCAGCCGCAGTATCGTTGCTGTAATGGACCTTGGCACAAATACTTTTCATTTGCTGATAGCCCGTGGGAATGCTGCCAACCCCGAAGAGCTTTACCACACCACCGTACCTGTACGCTTGGGCGAAGGTGGTATAAACAATGGCATTATACAACCCGCTGCTTATAAACGGGGTGTTGACACCATGATCCAATTTAGCGAGCGGATTAGGGAATTTAAAGCTGAACATGTTAGCGCAATCGCTACCTCCGCCCTGCGCAGCGCGGCTAATGGTAAAGACTTTATAGACGAAGTAAAAGCAAAAACCGGAATCGACATTAAGACCATTAACGGCGATCGTGAAGCAAAATATATTTATGAAGGCGTAAAAGCAGGCAATTGCCTATCCAATCAAAACTCGCTAATACTGGATATTGGCGGCGGTAGTGTTGAATTTATTTTAGGTAACGATGAGCAGATCATCTGGAAGCAGAGTTTTGAAATAGGTGCCGCCCGTATGCTGGATAAATTTCACAAAATAGATCCCATTCCTGAGGCATCAATACTGGAAATGGATAATTATTTAGAGCAAACACTTCCCTCCTTTTTTGACGGTATTAAAAATATTGAAATAGCTAATATTATAGGTTCGTCCGGTGCATTTGAAACGTTTGCTGAGGTTATCGAATTACAAAAAGGTAATGACTTTGACCTGAAAAAGAACAGGAAGTATAAATTTGATCCGCAGGAATTTATCAATATCACCGATTGGCTTATCGCCTCATCACATCAGGATCGCGAAAGCACAAAAGGAATTATCCCTATCCGGGTGGATATGATTGTTTCCGCATCACTGATTACCCGCTTTGTGATGAGAAAGCTGGCGATCAGTGAAGTGACTATGTCAACCTACTCATTAAAAGAGGGCGTACTTGCTGAGGCTTTGAACAGATAACAATATCAATATTTTCATAAGCAGTACTCAAACTTATCGGCATCCTTTGTATATTGCTGCCTTATAACTGACTCTTATGAAACTAAAACTTACCGGCCTTGCAATGCTTGCTTTTTTAACCTTTTCGGCACAAGCGCAACGCAGACACCGAATGTCAAATCAAACTGATACCATTTCCTCTACTTACGACCCATCGCTGCTATTTACTCCCATGTTTTATACTGATAAGGGAAATGAGTTTCATTCTGCAAATGGTGAACCAGGTCCTAAATATTGGCAGAACAGGGTTGATTATCAATTAAAAGCGAATATTGACACTGCTACCAAAGTATTAAGCGATAACGAAGTAATCAGCTACACCAATAACAGCCCTGATGCACTTCAGTATTTGTGGCTGCAATTAGATCAGAATACTTATAAGAAAGATGCCCGGTCAAACTATTATACCCCATTTGCGCCGAAACCTGAGCAACATACCAAAGGCTACGAGTTTGAATCAGTGGAGATTGTACAAAACGGTAAAACACTAAAAGCTAATTATGTGGTTACCGATACGCGAATGCAGATCCGTTTGAAGGACGCCGTAATACCAAATGGTGGCAAGATCAGCATCCTTATCAAATATCACTATACCATGCCTGCTGATTTTGGCGGTCGTAACGATTACTTTGATACCAGGAATGGTAAAATTTACGAAGTTGCCCAATGGTTCCCGCGCATGTGTGTGTATGATGATTCGCATGGTTGGGATACCTTGCCTTTCTTAGGCAGTGGCGAGTTTTATTGCGAATATGGAGACATAGATTATTCAGTAACAGCACCTGCTGATATGCTTGTGGCTGGAGCAGGCGAATTGGTGAACCCAACTGAGGTATTGACCGCAAAAGAGATAAACAGACTTGCACAAGCCCGCAACAGTGATAAAACAGTAATGATTCGTCCCTTGAGCGATGTGGTAGCGCCATCAATGCGCAGAGGCACGTTAACATGGCATTTTAAAATGTATAATACCCGCGATGTTGCCTTCGGCGCATCCAAAGCTTATATATGGGATGCGGCAAGAATCAATCTTCCCGAAGGAAAAAAATCAATGGCTATGTCAGTTTATCCGGTTGAGAGCGTGGGTGACAGTGCTTGGACTCGTGCTACTGAGTTTTTAAAAGGTTCGATCGAGTATTTCTCAGCGAAATGGTTTGTTTATCCTTATCCTAATGCAGTTAATGAAGCAGGTATTGCAGGAGGAATGGAATACCCAGGTATAACCTTTGATGATTATAGGTCGAGCGGTAAAGATCTGTTCGCGTTGATAGCACATGAGATCGGCCATAACTGGTTTCCGATGATCGTTGGGTCTGACGAGCGCCGCTATGGGTGGATGGATGAAGGCTTAAATACTTTTATCGACATTTATGCTTCTGACGAATTTAATAAAGGAGAATACGCGCCAAAGCGCGATGGTGAATATGCGCCTAAAGGCGGCCATCCTGCTGATGAGATAGTACCAACTATTAGCGATCCTGATGCGATTACGATTATGACACCTGCCGATGGCGTTGCCGAAAAATATCGTCATTCTATCACTTATTTTAAAACTGCCTTTGGTTTAGAGTTACTACGTGAGCAAATAATTGGCAAAGACAGGTTTGATTATGCTTTCCGTAACTATATTCACAAATGGGCTTATAAACATCCGCAACCTGATGATTTTTTCAGATCGATGGATAACGGTGCCGGTGAGGATCTATCTTGGTTTTGGAAAGGTTGGTTCTATAACAATTATAAGTTAGACCTGGCTTTGGTTGATGCGCGTTATGTGGACAAAGATCCTAAGAACGGTATACAAGTAACTGTTGCTAATAAAGATGAAATGGCTATGCCATTTACTATTGAAGTTAAATTAAAAGATGGCAGCAAATACCGCATGAAACTGCCGGTTGAAACCTGGCTGCAGGATAAAGCGATCACTTTTACCATACCTACAACTTCGGAAGCAGAAAGTGTAACTATTGATCCTGATCATGCTATACCTGACTATAACCGGGCAAATAACACTTTAAAGGTTAAGTAAGTTATAAACTTACCTGATCCGGAGGCTTCAGTTATAAACTGAAGCCAGTAATATAAAACAAAAAAGGAATCGCAATAAGCAATTCCTTTTTTGTTTCCTGAGATTAAGCATCGAATTTTTCCAACAACTTTAGCAATGTCTCGAAATCTTTGGGATATGGCGCGTGGATAGTTATCGGTGTGCCATCAAGCAATTTAAAGGTAACCTCATAAGCATGCAACGCAAAACGTTTCATGATAGGCAATTCTTCCTGATCTTTACCTAAATGATATTTACGTTTGATTGATGATAGAAAAACCGGCTTACCTTTATACATCTCATCCCCTGCTATTGATGCACGTTGGGTAGCCAAATGAATACGAATCTGGTGCATACGGCCAGTTACCGGGCGACACTCAACCAAGGTATAATGCTTAAAATATTTCAATGATTGAAACCATGTCTCGGCACGTTTACCTTCTTGCCTGCTTATGGTTACTGTGCCTTTACCAACGTTTAGTATGGGCAGATCTATAAATAATTCTTCAAAAACGTGCGTACCTTCTATAACAGCGTGGTAGACTTTTTTTACCTGTCGTTTCTCAAACTGCATGGAGATATGACGATAAGCCTCGGGATTTTTAGCGATAATTAATGCGCCGGATGTTTCTTTATCTAAACGATGACAAATTTGTGCATCTTCTACATATTGCTTGGCTAAACGCAGCATATTGATGTCGCCACCCTCACGCTCATCCAGCGAGCTAATGAATGGTGGTTTATTCACCACAATTATATCATCGTTTTCAAATAAAATCAGGTCGGCAAGTTTGGGCATCTTCATATTGCTGCAAAAATACGGTTAATTAACTAAATGGTAAACCCGGCCCCAAACATTAAAATCAATGGCCACTAATCGCTAATCTTCCTTTCAGCTTTCAGGGCAAAACCTTAATTTCGCCATACAGAAAAGAGGAAAAAGATTTGGATTATTTAGAGGGATTAAACCCGGAACAACGCGGGGCGGTAGAACAAATTAAGGGCCCGGTAATGATTATCGCAGGTGCAGGCTCGGGTAAAACACGTGTTATCACTTATCGTGTGGCGCACCTGATTCGTAATGGCGTTGACTCATTTAACATACTGGTATTAACATTTACTAATAAGGCTGCGCGCGAAATGCGCGAGCGTATCATAAACCTGGTTGGGCCGGAAGCCAAAAACATTTGGATGGGTACCTTCCACTCTGTTTTTTCGAAGATACTGCGTGTTGAGGCTGATAAGCTTGGCTACCCAAACAACTTTACCATTTACGATACCGACGATAGCAAAAGCGTATTAAGGGCCATTTTAAAAGAAATGAACCTTGATGATAAGCTTTACAGCGTAAACCTGGTGCTTAACCGTATATCGGCAGCAAAAAACAACTTGGTATCATGGCAGGAATATCAAAAAAACGACCAGATACAGGCCGATGATTTTTCAAGCGGACGTGGTCAATTAGGCAAAATTTACGAAACCTATGCGGGGCGCTGTTATCGCGCCGGGGCAATGGATTTTGACGATTTGCTTTACAAAACCAATGAGCTGCTTAAAAGATACCCTGAAGTACTAAATAAATACCAGCATAAGTTTAAATACCTGATGGTGGATGAGTATCAGGATACTAACTTTTCGCAATACCTGATCGTTAAAAAACTGGCAGCCGTTAATGAGAATATTTGTGTTGTGGGTGATGACGCGCAAAGTATTTATGCCTTCCGTGGTGCTAATATTCAGAACATATTAAACTTCGAGAAGGATTATCCTGATTTGAAAATATTTAAGCTGGAGCAAAATTACCGTTCTACACAAAATATTGTAAATGTTGCCAATAGTATCATCGCTAATAATAAAGAGCAGCTTAAAAAGAATGTTTTTTCCGAGAAAGAAGCAGGTGATAAAATAAAAGTAATGCGCGCTTTCAGCGATAATGAAGAAGGCAAGCAGGTTGCTGAAGCTATTATGTTTCAGCGCACTACGCACGGTTTAAAATGGCATGATTTTGCTATCCTGTACCGAACCAATGCGCAATCGCGCTCAATGGAGGAGGCCTTGCGTAAATTGGGGATACCTTACAAAATATATGGAGGCTTATCGTTTTATCAACGCAAAGAGATCAAGGATCTGATCGCTTATTTCCGCCTTACTTTTAATGCAAATGATGAGGAAGCACTTAAGCGTGTTATAAATTATCCACGCCGTGGCATTGGAGATACTACTGTAGACCGCATTATAGTAAGCGCCGATCAGAATAACATTACGCCATTTGAAGTAATCATCAATCCATCACAATATTTAGATGGCCGTACATCAGCAGCAGTTAGTGTTTTTGCTACCATGATACAAAGCTTCCAGGTGATTACTAAATCACTTTCGGCTTACGAGGCGGCGCTGCATATTGCCCAGCATTCAGGCTTGTTAAAAGACCTATACGCAGACAAATCTGTAGAGGGACTTAACCGTTACGAAAATATCCAGGAGCTGCTTAATGGTATAAAGGAGTTTTCTGAACGTGAAGATATTGAGGAAAAAGGTCTTGATATTTTTATGCAGGATATTGCTTTGCTTACTAATGATGATAACGATAAAAACAAGGATGCTGATACTGTTTCTTTGATGACTATCCACTCATCCAAAGGCCTTGAATTTAAACAGGTGCATGTAGTTGGGTTGGAAGAAAATCTATTCCCGTCTCAGATGGCACTCAACTCGCGTACTGATCTTGAAGAAGAACGTCGTTTATTTTATGTAGCTATAACCCGGGCCGAAAATAGATTAACGCTTAGCTATGCCACTTCGCGCTTTAAGTTTGGCACTCTGATTAATTGTGAGCCAAGCCGCTTTTTGGATGAAGTAGATGCAAGATACCTTGAACTTGATTTTACCGCGAAGCCAGAAAAGGCAAGCAGTTCGTTTTTTGATGATGAACGTGAAACTTGGAGCAGAAAAGGAGGCGATACTTTCTCTAAACCAAAAGCCGCGACAACTCCTCCTGTAAAAACTACATCTCTACTGGCAAAGGCACATGTACCTTCACCGGGATTTTCACCTTCAGATACTTCAAACCTACAAGTTGGGATGGAAGTTGAACACGAACGTTTCGGATTTGGAAAAGTTATTAGCTTAGAAGGCAAAAAACCTGACATTAAAGCAACTATATTCTTTAAAGAAATTGGGCAGAAGCAATTATTACTAAAATTTGCCAAATTATGCATTATTGGCAGCTAAATTAACCCAATCCCACCCTACGCTTTTTGGGGAAATAATTACACATTGTGTTAATTTTATTTCCCCAATTGCACCATTTTCGTCCATTATTATATTAAATTAAACTTGGCATAACTTTAGTTAACCAATAGTAACCCTTTCACTAACTAATTTAATTGATAATTAAAATGAACGACAACGCAAAAAAGAAAACTAACAAATCTGTTGGCATGAATATCAGGACTCTTCGCCATCAACAAGGGTGGAGCCAGGAAGATGTTGCAGATCGTTTGGGCATCTCAATTCCTGCTTTTTCAAAGATCGAAACCGGTGTTACTGATATTAATTTATCACGACTGGAGCAAATTGCCAATGTGTTTGAAGTTAGCGTGGTTTATTTATTAGCCATGGATATCAAAGAAGCAGAGCATGAACCTTCTCATCTTAGCATTGCCCAAAAGAAGCTTATAGATCGCGAAACTGAAATTGCTACGTTACAACGTAAAGTAATATTGCTTTATGAAGAACTGAGAAATAAAACCGCAATAGCGGTGTAATTGCCAACTGTTTATAAAAAACGACACTTTTAGAATATATCATAACATTTTTTTCATCAATGTATTAATCCTCGTTTAAAAATTTTAAACGAGGATTAATATTATAGTATATTCGGTAAACTTCGGCCTTAATTCACCATTACAACGATTTTGGAGTAAAAATTGCAACACCTGTTACAAAAAAACAAGTGTTATGGCAAATTACCTGTTATCCATTGCAAATAATGAAACACTTAAGGATAGTGTTATTCATGACCCAAATACAAAATTAAAAGTCACGGTTTATAATTCAATAAAATCTAAATTTAAACCCAGCAAAGGCGAGGTAAGGTTTTTTGTTACTGCTGGTAAGAAAATTATCGCATTTGAGACAAAAGGTTACAAGAAACATGCAGAACTACTAATATTACACATGATATCCTGGTACTGTGTATATCTGGGTTTATTAGAGGCTCAAATACATGCAAACTGGCCGATGGTTTCTTAAGAGAGTGGACTTCAAAAAGGTTTACAATATACTTTTCGAATCATGCATCATATCACTCATTTCAATTATCTTTTCGTCAATTTCTGATACGCATTTGTCCATCATATTAATACATTCTTTTTTATCTACAAGGCCTTCCTTCTCAAGATTCATTAATCCTTTTAACGTAGCTATAGGTCCCCTTATTTGATGCGATAGATATGAAGAATATTCTGAGAGCTTTTTATTCTTTAATTGCAAATCCTTGGTTCGTTCATCAATAATCTCTTCCAGGTGATGGTTTACCCTATCAAGATTATCTTTCTGTCGCGACACCTCACTATTAAGTTGTGTAAGTTGGGCATTTGTATTGGTTTTACGTTTCACGTTATTTACCAATAAGGCAATTACAACTAAAAACAAGCCAGCCACTGTAGCAGCCCCCCAAAACCTTATATTTTCGTATTGTATACGTTGTACATTAAGTTCGTTAATCCTCTGTTCGGCTTCCTGCTTATTTTTTATTAAAAACAAATTTAATTGCGATGTAAGGTTGGTTTTTTCATCCACACTATCGCGATGATAAACATCTTTCAAATACCCCAGAGATTTTAAGTAATTTTTACGTTTATATTCTAATTCATAATCGGTGTACGTAAAATCATGCACCAGTTTCTCATCTTTTATGATATTTGAATAAGTTAACCCTTCTGCTATTATATTATCGGCTTTATCTAGTTTATTGGCTTTTATATATAACGCAGCTAATGTAAGATCAATACTGGCAACGGATTCGTTCAAATCTCTTTCTTTTGATCTCTTATTAGCATCTGTTAACAATTTCTCGGCCAGGTCTAATTGATTTAATTTAAAATATACTACACCTATATTTCGCGATGACTGAATAATATTTACTGAATCTTTTAATTCACTAAATAAAGCCTTACTTTGATTATAATATTTTAATGCTTCATTAAAACCCTGTTTTCGGGAATAGAAGTTACCTAAATTGAGGTAAGCCGAAGCTATAATAGATTTATCGGAAAGTTTGTTTCCAATTGCCAATGCCTTATTAAAGTAATTTAACGACCGATCATAATCGTTGTCTTTATATAAGTTACCAATATTGTTATCTACCCTGGCTTCTCCGCGCTTATCGCCTATTTTTAAAAAATAAGTTAACGCACTTAGATAACTGTTGATCGACTCTTCGGACATATTTAAATAATACTGCCCTATACCAATTGTACGATAAGCCTCCGCAATTCCTTCATCATAATTTAGTTTTATTGCCAATGCTAAAGCTTTGTTTGCAATAATAACTGTTTGCTCTGGGTTGGTAAGCCTGGTGTCATAGGCTCCTTTATTCAAGCTATTTACATCGCTGGTATCTTGCGAAACAGTGATACTTGCCCCGTGTGCATAAAACACAGAAACGAATAACAATGTTAAGACTATCGTAAAAACTTTCTTCATTAAATACTTTTGTAAGAGTTAATTTCTACAAAAATTAGAAAACATACCAATATAGCATATATTTATCTATAAATAGATAATATAACGATATTCATTTTTACAACAAAATGTTGTATTATCTATTTATATTTGCTTTCACCAAGCAATTGATAATCAATTTTTTATCAATTGTTAGTTTATTATATATATAGTTTAACCCAAGCTTATTACGAATGAATTGAAAAAAAGTTCATTTTTTTTTGCTTAAATAAAATGATATTAAATTACAATGCATTATTTTACTATTAGCTATAGTTTAATCTGATGTTCTAAATCATATGCGAAATACTTATCACAGATACAATCAAATAAGCTTTTAAAGTGTTATAATTATTTGAAAATCAAAATATTACAAATGGAGTCATGAAAAATTATTTTTTCAGCGTCAATAGCTTTAATTGCAAACGCATTATTTTATTATTACAGGTTAACCTAAACGTTACCCCTATCATACATATATTTATTACGATAAACGATATGGAATTGACAAGCGGGGACTCATTATAAATTGAATTAAGAAAATTAAAATATTAAAAATAAAATCATGAAAAAGATCATCATCGCAGCAGCATTTGTTTTAATCACAGGTACGCTATCATCACAAATTAAATTGAATAGTACCACTAAAACAAACATTGAAACACAGCACATTACAGAAACACAACACATTACCACAGACGGTAAAGAGTTAGCAAGTGGAGACTAATTATTAATTTAATCAAGAAATTTAAAAAATAAAACAAATCATGAAAAAAATCATCATTGCGGTAGCATTAGTTTGCACAACAGGCGTATTGGCATCACGTGTTAAAGTTAACAACACCCCTAAAATAGTTGAAAAAGCAGCTATACAAACTTCGTTTTCCACTGATAGCAAAGAATTAGCAAGCGGAGACTAATTATTAATAAACATACTACCCTAATATTCAATACAACTAAAAATATGAAAAAAATCATCATCGCAGCAGCAGTAATTTTCACAACAGGTGTGTTTTCTCTACATACAAAATATAATAGTGTACACATCACCCATAGTTCAATTAAAGGAAGTGTGTTTGGCAACGCAAAAGAACTGGGCAGCGCTGATTAATTCATATAAAATATACAATAACACTATAGTCAAATAACACATAAAATAAGAATCAAAATATATAATCATGAAAAAAGTATTTATAGCATCAGCATTATTTTTAACAACGGGTTTAGTTTCATCTTTCACTACAGTTAGCTATTCAGAGAATAATAATACATCTCAATTAATAAGCTCTAACTATAAGAAAGACCAAGGAACTGCTGATGACAAAAAAGACCAGGGCACTGCGGATGCTAGATTAGCTTCTATCGATAAAAAAGACCAGGGCACTGCTGACGCTAGATTAGCTATGTGGGATAAGAAAGATCAAGGTACTGCGGATGATAAAAAAGATCAGGGTACTGCTGATGCTAGATTAGCTATGTGGGATAAGAAAGACCAAGGAACTGCGGATGACAAAAAAGATCAGGGTACTGCTGATGCTAGATTAGCTATGTGGGATAAGAAAGACCAAGGTACTGCGGATGACAAAAAAGATCAGGGTACTGCTGACGCTAGGTTAGCTTCTATCGATAAAAAAGATCAAGGAACTGCTGATGATAAAAAAGACCAGGGCACTGCGGATGCTAGATTCGCTCTGTGGGATAAGAAAGACCAAGGTACTGCGGATGACAAAAAAGACCAGGGCACTGCGGATGCTAGGTTAGCTTCTATCGATAAAAAAGATCAAGGTACTGCGGATGATAAAAAAGACCAGGGCACTGCTGATGCTAGGTTAGCTTCTATCGATAAAAAAGATCAAGGTACTGCGGATGATAAAAAAGACCAGGGCACTGCTGATGCTAGGTTAGCTTCTATCGATAAAAAAGATCAAGGTACTGCGGATGACAAAAAAGACCAGGGCACCGCTGATGCTAGATTAGCTTCTATCGATAAAAAAGATCAGGGTACTGCTGATGCGAAACTTTCTTAATGCCAGCTAATTTATTATCAAACCCAATCCATTCAAAACATGAAAAAGATCATTATAGTAGCAGCATTAATAATATCATCAGGCTTAACAGCATATTGCTTAAGTGCTAAAGAAAATAAAACAACTACTGCAACAACTTTAAAAATTAACACTGCTGATTTTGCAGTAAAAACTTTAAATGGCCCTAAATCAGATCTGGCAACAGCTGATTAATTATCATCGAGAGATATAATCAACCTGTATGCTTATCGCATACGGGTTGTATTGCATTTTTGTTTTATCCCCCGGTCTACTATTGGATAATTAAATCCATCTCACCTTTACGGGACAGCGGCAATAAAGTATATTTGCAGCAAATTAATATTTATGCAGACTATAAAACAGTATGTAGAAGATAACAAACAGCGTTTGTTAGACGAACTATTTGCCTTATTGCGCTTTCCATCTGTAAGCGCTGATCCCAAATACAAACCCGAAGTTTTAAAAACAGCCGACTACGTTGCTCAAAAGCTTGTAGACGCCGGTGCCGAAAAGGTTGAGGTTTGCCAAACAGCAGGATACCCTATTGTTTATGGTGAGAAAATCATAGACGCATCAAAACCTACGGTTTTAGTATACGGCCATTACGACGTACAACCGGCAGATCCTTTAGAGTTATGGAAAACTCCACCTTTTGAACCAACCGTACGCGATGGTAAAATATATGCCCGTGGCGCTTGCGATGATAAAGGTCAGTTTTATATGCATGTAAAAGCTTTTGAGCTGATGATGCAAACCAACACCCTACCCTGCAACATTAAATTTATGATTGAGGGTGAAGAGGAAGTTGGATCAAACAACCTGGGCATCTTTGTTAAAGAAAATAAAAACCGCCTGAAAGCTGATGTTGTGTTAATATCAGACACATCTATGATCAGCATGGAGAACCCATCGTTGGAAACCGGTTTGCGTGGGCTATCTTATTTAGAAGTTGAAGTCGTTGGCCCAAATCGTGATTTACACTCTGGTGTTTATGGCGGTGCGGTGGCGAACCCGGCAACTATATTAGCTAAAATGATTGCTTCATTACATGATGAAGACAATGATGTTAACATCCCGGGTTTTTATGATAAGGTAATTAACCTTACACCTGAAGAACGTGCCGCGCTCAACGCTGCGCCTTATGATGAGGAAGAATATAAAAAAGACCTGGATATAGCCGAAGTTTGGGGCGAAAAAGGTTATAGCACATTAGAGCGTACCGGCACCCGCCCTACCCTTGAGGTAAACGGCATTTGGGGTGGTTACATTGGCGAAGGCGCAAAAACTGTATTACCTTCAAAAGCGAATGCGAAGATTTCTATGCGTTTGGTACCTAATCAAACCTCTGAAGAAATTACCAAATTATTTACTGAGCATTTTAAAAATATTGCCCCGGCATCTGTAAAGGTAACTGTAACACCTCACCATGGTGGTGAACCAGTGGTAACTCCTACTGATAGCATCGCCTACAAAGCAGCACAAAAAGCAATCGCGGAATCATTCGGAAAAGATCCTATCCCTACACGTGGTGGTGGCAGTATCCCGATTGTTGCTTTATTTGAAGCTGAATTGGGCATAAAAACCGTATTAATGGGCTTTGGATTGGATAGCGATGCGCTACACTCACCAAACGAGAAATATGATATATATAATTACTATAAAGGGATAGAAACAATTCCATTATTTCATAAATACTTCGCTGAATTAAGCGAAAGTAAATAACAGAAAAAGGGCGTCTTACAATGGCGCCCTTTCTTATTTCTGTAAGATAGAAATATTATCTAACCTCGATCTTCTCGCATCCTTTCAAAAAATCTTCGTTCGCATCGGCACCAATGCCAATGGCATCGTTAATACTCAAAAAATAACCATCATAAGTTACTCCGCCTACGCACGGATCAACTTTATGACCGAGCATACAAGTATCCATATCATAAAATTTAATATTAGGACTGGCGTACACAAAATGCAATTTAGCACTCAAAGCTATGCGGCTCTCTAACATACCACCCATCATACAGGCAATACTTTTTTCAGCAGCCACGTCATGAATTTTTATGGCTTCCAATATCCCACCCGATTTCGCCAGCTTGATATTAATATAATCACATGACCGGCTGTTCATCTGCCTCCTGGCATCATGGTGATTGTAAACGCTTTCATCAGCCATAATTTTGACCGGTGATAAACGCATTAATTCGGGCAAGCGATCATCTTTCCAGGAACGCATAGGCTGCTCGCAAAATTCAATGTCATATTCGGCCAAACTCTGCAAAGCAAAAACCGCTGCATCAAAACTCCAACCCTGGTTGGCATCAATACGGATCTTCATATCTTTGCCCACCGCTTTACGGATATGTTTTATCCGTTCAATATCCTCAACAGCCCCTTTACCCAATTTCACTTTTAATATTTTAGCTCCTAAGGCTTTAAACTCTTTAGCTTTTTCAGCCATTTCTTCCGGGCTGGCAATACCTATGGTAATATCGGTTTCTATAATCCGCCTCAATCCATTCAGAAACTGATACAAAGGAACATTCGCATTTTTTGCAGCAATATCATAAAGCGCCATGTCGAAAGCACTTTTTATAGTGGTATTACCAGCTGCAAAATCATCTAACTGTTTTAGGCGGCATTCAATATCTAAAGCATCAGTACCGATCCATAACTTAGCAAACTCACGGGCCATCACTAAGCAAGTATCCTGCGTTTCGCCAACAATCATCGGGAAAGCCGAGCACTCCCCCACGCCGTAAAATCCGGCATCGGTATGTACTCTTATAAAGACATTCTGTGCATGATCCATCGTGCCCGTTGCAATGGTAAACGGCACCATGGGTATACTAAACCTGTATATATCAATTTTGGTAATTTTAACCTGCTCTGCCATTTATTTTATTTTGGTATCGCTAATTTACAATTAAACTTAACGCAAATTTGTCGTTTATATTAAGCAGCAATAAATTTTGTATTACGTAATGTTCTATTTGTAATATTTAACTAATCTCTAAATATCAATTTTGTTGTTTGGATGCAATACATTACATTTGTGCTTCTTCGTTAAAATAATAATTCAATTTTTAGCCGTCTGTACCGTTCAACCCGGGAAAGATTCCTGGCTAAATTTAAAACTTTCATAAAAACATAAAATTATATGGCTCAAGACAACACGCCTATATTTGATTATAATTCAACCAGGAATAAATTAATCCTGTCGGAGTATGGCCGTAACGTGCAAAATATGGTTAAGTATATTGTAGCGTTACCAACAAAAGAAGAACGCAACCGCTATGCACAGGTAGTTATTGACCTGATGGGCTTTTTAAACCCGCATCTGCGCGATGTTGCCGACTTTAAACACAAGCTTTGGGATCACCTGCATATCATATCTGATTACCAGATTGATGTTGACGCTCCCTATCCAAAGCCAACACCAGAGGCTGTTCATCTTAAACCAAAGCCTTTAAGATACCCTCATCAGCGCATTAAATACAAACACTATGGTAAAACCATTGAGCTGATGATTGAAAAGGCTAAGGCTATTGAAGAACCTGAACGCAAAAAGTACATGATTCAATCCATTGCCAATTTCATGAAAATGGCTTATGTACAATGGAATAAAGATTCAGTGACTGATGAAAGTATATTATCAGATTTGTATGCGATGTCGGGTGGTGAATTGAAGGCAGAAGAAGGTATTAACCTTAACCGTGTTGAGTATCGCCCTGCGCCTCAAAATAACACAAACAATAACAACAGGGGTAGAAGCAACCAAAACAACCGTGGCGGTAGCGGCGGCGGCGGCCGCACCAATAACAATAACCCTCGCAACAACAACAATCAAAACAACCGTAACCGTAACAGCGGTGGCGGAGGTGGTACACGCAAATATTAATTGTACTTTTTGTTCATATTTCGTGGCTGATGGTTGATGGTTAGTCAAGGATTTATTTTAATCTTTGCAGCATAACAGGCCATTTATAATGTATTAATGGCCACGAGTATTGAACCATTAACAACGAATCTCTACATATATGGATAACGCCTTTGAAATAATTGGTGGCAAGCGCTTAAAAGGCGAAATAACCCCACAGGGTGCAAAAAACGAAGCTTTACAAATACTTTCGGCAGTTTTACTAACTGCCGAAAAAGTTACCGTCAGTAATATTCCTGATATTAAAGACGTAAACAAACTGATTGAATTGCTCGGCGATATGGGTGTAACGGTTGAGCGTTTAGCGCCAGACACCTATAGTTTCGAGGCTAAAAATATTGATCAGGACTTTTTTGTATCGGAAGCGTTTAAATCAAAAGGTGGTGGCCTTCGTGGCTCTATTATGATAGTCGGCCCGCTTTTGGCCCGCTTTGGTAAAGCATCAATCCCAAAACCTGGTGGTGATAAAATAGGTCGCCGCAGATTGGATACTCACTTCCTGGGTTTTGAGAAACTTGGCGCACAATTTACTTATAACCCTGAGAACGGCTTTTTTAATGTGGATGCTTCTAATTTGAAGGGCACCTACATGTTACTAGATGAAGCATCGGTAACTGGTACTGCCAACATTGTGATGGCTGCTGTTTTAGCCGAAGGCACAACAACCATATACAATGCCGCTTGCGAACCATACCTGCAACAGCTTTGCAAAATGCTTAATCGCATGGGTGCAAAAATATCGGGCATTGGTTCAAACCTGCTGACTATTGAAGGTGTGAAATCTTTAGGTGGAACAGAGCACAGAATGTTGCCCGATATGATTGAGATTGGCTCATTCATTGGTTTGGCGGCCATGACGGGTTCTGAAATCACCATTAAGGATGTTCACTACAAAGAGTTAGGTATGATCCCGGATGTATTCCGTCGCTTAGGTATTCAACTGGAACTGAGGGGCGATGATATTTACATTCCCGCACAGGAACATTACGAAATTGAAACCTTCATCGATGGTTCTATCATGACTATTGCTGATTCACCATGGCCGGGCTTCACTCCCGACTTGCTGAGTATTGTACTGGTAGTTGCTATCCAAGCTAAAGGATCAGTGCTGATCCATCAAAAAATGTTTGAGAGCCGTTTATTCTTCGTGGATAAATTATTGGATATGGGTGCACAGATTATTCTTTGTGATCCGCACCGCGCAACTGTAATTGGTTTAGATCATCAGGTTAAGCTTCGCGGCATCTCGATGACATCGCCGGATATTCGTGCAGGTGTATCATTATTGATTGCAGCCTTATCGGCACAAGGAAAATCAACCATTTATAATATTGAGCAAATAGAACGTGGTTATCAGCATATTGATGAAAGATTAATAGCACTAGGCGCAGACATTAAACGAATATAGGCCTAGGTGAAAGGATAAGGATAAAAGGCGAAAGGTGTAATCTACTTTACGCCTTTTTATTTGTCGACTCCTCTCTAATGACCTTTGTCCTTTTACCTTTCGACTTAAAAACATATCTTTAGTCACCTAAAAAGTTTCATGTACCAAAATAGACGATCGACTTATGCTGGTTTTATACTCGTGTTCGTTGCCATAAAAGTTGTATTAAACTTGTTCGCTATGCCACATTTTGGCTTTCAGCGCGATGAACTTTTACACCTGGCACTTGGCGATCACTTAGCATGGGGATACAAAGAAGTGCCACCAGTTATAGCAGTAATTGCAAAGCTATCTTCTACCCTATTTGGTGATTCCATTTTTGCTACACGGATATTCTGTACCATATTTGCCGGGCTTATTGTTTGGTTCACAGGCCTCATAACCGTTGAATTAGGTGGACGTAAATTTGCAATCGCATTAGCTTGTTTAGGAATCATACTCGCACCTGCTTTTGTTGCAACTGAATATCTGCTTCAACCTGTAATTTTCGATCAGTTTTGGTGGGTACTAACTGCCTACCTGATTGTAAAGTATATCAATTCCTCCTCGGTAAAATACCTTTACTTTATTGGCATCGCTATAGGCTTAGGGTTACTCACTAAATATACAATGGGCTTTTTTGCAGTCGCCCTGGTTATTGGTCTGCTGTTTACCAAGCAACGTAGGTTATTGTTCAATAAGCATGTATTAGGTGCTATTCTGATAGCAATAGTATTGTTTATTCCAAATGTGCTCTGGCAATTTCAGCATCATTTACCGGTAATAACGCATATGAGTACTTTACGCAAGACACAGCTTGATTACATCAAACCATCTGATTTTATCAGTCAGCAAGCAATGGTTAATGGTAGCTTTATTTTGCTGTGGCTCACCGGTTTTTTCTTTCTGATATTTTCATTCAAGCTACGCAAATACCAGTTTTTGGCATTTGCTTATATAGCTATTTTTCTTTTTTTAATGGAGATGAGTGGCAAAAGCTATTACCTGTTTGGTGCATACCCGATGTTATTTGCGGCTGGCGGTTTTGGTGTTGAAAGGTGGATCAAGAATAATAAATATCAGTTACGGACATTAACGTTTGTTGTTTTGATAATACCCAGCTTACCAATTTTCCCGATGCTGCTACCCGTATTACCATTAAACCAAACGTTATCTTTTTTTGAATTCAATAGAAAATACAATTCGGTATTGGATTTTGTAGTAACATGGGAAGATCACCAAAAACACCCGACAACACAGGACTACGGTGATATGCTCGGCTGGGATGAAATGGCTAAAAAGGTTGCAGATACCTATAACACACTTACTCCAGAACAGCAAAAACACACCATTATTTGGGCTGATAATTATGGTGAAGCGGGTGCGATACACCACTTTGGAAAGCTATATAATCTGCCTGATGTATATAGCTTGGATAGCAGCTTTACACTATGGACACCCCCATCGTTAAACCCTGATTACATCATTTATATTGATGACGATGATAATGTAACTAAAAGGCTCGCCCCTTATGTGCAGAGCTACAAAAAAATTGGCGAAGTAGATAACCCGCTTGCACGGGAAAAAGGAACATCAGTTTACCTGTTAACTAAACCAAACTCGATGATCAATTACATCTACCAGCATGAACGTGCTAAAAAACTTTTAGAATAAATTATTGGAGCATCAATTCGATCACAGGTATCTCATAAGGTGGTTTTTTAGCTGGTAATGTTAGTACCAGATCATCACTAGCCGAATCTTCTTTATATAATATTTCCGAAGCATCATTCAGAAATTGCGCGTATTTAACTTTGCCCTTATATCCTGGTAATATTAGTTTCCCTTTTGGATAATCGTACAGGTGAATATATAAACGTTTGGCTGCTTTATTATAAGTCAGTTTTGTTCCTTCGGGCACCTTAAAGCTGTCGGGAGCGAAAGTACAATTATATATAGCTCTGCTGTTTGCATGCATCCAGTAAGCCATACTATCAAGTGCATTTGTTGCCCTATAATCAAACTCGCCGCGGGCGGTTGGCCCTACATTAAGTATGAGGTTACCACCATTACTTACTGATGTAATTAGTAGATCAAGTAATTTCCTATGCGTTTTCCAGGTATTCTCATCCCGATAATATCCCCACGAACCTGAAAATGTTTGGCAAGTTTCCCAAGTTCTGCCTCGATAAGGTAATAATTCAGCGGAACTTACCTGTTCAGGTGTTTCAAAATCAGCACCATCTTTATAATCGGCAAGATCAAGCCTGTTATTAATTATGATGCCTGGCTGCAATTTTCTTATCAGTTTAACTAACTCTACCGATCCCCAATCATTTGCACCTTTACCAACGCCTCGTTTCTGGTCATCCTTTGACCATGACCAATCCAACCAGATTACATCTATTTTACCATAATTGGTTAACAACTCTGTTATTTGGTTACGCAGATATTGGCGGTATTTTGCCATATCGCGGCCTTTATTCAAACGTGCATAATTAGCTTTGGTGGTATCACTATGAACCAAGGGATGCACATTATCCATTGTATAATCCGGGTGATGCCAATCCAATAACGAATAATAAAACCCCACCTTCAATCCCTGAGCCCTGAAAGCATTAACATATTCTCTTACAAGGTCGCGTTTGGCAGGGGTATTAGTAGCCTTATAATCTGTGTATTTTGAATCAAACAAGCAAAAACCCTCATGATGCTTAGTGGTTAAAACAGCATATTTCATTCCGGCTGCTTTAGCTTCCTTCGCCCATTTTACGGGATCGAACAGATCCGGATTAAACTGATCGAAATACTTTTGATATTGCTCATTGGTCATACCTTCATTGCTCTTTACCCACTCATGCCGGGCAGCCTCTGAATACAAACCAAAGTGAATGAACATTCCAAAACGTGCGTCCTTCCACCATTCCATGCGCTGCTCTTTTTGCGCATCAGTTTCGTTACCAATCATTTTCGTTTGAGCAAACAATGTTGGAGCTGTAATGCAAATCAACAATAGCAACACAAGTATTTTCTTCATCATAAAAAATAGGTTTACCAAACGTAGTAAATAAATATTTGATTCTTACTTTAGTTTAATTGAGCCTGATTAGCATTACATTATGCGGAATTGGTAAAATAATATTATGAATGGAATATCCTTCAAATAAAAAAGGTACCGGATTAAGCTCCCGGCACCTTTCCTTAAAAAAAATAATATATTCTAATTATGCCGATATCGCATTTATAATATCGTATTGGGTGATAATCTCAATATTGCCTTCAGATTCAACCAGAACAGCTATGTTATCTTTATTAATCATAGCCGAAATTCTGTCGATAGATGTATTCAAATCAACAAAAGGGAATGGACTGGTGGTTATGTTTTTTATAGGTTGAGATTTTAATGATGGATTCTCCAATAGGGCATCCAAAATATCACTTTCGGTAATTTTACCTATCACCATACCCTTTTGGGTAACAGGAATTTGTGAAATATTTAGTGATTTGATTGTATTGATTGCTTCCAACACTGATTTATCGCAATCAATGGTAACAATTTCCTGGCTTTCTTTTTTAGAGATGATATCACGGGCTGTTAATTTTCCATCTTTCAAAAATCCGCGATCGCGCAACCAATCCTCGTTATACATTTTGCCTAAGTAACGTGTACCATGATCGGGGAAGATGATCACTACCACATCGCCCTCTTTAAACATATCTTTCATCTGCAATACACCAGCAACGGCTGATCCTGTTGAGTTACCAGCAAAAATACCTTCTTTGCGAGCGATCTCACGGGTCATTAAAGCGGCATCTTTATCAGTTACTTTTTCAAAGTGATCAATCAGGTTAAAATCAACGTTTGCAGGTAAAAAATCTTCGCCGATGCCTTCGGTGATGTACGGGTATATCTCATTTTTATCAAAAATACCGGTCTCTTTATATTTTTTAAATACAGAGCCATAAGTATCAATACCCAAAACCTTTATAGCGGGATTTTTCTCTTTCAAATATCTTGCGATGCCTGATAATGTTCCGCCGGTACCAACACCCGCAACAATATGCGTTACCGTACCATTGGTTTGTTCCCATATCTCAGGGCCGGTAGATTCATAATGTGCCTGTGAGTTTGAAAGGTTATCATACTGATTAGGTTTCCATGAATTAGGTACTTCGCGCTCTAAGCGTGATGATACTGAATAATAAGATCGAGGATCTTCAGGTTCAACATTGGTAGGGCAAACAATAACCTCGGCACCAAAAGCACGTAAGGCATCAAATTTTTCTTTTGACTGCTTATCAGTACTTGTAAAAATACACTTATAGCCCTTTATTACAGCAGCGATAGCCAAGCCCATACCTGTATTGCCAGATGTACCTTCAATTATAGTTCCACCTGGTTTTAACTTGCCACTTTTTTCAGCATCCTCAATCATCTTAAGGGCCATGCGGTCTTTTATAGAGTTACCGGGGTTAGTAGTTTCAATTTTTGCTAAAATTGTCGCAGGGATATCTTTAGTAACCTTATTTAAGCGCACCAATGGGGTGTGTCCAATAGTTTCGAGTATATTATTATACCACATAGTATTTTGTATAGTTAACCTATAGAGTTATTAGTATTAAGGCAAAAATAGCATTATTAGTTAATTAGAGACTAAAGATTAGAGATTAGTTGAATATCTATAACGCATCATCTCTAATTAACTAGACTCAGAATTTAAGGTGCTTAACAGTTAAGCCATTATTTATCAGTTGTTTTAAGGACTCGATACCGATGTGTAAATGAGTTTCTACGTATTGCTCCGTAACTTTTGAATCGCTCTCGCTGGTTTTTACACCTTCAGGGATCATCGGTTGGTCAGATACTAACAGCAATGCTCCTGTAGGTATTTTATTCGCGAAGCCGGTTACAAAAATGGTCGCGGTTTCCATATCTACTGCCATGGCCCTTAGTTCCTTCAGGTATTTTTTAAACTCTTTATCGTGCTCCCAAACACGGCGGTTCGTGGTATAGCAAGTACCTGTCCAATAATCGCGCGAATAATCACGAATGGTGGTTGATATAGCTTTCTGCATAGCGAATGCTGGTAATGCAGGTACAGCGGCGGGCATATAATCGTTTGAGGTACCTTCGCCCCTTATTGCTGCAATTGGCAGTATTAAATCGCCAACATTAACTCTCTTCTTCAAGCTCCCGCATTTACCCAAAAATATAACTGCTTTTGGGCTGATGGCAGTAAGCAGATCCATCACCGTTGCGGCAACCGAACTTCCCATACCAAAATTGATAATGGTGATACCATTAGCGGTTACACTTTGCATTGGTTTATCCAGTCCTAAAACCGGGGCATTATCATTCCATTGAGAAAATAGCTGAATGTATTTAGAGAAATTGGTTAATATGATGTATTTACCAAAATCTTCCAGCGGCCGGCCTGTGTAGCGGGGCAACCAGTTAGCAACAATTTCTTCCTTAGTTTTTAGCCCCCCCTTTATCGGGCCTTGCACCTCTTGTTGCTTTTTTGATTGTTTAACCAAATCTTCGTCTTTTTTAATGCTTATCTCTTCGTTCATGGTGATAATATTTAGTCTGCAATAAACAATATGTTTATTACCTTATTATTAATATCCTCTTATTAACCAGCTATAAAACGCCGGGAAATCTTTATTCCATTGTTTTTCGTTATGCTTTTCCCCCTGCATAATAACAGTTGGTATATTGTTTTCGTCAACTCCCTTGGCTTGTATAATATCAGCCATTTTTTGCATATCAGTCACCATAGTTTTATCTTCAATATCGCCACAAACAAAATAAATGCGGGCATTAGCAGGTAAACTTTTTTGTTGCGCGAACTGATAAATATCAGGCGCTATCCAAAACGCGGGAGAAAACACACCTGCGTTTCCAAATATGTTAGGGTATTTCAAAATCGCATACATCGATATTAATCCCCCCATCGAGCTACCTGCTATGGTAGTATGTTTTACATCTTTTTTGGTACGATAGTTTTTATCAATATAGGGTTTTAAATTGTGAACTAAAAAATCCACATAATCATCACCCCTGCCTTTACCGTATTTAGAATCATAAGGATCGTATTCCGTAATTCTATATTCGCCGCCGTGATCTATTCCTACAACAATACTTTGTTCCTTTATAGATAGTTTATCCAGTATTTCGTCAATCCCCCATTCACCGTAACCTGAAGTATAGTCGTCGAACAGGTTCTGCCCGTCGTGCATATAGATTACCGGGTATTTTTTGTGAGATGTGGCATAATCAGCAGGTAAGTAGATCCAAATCCTTCGTTGTCGGCCTAGTTGAGGCATATCAAACTTTTCGCTGATGATATGCACATTGTCGCTTGCGGTGTGCTTTTTCTGCTCCGCTGGATGCTCATCTTTCCAACCTTCAATATCCATAGTTATCGTAGTATCGTTTAATACCTTAATATTGCGATTAGCAATATCGTGTCCTGATACACTGCATTCAACCGTTTCCCAACTACCCCTGGTTATTTTAAAATCATAACTCCCTTTTGGTAATGTTTTTACCAGCTGATATTTCCCATCCTTATTTGTTTGCATTTTCCAGCTGCTATCAGCCGGATTCCAATTATTAAAGTCGCCTGCCAAAAACAAGTTTGGGGTTAATGATTTGAATGAAGAAACCTTATTGACAACAAAAACAACCTTTACCTGGCCGAACAATAAAGTTTGACTGAGCAACAGGCATAAACATGTCAATATGGTTTTTCTCATTTTTAATTGTACAAAAAAGGCCCCGAAATCGGGGCCTTTTAATAAAGAGAATAGTTTATCTATTCTTTATATCAACGTAATCCCGGTTGGTTGCACCAGTATAAATCTGTCGCGGACGGCCAATCGGTTCTTTATGCTCTTTCATTTCTTTCCATTGCGCTATCCATCCCGGTAAACGGCCTAAAGCAAATAATACAGTGAACATATCGGTTGGGAAACCTAATGCACGATAAATGATACCTGAGTAAAAATCAACGTTAGGATATAATTTACGCTCAATAAAGTAAGGATCTTTTAAAGCAACTTCTTCCAGTTTCTTCGCAATTTCCAGCACCTCATCATCAATGCCCAATTTTTCTAAAATATCATCACATGCCTTTTTGATGATTTTAGCACGCGGATCAAAGTTTTTGTAAACACGGTGTCCAAATCCCATTAAACGGAACGGATCGTTTTTATCTTTTGCTTTGGCTATCCATTTATCAGTATCGCCGCCGTCTTCCTGTATTTTTTGCAGCATCTCGATAACTTCCTGGTTAGCACCACCGTGAAGCGGGCCCCATAAAGCTGAAATACCGGCAGAAACCGAAGCATAGATATTTGAGGCTGATGAGCCTACAATACGTACAGTTGATGTAGAGCAATTTTGCTCGTGATCAGCATGTAATATTAATAAAGTGTTCATCGCGCTAACAATAACCGGGTCTATATCAACAACCTCTGTACGCTGACCGAAAGTCATGTTCAGGAAGTTAGTTACATAGTCGTATTTATTTTGCGGATAGATATAAGGATGGCCTAATGATTTTTTATAGATCCATGAAACAATTGTAGGCATTTTAGCCAACACCTTGATGATGCTTAAGTTAAGCTCTTCAGGTGTTTGGTTTTGCTTTAATGATTCAGGATAAAAAGCAGATAGTGAACAAACCAATGAGCTTAACTGGCCCATAGGATGTGATTTTGATGGGAAGCCATCAAAAAACTTCTTCATATCCTCGTGAACAAGGGTATGATGACTTAAATCAAAATTGAATGCTTTTAATTGCTCTTCAGTTGGTAATTCACCGTAGATAAGCAAGTAAGCAACCTCAATAAAGCTTGATTTTGCAGCTAATTGCTCGATAGGATAACCGCGGTATTTTAATATACCCAGTTCGCCATCTAAAAAAGTAATAGCACTTTGTGTAGCGCCTGTGTTTTTATAACCAATATCAAGTGTTACGTAACCGGTTAGGTCTCTTAATTTAGATATATCAATGGCTTTTTCACCTTCAGAACCTTCAATTACAGGTAGATCGTAAGTTTTATCGCCAATTTTCAGTTGAGCTGTTTCTGACATAGAAGTATTTGTATGACGCAAATGTAATAAAATATGGGTATAAACATCTCCGTTGCAACATACTTATTGTAAAATTTTAGCCACTTTTTCTTTGAAACTGCAAGACACCTATTTCAACAATTAATTTGACCGGATAGCCTCAACGGGGTTAAGCCTGGAAGCTGAATAAGCGGGTATAATTCCAGATATGATCCCAATACTTACCGACATGCCTACCCCCCATATTATATTACTCATATCCAGCACTATTTTAACGTCTGCTGCGGCCTTTAATGCTAGTGTAGCCAGGAATACCACCCCTAAGCCTATTAATCCTCCTATAAAACATAAAGTAATCGATTCGATCAGGAATTGTAATAAAATAAAATAGTTTTTAGCACCTAAGGATTTTTGTATACCGATGATGTTCGTCCGTTCTTTAACAGAAACAAACATAATGTTAGCAATACCAAACCCGCCAACCAATATAGAAAATCCGCCGATAATTGCCCCGCCAATGTCCATAACGCCGAATAACTGATCCAAACCATTAGTTAATATAGTGGTTTGGTTTAATGCGAAACTGTCATCCTCGTTTGGATGCAATCTTCTGATCGAACGCATTAATTGATGAAGCTCACTCTCTAACTGCTCCGAACTAATACCCTTTTTGCCGCGCACTACAATTGTAGGCTGGTAATTATCATTTTGTACATCAATTACGTTTTTAGCGAAATTTATAGGCACCAATACGCTTTTATCGTCGCTGTTGCCAAGCATATCGTCTCCTTCTTTGGTAAATACGCCAATAATAGTAATCTCCCGCCCCATCACTTTAATTTGCTTACCTGAAGCGGTACCGCCAGGAAAAAGGTCCTGTGCAATATCATATCCAATTACAGCAACCGGTGCGCCAGTTCTTGATTCAATATCGGTAAAATATCTTCCTTCTTCCAGATCGAAATTCCAAACCTTATTATGATCCTGCGATACGCCATTTATTGTTGCGCCGGAAACGGTATTGCTTTTGTATTTTATAATACGGCTATCGATGTTAATCTCGTATGATATACCATCGGCGTCGGTCACACGTTTTTGTAGCTGATCAAATTCGCGCAGGCTGGGTTCCGGACGCTGCATGTATTTCCACCATGGATAATCGTTACCGCCTACTGCCCAGGGCCATTTCCCTATGTAAATACTGTTATTACCTAATTTGTTTACGCTTTCCTGCAAGTTGTTTCTTAAGGTATCAACGGCTGAAAACACTGCTATAATGGTAAAGATACCAATGGTAACCCCCAATAACGACAGCATGGTGCGCAGCTTATTTTGCCTTAAGGCATCAAAAGCAAATAAGAAGCTTTCCCTGAAGAGTTTTAAAAATAGCATAGTGTTTTGGGCTGGTATGATTTTTAGACGTTGATAATGCTGTTAAGTTACAGTATTTTTCATTTTCTGTTACATGAATAAAACAATTGGATTTGTCATTTGTCAATACCGTGCGATTATATAAGATAATCTATGAAACATCCAAAAATAATCGATTGAAAATCATAAAAAAATTTGTACATTTGCGCCCTGAAAATCCATATAGATAAGCATGAAATTATCTCAATTCAAATTCAATTTACCAGAATCATTAATTGCTAACAACCCTGCACAAACCCGTGATGAAGCCCGTTTAATGGTTTTACACAAGGATTCAGGAAAAATTGAGCATAAAATATTTAAAGACATACTGGATTATTACGATGACCAGGATGTAATGATACTTAACAATACCAAAGTATTCCCGGCCCGTATGTACGGTAACAAGGAAAAAACAGGTGCCACTATTGAAGTATTTTTATTGAGGGAACTGAATAAAGAACTTCGTCTTTGGGACGTATTGGTTGATCCTGCACGTAAAATACGTGTTGGTAACAAGCTTTATTTTGGCGATGACGACTTATTAATTGCCGAAGTTGTTGATAATACTACCTCACGTGGCCGTACCATTAGGTTTTTATTTGATGGTACTGACGAAGAATTCCGCCGCAACGTGGAGATCCTGGGTGAAACACCACTTCCAAAATACATTAAACGCAAAGCTACTGCCGAAGATAAGGAGCGTTACCAAACCATCTTCGCTAAGCACGAAGGTGCTGTTGCGGCTCCAACCGCAGGTTTACACTTTAGCCGTGAGTTAATGAAACGCCTTGAACTTAAAGGTGTTGATTTTGCTGAAGTTACCTTGCATATTGGTTTAGGTACTTTCCGCCCGGTAGAGGTTGAGGATTTAACTAAGCACAAGATGGACTCTGAGCAGTTTATCATCGAGCAAAAACAAGCTGATATCGTTAACCGCGGTATCGAAAGAAAGAAACGTATTTGTGCTGTAGGTACTACATCAATGCGTGCTATCGAGTCTGCGGTATCTGCCAATAAAACATTAAAAGCAGCTAACGACTGGACGAGTAAATTCATTTTCCCGCCATACGACTTTAGCATCGCTAATTCAATGATCACTAACTTCCACACTCCTGAATCAACTTTATTGATGATGGTAAGTGCATTTGGCGGTTACGAACATGTAATGAATGCATACGAAGTTGCAGTTAAAGAAAAATACAATTTCTACAGCTATGGCGATGCCATGCTGATCATCTAATTTTTGTTAGATTTGAAATATAGAATGAGGTTTGAATTATTTTCAAACCTCATTTTTGTTTAACGACTATTTATGATCGCTTTTTCATCAAATAATAATTATGCTATAATTGTTGCCGGTGGCTCCGGTACACGTATGCAAGCGGCGTTGCCAAAACAATTCTTGTTACTAAATGGCCTACCTATTTTAATGCATACGTTGCAGGCTTTTCATAATACCGTAGCTAAACCACAGTTAATTTTGGTATTGCATCCAGATTATCATGAACTATGGTTGGATTTATGTGCAAAATATAATTTCACTTTAGCTCATCAACTAATAAAAGGCGGCGAGACCCGCTTTCACTCAGTTAAAATAGGGCTAGATAGTATCGAAGATACAAATGCGGTTATAGCTATCCACGATGCTGTACGCCCGTTAACACCCCCATCCATTATAGATAACTCATTTACTTATGCTGCCGGGCATGGCAACGCTATTACTGCCATTAAAAGCCGTGACTCGATAAGGCAAATACAAGGTGATCATTCCGTTAGTTTATTACGTGATGATATTTATTTGGTGCAAACACCGCAGACATTTAAATGGGAGTTACTTAAGAAAGCTTATGATCAAGCTTATGATGTGAAGTTTACCGATGATGCCAGTGTGGTTGAAAGTTCAGGCGTTAAAATAAACCTGATTGAAGGCAGCTACGAGAATATCAAAATTACATTCCCCGAGGATATAGCTATAGCCGAGGCAATATTAAGCCAAAAGCCATCTGCCTAAGGCAAATGGCTTAATATTCTATTGAGTACCTGCTCAGGCCCTTCTGATCAAACCTAAAAGTAAGGCTATGATAGCGATTACTAATAATACGTGGATCAATCCGGTTGCCGAATAAAAGAATACTCCTAATGCCCACCCTATTATAAGGATAACAGCAATGATGTACAATAAACCTCTCATTTTGTTAAAGTTTTAGTTGATAAATATATTATTACCAATACCAAAACCGTTCCAAAATGCGCTCGTATAAAAAAACCCTGCTCAGGCAGGGTTCTTCTATCTAAAAAAGTGTTGATTAATATTCGTCCTCGTTAAAAAAGAAGTCGTCTTTTGTCGGATAATCCGGCCAGATTTCTTCAATATTTTCATAAGGTTCGCCATCGTCTTCAAGTGCCTGTAGGTTTTCAATAACCTCTACAGGTGCGCCAGAGCGTATAGCATAGTCAATTAATTCGTCTTTTGTGGCAGGCCAGGGTGCGTCCTCAAGGTGAGATGCTAGTTCAAGTGTCCAGTACATATTTTATTTTTATAATAATTACACTAAATTACTTTTTCGCAAAAGTATAATATTTTTAAATTGATTATCAATATTTTTTTTTAACATTTTCAAATACGCGGTATCCATTTATTTTCGGGGATACATTGCTCGTCCCCTATCTTACGCGCTAAAGTGAATAGGTAATCGCTCAACCTGTTCAGATAAATGTTCACTTTTTCATCTACCGGGCTTTCTTCGGCCAGGTGAACGGTTATGCGTTCAGCCCTCCGGCAAACACATCTTGCAATATGGCAAAACGAAATGGCATTACTGCCACCCGGCAAAATAAAATGTTTTAATGTTGGCAATTGCGCATCAATTATATCCATTTCATGCTCCAGCAGTTCAATATCTTCATCATTCAGATCAGGTATCACCATTTTTGATTTCTCGGGATCAGCAGCTAATGAAGCGCCGATGGTAAACAACCTGTCCTGTATATGCTTTAATATATCTTTATCCCGTTCTGTAATATCCTGATCGCGGATCAACCCAATATATGAATTAAGCTCATCTACCGTGCCATAACTCTCGATACGCAGATGATGTTTTGGCACCCGCGTACCGCCTATTAATGATGTTAACCCTTTATCTCCGGTTTTAGTATATATTTTCATTTAAACTTATTAACCTTGTCGCTTAATACTTTTTAAAAATACGTTAAAATATATTTAAATTAAACCTGTTTGGATATATGGTGTTATTATATTTTCACTCACTACTATTATGAAATCAATCATATTATCTACCTGGCTAATAGTTGTCTTACTTTCTACTATACTGCTATTAAGCTTTAAGTGCCGTTCCTCTTCAGCAGATACAACTAATGTTCCTGATGTAAGCAACAAAATACCAGTAAACAGTTTTTTGAGCGAAAAGGACTTTAACGCGCTTTTTCCGTTGCATGATAAATTTTACAGTTACGCGGCTTTTATAAAGGCTATAAATCAACTAGGCGCCATTAAAGTAAAGATAACACGCAGGGCTGCATCGGTATTCCAAATTATTCGTACTGATAAAACCACTGGAAAGTCAGCCATTGTACGCCAGGATGATGATTGGAACGAGAGTTGGGCAAAAGCAAAACCCGACACATCTTATACTATAGACTACGGCGCATTTTGCAGCGCGGGTGACCTCCAAACAAATAAAAAGGAATTAGCTGCTTTTTTTGCGCAGATAGCACATGAAACGCGCCATGGAGAAAATGGTAAATATAATGACGGACTGATGCTGATGCATGAAGTAAATACCGCATTAACTTATGTAGCAGATAACGATGACTACCCCGCCGTTAAAGGCAAAAAATATTATGGTCGTGGACCAATGCAAATAAGCTATAATGGTAATTATGGTTATGCATCAACATGCATTTTTGGCGATAAGAATGTGTTGTTAAATAATCCGGACCTGGTTCAAAATGATCCGGTAGTTGCATTTAAAACCGCTATTTATTTTTGGATGACACCACAATCGCCCAAACCATCAGCACACGATGTAATGACAGGGAAATGGCAACCGAGCCCTGCTGATAAAGCCGCAGGAAGAACTCCAGGCTTCGGCATGACGATTAATATTGTAAACGGACAGATAGAATGCAATAAAGGCAATAATATGCCTAACATGAATGATCGCATAGGCTTTTACCAGCACTTTTTAAAGCTACTCGGTGTAAGCGATCCTAACTGCGCATGTAGTTGCGGAACGATGAAACCCTACGCCTATAACTAAGGCTCCAAATAATAATGTTTGATCCTGTTTAAACCTTCATCCAGTTCATAAACTAATGGAACTCCTGTTGGCAGATCTAATTGAGTTACTTCCTCATCGCTAAGGTTATCGATGTATTTAATCAATGCCCTTAAGCTATTGCCATGCGCACAGATGATCACTTTTTGATTTTTGCGCATTTCAGGCACTATCACTTCGTTCCAATAAGGCAATACACGATCCATCGTTTCGCTTAAGTTTTCAGTAAGCGGTAATTCACGCTCGGTAAGGTCTTTGTAACGAATATCTTTTCCGGGGTAACGTTCATCATCTTTGGTGATAGCAGGCGGCAGGGCATTGGGGTCACGCCGCCATAGGTGTACCTGCTCTGCTCCGTATTGCGCTATGGTTTCATCTTTATTTAGGCCTTGTAGTGCTCCATAGAAACGTTCATTTAATCGCCATGATTTTTGTACCGGTATCCAAAGGTGATCTAACTCTTCCAAAACAAAATCTAAAGTTTTTATGGAACGTTTAAGTACCGAACAAAACCCGGCATCAAAATTATAATCGTATTTTTTTAACAACTGCCCGGCTTGTTTGGCTTGTTCAACGCCGGCTGGAGATAAGTCTACATCGGTCCAACCCGTAAAGCGGTTTTCTAAATTCCAAACACTTTGGCCGTGGCGTATTAAAACGAGTTTCTGCATAGCTATTGATTAACGGTAAAGATACATTACAGTTTGTAACATATTGATTTAATAGAAATAAACACATAAATTGCCTGACCAATTAAAACCAAAAAACCATGATTCCAACTATTCCTACACCTGTAGCTGTAAAAGACGGCATTGCCAATCCTGCACCATTAGGGCTTTGCGCCTTTGGTATGACTACTGTTTTGTTAAACTTTAAAAATGCCGGCTTTATTGAATTTAACTCCATGATATTAGCCATGGGTATTTTTTATGGTGGCTTAGCACAAGTTATCGCCGGAATAATAGAAGCTAAAAAGAATAACACTTTTGGTTTAACTGCATTTACATCATATGGCTTCTTCTGGCTGTCGTTAGTTGGATTGATAGTTATACCAGCTTTTGGATGGGCTCCAAAACCATCAGAAGCAGGCATGAGTGCTTATTTAGGTATATGGGGATTGTTTACCTTCCTGATGTTTTTTGGCACGCTTAAATTAAACAGGGCGTTGCAATTCGTTTTCGGTTCATTAACAATATTGTTTGTGTTATTGGCTATAAGCGATGGCACCGGTAATAAAGGATTAGGCCAGCTAGCGGGTTACGAAGGCATTATTTGCGGCTTATCAGCAATATATACAGGAATAGCCAACTTATTGAATGAGGTTTATGGAAAAACTGTATTACCAATTGGGCAGGTATCGTAATTTGGTTAGATTTGCGTATTGAAAGATTTTAAAAAATACTACGTTCTTCCGGCCACGCCTGAGGAAATTTATACCGCGTTAACCAATCCATTAACCATTGAGTTATGGACAGGTGAGCCTGCGGTTATGTCGACCGAACCAGGCACTGAATTTTCTATGTGGGATGGCAGCATTGTTGGCAAGAACATTGAGTTTGAAGAAAACAAGAAAATTGTACAGCAATGGTATTTTGATGGCCAGGAAGCTGAATCTATTGTTACCATTAAACTCCACGCAGATAAAAATGGCACTTCGGCTGAATTAAGACATACCAATATACCTGACAGCGATTATGAAGATATGACCGAAGGCTGGAACGATGCTTACTTCGGTTCGCTTTTCGAGTTTTTTAGCTTATAGGACTGATAAAACTATTGTCATTGCGAGGAACGAAGCAATCGCGAACTATGAATATTCGCTTTGCTTATGTGCGATTGCTTCGTTCCTCGCAATGACATCTTATTCTTTAGTAACTAAAATTACATCCTTTCAGGAACTTCTATTCCTAATAAAGTCATTCCTTTACTGATAACTTTTGCTGATGCCGATGAAAGTTGAAGTCTGAATATTTTTAGCAGATCATCTTCAGCTTGCAGGATAGATTTTTCGTGATAGAATTTATTGTACGTTTTAGCCAGCTCATAAATGTAATTAGCTATTAGCGCAGGATTGTGGCTGCTTGCCGCTTCGCTTACAATTGCAGGATATTGCGTTAGTACTACGATTAGGTCACGCTCTACGGCATCTAATGCAGGAATATCTATTTGACTGGCAAAATCAACCTCTGCCCTGCTTAGTACCGACTTGATACGGGCATGGGTATATTGAATAAACGGACCAGTATGTCCCTGGAAATCTACCGACTCATTCGGATCAAATAATAAACGTTTTTTAGGATCGACCTTTAATAGGAAATATTTTAACGCGCCCATACCAATGGTGTGGTATAAATGCAGCTTTTCTTCTTCGGTTGAATCATTAACCTTGCCTAAAGCTTCAGTTTGCTCTTTGGCAGTTTTCTCCATCTCGTCGATCAGGTCATCGGCATCTACTACTGTACCTTCACGCGATTTCATTTTACCCGATGGCAAGTCGACCATACCATAGGATAAATGATACAAGCCTTTAGCCCAGCTTTTACCTAGTTTCTGCAAAATCAGGAACAGAACTTTGAAGTGATAGTCCTGCTCATTACCCACCACGTAGATAGATTCATTCACATCGAAATCGTCATATTTAAGCTGCGCGGTGCCTAAATCCTGGGTCATATAAACGGAGGTACCATCTGAACGGCGTACGAGCTTTTCATCGAGGCCATCGGCCGTAAGATCTATCCAAACAGAACCATCCGGTTTTTCAAAGAATACGCCTTTTGCAAGTCCTTCTTCAACAATATCTTTACCTAATAAATAGGTATTTGATTCATAGTAAAATTTGTCAAACTCAACACCGAGTCTGTTATAGGTTTTGCCGAAGCCATCGTAAACCCAGGTATTCATGGTTTTCCAAAGGTTGATTATTTCCTCATCTCCAGCTTCCCATTTTTGAAGCATTTCCTGCGCGGATTTGATAAGTGGCGCATTCTTTTTAGCCTCTTCTTCAGTTTGGCCTTCTGATTTTAAGAATTCAATCTCCTTTTTATATTCCTTATCGAAGATCACGTAGTATTTTCCAACCAAATGATCGCCCTTTTCGCCTGTTGATGCAGGGGTTTCACCATTGCCATATAACTGCCAGGCCAGCATGGATTTACAGATATGGATACCCCTATCGTTCACCAAATTGGCTTTGATTACTTCATAACCTGCCGCACTTAATATCTGCGCCAATGAAAAACCCAATAGGTTATTACGCACATGGCCTAAGTGTAGCGGTTTGTTTGTATTGGGTGATGAATACTCCACCATCACTTTTTTACCATTTGGTTTAAATACGGCAAAATTTTCGGATAGAATTTCTTTGTATAACTGATCTATCCAATAAGCATCAGTTAAGGATATATTTAAGAACCCTTTTACGGTATTGAATGCTGCTATCTGCGGTAAAGATTCCTTTAAATATTCACCAATCTCTGCCCCGGTTTGTTCAGGTGATTTACGTGAAAACTTGATAAACGGGAACGTAACAATAGTAACTTGGCCCTCAAACTCCTTGCGTGTTTCTTGCAGGTTAACACTATCGGCAGTAATATCAGTTTGGTACAGGTGCTTAACAGCTTTAAGTACAGCTTCAATAATAAAATCCATCGCACAAAAATAACACGATTTATGACACGATTTAAGGATTTATAAGATTATAGTTATTGATGATGTGTGATAATGACTTTAATAACAATATTTCAAAGAACGGTAATTACACATTTTCGCAATGCGTTTGTAAATACTATCCGGGATATCTCAAATTTCGGGACTTTAATTTGAATAAGTGCTGACACTGTTTTGTCAGTAGGTAAGCGAATTAAATTTATATTAGCTTTGTGCAACTGGCCACCAATTTATGACACTAAAAAACAACGATTTTAAAATAGATGTAACTTCTGAAATAGGTACCCTGCGGGCATTGTTGATTCATAGCCCGGATAGCGGTTTGGGTAAAGTTGTACCTTCTAAAGCACAGGATTGGCTTTTTGAGGATATTGTACACCTGGATACCGTACGCAAAAATGAGTATGATTACTATGTAAAGCTGCTTATGTATTTCCTTGATCCTGAAAAGATAAAGGGCAAGCTGAAGCAAATAGATTCAATTGAACATAAGCGCGCTTTTTTTAAGCCTGACAATAAGGATTTCCATGCATCGAGTAAAGTGGTAGAGATACAAACCCTGCTGGCTGATATATTACAGGATACGGGCATCCGAACCAAATTGGTAGCATCGGTTTGCGCTATTGAAAGCTGCAATTACCGTTTGCAGGAGCAATTGATCGAGACTGACCCTATAGAGTTGGCCAAAATTCTAATATCAGGCTCATTAGCAAATGATGAGATGATATTTGCTCCTATCCCTAATTTGATTTTCTCTCGTGATATTGGCATCGCCATTAATAATTTCATGTTGCTTAACCGCCCTGCAAAAAAGGCCAGGGCGCGCGAAACGCTGTTGTTAAGGTATATATTCTTCAACCATCCGCTATTTGCCGCTTACAAGAACAATGTACTGGAGATACCGGAGAGTATGCAACACTTTTTGCGCCCGGGTGAGGATAACACTGAGCGATCAACCCTTGAGGGTGGTGATGTGATGATGGTTAGTCCGCAGCATTTACTTATTGGCTGTAGTGAGCGCACTTCGCCAAACGGAGCAAATGAGGCAATCAAATTACTATTTGAACATAATGTGGTGGAGAAGGTAACCGTTGTGAAAATACCTCACAAACGTGATTATATGCACATTGATACCGTATTTACACAGATAAAACGCAATGTGTGGGTGTTGTTAGGTTCGTTAGCCATGGGCGAAAGTCCAATTGATGAGAAAGAACCGATAGCCTGGTTTGCAGATAAAAAATCGAAAGAGAAAACGGAGATCATCCAGTTTAGAAAAGGCAAGAGACCAAAGAAATTTGAGTGTATTGAGGATCTGCTGACCAACATCAGCGAAAAGGATCTGCAAAGCAAGGAACCGACCAAGTTCATTTATTCGGGCAATAATTCCTTCCCTTATGATGCACGTGAGCAATGGACGGATTCGTGTAACTTATTGGCGGTAAAAGAAGGCGTTGTTGTTGGTTATGACCGTAACGATAAAACCGTTGAGGCATTTAAACAAAATGGGTTTGAGGTGGTTAAAGTTAGCGAGCTGCTTGAGCAATTTGAAAACGGCGACATCGACCCTCAAAAAATGAAGGATACGCTGATATTAATGCCATCGGCAGAGCTATCACGAGCGCGCGGTGGTTTTCATTGTATGAGCATGCCGATTTTGAGAGATCGTCTGAACCTTGATTTATAGGATTTATTGATTACCATGATGATAATAATCTAAATTATAGAGAATATATAATGAGTGAACAGTCTACATCCCATCTATTAATGATAAGGCCGGTTAATTTCGGTTATAATGAGGAAACTGCTGAGAGTAATGCCTTTCAGCATAAAGATAAAAACCAGCAAGAAGTACAGCAAAAGGCATTGACTGAGTTTAACAACTTTGTAGATGTGCTAAGGCATAATGGTGTAGATGTTACCGTTATTGATGATAATCCTCAACCTTACACACCTGATTCCATTTTTCCGAATAACTGGGTGTCTTTTCATGCTGATGGCAATGTATTTCTGTACCCTATGCAGGCGGAAAACCGTAGGCTGGAACGTAGGGAAGATATAATTTCTCGATTAGAGGATAATTTTAAGGTTCATCATATTGTCGACTTAAGCCGGTACGAGGAAGAAAATAAGTTTTTAGAAGGTACAGGCAGCATGGTATTAGACCGGGAGCGTAAAATTGTTTATGCCTGCTTATCGCCACGCACTGATAAATTGGTATTGGATGTTTTTTGCGAACAATCCGGTTATACTTCAGTTTGTTTTGATGCAGCCGATGAAGATGGCAAAGCTATCTACCATACCAACGTGTTGATGTGTGTAGGCAGCCAGTTCGCGGTTATATGTTTGGATAGCATTCCTAATCCGCATGAGCGGGTTATGGTTACGGAATCATTAATATCAACCCAAAAAGAAATTATAGAAATATCCTTTGAGCAAATGAACCAATTTGCAGGTAATATGCTGGAAGTAAAAAGCAAAAATGGGGATACGTTGATTGTGATGTCGGAGAGCGCGTTTAGAGCACTTAACCATGAGCAAAAATCATCAATTGAAAAATATGGCAAATTGGTTTATGCCGATATACAAACCATTGAAAATAACGGTGGTGGAAGCGCGAGATGTATGATGGCAGAGGTGCATTTACCTGTTGAAAATTGACCTAATTTCAAACCTGAAAAATAATTACACTTCTACTATAAAAATTACATAAAATTCCCATTTAAAAATTACATTTTTGCCAAAATTTTAATAAATGCAGAGTTACCAGGAATTTCTTGATTTAAGTGTAGGTTTTCCGCAGGATGGTTTTGAGATCATCGATGATGAACTATACTTTCATGATCTTAATTTAATGGAGATGATTGAAACGTACGGCACTCCGCTACGCTTCACTTACATTCCTATTATTTCTAAGAAAATACAGCAGGCCAAGTTGTTGTTTCAGCAGGCAATTATCAAAAATAATTACCGCGGGACTTACAAATACTGTTATTGCACCAAAAGCTCGCATTTTAAGCACGTAGTTGAAGAAGCGCTTAAAAACGAGATCCACCTGGAAACGTCTTCGGCTTTTGATATGCCGATGATTGATGCTTTGGAGAAAAAAGGATCGGTTACGAAAGACATTACCGTAATTTGTAATGGATTTAAAACGTTCCAGTATAAAACTTACATTATCGATATGCTGCATGATGGTTTTAAAAACATCATCCCTGTATTGGATAATAAGGAAGAGTTTAACCTGTACGACGACGAGATTGAACTTGATGAGCCTTGTAACCTGGGTATCCGTATAGCAGCAGAAGAGCAGCCGGATTCACAGTTTTACACCTCACGTTTAGGTATCAGGATGGAAGACATCATCGATTTTTATCACAATAAGATTGAGGATAACCCTAACTTCCAGGTTAAGCTGTTGCATTTCTTCATTAACTCTGGTATATCGGACACTCCGTATTACTGGAATGAGTTGGAGAAATATGTTACGCTTTACTGCAAATTCAAAAAGATCAATCCGCATTTAGATACTTTGGACATTGGAGGCGGTATGCCGTTTAAAGATTCATTAGTATTTGATTTTGATTACGAATACATGATCAATGAGATCGTGAGCCGTATCAAAGAAATCTGCGCCGAGAATGATACTGTTGAACCGGATATTATTACCGAATTTGGCAAATATACTGTTGCCGAGGCATCAGGCATTTTATACAAGGTTTTAGGCCGCAAGCAACAAAACGACCGTGAGAAATGGTTAATGCTGGATGGTTCATTTATTACCAACCTACCAGACGTTTGGGCATTGAACCAAAAATACATCCTATTGCCTATTAATAACTGGGATAGCGAGTATGAGCGTGTAAACATGGGTGGTATAACCTGTGATGGTCAGGATTATTACAATCAGGAGGCACATATGAACAGCGTGTTTATGCCAAAGACGCGCAAGGTGCAATATGTAGGCTTTTTTAATACAGGAGCTTACCAGGAAGTTTTAAGCGGTTACGGAGGCATACATCACTGTCTGCTGCCATCGCCTAAACATGTTATCATCCGCAGAAACAGGGATGAGACGTTTAACTTTGAGGTATTTGGCGAGGAGCAGAATAGTAAACAGGTATTGAAGATACTGGGTTATACTACTTAATAGTATTAATGACATATTTTGAGAGCTACAATATTTACTATTGTGGCTCTTTTTGTTTATTGCCATTTCTCCCTCTGGTCGAAATGACAAGTGGATACTGCGATGTGTAGAGAATGCGGATAGATTCTTCGCTGCACTCAGAATGACAGTAGGAAAACCTAAAGATTTTTTAATTGCTGATACAGCTTTTCGGTAGGTAAACCAACTACGTTGGTATAGGAGCCGTTGATCTTTTCGATACCGATTAAGCCTATGCGTTCTTGGATGCCGTAGGAGCCGGCTTTATCCAGTGGCATGTATTTGTTTACATAGCTGGTGATCTCATCATCAGTAAGCTTGCGAAAGAAAACCTCTGATACATCAAAAAATTTATTGTATTGATGCTTATGCAGTAAGCATACACCTGTAATAACCTTGTGAACTTTGCCAGATAGCATTTTAAGCATTTCTATCGCATGTTCAGCGGTTTCGGGTTTGCCTAATATCAGTCCATCAATACAAACTATGGTATCAGCAGTAAGCACCACCTCATCCTCTACACTTTCATCAAATGCTGTTGCTTTTTTGTGGGCGATATAAACCGCTATTTCTTCAGGTGATAGATCTTCGGGATAAGATTCATCAACATCCTTTAACACCACTCTAAAATCAACATCCATCAGTCTCAACAGCTCCTGTCGGCGGGGTGATTTGGATGCAAGGATAATTTTGTGATTCATAATTTAAAAAGTTTGCAGTGGCCTGTTTACAGTGGGCAGATATTTGCAAACCGCCAACTTTAAACTGCCAACTAAATTTACCAGCTATAAGCTTGCTCACTCATCCATTTGCCTTGTACCTTTAGTACTTTTTCAATCACATCGCGGGCGCAGCCTTTACCACCGGGGTATGGCGATACATAATGACTTACCGCTTTAATCTCTTCCACAGCATCGGCAGGGCATACTGATAAGCCTGCCAATTTCATCGGTGCAAGATCGGGAATATCATCGCCCATGTATAATACATTAGACGCATGGGTTATCTTTTCCTCTAAATAAATTTTAAATCGTTCTGCTTTGGTATGTGTCCCCATGTAAACATCGGTAACACCAAGGCTATTCAACCTATATACCGCGCCTTTAGACCGGCTGCCGGATATAGCACAAACCTGGTAACCGCATTTTACGGCCAACTGTATGGCGTAACCATCTTTAATGTTAAATGCGCGCGATTGTTCGCCGCTCTCATTTACAAAAACGGATCCATCGGTTAGTACGCCATCTACATCAAAAATAAATGTAGTTATATCGTGAAGCTTACTTAAAAAGGATTCCATTAGAATTATTGGTTATCTCTCCATTCATAAACCCAGGCAGATTGTATTTGCTCCAGATGTCCTTCGGTTGATTGCTCGCGTGTACCTGCAAAGTTAGGCAGCGTTAAAATCCACTCTAAAAGATCGGTAAAACGGATGCGGTATATTTTTGATTCATCAAAATCATCGCCGAACTTTTCGTAAAGTTCAATGGCAATATCTTCATGATCGGCCCAGTGTATAGGTAAAGCAAATTTTTTGTCGTCAGTCATTGTTATGTTGATGAGTAGAATCTAAAATTATGTTATTAGTGTCCCATGAAGTCGGACTGGTCGGGCAAAGTTACTTCAATATCACCATCAATCACCACACATTGGCAACCTAAGCGTGAAGTAATACGTGGATTTACTGCCCTATCAATAAAGTCTTCTTCTTTATCTGAAATTTCCTGCAGGTTATCCATGCCTTTATTTACATATACATGGCAGGTACTGCAACCGCAAACGCCACCGCAATTGTGCTGTAGTTCAATGCCATTTTCCAGGCAAACATCTAAAACAGACTCACCTTCGGCAATAGGGAATTCAACAGATTCGTGATCCTTTTCCTCAAAGTTTATCTTAAGCTTATAAATATTCATTTTGGCAAAAGTAATAAAATTACTTAGGTGACGTATTGTATTAATCCTTTTTGATAATACCCTGACTTAACAACCGGTACAACTGCTCCCACTCGGGTTCATATTTAAGTAATTGCAAATGTTCAAACATTGTTTTTTGATCGTTACGGATTGCGGGGCCTGTTTGAACATTAGCGGGCAGATTGGTTTGAACTTTCTCGGCAGTCTCTAAAATAAGCGGGCGCAGTAAATTAAAATCTATTTGTTGATCTGCCAATAATTCCTGCGCTACCCGGTATAGGTAATTTGGGAAGTTACAGGCAAACACCGCAGCCAAATGCAAAGTTTTACGCTGGGTAGAATCAATCTCATAAACATTATTACTAATACTTTGGGCAAATTCTTTTAATGTTTTAGTGATGGATTCATTAGCGCCTTCAATACATAAAGGCACCGTTAAAAAGTCGACTTCTTTTGTTTTACTGAACGTTTGCAAGGGATAAAATACACCTGCATGATCAGTAAAGGCAAGAATATTGTACAAATCAGTTGCACCCGAAGTATGAACTATTAATTTATTATGCTTCGATAATTCCTGCGCGATGCCTGCAATGGCATCATCGCTTACAGAAACAATAAAAATATCAGTATTGGGGTCGATACTGTTCAGATCATCAATAGCCTCAGCGCCGATATGATAGGCCAGTAAGGCTGCGTTATGCGCATTGCGGCTATACACCTGCACAATACGATGCCCTGCATTTTTAAGCGCCGCACCCAAATGGGTGGCTACATTGCCTGAACCGATGAGTGTTATACGCATAATGATTATGCTAAATATTTACTCACTAATTTTTTGCTGATATCCCAAAGCTTATTACGGTTAGCTTCATTCCAGGAAAGTACGGTTGATTTTGCCATTTTCTTCTTAATGAAGTACTGACTGCTTTTGGCATCCATCCCCGGCTCGGTGGCCAAATAGATGGTGGTTTGTGCGCCTTCTTCAGCCGCAATCATAAACGGGCCGACTAGCAAACTTGTTAATTTACCTAAAAGTCCGCTTACTCCACCCCAGAATTCAGTTTTCACAACACCTGGATGTAATGCGAATGAAGAAATCCCTTTGCCCGCATATTTTTCAGCCAAAGCTTTAGTGAAATAAAGGTTGAATAACTTAGCCATGCCATAAGCCCCCCATGCGGAATATTTCTTCTGCTGCCACGGTAGATCATCAAAATCAGCTTTACCCCTTCTATGCGCTTCGGAGCTTACGTTGATCACCCTCGCCTGTCCTTTCTCTAATAGCGGCATAATAGCCATGGTTAACAAAAAATGCCCTAAATGATTTATCTGGAAAGTCATTTCAAAACCGTCCTTAGTCATTTCCTTTTTACCGAAAATGCCGCCAGCGTTATTTATCAGCACGTTTACAGCAAATAGCTTAGCCTTAAGTTCATCAGCTGCTTCACGTACGCTTTGCAGATCGGCCAGATCACACTTTACTACAAAAATGTTCTTGTTACCGGTTTGTGTTATGATATCTTCTTTAAGGCGATCACCTTTTTGGGTATTTCTGACCAGCAAATAAATCGCATGATTTTTTTTCGCGAGTGCCAGAGCGGTTTCTTTGCCTATGCCGGATGTTGCACCGGTAATTACGGTAGTTCTTAAAGCCATAATGCTAATTGTGCCGTAAATATAGCCACTAACTGGCTTCTGCCAATTTTTCGTGCGCTAAAATTTCCAGCAGGGCCTTTTCTGCCACATTTAGCTTTGCGGCTTTAACATCTTTATCATCATCAAGTTTCTTTATGTAGTGGAGCAGTGTACCTTCTTCATAACTTTTTATAATGGTTGGATGCACATAGTACTTTTTACAAACTGTACGAGTGTTACCTAAGGTTATCGCTACTTCATCCAAAACACTCACAATCTTTTTACGGCATTCGGTGATATTGTCAAACTCACCGACCTCTTTAAAAGCATATAAAGCGTTTACGCTACCAGCCCAGGTACGAAAATCCTTCGCGGTAAAGTCTTCGCCGGTAACTTCTTGCAGATAATGGTTTACATCTCCTGAGCCGATGGTACAACGCTGCCCATCTTCGTTATAATATTGGAATAGATCTTTTCCGGGTATCTCACGGCACTTCTTCACTAGGTTCGCCAACTTACGGCTTTGCAGCGATACATTATGAAACACACCTTTCTTACCTTTAAACTCAAACTTTAGGTTTGAACCTTCGATCTTCACATGGCGGTTCATTAAGGTTGTTAAACCGAACGAGCCGTATAATTTTTTGTATGATTCGTTTCCTACCCTGATACTGGTGAGCTCCATCAGCCTAATCACTAAGGCAACTATCTTCTCATGATCTAATTTGGGGCGCGCTAAATCCTTATCTACCTGCGCACGTATATCCGGCAAATGCGATGCAAATAATTGCAACCTGTGGTATTTTGATTGATTGCGGATCTGGTTCCAGTGCGGGTGGTATCGATATTGTTTTCTGCCTGCCGCATCGGTGCCTGTAAATTGCAGGTGGCCGTTATCATAAGGCGAGATCCACACGTTGGTATAAGCCGGTGGTATAACAAGTTTATTGAACCTATCAATCAAATCTTCGTCTTTAACCAATTCTCCATCAGCACTATAAAAACTCCAACCCTTGCCTGATTTTTTGCGGGTATAGCCGGGAGTTGAATCGGACACATAACGTAATCCGACGGCTTTTGCGGTGACCTTTGGGTCGCGGCCTATTTTTTCGAGTTTTTTGAGGAGACGGTTCATTGCGAGAATAACAATACCGTATGAGTTAAGTTTTTACTGTACAAATTAATTAGTAAAAAAATGTAGCGTACATTTTACCATTTGTTGACGATAGTATTAAACAAAACCTATTCACTATAGTTAATTTTACAAGAACAATCCACAACACTTATGAAATACAACTTTTTAGGAAACACCGGTTTGCTGGTGTCGGAAATTTGCTTTGGCACCATGACGTTTGGTGGCAAAGGCTATTGGGAAAACATTGGAAAAGTACAACAAAAAGAAGTTAATGAACTGATGAAAGTTGTAGTTGACTCCGGTATTAATTTTATTGATACTGCCAATGTTTACTCCTTCGGAGAATCAGAAAAATTACTGGGACAATCTATTAAAGATCTCGGTTTTAACCGTAACGAACTGGTTATCGCAACTAAAGTCCGCGGACGTATGGGCGAAGGCAAGAATGCGGTTGGTTTGTCACGTTACCATATTTTTTATTCGGTGGATGAAAGTTTGCAACGTTTGCAGTTGGATCATATCGATGTTTTATACGTGCATGGCTTCGACCCTAAGACACCAATTGAAGAAACCATGCGTGCATTAAACGACATCGTTCTAACAGGAAAAGTACGCTATATAGCCATTTGTAATTGGCCTGCCTGGGTGGTTATGAAAGCGATAGGAATTTGCAAACTACATGGCTGGAACCAATTTGTAGGGATGCAGTACTTCTACTCTTTAGCCGGGCGTGATATTGAGCGTGAAATTCTACCATTAGCAGCCGATCAGAATTTAGCGATGATGCCATGGAGCCCATTAGCCGGTGGTTTCCTGGGTGGTAAATATACCCGCGATAATGAAACAGTGGAAGGTTCTAGACGTACCACTTTTGATTTCCCTCCTATTAACAAAAACAAAACCTATGATATTATTGATGTAATAACTGAAGTTGGCAAACAGCATAACGTTTCGACAGCAGCAATCGCGTTGGCATGGGTTAGGCAGCAACCGGGTGTAACCAGTACTATCATCGGTGCTAAAACTGTTGAACAGTTGAATGATAATATCAAATCAACAGGGGTTTTCTTGACTGAAGATGATCTTAAAAAAATTGACGAAGTAAGCGCTTTACCCAAAGAATACCCGGGTTGGATGGTTGAAAGGCAATCTGCTGACCGGGAGTTGAAATAGCTTCTTGTCATTTCGACCGAAGGGAGAAATCATCTAAAAGCAGTAAACAGACTTACGAAGTTTTAAAAACTTCGTAAGTCTTACAGTTATAAGATTTCTCCCTCTGGTCGAAATGGCATTTTAGATAAGGAAAAAACTTTAACATCAATTTAAACCATATTTGTTTATTTTGCGGCATGGATAAACCTGTACCCAAAAAACGCCAGGCTGCTTTAGGATTTATTTTTGCTACGCTGCTTATAGACGTAATGGGGCTGGGTATTATCATACCCGTTATACCAAAACTAATTGAACATTTAATTCATGGTAATATTAGCGATGCTTCAGCTTATGCTGGCTGGCTTACCGCCGCTTATGCATCCATGCAATTCCTGTTCGCTCCCCTTATAGGTAATTTAAGCGATAAATTTGGCCGCAGGCCTGTATTACTGTGCTCTTTATTAGGCTTTAGCGTCGATTATTTATTTTCGGCATTTGCCCCTACCATCGCATGGTTATTTGTAGGCCGTATTGTTGCCGGAATAACAGGCGCCAGCTTCACAACAGGATCAGCTTATATCGCTGATATCAGCGAGCCCGAAAAGCGCGCTGCAAATTTTGGTTTAATAGGTGTTGCTTTTGGTATTGGCTTTATTATAGGGCCGGTAATTGGTGGTATACTAGGCAAATATGATGTTCATTATCCGTTTATAGCAGCAGCGGTATTGGCGTTATTAAATGCCATTTACGGTTATTTTATTTTGCCTGAATCATTATCCAAAGACCATCGTAGGGACTTCGACATAAAAAGAGCTAATCCACTTGGGTCTGTATTGCAATTAAGCAAGTATAAGTCGGTAATAGGTTTGGCTGTTTCCCTGTTTCTGGTATATTTTGCAGCCCAGGCCGTACAAACTGTATGGACTTTTTATACCATGGATAAATTTCACTGGAACGAAGACTGGGTTGGTTATTCACTTGGCACTGTAGGCTTATTTGTAGCAATAGTACAAGGTGGTTTAATAAGGATAATTATGCCAAAGCTTGGCGAAAAGCGCAGCATCTGGATCGGCTTAAGTTTATATGCTGCCGGTTTATTGCTTTTTGCTTTTGCTTCTAAAGGTTGGATGATGTTTGTGTTCCTTGTGCCTTACTGCCTGGGCGGTATTGCCGGGCCAGCTTTGCAAGGCTATATGAGTAACAGCGTGCCTGCCAATGAGCAAGGAGAGTTACAAGGTGGGCTAACCAGTTTAATGAGTGTAAGCTCTATATTCGGGCCTTTGGTAATGGCTGAAGCTTTTTATTATTTCACGAAACCTAATCCATTTTTTCAATTTCCGGGGATGCCATTTATCATAGGATCAGCACTTATGCTACTAAGCGCATGGTTGGCGGTCAGGAGTTTTAAAAGAAATAACGTATCCATCTAAAACATTTAACATTATTTTACATTTTTACACGGATGGATCAACCCAAAATTAAAACCTCGGCCGCGCTCCGTTTTATTTTCGTAACCATTTTTATTGATGTGATGGGTTTGGCCATCATTATACCAGTTATTCCTAACCTGTTAAAAGAGTTGGGTAATGTAGATTACTCGGTAGCTTCTGAAATCAATGGATGGTTAACCTTTACCTACGCCAGTATGCAGGTAATATTCTCACCGGTTATGGGTAACCTCAGCGATCGTTTTGGCAGGCGGCCTATCCTACTGATCTCCTTAATTGGCTTTAGTATTGATTATATGTTTATGGCCTTCGCGCCAACCGTTTTCTGGCTATTTATAGGCCGGGCCATAGCGGGCATCACAGGCGCTACCATGGCTACTGCCACCGCTTATATAGCCGACATTAGTACAGGTGATAAACGGGCAGCTAACTTTGGTATCGTAGGCGCGGCATCGGGCTTAGGATTTATTATCGGGGTTTCGGGTGGTGCTTTTTTGGGTGACATAAATATCAAGATCCCTTTTATGGTGGCTGCCGGCTCGGCCTTATTTAATGCAGCTTATGGTTACTTTGTTTTGCCGGAATCATTAGATAAAGAACATCGCCGTAAATTTGAATGGAAGCGTGCAAACCCTATCGGATCATTTAAACAATTAGGTAAATATAAAGCACTTGCAGGCTTGGCCATTGCTTTTACTTTAGTATACATAGCACAAAAGGCGGTTGAGTATCAACTGCCTTTTTATGTTTATGAGAAGTTCCAATGGTCAATGCGTAGTGTTGGATTTTTGGGACTTTTTATTGGCGTATTACTGATAGGCATACAAGGCGGTTTGATTCGCTACCTGATACCCAAATGGGGGTTGAAGAAGAACATCATTATCGGCTTAATATCGTACGGAGCAGGATTAACCCTGATAGCCTTCGCAGGGCAAGGGTGGCAAGTTTATCTGTTTATGATCCCTTATTGCTTCGGTGGAATATCCGGCCCGGCATTGCAAGGATTTATTACCAGTAAATTCGCTGCGAATGAACAAGGTGAGTTACAGGGCGGCCTAACTTTATTATCCAGCTTAAGCTTAGTAATTGGCCCATTACTAATGGGTTATAGTTTTAAGTTTTTCACACATAAGGATTCATCCTTATACTTCCCCGGGGCACCTTATATACTTGGAGCTTTATTGGTATTGATAAGTGTGTTACTGGTGATTAGAAGTTTAAGGAAAGAAGCTAGTCTAAACCGCTAACGCCACCCGAGATCATAAATTTCATGGCATCAGCCGCGCTGATGTCCAGCGGATGTACCTTATCGGCAGAAATAATAACAACCTGACCCGCAAAAGAGTAGGAATACGGAAAATACACTGCTACATCGCCTGGTAAACCAATCTTACTTAAATCTCTTTTCACCAGGAAGCCTATTTTTTTTAGGCCGAACTCATTCACATCAACTAAAACAGGTTCGTTAAACTTCTTCTCTTCCCCTACAAATGCTTCGGTAAGATCTTTTACTGATGAGTATAGGAATTTGAACAATGGCAAGCGATCTAACCAACGATTAAACCATGCTTTAATGGGTTCGGTAATTACGTTGGTTACTAAAACACCTGCTATCAGTATGATTAGTACCACATTTACAATACCCAGGCCAGGTATATACATGGGTCTGCCCTTGCTATCAGTCCATATGGTTGTACTTAGATTTAGGGCGCTGTCGATCCGGGATACAGCCCAGTAAATCAAAAAGATAGCTACGCCCAGAGGTACTACAATCAATAGTCCTTTAACAAAGTAATTAAGTAAGGCTTTAGCTATTCTTTTCATATAAAAACTTACTCATAAAAGTACACTCTTTTTACCCTTTGCGAAATATTAGTTAGTATTTCATAAGGAATTGTACCAATCTCTGCTGCGAGATCCTGTATCTTCAACTCATTGTTGAAGATGATCACCTCATCACCTTCATTAACATCAATACCGCTTACATCAATTACGCAGGTATCCATCGAAATATTTCCAACCGTAGGCGCCAGGATTCCTTTAACTAACAACTTTCCTACGCCGTTACCAAAGGCGCGCAAGTAGCCATCGGCATAACCAATTCTCACAGTAGCTATCTTACCATCCTTTGATAAGCTTCCATTACGCCCATAACCCACTGTTTCACCTGCAACTATCTTTTTAACCTGTGACACGCTTGTTTTTAAGCTGGCAATTGGCTGCAAACCACTCTCGTCTTCCGGTGTGGCTGAATCTACCCCATATAAACCAATGCCTAACCTAACCATATCATATTGCGCATTGGGCCAGCGGGTTATGCCTGCTGTATTACTTAAATGTTTAATTACTTTATAACCTAAAGCTTCTTCGATCTGTTTATAAGCTTTCTCGAATTTTTGTATCTGGGTTAACGTAAAGCCATCATGCTGTGCGGCTTCGCTGGCTGCCAGGTGTGAAAATACCGAACATACCTTTACATAGTTATTGATCTCTAACAGATCACATAAAGTTTCCACCTCAAAATCTTCAAAACCAACACGATGCATACCCGTATCGATTTTTATGTGGATAGGGAATTTCGCCAGACCGGCTGCCTGCAGGTATCTGATAAAGTCATCAAATAAACCAAAGCTATAAATCACAGGCTCAAGCTTGTATTCTTCAAGTTTATCAAATGCTGATACTTCCGGGTTTAATATCATAATCGGCAAAGTAATTCCGCCTTGTCGCAGGGCTACACCTTCATCTACATAAGCTACGGCTAAGTAATCTACCTTATTGTATTGCAACATATTAGCTACTTCAAAAGTACCGCTGCCATAACTAAAAGCCTTAACCATAGCCATCAATTTAACACCGGGCTTTAACTTAGATTTATAAAAATTAAGGTTATTCAGCAAGGTATTTAAGTTGATCTCCATTACCGTTTCATGCCCTTTTTGCACAAGGGCACGGCTCACACTTTCAAACTCAAAACTACGCGAGCCTTTGATCAAAATATCTTCATCCCTGAAACTCAGGGCAATCATATGTTTAAGTAAAGTTGCGGTATCAGTAAAAAAGTGCTTCTCGGGCACATCAAAATATTGCTGGCGATTAAATAAGGCTTCACCTACGCCAATAAATTTATCAATCTTTTTCGCCTTGATCATATCGGCAACCTGATCGTACAAAATATCTTCTTCCAGTCCGGATTGAAATATATCCGACAAGATCAAAGTCTTTTTTTGATGCTGATTTTGCTGACTCAAAAAGTTCAGCGCTATCTCCAGCGATTGTATATCCGAATTGTATGAATCATCGATAATCGAACAGTTGTTCACGCCGGTCTTCAGCTCCAAACGCATACTTACCGGGGTTAAACGCTCAATGCGTTTATCGGCTTCAATGGGTGTATAGCCCATAGCCAGCATGGTTGCCCAGCAGGTAATGGCATTTTCAAATGAGGCTTTATCTAAAAAAGGTATAAGACATTCTATTTCAGAACCTTTATAGCGACCACGTAAATAAAAATTTTTAGCGATAATTGTCTCGCTGAAGACATAAAGATCGGCTTCCTTAAAGTTCTGACTCCAGGTAAAGCGTTCTTTAACCCGAATGCCTTTGGAATAATTAATCAGCTCATCGTAGTTGTGGATTAACAATTTACAGTGTTTAAACAAACCTAGTTTCTCCAGTACCTTTTGTTCGCGACTTTCAAAGCCTTCATCATGCGCGGAGCCAATATGTGTAAGAATTCCGATATCGGGCCTTATCATGGCCTCTAAACGCTCCATTTCACCTGTGGTGGAAATCCCGGCCTCAAATATGCCAAGGTCATTATTCTCGCTTATTTGCCACAAAGAAAGGGGCACCCCTATTTGCGAATTATAGCTTTTAGGGTTACGTACAATGTTATGGTCGGCGGCCATTAGCTGGTACAGCCACTCCTTCACTATGGTTTTGCCGTTGCTGCCTGTTATACCAATCACCTTTAGTTTAAAACTATCGCGATGAAAAGCGGCTAGTTTTTGCAGGGCGAATAATACATCATCAACAATTAAAATATTAGCGCCGGGCATTTTAATCTCCGGACCATGATTAACTACAAAGTTGCGTACACCAGCGGCATAAGCCTCGGCAATGAACTCGTGTCCATTACGGCGACCGCTCAAGGCGAAGAATAAAGCTTCTGTAGCGCTGGTAATGCGGCGGCTATCAGTAAGTAGTACACTTATGCTATTTTCACTTACAATAGTGCCTGTGGCGCTTATAATGTCTTTAATTTTCGATATGGGATACTGGCTGCTAAGCATGATGCTAATTTGATTATATTTCTACCAATAGAAGAATTTTTGTCGAATTTTGGTTTTAATGGATAGCCCTAAAAAGATTAAAATAACCGATGAGAAAGTTGCCCTGGCCAAAGCTGAACACTTTTGCGCTTACCAGGAGCGTGCGCAACAGGAAGTTAGGGATAAACTATACGATTGGGGCCTATGGCCCGATGCTGTTGAGAATATCATAGTTCAACTGATAGGTGGAAATTTTTTAAATGAGGAACGTTTTGCAAAGAGTTATGTGCAGGGAAAGTTTAAACAGAAAGGCTGGGGACGCATAAAAATTAAACAAGGCCTCAAAATCAAGAGGATACCTGAAAATTTGCTAAAAAAAGCGCTGTTAACCATCGACGGGGATGAATATTTTGAGATGCTTATGAAGATTTTAAGCAAAAAAGCGGTTTTGCTCACCGAAAAAGTACCCTATAAACGCCGATATAAGTTGCAACAGTATGCTTTAAGCCGAGGTTTTGAAACTGATTTAATAATTGATGTTTTGAAAAACAGCGAGTTATAAAAAAATGCAAAAAAAATTAAATCAATCCCTTGCAGGGAAAACAATTCTGTCTATATTTGCACTCCCAACAGCGAAAGTAGCTCAGTTGGTAGAGCACGACCTTGCCAAGGTCGGGGTCGCGAGTTCGAATCTCGTCTTTCGCTCAAATCCCTTCCGTCAAAAGAAGGGATTTGTTTTTAAAGGTTTAAACACCTGCTCAGATGGTGGAACTGGTAGACACGCAGGACTTAAAATCCTGTTCCCGTAAACGGAGTGCGGGTTCGATTCCCGCTCTGAGTACTTAGAAAATGAATCGACACAAAGCCTGATATTTACATATCAGGCTTTGTTGTTTTACATCTCCATTTAACCATATCGTGTATCGCGACTATGGGAACCAGGACAGCAACAGAAAATTATTTAAAATCCTTTCCCTCTATTTAAAAGCATGTATTTACTTGGGTTCATTTTAAAGTACTTGCTGAATGATGATGAAAAGTAGGCCACTGAACTAAATCCAACCTGAAAAGCAATTTCCGAAATATTTTGATTGGTATTGACCAGTAATTTTGCTGCCCTTTGTAACCGGGTAGCGCGGATAAACTCCTTAACTGATTGGCCGGTTGCAGCCTTTATCCTGCGGTATATTTGTGCCCGGCTCATTCCAATTGCCTTTGCAAAATCGTTAGCCTCAAATTCGGAGTTGTTAAGATTCAGTTCAATAATTTCATAAGCTTTTATTAAAAAAGTGCTATCCGGATTATTCGAGCGGGATTGAGCATGTAAAACTTCAGGAACGTTTAAAGAAAGCTTAATTAACCGCCGTGATTTTATGAGGTTATTTACGCGTGCTTTTAAAATACTGTAATTAAATGGCTTACATACATAATCGTCGGCACCGTTATTTAAACCGTTAAGTACGCATTCGTCGGCATTGTCTCCTGTTATCAATACAATAGGAATCTGATTAGTTCGCTGATCTTCTTTTAATAGCCTGCAAAGTTTTATGCCGTTAATTCCGGGCATTTTCACATCGCTTATAATTATATCGGGTATTATTGCAGTAGCTTTTTTAAAACCTTTTAAACCATCTATTGAACCTATGACTTGGTAACTATCTATAAATATGCCTTTTAACAACTTCCGCATATCATAGCAATCATCAATTATATGCAAAATTGGTTTTTGCTCATCGCCTGTATTTTTGCATAACTGATTTTCCGATATATGTATACCGACGTTATTTTTAGCAGTCATAAATAGGTTTTTAAAGCAGAACGCTTTTGTTATTTACAAACATAAATAATTTTTATATGTACCTATGACGGTTTTATTAGAAAAAGTACTATCATTGAAAATCCAATTATATAGCCGTGAAAAGAAACCTCATACTTTTTATGCTGACTTGCTTTACCCTTTGGAGCTGTAAAAAGGAAGAAGCGCCTGTTGAAGATGTGCCAAAAGAGATGTTAGCTGCGGTAAACAAGCTAAGGGCATCCGGCTGCACTTGCGACACTATTTATATGCCTCCGGTGCCTCTTGTTAAATGGAACAATGACCTTGAAGCGGCGGCGGCTGCCTATGCGAAAGAGATGTATGTTAATAATTTTTTTGAACATATAGCCCCAGATGGTTCATCACCGATTCAACGCGATGTAAAGTTCGGCTTTACAGGCAGCTATATTGGCGAAAATATAGGACAGGGCTATAATGATGTTCAGCAGGTGATGACGGCCTGGCAAAATAGTCAGGACCATTGTCTGGCAATGATGGATAGCACCTATGTTGAATTAGGGGCCGCGCGGTACAATAATATTTGGGTACAGGAATTCGGAGGCTTTTAGCCTATCTGATACATACTCTTCTTTTAGGAAGATTGAAATCTTCCTAATTAATACATGAGAAATTAGTGTAAACAATTGAGCAATAAGTGAAAAGGTTTTGGATTACTTTGGGTTTATTTTTGGTTAAACAATTATAAAACCAATTTAATTATGAAAAAACTATTATTTAGTGTAATGCTGATTGCAGCATTTGCGTCATGCAAAAAAAATTCTGCTAACACACCAGCGCCTGCAGCCAACGCTTCGGTACAAGCTAATTGGTCGTCAAGTGCTGATTATGGCCAATGGACCAGTGGCGCCTATACTGTGTATAACGATGTTTGGGGCAGTGGTGCGGGAGCTCAAAATATTTGGGCCAACTCGGGCAGTAACTGGGGCGTATGGTCAAACCAGCCTAACACCAGTGGCGTAAAATCATATCCTGATGCTGCTATCGACATCAACAAAACACTTAGTTCTCTAACCACACTTACAAGCAGTTTTAATGCTACCACACCCAGCGGCGGTTCATGGGAATCTACTTATGATATATGGGATCAATCAAAAGCTAACGAAACCATGCTATGGTTTAACTACACAGGCAGTGTAGGGCCTATTTCTTATACTTATGGCTCAAATGGAGCGGCTACCCCGGTATTTACCAATGTTACTGTAGGCGGCCACACCTGGAACGTGTATCGGGGCAATAATGGCAATAACAATGTATATACTTTTGTCCGCACAACAAAAACCAACTCGGCCACGGTGGATGTTCTAGCTATACAGAAATGGATAGAAAGTCAAGGCTGGTTTGGAAACATCACCCAGGGAGATGTTGATTACGGTTTCGAGATCACCAGTTCAAGCGGTGGCCTTAACTATACTACAAATAGTTATTCGGTAACTTACAATTAATAGGTTATATTTCAATTTCAAAACCGGCTTAACCCCAGCGATTTAAGCCGGTTTTTGAAATATTTTGGCAAAGAGACACCTAATCAAAGGTTAAATATTGTCCATACTTTACTTATTATATCTCAAGCTTAAGGACTTCGTGATGTTCATTTATCAATTAAACCGAAACCTTTCTTCCGGCAGGCCTTAAATACCACGATAAGACAGTAAAAATGGCTAATACAGCAGGGGCAATTATTTGTGCAGAAACATCACCACTGGCAATATGCGAGATAATTGCGCCGCTCATGGTAAAAAATATACCCGCATACGCCCACTCCTTAAGCAATTTAAATTTCGGGATCACTATCGCGATTACACCTAACACCTTCCAAACACCGATAAGCGAAATAAAGTAGGTTGGGTACCCGAGTGGTTTAAAACCCTGCACCACTCCTTTTACCTGCATAACTTGCGCTAATCCACCCGAGAAAATACAAAAGGATAATATCCCGGTAATTATCCAATACCAAATTAGCTTTCTCTTTTCCATTTTGATTTACTTTAAAGTATTTAATATTTCCTGCATGCGGTTATGCGCCATGTTTAAACCCTGGGCAAAAGGTAAAGCCAGCACCTGGTCTCTTTTTGCTCCCGACTCATATATCACGTGCATATTCAATTTGCTGGTGTCGTCAGTTAATTGTTCAAATTCATAAACCTCTAGCTGTACGCCATAAGGCGCATTCTCCAGTTCAAATGTCCGCGTGATTTTCTGGTTGGGGATAAACTCGTGGATTACCCCATTTGACCGAAATACAATTTTCCCTTCGGCATCTGTCGACTCCAATTGATAACTACCGTGCTTTTTACCTTCAAATTTCAGCACTTTAGCTGTTGCGTATGGGTTAGACATCCATTGCGCAATAATATCTGGTTCAGCATGTGCCCTGAAAAGTAATTCCACCGGCAAATCAAATTCCCTTGTGATCACTAATTCCTGTTTGCCTTCTTCGGCATTAATCTTTGTTTTCTGTTCCATGATATATTATTTTTTTGATTGATACCCTTTCATTATGGTTTCTAATTTGTTAAACCTGTCGTCCCACATCTTACGGAACGGTTCAATAAACTCGGCTACTTCTTTCATTTTCTGTGCATTAATATGATAGTAAATTTCCCTGCCATTTTGTTTCTGTTCAAGCAACTCACACTCGGTAAGTATTTGTAAATGTTTTGAAACCGTAGGCCTTGCGGTATCAAAGTTTGATGCTATTGCACCCGCTGTCATGGTATGTGAAGCAACCAACAGCAATATAGCCCTACGTGTAGGGTCGGCTATGGCCTGGAATACATCTCGTCTTAAATTCATTATGTAGCTATTTGACTACAAATATAAATGTAGCTATTTAACTACGCAATTTTTATGTGAAAAAATTTTAGTGATAGACAAATTGAGGAATTTAGTTTAGAGGAATGGTTACTAGAATAAGTAATATCAGTTGGGGTTATAATTACGCAGCCCCCCCTACAGGAAAAGAAAATTTCCCCTAAGGGATTTATTTTTAGTTCATAAAGCTGCTAACTTATGTAAGTCGGGTATTTAACTATATAATTACCCCCGGGTTAGCGGTGGTAAAGTTGAAGGCCTGCAAAAAGCATAAGAAAGCCTAAAATGAAAAATAAGATAAATGCGATTATTGTCACTAGCCAGCGTGGCAACTTAGATTCCTCAAATGAATGTTTTTTCATTTTTATGTAATTAATTATAAATATTAATCTGTTTTACCGGCCAATTATTTGTTATAACGTATTCTCTGAATTATTATTAGTGAGGCGAAATATAATAAAATCTACTGGTCTAAGTTTAACGAAGTGTTATTTAGATCTATAATGTAGTAAAGCATCCTGCTTACGGCAATATAAATTAAGCTGAAAGCATTTTAGGTCGATTTATAAACTTCGACCAATTTGGGCGATGAAAACACCAACATAAATCTAAACAAATACTATGCTTTTCTAATTAAACTTTAGTCATTTCGTTAAAATCACCGCTCTTATTATTGTATATAATATCTCCATTAGCTAAAAAGCTATCAGAACCTGTGACTATTTTGAATCTACCCTCAACCTCATCATCCATCCTGATTACATCGACTTGGGTAATTTTCATTTTTTTTGCTGAGGATGCTTTGATCGCAAAGTTAATATCAAATAATTTGCGGGAAACGCTAGGATAAATTAGGCCATCTATTAAGTCATTTAAAAAATGTTGCCCATATATATTTGTGAATCTATATTCCTTGGATTCTCCCGTTTTATTTTCCTTTGTCAAATGACCAAATAGATATTTGTTAACTGTTTCATCTATTTGCATATATTGGAAGTTGTAATTGTAAATTTTTAATTTGTCTGCAATAATGCGTTGCCAATATTTTTGATCAAAGAGTCGCGTTTTTGTTGTTTCAGCAAGAATTCCAACTGGCAAAAAACTCATTTTTGTATTTGAAGTATAAGTAATTAATGTAAATAGGGATCCTTTACTTGGCTTCACCTCTTCTATCACAGTGGACTTGGATTCTGCGACGTATAACATTTGTGTTTTGTCGTCATTAAATCGATTACATTTTACACAATGAATCGGGGGAAACCACAGCTCTTTTGTATTAGTAAAAAATTTTTCATCGACATTAGGTCGCCCACGATATGAAATTCCATTTTCAAGTTCTAACTTTTGAAATGGCATTCCGATAGTAATCTGACTTATGTATTTACGTAGCTCAACATCACTTAATACGTCACAATCTCCATCTAAAATGGCTAATATTTCATTAATTTCCTTTAAGGTTAGTTTCGGACGAACTACCATTTTCTATATGATTATTTAATTACATTTATTTTCTAAAATACGGCATTATTTAGACAGTTATGGTTTTACTTCATACAGCCCCCTCACCAACTCTCACTCCTATTCTCATCAACCGGCGCATAATTAATATACTGTACAAACCGTGGTAATGCCGCAGTATTTGGGCTACTGCCATGCGGCAGGATATGATGCCAGATGATAAAGTCGCCGGCATTAGCGGCAATTGGTTTTGGGCCTAAAGCATATAAGTCTTCCATACGGGGATCTATCTCCGATGGCAAGCTTTTTAACCACCCTTCTATCCTATTATTAAACCCGGGGACTAAAGTAAATGCACCTTGATTTTCCGCTGTATCTGATAAGTAAAGAATCCCCTGTGTGCCGAATTGAATGGGCGGAATAATACTGGCATCCCAATGCAACCTCGGCCCCTGAAATTTATAGGTCTCCGTTTCGGGCGGATTAAACCCTACCCTGTCGGTATTCACCCAAACGTCACTACGGTTCCAAAGCTCTTCAAAGGCCCTTTTTATTTTATCTGCTTTGCGGTTTCGCTCTAATATTGCATGCTGAAATAACTGCACCATAATACCCTGCCTCGCCGGGTGAGTATTATACCACGAAGCCGGATCATTCCGGTCAACTCCTATAAAATCACACAATTCTTTAATCGTTTCATCGCAATGCTCCTTGCTTATGGCATCTCTAATGATGAGGTATCCATTTTGCTGCCAAAAATCCCAATCAGCTTGGGTTAATAGCTCACGATCAACAGGGCCGGCTTCAACAGTTATATCAGTTGAAAACAAAGTATTGAACTGGCTTATCTTTTCTCTATCCAAATCACCTGAAACAGTTAATACCCAATTCTCAAACTCTTCAAACGAGGGTGCTTCCTGGTAAACATATTGGATTGTTTGTTCAAGCCCGAGCCCCATCACGGCCAATAGGGTCGTATCTGTTTTCCATTCATCTACAAAAGCATCTGTGTTAAGTTTACCGTCCTTTTTTAGGATAGATTTGCTCCAGTATCTTTTAAGGTGCTTTACGTTTAATTTGCCTGTTTCGTGCGAGGAAACTACTGCTACTACCGACATTGTTTAAGGTTTGGTGTATAAGCGAATTTAGCAATAACCGGGGAAATAAAAGAATGGAGTTTGTTTATGAAAATATCTTAACGTGTGACTACTGCACACTTTAAAACAAAGAAGCAGCAACGTAATTAAACGTTACTGCTATAATATACCGGGAAGCAAGGGACTATCCCCATATTCCCTTATAATCCCGGCATTGATCAACCAACAATTTTACATTGAGGTACTGTGTTCGTACAGGTATTTAACTTTATATTCATTTAACGCTGAATCATATGCGGTTAATGAATTGTCTGTAGCGAAATGAGATTCTATTAAATACTTGAATCGAGGATTATCAGCGTAAGCTGCTTGCAGGTTTTTAATTGAGAGGGGTTTAATATCTGCAATGGCTGTACTGCTGAAATAATAACTATCAACAGGTTTCGACCACTTGCCTTGCTGTACCATTTTAGGCGAGCTGTACAAATAAAAGTCTCTGTTGTCAATCACTTTATAGGCGATGTTATTAAAATAACGGTAGTCGCAGTTATCTGACCGATACCCATAAACAGCACTTTTATAAAAGGTCTGTTTTTTACCATTGTAAACTACCACTATCTTGCCCGAGCCTAAAAACTCGTTGAATCTGATGGTGTTACCATCGTTATCTGTTGTCTTAAAACTCATTTTTTGGTTGTGATAATCATCAGCGGTTAAATACAAACCACATACTGTACTTTGTGCAAGTGATTTTTGTGCAAATGCGGCCATCAAACAAATAGCAATCATTACTTTAAGCGTTTTCATTTCATTATTTTTTTATTGTCTTCAGCTGATCTTTTAAACTTTGATACCATAGCTGATGATGGTATCAAAGGCTTTAAGTTCTTTTTAAAAACGGACGATCAAATCCATCCCTGCAGTATATTGATCTTTCTTTGTGCCGTTATCGTATGGGGTTATACCATCGGCATAAGCGCGTTCGTATCTTATTTCCGGGCGTATTCTTATGTAATCATTGAAATAATGTACAAAGCCTATTGTGTGATCTGAATAGCTGGTTGCATAACCGGTTCTGCCTCCTTGCGGGTCGCTTAAGTATCCGTTTCTGATGGATATATAATCACGTTTTGATACTAATATTTGGAAATAGTTAACTGCACCAACTGCCGTCATTGCTCCCGGAATAGGCGCTCCTGCACCAACATTGGTATAAAATGGCTGAGGTGGGCCTGTAATAACTGTGCCGCCAACCAACGCATGGTATTGCCATAGGTAATAAGCCTCGGTCATCATGTGGAAGGTTTTATTAAACTTGTGGCCCCAGGTAGCAACAACCATTTGCAGGTCATCATGCTGGCGGGTATAATCACCGTTACCTAAAGAGTTAATACCACCATATATTGAGTTATTATTATCATGCGATACCCAACGGGCCATTAATAAGCCATTAATCTGTGCAGATTTACTCCATGGCGCCATGTCATTACCAGCGTCAACACCTACTTCTAATTGCCAGTATGATCCTAGCTTAAACGTTGCTTGCGCTCCTGTGAAAGTGTACGGGTCCACCGTAAACATCAGTGAGTGTGAGTACAGGTAGTTATCAGTAGCCCATTGTGCTTCAATATCAGCAGGCGAAATATAACGGCCTATTTTTAACAACATTCCATCTGCAATCTTAGGAAAATAGATCAACCCATACATTTCAGCCGGGTCGAAACCATATTTATTATTGTTACCCAATAATTGGTTACTGAAGTAACCCTTACCGGTAGTATAGCGGTAATCAGTACCGAAAATGGTAGTTGACAAAAAGCCGAAAGAAACATGATCTGTTTGTACGGTATTAGGTTGCAGGTCGAACTTTATTCCAACTTGATCCAACATTACAGAATTAGGAATTAAATCATATGAAGTTGGTGCATTGGAATTTTTAGAGCTGCTGATGTCTGCACCCGGATCAATCCAGCCATATATTTTTAATCTGCTGTTTGATAACCCCAAAAGTTTAGTAAGCGGATAATTGGGCGCTGTAGCATCCGATCCGATTAATGGCGCGCCATCCCAGTCGCTTGTTGGGAACGGGGGATCAGGAAGTGGCGAAGGAAGTGAACGTTGTACCGTACGTATTTTAGCTGTATCAGCGTTCAAGCTTTTAACCCGTGCAGAGTCGGCCGGGTGGGCAAATGCTTGTGCACCAATTCCAGAAAGGATAAGTAATGCAAATAATTTTTTCATTTTAAATTTCCTGTTAGATTTAGATAAGGATGTAAATAATTTTTTCACGCTTTTATTAATTTAAAAATTGCTAACAATAATTGTCAGTTGACAGCCTATGTGCCACTATAATGCCAGCCCATTTAATAAAAATCTAAATAATTGATAATTAAATAATTGCAAAAAGCAGAAAAACACAAATGCACCTAACCACGCCGTATCAGCATGGTTAAATTTTCAAAATGAAATGATATAAGTTAAAATGGCAATCGCCTAAAGCAACCATACTTTACAAAGCAAAACAGCCACAAGGTTTACCCTTATGGCTGTTTAAACTTACCGGCAAGAACCGATCTTGTTGAAGTAACATCAGTCCCGTACTGATCTATTTTTCTTCAATTAATGGTGGGGCGATAAAAGGATAATCAACATTATTGATGATCGGCACAATACCAAAAAAATCATTTAATACCGATTCAGCGGTGCAGTATGCACCTTCAACCCAAGCTTGGTCATTTGAATAAGCCTCTCCCACTATAAAAATATTGGCATCGGCACCGGGTATAAGTTGTGATGGTTTGCGTATTTTACGTTGCACATCGCAAACGTCATAGTGAGCCGCATAGGCATGATACCCCGCGTTAAACGGTGGCAACGACCAATCCATATACCTTGTCTCCAATGGCTCAGGAACAGCATGAAAATCTGCGTCAGGGCCAAAATGCAATGATGCCAACTGCTGTCTTAACATATTCACCATAACAGGTTTAGCCTTAGCAGGGCCATCTAATGGCTGATAATTTGACGAGAAGGGTATTTTCTCTGTTGAATCGTCACCATATTCCAGCTCTTCCCAAAAACTGGTGTACTGTTCATCATCATAGCTGGCCAATATGCCATAAACAGGCTCACTATTTTGGTCGAGTGCGTTATTGCCAAAGTACACTACCTGGCGTATCGGCATATCGGTTACACTTGGGCCAATGGTGTTTCGCCTGCTGGTTTCTACCAAATCCAACTCCTGCACTAACGTAAGTTTGCTTTTTACACATTTCTCAACTGCAGCAAACATTAAAGCAGTGGTTGTAAATGGAACTTCCATCACCTTACTGTCCTTACTCATTGCTACCAGGTATTCTTTGGGAAAACCTTTTGCTTCTAACGCTTTTAATACACTGCTAATAATTTCAAAACCCAAAATAGGTGCTGGATATTTTGCTTTATCAAGCCACCATGGTTCGCTAAAAAACATACCTACTTTGTATGATGGCTGCAACACCGCCGATCCGAGATATAACTGCACACTACCATGATTCAGCACATCCAAACATTCCTCATGCTCCTGATATTGTGTTGCCTGGGCAACCAAATCAATCGAACCACGGGGCATAGCCATCCATGCAGCATCGCAAATTTTTGATCCTGATTTTTTGTTTGGATTTTCTCGTGTCGCAGTAGTAAAATGCACCTTTCCATCAATATTTAAAATAGAGTGCAAGCGGGTATTTGGACGATAGTCGAATTGTACACCTTTTTCTTTAGCTAGCTTTACAATGGCATCAAACAAGGCGTTGAACATACTTGAATAACCATGTGTTAAGGTTTTGTATTCGTTACCCGGCGTAAACTCGTTATTAGTCTGAAAAGCAACGGCGGAATTCCAGTTGATCACATTTGAAGTATAACCATTCCCATCGGCAGTATAATTATAACCCTCAGAACCTAACTGATCGTACATCAAATTCCAGTAGCCGATATTTTTAACCAGATCGCCTTTTTTAAATACTGACGATGCTGGCATATCCACTAATATTTTGCCGTTGCGGTAAAAGTCGTACCAGTCATTACGGGTCACAGGGTATTGGGGAGTTACCGCTAAATTACCAACTATCGCAAACCCGTTATCAGGTGCGGAATATTCTCCCTGATTTTTAACATTATAGGGTGCCGGATTAGTTGATGATATTTGATTAAGATACAAATGTTTAGTCCGCAGGTAAAATAAAGGATCTGTAGACTCATTAAATGGTACTGAATACTGGTCAAGATTCAGATCCTTAATTACGGTTGTTACAAGGCGGTGGCCTTGCCCTTCAGCTGTGCCATCCCATTCGGAGTAACGCATTCCACCCAACTCCAGGTATGATTTTGAGGAATCGTTTTTGTAATGCCAGGTGCAAACACGTGCACCTGCGGGTCGTGTATCTTTAGTTTCTCCTAAAAAGTCATACTTTCCCCAATCGTACAGCTCAAGCACATCTCCTGCCGTTAGTTGTTTTACTTTATCTTTTTCGTTTTTAACTTCGCCGTTAAGCAATCGCCAGGCAGTGTAAAGTCCGGATGCACCGGCTCCAAAAATAGAATAGGTTTTTTTCATGATATTGTTTTATGATAGATTAAGGTTTAAGGCATAGTTCCAAGGCGATACATTTGGCCGGGCAGGTCTTTTTGCGGGATTACCACCTCAACCAGCGTAGGTTTATCTAATGTATGCGCAAGGGTTTTAAGTAAATTATTCAGTTCATCAATAGTTGTTACACGATGTCCATCGGCATTAAATGCTTTTGCAAGCGCCATATAATCCCATTTGGGCAGAATGTCAAACGTATCGAAAACATGTTGAGACCCGGGTTCAAAAGATGTTATATCTACATATACCTGTTCAATGGCATATACCTGGTTGCTCATTACAAATATTACCGCGTTAAGCTTATTGCGGGCAAGTGTCGACAGCGATTGGCAGATCATCATAAAACCACCATCGCCAGCCACTGTCCAGGCTCGTTTACCGCTGCCCATTTGCGCACCCATAGCGGCACCGGTTTCATAACCGATACATTGCCACGCCGCCGATGATATAAAACTATTTTGTTTTAAACCATAAGCATTCGTCGCCACATATAATGAGCTGCTTACCCCATAGGTCATTACAATTTCGCTAAGCAGCTTATTATCCGTTAAAAACTTCATCATGTGCTGAAAAAAGCGATTGTAGGTAATAACTTCGGGCTGATTTGCCCATTGTTTATCTGAATTTGAGAGCCATGGTTCCGGATAGACCGGTTGCGGTGGCGCTATTGACGTAAGCGGATATGTAGGTACTGTACTGCTTGGTTTTGATGTTTTAAACAGATGCAACAAGCCTTTCATAAAATCGGCCATCGTAACGCCATCGTATAAGTAATAACCTGCTCGCACCTGCTCTGTATTCGCCAACACTACATTTGGGTATTGATTCTCGATAAAAAACAAGTAATCATCCGTCATGATTGTACCAAGCGTTAAAAAACAATCGGATTCAGCAACGGTTTTTACCACACTATCTATCGAGGCGACATCAGCATACGTACCAATAAACTTGTCGCCACCCTCATCCAATACTGTTTTGCCAAGCGTTGTGGTAGTATATAAAAATCCACTGGCATCAATAATTTGCTGTAATAGAGGTGCCAGACCATAACGCAATACTTCAACCCCGGCAAATATTAATGGTTTTTTAGCCGCGGTAATTTGCATCCATGCCAGTGTTAAAGCATTTTTAAGCGCGAGTGGTTCGCTCTTCGTAATCAAAGCCTTTAATGGCGTTGCCGATGGCTGGGGACAAGGTTCAGCCCAAACTTCTTTATAACAGGCAATATAAACCGGCCTTTGGTGTGTAAGCGCCTGCACAATAAGGTTATCAATCTTTTCATCAGCCCCAACCGATGTACTTAATGTTATGGCGCCCACAGTTACGTGCTTAAAAATCTCCTCATCAGCCTGGATATTACCAGTTGAATGGTGATAAAGCACACCGTACATATTGGTTATGTTTCGGGCGTCGCTGCCGGGTGTAGCGCTGATTACTACGATTGGGCTTCGCTCCACATAAGCACCAGCTATAGCGTTTAGCGCACTGTAAGTACTTACGCCGTATTGCAGTGAAATCGCGGCTAAACCACGCGTTCGGCCATAAGCATCGGCGGCATAACCCGCATCAAGTTCATTGGCGCATCCAATGGCATTTACTCCCTGGAAATCTTCGAGTGTTTGGGTAAAATGTTTTACATAATCACCCGGAATTTGAAAAACTTCGGTAACATTTAGTTGCTTTAATCGTGTTAACAGATAATCAGCAACCGTAAAGGTTTGACTAGGCATTGTAATAAGGTATTAAGGTTATTTATATAAATGTAGTAGTTTGATATTACATTTATGTTATCTATTTAAAAAAATACAGCTAAATAAAATGTACCAATCTCTAAAAGTTTATTACAAATAATTGGAATCACTATAAATAAATGCAACCTAAATAGCTGTTATTCCGTATTTATTCAGACAATCTAAACTGTTGTAATTAATAATTAATAATTAATTTAAAAACCTTTAAGAATATAATTTCGTACAAAGACACATTTAACACAATTATTGCCCAATAAGAAACATTTATTTATAAAAATCTACCACCTATCATTATGATATTACTAATACTTACTATTGAATTAGTTTTAATTTCTCTTTATTATCATTACCACAAAAAACTTAAAAAACTTATCGGAACTGGCAGAATGACCGACATATCAATTGCGGTAGGTTACAAAAAGTTCATTGAAGCTGCACTTATCTTAATCCCTTTGATATTTGTACTTATAAAAACTGATTTTTTGTAGGAAATAGTTATTTCAGATAAACATACCCCAAACTAGTGGCAACAGGTACCCACAATATTAAGTCTGCCATTATTGTATCGGTAGTAACGCTACATACGGTTGCGGTATCCATTACCGCAGCCATATAGTTAGATTTATTTTGAAGGTTATTTAAAAAGTGCCATTGCCAGGCCTCCAATTCATAGAAATTAATTCGATAATTTTTCCGGCAGATGCATATAAAGCTATCCTGCTTAACCGGGACTTCGGGTTCACCTTCATTATAAACACTCTGAACAAAATCGACTAATGGAAATTGCAGTCTGAGTAATTTCAAGCATGGTGATGTGTATATTGCTGTTGTATTAAACAGGTAAGGCATCTGATTGTCAGCCCCCTCTTCTACCTTGATTTCCAAACCCTCTATTCTTGAAACTTCCGCAATGCAGCGTTCAAATATCGCCAGGTCGACAGGTAGATCATACATCAGGCTATCAGCATCTGAATGAGTTGTTTCGGGTTGAGATGCCTTTAGAAATGAAGGAAACGCTTCGCCTAAATTATACAGATCAGGTGAATTGGGTGGCAACTGTACTAAATATGCTTTTACAAACGTATGGAACAGGTTTTGACCAAGCAGTTTATTTAAAGCAGGATATTCAGCCTCCATACATTCCAGCAAGCGAAGAATATATCCTTTAGAATAAATCTCAATTTTTTGCTTCGCGGATAATCTAAGCGATGGACGAATAACTTTATCATTTTTAAGCTGATAATGCTCGTCGGCCAATCGAATTTTATCATCCAACATACCAGGCCTCACAATTATCGAAGTAAGCCATTTTTGCAGCGTAGTTAACTCACTCATGTGTTGCCTGCATTTGATGATCAACCGGATTTGAAACTACATCAACAGCCGATGTACGATAAACCGGCACATTGGGTAAATGTCCTTTTAATACTTCTTTAGCTTTCTGTACTTCGGCTACTAGCTCCGGGTATTCAGGAATATTGGCATCCCACTCCAATAGTGTAGAAACACCGCCGGTAAGCTCCTGTGCCAATTGATACAACTTCCATACCTGCGTTGGTACTGGCTGATCGTGGGTATCTAATAAATAGGTATCGCAATCCGTCGGGCCTGCAACATGTATCTGTACTACTGACTTATGGGGAATATTACGGATATAAAATTCAGGGTCAAACCCATGATTAAAACCTGATACGAATACGTTATTCACATCGAGCAGTAAACCGCAACCCGTTCTATTAACCAATTCAGATAAAAACTCCCACTCATGTAGGGTAGAAGATTCAAACTCTAAATATGTTGAAGGGTTTTCCAATATAAGCGGGCGCTGCAAAATATCCTGTATCTGGCTAACCCTGTCGGCTACGTGATACAGGCTCTCAACTGTTAACGGCAACGGTAACAGGTCATGTGTATTTATATTGGCAACACCCGTCCAGCATAAATGATCCGAGATCCATACCGGGTTAACAAAATCCGCCAGTTGTTTAAGTTGTTTTAAATATTCGAGATTTAAAGGGTCGGTACTACCAACAGACATGGATACTCCATGCATAACAATAGGCCTTATGGAGGCAATGTGACTTAGCACATACCTCCCGTAGCCAAAATTATTCATATAGTTCTCGCTGATGATCTCAAACCAATCCACTACCGGATCGTTTTGCATCAGGTGACTGTAATGCTTACTGCGTAAACCAACGCCAAGGCCTAGATTAGGCAGGCCAAGGCGGCTTGTAGCGATAGTATCCATAAATTATTGATTAGGTAGATGGTGGGAACACCAAACGAATATCACTGGTTTTGGGTTTGGCCGGTACATCTACCTTGCGGCTTTCCAATACTTTTGTAAACGCTTCCCAAGCTGTATCATATACCATATCGCCCGTTTTAAAATCAAGATTGCCGGGCAGTTGTTTCCTTTCATATGTCCGCCCTACGAAGTCGTTCAACTCCATAATACCAGATGTTACAGGTTTGTTATCCGCATCGGTACTAATTACCGGGTATATCTGCGATGCGGAGATCGGAACCGCGCAGCCACCGAAACTTTTACAAATATTATCAGCAGGCGCACTGTAAACAGTTGATGTTGTAGGTTTTGGTGCAGGCCCACCACATAGGTTTTCGACAGTTTTTAATGACATAACGCTTGATCCGCATGATTTTGACTGCCCTACCTGTTGCACAAATCCGCAGCCACCTTGTGCCTTACAGGAGTTTGAACCACGACAGTTATGGTAAATTTCTGCCGATGCACAGGTATTATCAGGCGGGTTACTGCTTAAATCCATACCCTGGCATGCATGGTACAAATAACCATTAACTATTGGCTGTACCCCTATCGCAAGGTTTGGTAACTGGCCAAACACCGCCCAACACATCATCAACCTATCGCCGGAACCACCCATTGACGGGAACGGAAAACCAACAGTACTATCTTTCCAATAATCATCAAGTACAGTAGTGATACCAGCTATCGCGCCTGTAGCAATTTCACAAAATTGTTTATAGTTAGCATCCCGTTTTGGATCAGCCAGATCCATCACTCCGCTTGGGTCGTTAAGACGGTTTAGTGCTGCCGCGATATCATCTGCTGATGGCAATGGATATTTATTTTTATTGTAATCCTCGTTTTTAAGATCGTCGGCTTTCCATTTGTTTGGGCCCGGCCTTACTGTTTTATGCCAGGTGGGCCAGGTTACAATTTTACCGGCCTCCAAATCGTCACGAATCCGCTCAAATCTTTCATAATGATCCTCCTCGCCATTTTTAGAACGGGCAAAAGCATGTGATGATGACGTCACCTCTCCACTATCTGTAAATGAAGGATAATCGGCTTGCAAAGCGGCATCTGCTGCCTGATTATCTGGTTTTACCATTTGTAAACCGAAAGATGGACGTAAGTTCTTGGTAATATCAGCGCCTTCGCCCTGATCGGTAATAGCCGAGATCAGTTTAAATACAACATTTTTAGCTTCTTCAGGAAGCCAGCCCTCTACCGTAGTTTGCATGTGCTGAAACTCCTTATAAGGGTGCCCCTTTGATACTGTATTAAAAATATCCTGCTGTATAGATGCCGGCTGATATACTTCTTCCCACAAGGTAGTCACTTTCCCGGTTTCACTTTTATAGGTAATATCGAAATAATCCCATAAACACTGGTACATTTGGCCTATACCGCCAAACATAGGTAATTCGTCACCTTCTTTCCAGTCTTTAAATGGCGCGATAGGAAAATATTTATGCAGTTCGCTTTCTTTAATACGAGCTCTGGCTTCTTCCTCCGGTGCTTCTATCGCTAAAAACAGGTCATTTTGTGTATAATTGAGTTCATCCAGCTTAACACGTATCTTGCTATAATCAACTTTATTATAAACGGGTTCGCAATCCTTAAAATCAATAATATTGGGTATAACTGTTGAGTTTTCGCTATAGCAGTTCCACGCGTAATTATCACTTGCAGGCGACATTTGCGTGAATACCGGTGTAACACCAACCGCGTTAGCTAAATTAGAGGCTAACTGCAAATGCAGCATTTCTTCTATAAAAACACTAAAGATGGTATTAAATGCCCTTTCGTTTTCAGGCTTGTTGGATGGCAATCCACTTCCTGGCCTAAAAGTTGGCGCTAGTCCGGGCCATAAACGCCCTTGATAAAGATTGTTTTGCCCCGTAATTTGATGCATTCCTTGTATGGAATACAATGAGGTCATGTAAAGCGGAATGGTAAATAGTTCAACATTTACCGCTGCCTGCACAATGGCTTTTATTGCAGCTTTATCCGTTTCAAGAAATTTTGGATTTCGATCAAAAAGATCTTTTTTGTCGGCTTGAGTTTTCATGAATGGTCTAGGTTTTTTATTGGCTAAAGGTACTTAAATAAACAATTCACAAATACATTTATTAAAATAAATAATTCAACAACTTAATCGCCACACAACTTAAGGGAATATCGTAAAAAATGTCTTAAACCAGCAAATGCAGCCCTTGGCTGCATTTGCTATTAACGATTAATATATATAAAGGGGTATTAATGTAGCATTAAAGTCTTCCCACATCGCCACTCTCAACCCGCTTGCGGTATGACCAGTAGAACACGATTGGAAAGATGAAAAGATTGAATATTGTATTGGTAATTAACCCACCAATAACTACGATTGCTAGCGGCTTAGAAGCCTCAGAACCAATACCATGTGACATAGCCGCTGGTAACAGGCCTATAGCAGCCATCATCGCCGTCATTAATATTGGGCGCAGGCGGTCTTCAACACCGGCACGTAAAGCATCCGGGAATGATTTCCATTCGGCATGATGCTTTAGCTCCTTAACATTGCTTTTAAACCTGGTGATTAGTATCACTCCGTTTTGCACGCAGATACCAAAGAGCGCTATAAAGCCAATACCTGCGGATATATTGAAGTTAACCCCCGTTATCAGCAAGGCCAGGATACCACCCATAATGGCGAATGGTACATTATTAAGTACTAACAGCGAGTCCCTTATGGTACCGAACAAAATAAACAGGATAAAGAAGATAATAAGCAAACTGATAGGCACTACCTGTGACAAGCGTTTGGTGGCACGCTGCTGATTCTCAAAATCACCGGCCCACTCCAAATGATATGCTCTTGGCAGTTTTATCTGTTGATTAACTTTGGCCTGCGCCTCGGCAATGGTACTACCCATATCGCGGTTACGGATAGAGAACTTAATAGCCCCATACCGTTGGTTCTTATCACGATAGATGATACTTATACCAGATATTTTTTTGATGCTGGCAATCTCGCGAAGCGGAACGTTGTTACCACTTAATGTTGGCACACGTAAGTCACCAATTGAGTTTTCGTTATTACGGAAATCTTCAGGGTAACGTATCCGAAGGTCAAATTTCTTTTCGCCCTCATATATCTGGGTTACGGCTTTACCGCCTATAGCCATTTCAATAACCGCGTTAGCATCGGCTGCAACAACGCCGTATTGCGCCATCTTGCTTTGATCAAGATCTATCTGTAACTCAGGCTGACCCAAATTACGGATGATACCCAAGTCTTCAATTCCCTTAACGCCTTTCAGGATATTATATATAGCGTCTTCTTTATGTTCGATGTAATTATAGTCATCACCAAACATTTTAACTACAATGGAGCCTTTTACACCTGAAACGGCCTCCTCAACGTTGTCAGATATTGGTTGCGAGAAGTTAAGGTCGATACCAGGTATAAACTTGAGCTTATCATTCATCCGTTGAATAAGTTCTTCTTTGCTTTCGCCTCTTGCCCATTGATCCTGCGGGTAAATATCTACGTGAAATTCAATGTTGTAAAAACCTGTCGCATCAGTACCATCATTTGGGCGGCCGGTTTGTGATACTACTTGTTTTACCTCCGGAAAGCTCAGGAATATACCACGGATCTCGTTAGCCAGCTTTACAGACTCGCCCAAAGAAATACTTAGCGGCCCTGTGGCGCGTACATAAATAGAACCTTCATTCAACTCCGGTAAGAATTCAGTACCCAATAAGGAGAAACATCCCAAACTAATAACCAATGCCGTTATAGCTATCGGAAAAGCAATCTTACGTCCCTTAAAGCAGAAGTCGTAAAACCTCATGGCATTACGGGTAACAAATTCAAGGAAACGGTTATGTTTCTCTTTTACCTCTTTATCAAGCAATATACTGGCTAGCGCCGGTACAAAGGTGAAGGTTAATAACAACGCTCCTAATAAGGCAAAGCCTAAAGTCCACGCCAAAGGCGAGAACATTTTACCTTCAACCTTTTGGAAACTAAAAATTGGCAACAAACCGGTGATAATGATCAGCTTGGCAAAGAAAATACCCTTACCATTAACCAAACAAGCTTGCTTGATCATCCCGAGCTTACTCAGCTTTTTATAATTCTCCTCACCTACTTCCTTTGAACGATGATCGAGGATCACAAAAATCCCTTCGACCATAACCACGGCACCATCAATGATGATACCGAAATCTATCGCCCCCATCGATAATAGGTTGGCCGACATGCCCTTCAATTTCAAACAAATGAAGGCAAACAACAACGCCAATGGGATGATAAGCGACACGATAAGCGTAGTACGCCAATCAGCCATAAACAAAAACACGATAACCGTTACCAGGATAATACCCTCGCACATATTGTGCAGCACGGTATCGGTGGCAAAATTTACCAGCGTTTCGCGATCATAGAAGGTACTGATCTTAACGCCTTCCGGTAAAATAGAGTTGTTCAATTCCGCAACCTTTTCTTTTAAGGCCTTGATAACAACGCTTGGGTTTTCGCCCTTGCGCATTACCACAATGCCTTCTACCACATCGGGATCTTTATCCCGGCCCACTTGTCCTAAACGTGGCAGCGCCGATTCGGTAACCTCGGCTAAGGTTTTTACATATATAGGGGTATTTTTTACGTTATTAATTACGATGTTCTTGATCTCGTCGATGTTGTTCAACAAGCCAATTCCTCTAACCACATAGGCTTGTCCAGCCTGCTCAATTACATCACCGCCAACATTTACGTTACTTTTTGATACCGCATCGTATAACTGTAATGGCGTAACATTATATTGAACTGCTTTTTTAGGGTCGACAGTTATTTGATAGGTTTTCACCTCACCGCCAAAGCTATTCAAATCAGCCACACCCGGCACTGCACGAATTTCACGATCGACCACCCAATCCTCAATCGTTTTTAACTCACGGACAGATTTGGTATTGCTGGTTAAAGTATATCGAAAAATTTCCCCGGTTGGGCCGTAAGGGGGCTCTATGGATTGATTTGTACCGTCAGGTAAATCAGCATCGCCAATGTGGTTATTAACCTGCAAACGTGCATAGTCATAATCCACATCATCATCAAAAGTTATTTTCACTACCGATAAGCCAAAAAGCGATGATGACCTTACACTGGTCTTTTTATCAACCGGGTTCATCGCCAGCTCAAGTGGCCTGGTAACAAATTTTTCAACCTCTTCGGCACTTCTACCAGGCCATTGGGTGATGATGGTAATATCGGTATTGGTAACATCCGGAAACGCATCAATACTAATGGTTTTAAAACTTATATAACCTGCCACAGCCAAAAGTGCGGTGACAAAAAATATGAAGAACTTATTTTTTAACGCGAAGGAAATTACAGCATTTATAAACTTATTCATCTCTGCTACTGATCTTTAAGTGATTCATAAAGATATACCTGCCTCGAAGCTATTATGCGGTCGCCGGCTTTAACACCACTACTGATGTATGCGCGATCTTCAACTTTTTTGGCTACTGTTATTTGCTGTATATGTACTTTAGTTTTGCTGCTATCGGCAACAATCACATAGTTTTTGTTATTATCAAAAATGATGGTGTTGGCATCTATTTCAGGAAGATTCTCGCCTGATTTTGCTTTGATCTGCACATTGGCAAACATATCAGGCTTTAATAAATTGCCCGGGTTATTAATCTTTACCCGCGCATGTACCACTTTAGTATCAGGATCAAGCATATTATCAATCTTATCAATTGTGCCGCTGAATACCTTATCGGGATAAGACAGCGTCGTAATTTTAACCGGGTCGCCTTGTTTTACACTTGATATGTCAGATTCATAAACATTGATCAAAACATACACGCTTGACAGATCGGCAATGGTAAACAGGTTCTGGCTATTATCCGCTCTTACCTGTGTTGCGTTGTTAATATTCTTCTCCACCACAAAACCCGAGATTGGCGCTTTTATCACATATCCCTGTGCCCCGCTGCCATTTATTTGCACAACTGCATCAGCGCGTTTGCTTTCAGCCTGTGCCTTTTCATAATCAGATTGAGCTTCTTCCACATCCTTTTGTGAGGCAAGTCCACCTTTATACATTTGCTGGGCCGATTCATAAGCCCTGCGTGTACTTCTTAAATCAGCAGCCGCAGATGTATAATCTTTCGCAAATCCAGCAACTTCGGCGCTATGCATTATAGCTAATGTTTGGCCCTTTTGTACCACATCGCCTAATTGTACGTGTACATCCTCAGCAACACCACTCACCATCGGGAAAACTTTTACCATCTTATTCTCATCGGGCGCAATGCTGCCTGTAAGCGTTATTTCAGATATGGCATCGGCATCTTTAACCGTATCAACCAGCAGACTTTTTAACAGTGTATCCGTTACCTGGAAGCTGGTATCTTTTTGTTCAGCTACATCTGCATGATGGCAACTTTGCAGTGCCGCGGCAGCGATGATCAAAGGAAAAGCTAGGTATATTTTATATTTAAAAAACATTGATGTTGATGTTTACTGATTAAAAAATGGAGTACCTGTAACGTAGTTCAATTGTTCGAGCGAGGTAACCCTGCTAAGCTCAAGGTTATTTAGCTGCAAAACATTGGTTTTATAAGAGTCGTAAAAATCAAGAAACTCCAGCAGGCTGATATTACGCATCTGATAGTTCTTGAAAACCTCCTGTATCAGGTGATTAAAATTCTGTTTGAATGTAGGGTCGAAACTGTTATAAAGCTGCTGAAGCCTGATAGCTGATTTATAATTAACAGCCACATCGCTTTGCACCTGATCCTGCTGGCTTTGAAACTGTATTTTACTCTGATCAATAGCTATGCGGGCCTGCTTTATCCCCCCTTGATTCCGATTGAAGAACGGCAGGTCGAACGAAACGCCTCCACCTAAAAAGTTTTGGCCATAGGCAGCAAGCTTATCATAGTTTAAGGATACAGATACATCGGGTATCGCTGTTGCTTTTTGTAGCTTAAAATTGAGTGTATTATAATCAACGGCGGTTTGCGCCAGCCTTAAATCGTACCTGTTCACATAGGCTGAATCCAGCAAACGCTGATAAGGAACCGTGGTGGCAATATCCTGGTTATTAATGGTATCAACCTGTGGCTGAACATAAACCTGTGGTGATGCCTTTATAAGCAGTTTGAATTCGCTTTGAACGGTATCAATATTGGTTTGTAGCGTATTATATTCTACCTGTAATGAATACAATTGCGATTGGATCCGTAATACTTCTTTTTCGGCGATGTTGCCCTGCGTATATTGTTGTTTAAATACAGTTAGCGTTTTTGCCAGTGAATTGATTTCCTGATTGTAAACTTTGGCAGATTGCTCCTGGAAATAGATAGTATAAAAATCGTTTCTCAGGGTAAACTTTAATGTCCTCAGCAAATCAAAAAACTGGTATTTGGCTTGTTCAACATTAATTTTTGCCAGTTGAATATTCTTATTGCGCTTGCCCGCGGTGGTGAATAACTGTGACAGCCCATAAGTTTGCTCGCTGTATGGGTTTGATACGCCTGTAGCATAAATACCATTGGAAAAACTAAAATTTGGATTAGCGAATAATCGCGCGGTTATGATTTGCGCACTGGCGTTATCAATATTATAGCGTTGCGCTATTAACGAAAGATTGTTTTTGAGAAATTGATCTTCTGCCTGTTTAACATTAATGACTAAAGTATCATTAGAAGATGTTGTTTGAGCATCAGCAGAATAGACCAGGCCTAATCCGCAAATTTTAATGAAAATAAAAGCAATTGCAAACCTTAAGCACATATCTGTATTTATAGAATATACAAACGTACCCTACCTGTATTAGAGTGGTATTAAGATGGCATTAGAATGGGATTAGATTTTATCTAATAAAGGAAATTACAACGTTTGTTCCTATACCTACTGTTGAATCAACATCAATTTTACCGTTAAACAGGCTAATTATTTTATTCGTAACATATAAGCCAACGCCAGTACCCTGAAAGTACTTACCATTGGTACCCCGGTAAAATGAGTCGAATATTTTCGCCAGCTCTTGTGGTGGTATACCGACACCGACATCAGTTATTGTTATTTTAATGATCTTATCATCAGCATACAGATCGCAATTAACACGCTTGTTGGCTGAAAATTTAAAAGCATTAGCAATTATGTTATTAAAGGCCACAGTTAGTAAAGATTTGTTAGCTGTTACCTGTAGGCTTTCAGCATCATCCGGCAAATGAAGTATATTAACTGCCAGCATTCCTTTACCAGCTTTGGATGCCCAGTAATCATTTATTTCCCAGATCAGCTCATCAATAGCAACTGGGGCTACAGATAATTGTGTAAAATTCATGTCGACCTGTGCCAGTTCAAGTAAACTGGTAGTGGTTGTATTTAACCGTTCGGCATCCGTTAAAATTGAGCGCAACACTTGCTGATACTCTTCGGGCGTTCGTAATTTGTTCAATGAAATTTCAATCTCACCGATTATAGTTGTTATAGGTGTGCGCAATTCATGCGAAGCATTTACTACAAAGGATTGTTGCAGCTCAAAAGCATTTTCAAGGTTACGTAAAAGATTGTTGAAGTTGGTCGCCAGCTCACTTATTTCGTCCCTGCCATCTCCTTCATCAACGCGCAGGCTTAAATTACCGGCGCTTACATTATGTATTTGTTTAATTAACTTATCAATGGGCTCCAGGCTTTTTTTGGCAAACCAACGGCTAATTAAAAACAAAATGGCCATTGAGCAGATCAACAAAACGGCCATGCCTTTAATCAAATCTTTAGTTCTTTTGGTACCTTGTTCATCAACCGCTGAAACCAGAATCACGAAATTACCCTGGTTATCATTATAATAAACACCTACAGTTTGCCTGTTACCTTCTGCAAACTCAACTTCTTTTGATTTTCTTACCTGATTTATTACCGCATCTGTCCAGTACTGGTCTTTATCTTTTATGAACGATGCTGTATTTTTATCATCATAAAACCGCACAACTTCACTAGGTAACCGCTTAACATAACGCTCTCTTACGTGGCTTAAAGAGTCGGCAGAAATCTCATCGGCTTCAAGATAAACCTGAGCGGCGACAGTAGCCCTATCCATTAAATGACTGTAAAAATCAGTTTTGATTAAAGAGTTAAAGATAAGGCAAATTACTATCTCAACTATCAATAGTACAATGGTACTAATGGCGCTAAAATATAGTGATAACCTATTCTTTATCTTCATGGTTTACCTCTCGCTCCGCATAATATACCCCATACCAATAACTGTATGGATGAGCTTTTTCTTGAAATCTTTTTCGATTTTTTTCCGCAGATAGTTCATATAAACATCTATGAAATTTGTACCGGTATCAAAATCTATTCCCCACACCTCCTCGGCTATATAATCGCGTGATAGTACTTTGTTAGGGCTACGCATGAACAATTCAAGCAATGCATATTCTTTAGCGGTTAAAATAATTTGCTTTCCGGCCCTTTCAGCAGTATTACTCCAGGTGTCAAGCTTTAAATCATCAAACTCAAGTATATGCCCTTCTTTTGATGGATTGTGCTTACGGCGCAATAACGCTTCGATACGGGCAAGTAATTCACCAAAATGAAATGGCTTTATCAGGTAATCGTCAGCTCCTGCTTTTAATCCTGAAACTTTATTTTGGACCTGATCAAGCGCACTCAGCATTAATATTGGTGTTTGTTGGTCATTTATTCTTATCTGCCTGCATAGTTCAATGCCATTTATATCCGGCAGCATAATATCCAATATAAGCAAGTCGAAACTTTCGGTTGCTATAAGCATTTCAGCTTCGGCACCATTTTTCGCGGTTTTTATCTTATAGCGATGCTCTTCCAGCCCTTTACAAATAAAGGCGGCAACTTTTTGTTCATCTTCAACTAAACAGATGTAATTCATTGTATTACATTTAAATTATCAGTCAATATATAAAACATCCGTAATAATTATAACTGTTTTAAGTTGTGTTATTTACTTTTCTCGTTGATCTTACAATATATTTGTGTAAAATACCACATTTTAATTATTGCAAAGGCTAAACCGCGCGCACCATCACGAAATCCCCGCAGTAAAAAAAAGCTACCGAAAAAATAAGCCGGCCCAATGAATACACTTTTCATGAGCTTATACTTTAACTTTTGTTTTCTTGTTAAGAAATTAAAAGTTGACGGATCATTATAAATTTTAAGAAATCGCTCTGCTTCCCATTCAGCATATTCAACATGTTTATTAACATAGTGCGATATTCCCCGAAAATCTTTGTGGTCTATTTCACTTTTTATCACACCAATATCGCCGGTAATTATTGGGTGTTCATGAATTTCCATATCAAGTTTACTCCACTTTTCTTCATCAATCTTCTCGTACTCTCCCGAGCCAACCTTAATTAAGGCGAGCTTACGCAGTGGATACCCTCCTTTTAAACGTTTCCCTAAAAAATATCTGGTATAATTTAACCAATATCCGGCTTTATCATCTTTTTCAAGTTTATTGGTTAGTTCCGATTTAAAACTCTCGGTTAAATATTCGTCGGCATCTAAAAACAGCACCCATTTAGTTTGCGGGGTGTGATTTCGTAAAAACCAATTCCTCTTTTTGGGGAATTTGCCATCCCATTTAAAATCTATTACCTGTACACCGAATTTTTCAGCAATAGCTAAAGTATTATCAGTGCTACCGGAATCAATAATTACTATCTTTTTAACAAAATCAGTATCAATACATTCAAGGCAGCCTGCTAAATTTAATTCTTCATTAAGTGCAGGTATAGCAATAGTTAGATCCAGCATACAGCCAATATTAGCTTTAATAATATATTATTGTAATTATTTTTCGAATTACAATTTACAGAATCTTCAGAGTAAAGACCCAATGCTCAAATTTAACAGGAATATTCAAATACTGTGCTTTTAATTGGCCTGATTTAGCGAAATCAGGTTAAGCATTACTGTATTTTTCTTTCTTTAATTGGTTTACATGGATGCCCTGCACATACCATCCAATCAGGCATATCTTTGTTCACCACAGATCTGGCCCCTATAACACTTCCCTCGCCAATAGAAATACCCGGGTGGATAAATGCCTCTGCAGCTATCCATACTTCGTCGCCAATATTTATTGGCATTGTTATAAGAGGAAAACCCCTGCGCGTGTAATCATGTGTGCCGGCGCAGATGTGTGCACCTTGTGAAATCACTGCTTTATGGCCTATTGTTATCATTCCTTGTGAATAAAGTATTACGCCATTAGCAATACCGCACTGGTCGTGTAATATTAAATTCCAAGGTGCCCAAATTTTCACTTTGGGGTAAACATGCACACCCTTGCCTACTTTTGCACCAAATATTCGTAAAACAAACGATCTCCATCCAAATAAAACTCTTGGTGAATAACAGAAGAAAAGGAGATAAACAATATTCCATATCCCCCGCTTTATACGATTCATTAATGAGAATGAAGGACCTGTATGGGTATCTGTATTTACCATTACAATAAATTCATAAAAAAATAATTATTTAGTCAAGTTAACTATCTAATAATGAATATAATACATCATTAACTTTTTGTGACACTGGTGCAATTTCAAAATTTTCTTTAAAAACAGAAAAAGCGTTTTTTGACATTTGACTTTTTTCGGAAACACTTAATCTTATCCATTTTTCAATAATATTCTTTATGCTTTCTAAATTGTCACTTCCCACTATCCCACCGGTTTTAATCTCACGGTAAATATTAACCTGATCAGTAATCAATACTGGTTTAGAACATGCAAGCGCTTCAGCTACAGAAATTCCAAAATTTTCTTGATGACTGGTAAGCACGAAAGCCTCACACCCATAGTATGCCCCCCATTTCTCATCGCCCAATAGCATGCCTGTAAAAAAAATATTCTTTGATGAATTGCCTTTAGCTAATGCTTGTACTTTTTTACCATATGGGGTTTCAAGCCCGGGCCCTGCAATAACAAGTTTGGGCATATCACTATATTGATTACTCAATAATTTATACGCGTTTATTAAAAGATCAACACCTTTTTTTTCGTGTATACGGCCTAAAAAAAGTAGATAAGGTGATTCATTTAACCCCGGACAGTATTCTTTGAATGACGCTGTCATGTAATCGTTAAAAACGGGTGGAGCGGCAACCCCATAACCAACATTATATTCTTTTTTGGGATTATAAGGGGTGAATGTTTTACGCGCTAATAATAGTTCTGCCTCACAAGTAAACAATAAGCCATCAGCATTATTTATTACTCTATTTTCTATAAATTTCCAATAAAAGAAGTTTCTTACAGCTTTTATCCTTCTATCTTTTGCAAATTGAAAATATGGATCAAGCATACCATGCGGCATCACTAAAACCTTGGGTACTTTTTTATTCGGATACTGCTTTTTTAAATCCTTTATAACCTTCCATATTGCATAACTATGGTATTGCCATAAACCATGAATAATAACAATGTCAAAATTTTCCAGATTAACTGTCAACCACGGAATTAGTTTTTTAGAGTATTGCCATCTTCCCCTGCCATCACCCAATGCATTGATCTTAAATGTATCTTTATTAATATATTTCGAATAGTTTCTATCCAAACATACAATCTGCCTGACCACATTGGAATCTTTATTACCAATTTCAAGATTTCTTATACCCTGGCAGGGACCACCACTTTCCGGATCCATACTTACTATTACATGAAGTATATTCATATGGTAATATTATATATTAACGTTCATTAAAGTTTGAGTTTCACGAATGTATCTCTCAACTTCATCCATTGCAATATTTGTATCAAACCTTTTAGCATTAGTTTCACCATTGCGTATAATTTCAGCCATATCCGCTTCCGGTAAATTAATTAATTTGTTTAATGTGTTAGCTGCATTATCAGCCCAAATGCTTATTTCTTGTTGAGTTAATGGCATTATATTAATATAAGTGGCTGCGTTACCGCCAACTTCTGTCATAGGAGCTTCATTTGTAGTTATAACCGGGCACCCCGAAGCCATAGCTTCCGCAATTGGCCAACCAAAACCTTCGGCAATTGATGGAAATAGCAATACCGATGCCCCTGAATAAACTACATTTATGTATTCATCACTAATATTATCTAATGTAAAAATATCATTTTTATATGGAGATGTTTCAATTTCTTGTTTTAGAGCTTCTGAAGGTATCCTCCCAATTAATAGTAAGGGCAGTATTTTATCACTTAATAAACGCCAGGCTGTATAAATTTTCACCACTCCGATCCGGTTTTTATACCATTGATTACCTCCTACGTGTAAAATATAACCATCTTTCAAATCAAGGCCTGTAAGCTTGGATAATATACTCCTGGAACTAACACTATCAATTAAATTAAAACTCTTATTTAGCCCATTATAAACAACTTTAGACATTTTAGGTACACGACCTAAAAACTGATGAAGATCCTGCTGTGTTTTATTTGAAACAGAAATAAAATTATCGGCACTCGAATATCCTTTCCGTATCAGTTTCTGATATATACGCCCGAACGTACCGGTTGGGTTTTGAGGAATTTTACCTTCAGCAGATCGCTGAGCTAAAAAATCATGGCAAATAACTAATGTTGGAAAATGCTTTGTGATTGGAACCCATATACCCAACGCCTGATCAGTAAATACATATACGGTATTTGTATTTGATCTAATACGTTTTTTTATCACAGCCGGAAAGATTAAAAACTGATCAATATATCCAAGCCATTTTTTCATCGCCCCACTAACAGGTAATTTAAAAAAATATGCTTGGGGAGAATAAATTTCAACCGTATAACCTTTTATACGCATGCTCTCGGCCAACATGTTAGTAAATCTTGGCATACTTTGTTGGCCTAGAAAATCAGGGTGAGCAAATAATACGATTTTCATTTAGAAGGTTGTTGGATTGAATTACGAGAAGTGTTGACTTGATTATTAACATCATCTGTATTTTTTGACAAGCGCAGAGCAGCAACCGTAATTCCCGCAGCAAATATACTAAAACCAAGAGCTGTGGGCTGTGACCATTGAGCCTGTGGTAATGTTATGAGGCAATAACTTAACATTATCCACGGTAAAAAATCACCCAGTAATAAATTTCGGAACGAAGCCAAAGCAATTTTACCTGTTACCATTAAACGAATAATTATTACTATAAGCCCCATAAGCAGGCCTAGTTCACCTATCAATCTTCCCCATTCTCCCTCAGCCACCAAAAACTGAGTTTTCCCGGTTAGTAATACACTGCCAACATTAGTACCCATTCCTATACCATAACCCCAAAACGGAATCGCATCTGAATTAATTATAGCCCCCAATAATCCTCCGGCATATCTAGTTTGTAGCGTTCCTTGTAAACCTCCTTCACTTTCGCTTGCACCAGTAAATCGTGAGGTAAATGCTTCCGTCGCTGTATGAAAGGTACTGGTTTGGCTTAATACTAAGAATATTCCTATTACTAATATTCCAACAAGCATTACACGTAATATAGATTTCCGATTCACGAATGTAGCTAGAACAACAAAACCAAGAGTTATTATTATCGAAAAGAACAATGTTCGACTAATTGACAATGGAATTGACATCAAAAGCGCTATGGATGCGCAAATCAAAATACTTTTTTTTATTTGCACTTGCGGGACAAGCCAAAAATAAAATATGAAACATGCCGCTAAACTATAAAAAAGAGCAGTACCATTCGTAAATGAAAAGGTTGCAGGTGGCCTGAAAAAGCCTAATGCGCCAGCAAAACCGCCGCCTTCAGTATCTCCGCCAATACCCCTGTTTACCCATGCCCCTTGTGGGCTATAAAACTGAAGAACAAGTAATACAGTCATTGGTATGGTTAACCATACCATACATCTGCCTATTTTTAATACATCTTCACGGTTAAATACGTTTCCTATTACAAAAATCAACGGAAAATGTAATACCAATGTACGTACCCCATATATAGCAACTAAAGCATTCCCATGGCCCAAAAATACTGCGGTAAATAATCCAACTATTCCAATTATAAATATAATTATAACGTACGTATTAAAAATAAAAACACCTTTTTTCCAGGCAGCTATTATCAACCATATAGCTACCGGATCACGAATTAATAGTAAAGGAGTAGCTAATCCCGGTAGTACCCATTTACGTAAAGCTCCCTCAAAAACTATCAATATAAAATATATCCAAATACCCTTTTTGATGTTTTGATATGAATCATTTTTATTAATAAATATTGGCTTATTGCTAAGTCTCGCGATGTCATTTTCCCCCTGCATTTTCTTATCAGCTTAATACAACCCTTTAATTGATTCAACAATCAAATCTCCATAATTTTTCCAGGTATATTTTTCTGCATGAAGCCTGGCCACTTCGCCCATTTTTTTTATTTCAGATCTGTTTTCCAAAAACCAATTAAGTTTTTCCGCTATAATATCAGGAGATCGTATAGGTACAAGAAAACCTGTTTTTCCGTCAATAATTAAATCTTCACCACCTGTATTAGCCGTAATAATTAATGGCAGGCCTTGGCTCATTGCCTCCTGCATAACAAGTGCCCTACCCTCAACTACTGATGGTAAACAAAAAACATCGCAGGTGCGCATTAATGCTAATACCTCTTTATTTGGCCTCCCCTGTTCATGCCTGAAATCAGGGAACTCACTTCGGTAAAAGTCTATAGGCATCTGTGGTTCTCCCATAACCACAAGTTCAATATTGGGATTATTTAGCATTTTAACCGCAGCAAATAAATCGCCCAGCCCCTTTCTTTGGCTCATTGATCCTGCAAATAGTACCCGCAAAGGTCCATTAGCTACCTTTTTTTCTTCAGTCAAGACCGAAGTATTCTTTAAAGGTGTACCAAAGGGGGCTATTACAATCTTTTTATCTGATGCCCAGTTTGGTAACGAATCCTTAACAAATTGTGAAGGCACAATCACCAAATCAGCAAGTTCAAGTTCTTGTTTCTTTCGCTCTAATTTATCTGCTGAATTAAATATTCCGCCGCCAAGTGTATTGGCCCATGCTGGTAATCTGCCCGCCTCCTCGCTCATTATTTTTTTACCTGTTTCCCAATAGGCAATAGGTAAATCATATATACACTTTATACCAAGCTTTTTTGCCTGTTTGAATGTGGCCAATGCTCCATCTTCATAAGCATATACGCCATCAACACCATTTTTAACAGCTTTTTGCAAGCCTGCAGCTATTTTTTGATCAAGTTGCCGGTAAACTGCATCAACACTGAACAAACCATACTCATTACGGACTAAGTAATTTAAGCCCAATTTTTGTGAAAGCATACGCCCTATTTCAAATAATGGTACAGAATGCGTATATGGTTTAAGTTCTAAATCAAAATTACGCCTTTGTATTTCAGAAAGAAAAGGTATGGTTTGCAACTTATTTAAAAAATCACCGGGAAAGGAAGCTATTGTTGTATAAAACTCATAAAGCATATCTTCCTGTATAAATCTATAAGCTGCCGCCCTTGAAAAATTATTTGCGGTAGGATGCGAAAGTATTAACTTCATTTAATTACAATTTCTCAGATCGATAATCTAATAATCTGGCGTTATCCATTATAAATCTATAAAATATGATCTATAATCGGGTACTTAGTTTAATTCAATTTCCGGCTCTGCGGATTAATGTTTTCAATTTATTTTTTGCGGCAATCTTTGCTTGTTCAAACAGGGTTAATATTCCGCCAAGTCCATTTAAATATAACCATGAACAAAATTTTACCCTATTTGATGACGATAAATGAAATAATTCTTTTTTTAATTCGATTTTTTCATTTGTCGTATATATATCCCATGATAAACAATCAGAATGCCGGCATGCAAAATCGGCTCGTTTGGAGTCTAAAACTGACGTATTCCAGTTTCTGGCACGATAGGCGGGCTCTAATATTTCAGTAAACAACTTACGATAGCCAATTATCTCATCAAGTTTTCTTCGCTGCCTTATTTTACCTGTATCAACCCAAACCCTATAACAGGCCAAGGTTTCATTTAAATACACATTACCAAAACCTTCAGCTGCAATTGAGCAAACAAGATAATAATCTTCGGCAAAATTAGTAATTGTAGCTATATATCCGGCTTTAATTAAGGCCGACTTACGAAAGGTTAATATATTGGCAGCTACTCTAAAACCTTTTGCACAGGCGTTTAATGCTTCATCATTGTTTTGAAATCCCGATTTTCTTGCCAGTTGCCTTAATTTTAAATAGTTATTGTGTTGATCGACCTCCTGAACAGAAGCATGTGCATAACCTGCCTGTGGGTTTTCAATTAATAACCGGGTAAGTTTTTCAATATATTCAGGAAATAAATAATCATCGGAATCAAGCCGTACTATAAAATCTCCTGTTGCTGCCCTCAAACATGCATCTACATTACGTGCTATACCTGTGTTATTTGGCTGTGTAAAAACTCTTAAGGATGGGACCTCAATTAATAACGATTGTAGAATTTCAGCAGTCTGATCGGTACTGCAATCATCAAAAACAATAATTTCAAACGGTTTTACTGTTTGATTATATGAGCTAAGAATAGATTGCTTTATAAAAGCAGCCTGGTTAAAGGTAGGAATGCAAACAGAAACCTTCATTTATTAAATTAATTCTAATTATCAATTTTAATTTTTGTAAACTAAACTTCGTACCCAATTCAGTTGCCATTTAAAATAACTGGCCCATATAGGTCTTTTACTCTCAAAGAAAGCCCCTATTAACAGTGATAATATTAAAACAGAACCAATAGCCTCCCACATTTGCAGTGCATTGTTAACCTTGAAACCAAACAATGAACGCCAAAAAATAAGTAATGGATAATGCAGAACATATATAGGGAATGTTAAATCCGAAATATTCCTGTACCATAAAATCCATTTAGGTTTCTTTTCTGCATGGGTACCGGAAGGCAAACACCAAAGAGCAATAGCAACAAATATACCCAATACATAATCCGTTACAAATTGATTGGAAAAGAAAAATGGGGCTACCCCAATCCTATGCGGGAATATTGGAATATAAATCATCCCGATAATTGAGACCGCAATTGCTGCGAATACAAAAAACCAGGCCATCCTGCCTTTAACTGGTGCTTTAAACCTGTAAGCAACGCTACCTGCCAGCCACACAGGCATCAATAATAAAATTTTAGGGCCTGCAATTATACATGCTAATAGAGGCAATAACAATCCTTTCCAGCCACTTTTTCTATATATCCACAGCCCAAATATGGCATAATACCAAAATTCATAACTTAATGACCATAATGGGCTATTCATTGGCGGTGCAGATGAATACATCCAAATTTCATTTAAAAAGCCTGCCGATATTAAATAACGAGGCCATGAGCTGCCTCGAATATAGTGCGCGGCTAAATCAGGTGATATTTTAGCGACTAAAACTTGCAAAATAAATGTAACCAACAACGCAGGTATTACAACCGAACATAACCTGCTTAGCCGTGCCTGTGCATATTGTAAGCGGGTTTTCAACCTGCTTGTTGCATAGGCAATTAAATACCCCGATAGTACAAAAAAAACAATAACCGCCTCATGCGCTGCTCTGCCAGAAAAACCTGTTGTATTTAACGATGATGGATACCATTGGTCATAGGCATGAAAAATCAGCACTGTTAAAGCAGCGATTATCCTAAGACTATCAAGCAGTAAGCTGGTATTTCCATCAATAACCCGTGGTTCTGTTTTCATTATTGTTTGATGTTTTTAGTTGCTAATAATTCGGCGAATAATTTGGCCACATAAGCAGCATTAATTTTCGACAATAATTTTGAGTTGTGGCTAATACATTCTTCAAAGTTTCCTCCTTTATATTCAAATACACCTTCAGGGGGAGGAAGGTTTAATATACCGTTAGGATGGTATGGATTAGCTACACAAATTACATTTAAACCATGCTCGCGCATTGCAGCAACTGTGCCGCTTTTTTCAATCATACTATAAGCCGAAGTTGAAATACCTATAGTTGCTTTAAATAATGTAGCTGAAATAACGTCAGCGGTTTGCTCGCCCAATACCTCAACTAAAAAGCCTGCATCTTGCCATACTGATACCCAATTATTAAGCTCACCGCCACTCCTTCCTATTAATTTAATTGAAATGTTAATGTTATTTTTTTGTTTAAATACCGTAGCTTCTTCAACAAATTGCTTAACTGGTGCCCCCGGATGTATCGTTCCAAATACAACTAAAGTAACATCATTTTTTGATAATGGTATTTCATCTAATCTACTAACTGCTACGGGAATGTTACCAAACAATGGTAAGTGATAACTCTCGATATTAACTCTTGAAAGTTGGGCTTTATATAGGCTACTTTGGGTTGTAATAAGTTTGGGGTTTAAATCCGATACCATTTTCTTTATCAGATATTTTTGAACCAGACCCCAATATTTCTCTTTTTTAGACGACTCACGGGCCATACCAATCCATAGTTCATGAAACATGATATGCCATCGCCTATTTTTGCCGAGCGTAGCTAATTTGCTAAGCCATAAAGGCAAACCTTTGGGATGATAGCCAAATATTACAAACTGTAGGCTAATCCAATCCGGATTAAATTCGCCTATATGCTTTTTAGCGATGTTTAGTTTTTGAGCTAATGGCAAATTCAAGGGCAACCTGAGTACTGGCAAATCAACCGAATCAAAGGTCTGTACCTCTAAACACTGGCCAGAGATATATTTATCGTTTAATGATATAGCTTCCACAAAATGACCTTGGCGAATAAGCTCACATGCCAGGCGGCGGGTATAATCCCCAACCCCATCGCATCCCGGTTCAAGAGAACTACATATAAACAAAATTTTCAATTATTTCCTTTCTCCTATTTTTTTTGCAGGCACGCCGCCCCATATTTCTAATTGTGGAATTGATTTGGTAACAACAGCTCCTGCTGCTATAATTGCTCCCCTTCCAATTTCAACTCCTTTTAAAACTATCACATTACACCCAAGCCAAACATCTTCTCCTATTTTAATCTCTTCTTCGGGCCCTGATTGTATCCTCATTAATTTTCCTAAAGAAACTCCATGGTCGTGATCAATAAATTTGCAACCAGACGCAATCAGGCTATTATCACCTATTGTAATTTTTGCCCGAATATTAAATTCACAGCCCATTCCGATAAAAACGTCATTCCCAATAAAAATAGATGGGCCTTTGCTCCAAATACCGTCATATTTAAAATTTATTCCCTGCTCTAATGAGCATCGTTCTCCAATAAATACCTGATGCGGCCAGGTAACATACAACTGGGGTATTTTTGTAGTTTTACCAATCTGCATACCCATAATATGTAGTTTTATCCTTCTAAAAAAACTGCACAAATTATTATAGTACCGGATTCTTAAAACAAAAAAACTTTGTTGAAATAAATAACTCATGCTGGTAATTATTAATTGCCGGTTTTACCCTTTTATAAATAACAATATCAGTTATTTATTTGATTCTTCTTTATATGATAAATAAGCACTTTTCACCAATTTTAGAGAGTACTTTTTCAGCATAATGCCTTTTATAATTTCACCGGTAGTTAGCATTATATTTTTGAAAGATCTTTTATGATGGAAGGATAACATAAACATTGAAAAAACCTGTGCACCATTAATAATTTCCATTGAGGACACGGACCGATTCTCACTATCGTAATGATGAATAATATAGGTATTAGATAAATGTTTTATTTTGAATTTTTTATTAGCTAACCTGGCCCCATATTCTAAGTATACGATACCGAACTTAAATATCTCAACATTCAATACACCATCATCAATAACCTTTCGCGGATATATAGAGGCTCCACAAGATATTCCAAAATAATCTTCCATATTAGCTGGAGTATAAGAATACCCTCTGGCATGCAATTGCCCTGGAACAGGCCCCGGAAGGCTCATCTCTGTACTCGTGGGGTTATATTCTCCAATTGTCCAAATAGTATCAGGTTCAGCTTTAACTGCCTCTAAACAAACTTTAAAATGATCAACTGGAAATTCATGATCATCATCCATGGTTCTGATGTGAGTTCCAGTACAATTTTTAGCTACAAAATTCCGATTAGCATATAATCCTTTTTGCGGACCGGAAATATATTTGCATTTAAATTTATCGGCAATCTCTTTATTTAACTCAATAAAATCATTGGAATTTGAATCATCAGAAATTATTATCTCAAATGGTTGTACAGATTGCTTAGATAAACTTTCTAATGTTCGCTCCAGGCTATTCGGGCGATTTCTGGTTACTATCGCTATTGAAATAAGATATTGCATTTATTTAAGCTGCTTTAAGTTATTGATTAAAAACCTGGCTTTATTTTTATAAAACCATACCAGATTAAAAATTAAAAAAAGAAACGTAGTGTCAACTTTTAAACGACTCTCGTTAGTATACTTTAACGCGGGTACCCTATGCTGATAGTAAAACAATTTAAAGTATTTTTTAATTATGTTATCATAATTACCTTCATTGCATGCCTGGCTTGTTGCTTTTGCTGATTTTAGATATCGCAATGAACGATTCTTATTGTTTTCAAGTTTCACTGCACCTTCAGAATATGAACTACTATGCCTCCTGAAAACAGATAATAATTTATCCAGTTGCACAATATCGCCGGCAGCAGCCATCATTAAAAAAAGATAATAATCAATATACATATCAACATCATCAGGAATAGCTAGTTTTTTAAGCAATTCTGTTCTTGCAGCAAAAGTTGAGCCTAAACCGACATTAAATCCTTTAAAAATATTTTTCTTTAGTAGATATATGCCATTTTTAGGCTCATTAATTTCGTTATGCGTTAATTGTTGAGGTGTTGATACCCCTGTGGCTTCATCCAGGCGATAAGCAAGGTGACTAACCTGAGATACGCTTGCATTTAACTCAAAATAAGGTACAACTGTACTTATACAATCGGGCATATAATAATCATCAGCATCTAATACAAATAAATATTTACCCGAAGCTAATTGAACACCCTTTGTTGTTGCCGAAGCCTTGCCCGAATTGTTTTGATAAACATAAGTTACGTTTATCTTGTTTTTAAAATCTTCTACAACCTTTTTTGTATTATCGGCTGATCCATCATCAATTATTATTATTTCAATTTTCTCCAGCGGGTAATCTTGTTTTATGATGGAATTTATAGCATTACCAATATATTTTTCGTAGTTATATGTTGCAATTAAAACTGTTACTAATGGTAAATTATCCATGACTTATTTGATTATTAATAAATACCCTTTGAAGGTTAACACAATTTTTCAAGCACATCTTCTGTTAAGTGCTCATTGAAAAGCTGGATATTCTTTTCAATCCATTTCATATCTTTTTCCCACCACTTTAGGTTGAGCAAACGATCTATGATAATATTATTAAATCTATATTTAATTACTCTTGCAGGGATACCACCAACCACAGCATATGGTTCTACATCCTTAGTTACAACTGCACCAGCTCCTATTATTGCGCCATCCCCAACTGTTATTCCTTCGGAAATAAATACTCCAGTCCCAATCCAAACATCGTTTCCTATGGTAATTGGTTCATACTCATTAAACGCCAATTCATTAGTTAATCTAAGATTTAAAGAATTAGCAGATGAATAAAATATCGGACTAGTACTTAAAAAATTTGTTGGATGCTTACCTAACCCCGATTTAAAATCAGGTCCTATTGAGCAATACTTTCCTATTTTAGTATTATTTATTGCGCTATTATAGCCCACATAAGTAAATGCATCAATTGAAGAGTTTGCAATATTGCAATTATTACCTATTTTATTGTTACCAATAAGTGTGGAGTCGAGTATGTGACTATCTTGTTCAACTACTACGTTATTTTTCACAATGCATCGTGCTAAAAACACCCTATCTAAAAAGGTATTTTTATTACCTAATTGTGATTTCTTTACAATTACATAATTCCCTTTAACGCAGTTCCAATGTTTTATTAACGTTAAAATTACAAGTATGTTCTTTTTTAATATTCTAACCATTAATGTAATTTTTACTTTTCAACTGCCATATTTTCAACAAAACAAAAATACCATTAGTTGCCATTAATGAAAACGCAACAAAAATATTATAGATCAATACGCCTTTTACTGTGTCTACCTTAAATAAAAACATTCCTAAAACAATTGCTGCAAGGTCAATAGGAATTAAAATAAATGGCTTTATGGCCCATCCTCTACAGCTATAAAGTGAAAATAAAACACCAGCAAGAAGGCTTATACAACTACCTGCAATATTCAAAACCAACTCAGTGTTAAGCCCGTGGTAACGAGGCCCTAATATAGACAGCAATAGATTTGAAAAGATCCAAACCAGAAATACTACCATAACAAACACTCCTGTCATTAAGAGAATAACTTGAAAAAGTTTTTTAAGCAGAATTTCCTTGTTTTCAGGTAACCGCGCGAACCGAGGCAAAATCACTGTTCCAAACATTACTCCAAATAAAGTAAGTGCGGTTGAAAACCGGCCTAATGCCCCAATTTGAGCAATAGATTCGGTATGCCCTAATACCGAAATAAGCCAAATTGATACCTGTCCCGAGAAACTATAGTATATACCGGCAGGTAAAGTACGCCTAACAATTTTAAAAATTTCGGTTGCTACTTCTTTACTTGGCTGGGCTTCTGTTTCGGCATATCTATTTGCAATTTTTCTAAGTTTATAATTACCATAAGTTCTTGGTAATCCCGCTGCCAATATTGCTACAAAAGTAAAAGGAAAAAGGAACAGTGTAAGACAAGTAAATAGAAAGCGCAAAATACCAACCATCATTTGGTTTTTTTGCAAAGGGTTTATATCCTGATGAAGTTTGGGTGCAATTTCGAGTAAGGAATCAGATAATGCTGCGAAAAAGGCTGGGATTAATGCAATAACAATTATTAAGGCCATCAACCAGCTTGCACCATGATGTAACAGGAGGTAGAGCAATATTGGACAAGCTATAATCATAGCGCCCCAGGCAAACTTTTTCCTCAGATCATACCCGGTAGCTAATACAACACCAAGCTTTAATTTGTCTTGCCATACCTTACCGCCTTGCGCCATAACGCCACTTGCCACACCGCTATCGGCAAGCAAAGTCATTGTTCCTAACATGGTATATGCTAATGTATACAAAGCATACTCTTGTGTAGAAAGTAAACGAACAGTAATCACCCCACTTAGTAGGCCTAATAACTGTACAAGAGCTTGCGCGCCACCTGTAACAGAAACTATTTTTACCCATTCAAATACTTTAGGATGTGATATTTTATTTTTGAAGCTTCGAACGTGCCCTTTCATTAAAATTCTATAAATATTGTTATTGAGCCTTCGTTAAATTTTAATGTAAGGTACTTTCATAATCGGCACAATTATTTATACGGTATCAACAAAGTTCTTTTCCACTTTATTAAAAACAATTATTCCAATAAAAAATATAATCAGGCTTACCGCCACACTATAAGCAAAAGCCCCAGGGTAAAATTGCCCCGTCCCCAGGAAACCATACCTAAAGGTTTCAATTAACCCACTCATTGGATTAAGTGCAATAAGCGTACGGTATTTGATGGGGGCTGCCGAAAGTGGGTAGATAACGGGAGTAGCATACATTAACAATTGGATTCCAAAAGTTACTACGAATGCAAGGTCGCGATACTTTGTGGTTAATGCAGTTATAATTAACCCGGTACCTAAACCTAAAATTGCCATCAACAATATCACTACCGGAAAAAGCAATAAATATGAATTTGGTTCAACTTTGTTACCTATAAATAGGTAATAAACCAGCATTATAATAAATAATATAAATTGCACACCAAATTTAACCAAATTAGAGAACACTATGCTAATAGGCATTATCAGCCTTGGAAAATATACTTTACCAAAAATCGAGGCATTATCTTTAAACACAGTTGATGTTTTGGAAAGGCTATCGGCAAAATAATTCCAGGCTACAGTACCGGCCATATAAAAAAGTGGCGCAGGCGCAGCATTAGTGCTTATATTAGCTAGCTTACTAAAAATTACTGTAAAAATTATTGTGGTGAATATAGGTTGTATGAAAAACCACAATGGGCCAAATATGGTTTGTTTATAAAAAGACACAAAATCGCGCCTTACTAATAACCAAAGCAAATCACGGTATGCCCAAACATCCTTTAAGTGCAGATTAAACACACTACTTTGTGGCTTTATCTCCAAGTCCCACTTCTGAATATGAACCTCATTAGTAGTCTTATCGTTATAGGAATAATTTCTAGCAGGCTCAATCATTTGTAATATTCATCGTTTTATTGCGCTTGATATAAAACCAGACTTGTTATATAGTAAAATTATTGCTTAAACTTATTTTTCAACAACCTTAAAACGGACTTTTTCTGAGGCTTATCATCTGAGTAATAACCATAGCCATAACCGTAACCGTAGCCATAGCCGTAACCATAACTACCGTTAGCAGAGAAGTCAACGCCATTAAATACGATGTTCAGGTTAGGGAATAGTCCTTTTTGCCTTAAGTCATTAATTACTGCAATCTGGTTTTTATGTGTATAGTTATAACGCACAATATATAAAGTAGCATCGGCCCATTGTGTCAATATTTGCGCATCGGTAACCAGGCCAATTGGTGGGGCATCAAGTATTATATAATCGAAATCCCTCTTTAACTGCTCGATTAATATATCAAGTTTGCCATTTAGCAATAATTCGGCTGGGTTTGGAGGATTAGGCCCACTTGTAATAATTGAATAATTTTCCTGGTGTGGTATCGGTTTTATAATATCAGCATAATTATGTTGATCTATTAAATAATTTGATATACCGATTTGATTATCAATACCTAAAGCTACATTTAATTTAGGTTTACGTAAATCAAGCTCAAGAATAACAACCTTTTTACCAGTTGTTGCTAAACTTGCACCTAGATTTAATGATACAAAAGATTTTCCTTCGCCGCTGATAGATGAAGTAAACAATAACACTTTATCATTTTTACCCGGGATTATGTATTGCAAATTTGAGCGCATGGCACGTATTTGTTCCGCAATCATTGAGCGTGGCCTTGATACTACTATTAATGGATCATAATCCGATGCCTGGGATATATCTGCAATAATCGGAGTGTCGGTATATTTTTCAATATCACTACGTTTTCTTACCCTTACATTTAACATTTCTTTACCAGTAATAACACCGAATGGTAAAATTAAACCCAACAATAAAAATGTTAAATATAGTATAGACTTAACTGGTTTAATTGGGGTATAATTGCCACGTGCTGCATTAATAGTTCGGCTATCAGATGTAGTTGATGCCAAAGACAAGGCAGTTTCTTCACGTTTTTGAAGCAGATAAGTAAATAATGTGTTTTTTATATCCTGCTCGCGCATTACATCAATTAGTCCACGCTCTTTTGAAGGAACGCCACGAACAGTCGATTCGAATTGATTGCTTTTAGCTTGCAATTGTTTTTGGCTTTCTAACAAACTACTTTTTAAATTTTGTACCGTTTGGGCTATGGTTTGCTTCAACGCACTTATCTGATCGTTTATTGAACTTATAACTGGGTTAGTTTCAGGAATCGTTCTTAATAAACTCTCTTTTCTTAATTGCGCTTCCCCTAATTGTTGAACCAGTGCAAGCAAAACAGGGTCGGCCAGACCTAGCATAGCTGGTAATTTAGTTTGCTCGGTATTCGGACTGGATAAATAACTTTCCAAATTTCTAAGGCTTCCAATTTGGAGGTTTAACTGAGTGAGCGCTTCGTCATTAGCTTGCATAGCAGTTAAAAATGTAGTCGCCTCAGCACTCATATCAGTTATTTTGTTAGCTGATTTATAATCCTGAACATTTTTTTCAACTGAACTTAATTCAATTGCAAGTGAATCAATCCGGCCTTTTAAAAACACTAATTGATTAGCGGCTGTAATATTTTTATCATCAATACCAGCTTGATTATATTCTGCAACTAATTTATTTAAAACGTCTTTTCCCCGATCAACATTAGCATCTTGTAATTTAATTACTAATACTGTAGCATCCTTAGTTGCCGGCGCTATCAACAGGTTAGAAATAAGGCCCTGAGCAACATCTGAAACAGTACCAAAATTCACAAACAACAGTCTATTATCAATACTACTATTGTTAGTTGTTATCATTATTAAGCCGGCGTCTGTTTGCACTGGCTTATTCACATTTAAAGTTTGTCCGTTAAATACTGCCTGATTTTTGTTAATTACTTTTACCGACCAGGGTTGGGTATATGTATTTGCGTTTGGCTTTAACATCTCTACATTATAACCAAGATTCTTATACACAACTACTTGAGAAATTCGATTTTTAATGAAAAAAGAATTTTGAAGGTTTAAATCATTTACCACCTTCTCCATTAATGAATTTGACTTTAATATTTCAATTTCATTATCAATAACTTTACCGGAAGTGTTTACATTAAGGGATTGTAAAAGATCTTTTTCATCACCAGAACTTTTATTGTCCTTAATTAAAATATCAGTTTCAACTATGTATTGTGGTATTTGCGATCTTATATAGATATAACCTACTGATAAAGAAATAATAACACATATCAAAAACCATTTCCAGTTTGATATATACTTATGTAAAAAATCCTGAATATTTACTTCACTACTTTTGCTCTGTCCAAACAATTCGTTATCTTGACTCATTTTTAAAATTGAACTAATTATCTTCTAAATATTACTAATAACAATGAAACTATTGTTGCCCCAATAGTTGCAAATTGTAGGGTCCTATCAGTTTGTTGTGTTTTGGTTTTGGCTGGTTTAACATAAACTATATCGTTGGAGTGCAAATAGTAATATGGTGAACTAAAAAGGTCTCTTTTGCTAAAATCAACATTAGCGAATATTTTTTTTCCATCAACATCTCTTATAATTTCGATGCTATCTCTTTTTGCATATAATGTAAGATCACCTGCCATGCTTATTGCTTCTGGTAACGTAATCATTTCATTAGGTATATTATATACGTCAGGTCGTGCAACCTCCCCTAAAATTGATATTTTAAAGTTCAAAAACCTTACTAAAATAGTCGGGTCTTTTAAATATTGTTTAAGTAAAACTTTAAGTGTATCCCTTACCTGGGTGGTAGTGTAACCCATTACTTTTACATTTCCAATTAAGGGTAATTCAATTTCACCCGATGCATCAACCAAATAACCTGTATTAGCAACCTGACTTGGCGCTACTACGCTTTGTGGTGATGTGCCTCCACTACTTCCAGTAGCTGCAGTACTAGCAGCACTTTGGCTATAAGGATTAAAAAAGCTACTTGCTTCCGGGCTCAAAGAGTTTACATATATGGATAAAATATCACCTGGTTCAATTTTGGGAATGTAAGCTTTGGCAACATTTACAGTATCCTGACTATTTCTTTGGTTTTGAAAATACTTTAATTGTTTTTCGCTATTGCAAGCTGTAAATATTAAAGCAATTGATGTAAATAAAGAAATTCTTTTCAGTGTGTTTTTAATCATACTAGAAGTGGATTGACATAAAATAGTAATTGTAAAATTAGGTTTAATAAAACCTGTTTACTTTTAATAGTTTGCCCAAAGATAAAATTTAAATACCTTTTGATGACACTTTTATGATGCAATGCTCTATTTAAAACACAATCATCTGATAATCATCCGGCAAATATATTTATATTGAGTTCAAAATAGAGCTACAATTACATTATTTTTATTTTAAATAGCCGTTAATTATCATTGTTAAAAATCATTCTTCAATAAAGTGCAAAAAATTCAATTATTGAGGGAATAAAGCAAAAATTACAAAACATATTTTTCTAAAAATACTGTAGCCATAACCCATAATAAATTATTTAGTTTTGTTTTTCATCAAATTTCTATGAAATATTTTTGCTCCTGTGTATTTATTCTTTTTCTTTCACATTTAGCTTTTGCACAAAATAAAACCGACACTTTATTTTTTGAAGACTTTAACAATTCTTCGCTTAATAGGGTAAAGTGGAATGTTGAAATTACCGGCAATACTGTTAATAATGAACAACAGGCTTATGTTGATTCAGCTTCGGTGCTTGCTCTAAAAGATGGTGAGCTGGAAATAAAACCGGTGTATCATCCGGGGTATACAAGCAATAGGCAAAAAAAGTATGATTTTCTTTCAGGGCGAATTAACACTCGTTCTAAATTTGAATTTACTTACGGAACAGCATCCGCACGTATTAAAATGAGTAGTGGTGCGGGTTTATGGCCTGCCTTTTGGGCATTAGGCGAGGGCAAATGGCCAGACTGCGGCGAAATAGATATGATGGAAACTGTTGGTGATTCATCATGGGTTAGCCATGCCATGCACGGGCCTGGCTATTTTGGCAATACACCAATTGCTTACCGTTACCATTTTCCGCAAGGTGTTGATGTTACCCAATGGCATATATATAGCGTTGATTGGACTGCCGATCATATGATTTTCAGTGTGGATGGAAAAGTTACTTACACTGTTACGCGAGTAATGGTTGAGCATTATGGCCGCTGGGCTTATGATAATCCTAAATATATCATATTAAACTTCGCATTGGGTGGCGGTTACCCTTACGGTGTAAACAAGGTAACAACGCCATATTATGGTCTGTCGCGAAGCACTGTTGATAAGATCAAACAAGGCAAAGCGATAATGCAGGTTGATTGGGTTTTAGTGACTAAAAACTAGTACATCTTTTTTATATATCTGATTACGGTAAGTATAAAACAATTAATTATATTGATCGGCTACTTGTATTAAATGAAGATCAAACTAACCCTATTCTTACTATTTTTATTTTCATCAAAACTACTTTTGGCGCAAGATGAAACTTTTGCCCGAAAAATAGTCGACACACTATCTTCGCGCCATTTTTGGGGCAGAGGATACACCAAACATGGTGTACACAAAGCCGAAAAATATTTAGCCGCACAGTTTAAAAGCATTGGGCTTAAACCAATGGATGGCAAAAGTTTTTTACAGCCTTTTTCTTATTCAGTAAATACTTATCCCGGAAAAATGGATGTAGCCATAAACGGAGAACCATTGATACCGGGACAGGGTTTTATTGTTAGCCCGGAAAGCCGGGGGATAAAGAAAGCCATGCGGCTTGAAGAGCAAGACAGTACACATTTTGTTAGTGTTGTCAATCGGGTTATGGTTGTAAAAGAGAATAAGCTAACCTGGTCGGCAGAGCAGAAAGCCAAGGACTATACTATAATTGAGGTTAACAAAAACTTTTTTAAACCTAAACCAACATCTATCAGCATTAATATTAAAAGTAAGCAGATAGCCAGTTTTAAAACTGCAAACATTTGCGGCGTAGTTAAGGGCACATTAAAACCCGATTCGGTTATAATTTATACCGCGCATTATGATCATCTGGGCGGCATGGGGAGAAAGACCTTTTTCCCGGGAGCTAATGATAATGCAAGCGGGGTGGCGCAAGTATTATCATTAGCCAAGTATTATGCAGCCCATCCACAACCTTACACCATGGCTTTTATACTTTTTTCAGGTGAAGAAATTGGCTTATTGGGATCGAAGTATTTTACAGAGCATTCCTTAGTTCCGCTAAAGAGTATTCGCTTTTTAATTAATCTGGATCTGGAGGGTACAGGAATTGATGGTATTACCGTTGTTAATGCCACTATCTACCCCAAAGAATTCAATATATTAAAGCAAATTAATAGCAAAGATGGTTTATTGGCAAAGGTGAATGCACGGGGGAAAGCAGCTAACAGCGATCATTATTTTTTTTCAAAGAATGATGTCCCTGCCTTTTACATTTATACACTTGGAGGTATAAAAGCCTATCACGATATTTATGATATAAGCGCAACCCTGCCAATGAATAAATATCACGACATATTTACACTATTATTGAAGTTTAACGATGCATTAATGCATAAGCAGCAGTAAATTTGCAATCATCTACCTAAAAGATATGAGCACAATAAAAATCGGCTGGATAGGCCTTGGGACAATGGGTAACCCGATGTCGCAGCAATTGATAAAAGCAGGTTACCCGGTAACCGTATATAATCGGACCAAAGAAAAAGAGGATGCCATTAAAGCACAGGGAGCAACAACAGCCCCTTCCCCATCTGCATTAATACAACACACCGATGTGGTCATCATCATGGTATCCGATGATAAAGCCATAAAAGATATTTTTTATGGTGATGATGGTTTGTTGGGTGCGAAAACATCCAGTAAAGTTATAATCAACATGAGCACCGTATCGCCTGCTATCAGTAAGGAAGTTGCGGCTAAATGCTTAGAACAAGGCAATCATTATCTGGATGCGCCGGTATCTGGCAGCGTGAAACAAGCTCAGGAAGGCACCTTGGTTGTGATGGTTGGCGGTGATGCAGCGGCATTTGAACAAGTTAAACCTGTGTTGGAAAAATTAGGCAAACTGGCCATGCTGGTTGGCAACAATGGCGCTGGGAATGTTGCCAAACTTGCTATCAATACGTTATTAGGCATTGCTGCACAGGGTTTAGCAGAAGCAGTTATATTAGCAAGGAATAATGGTATTGATCCCAGCGATTTAACTACGCTGATTAACAACAGTGCTTTAGGCAGTGCATTTGGTAAAATAAAAGGCGGTGCTATTGTTAGTAATAATTATAAGGCGGCCTTTGCATTAAAACTTATTGCTAAGGATTTACGGCTAGCAAAAGACATCAACCTTTCTACACCACTCGGAGACACGGTGTATCAAACATTTCAGCAGGCAGAGGCTGAGTATGGTAATGAGGATATTATTGCCATAATAAAGCAGGTAGATCACAAATAATTAAAAGGGTTCGCATTACTAAATTACCTTTTGTATTGTCCAGTGATGACCAAAAGGGTCTATAATGTCACCCTGCCGGAAACCATAATCGAAATCCTGTGCGGGTGATATTTCTTTTGCACCGGCAGCCAGAGCTTGTGCCATTACCGAATCCACATCATCAACCATTAAACCAATGTTAATTGTTGTACCATTACAACTTAGCGGGCTGAATGCCTTTTTAATATAATTCTCCTCGTGCAAATGAAACATCGCGACATCAATAGTGAACTCGACAACGTGTATGCTGCCATCATCATTGCTAAATCTGCGAAGTTCGATAGCTCCAAAAGCATTCTTATAAAAATCAATATTAATAGTACCTGTTGGTATATATAACACTGGCGCAAAGGCTGTTTTAAATTGATTTTTCATAACCCTGATTTTATAATAATAAATCTATGCACTAAAAATTTCATGTGCAAACTATCAACTACACAAACATTTACGTGTTACGTTGGTTGAAAAATAAAAAACAAACACATGGATTTATCAGTCGACCGTCGTCTCCACCATTGGTGGGTATTTTTATTAAGAGGGATACTTTTTATTTTAGTAAGTATCTGGATGATTGCTTCGCCGCTTACAAGCTTTGTAGCTTTAGGCTTCTTTTTCGGGCTGATCATCTTCATCGCAGGGTTAGTCGAATTGCTCCATGCGGTTAGGGACAAAACCGAAACTAACAGGGGCTGGCATATATTTTTAGGCGTAGTTGATTTGATACTCGGCCTGGTGCTTATGGGGCATGTAGCTGCGGGTGTAGCGATATTGCGCATTATTGTAGGCATTTGGTTTCTCCTCCGGGGCTTTTCATTGATTAGCTTTTCACGTGCATTAGGAAAATCATTGATATTGACTATAAGCGGCGTCATCATCGTGATATTTGGTTTGATGATTATTTTCAATGCCTTTTTTGGCTCGATGACGCTTATTACATTTATAGCGGTAGCCTTTTTTATTACAGGAACATTTAATGTGTGGTTAGGCTTTAGAATGAAGGCACACTAGTTAAAAATCGACATAAACAAAAAGCTCCTTTCATTTACTTGAAAGGAGCTTTTTATGGTAGAAAATATAGCTTATTGCTGTGTAACTGCCCCGGTAATAAAATTGATTAAGTAAGTATGCCCCCCGGTTATAATTAAATTGGCCTGATGATTACCCAAGTACTGAATAGAGCCTGCATAATCAACAACATAAGTCTTGGAACCAACCGGTCCATTAGATTCTCTAACCTCAGATGTAAAAGTTGCTGTACCTTCGGTTATATCTGTAGTACCAGATCCGTTTACAACTAACAAGCCTTTTAATTGGTAGTTACAATCAACCGAAGTAAATTGATTTTGAATTTGAGGCGGAGTAATACCCTCATGCGAAATTGAGGTAACAATTGAGCCATTTAGTGTAGCTGATTGATATGTGTCGTCTGTTGCTTTAAAAGTATAGTTTTGAACGTTGGTGTATTCATCCAAAAAGGTTGGGCTATAATTTTCAACTTTCAAGCTATCATATACAGTATATCCATCAACATAGCTCGAACTACAATTGTATACAAAATGGAATTTTCCACTTAGCCATTCCGTGGTATCACCAGGTAAAACTAAGTGTGTATAGGCAGTATCAATCACATATCCGCATAGTGGGTTAAGCGAATTTACTGTCTTCGTTTTTTTACCTGCTACAATGCTTGATGGTGCTTTTGCGCCATCATTAATATTGGTACCACCCAATTGGCCGGTAAGCGATTGATTTAGGCTTAGCGCAATTTGTTTTGCTGCATCTGCATCAGTTATAGGTGAAGTTGAAGCAGGTTTAGTTGCTGCTTTTTTACAGGCTGAATAACAAAATACAACTGCAAGTAAAACAATAAATATGCGGGTAAGGTTTAATTTCATAATTTGTATAAAGTTTAGAATATTCACCTAATGTAAACAACATTAATGAGTTACAGAAAAGCAATTTGGTGAAAGTTGAAATTCAATAATCATCAATTAAAAATATTTAGCATTGATTAAATCAGGTTAACTGTATCATTCAATAACAAATTATAAAAGCTGGTAATTATATATCTATTTAATTTATATTATCTTTAAATATGGAAGATCAATCTGTTTGTGCTCATATAAAAGCCATAAAAAGTGTAAAAATTAGCGGAGATAACGTTTGTGAAGAATGCATAAAACATAATGGTACCTGGGTGCATTTACGTGTATGCCAAACTTGCGGGGTTACTTTGTGTTGTGATGATTCACCATCCAAACACATGACTAAACATTACCATCAGAGCCATCACCCGGTGATCTCTTCGGCACAGTCGGGCGAACGTTGGTTATGGTGTTATCCCGACGAACAATTTGTTGAATATTAATTTATATAACCCCAAATGCTTAAAAAGGGAGAACATATTGACGGTACACCTACCGAGTTACAAGTATTATTGGATAACGACGCCGAGGCAAACGTTTTTTTTGAGAGCCTCTCGAAATCATATAAACAAGGTTACTGCGATTGGATAGGATCGGCCAAACAGGAAGATACCCGTAAAGTAAGAGCGGGCAAAGCACTCATCATGTTACAAAACAAACAAAAAACACTTAAAACTTAGCTGCGCAAAATCTGTTTAAACAAAACTTCTGCTATACAATTACGTATATGCGGTTAAATTATACATTGGCTTTTTAAAGTCAACTTAAGCCACTGTTAAGGTTTGCTCATTTTTATGAAAAAAATATTCTTTGTTATTTTCCTGTTACCTTACTGCGCATTAGCACAAACAGCCGACACTTATATACAAAATGGCAATCAAGCCGCAGGAAGAAAGGATTATGCAACAGCAATTTCCGCTTTTACCAAGGCTATCGAAATAAACTCAAAAGATGCCAATGCCTATTTTTATCGTGCTAACGCCTATAGCAACCAGCACGATGATCAGGATGCTATAAAAGATTTTACCCAAGCTTTGGCGCTTAACCCATCCTACCCTAACGCCAGTAATTACCGGGCAAATGCTTATGCTAACCTAAAAGACTACAGTAACGCTATTACCGATTTTACTAACGCGTTAGCCTTACAACCCACTAATGCTGATTTATATCATTACCGGGCAAATGCCAAAAGTAACTCCGGCGATTATAGTGGCGCGGTACAGGATTTTACCCATGCCATTGAATTCGAACCCAATAATGCTGATCTGTACGAATATCGTGGAGTAGCCAAAACAAATTTAAATGACAACAAGGGTGCTATTGCTGATTATGATATTGCAGCAAGACTAAAACCTAATGATGCTGATCTGTTATTTTATAGAGCTAATTCAAAAAGCAATATCCAGGATTATATTGGCGCTATCGCGGATTATAATCGTACATTGAAGCTAAATCCGCGAAATTCCAAAGCTATATTTTACAGAGCTAATGCTAAAGTAAACTTAAAAGATTTTAAGGGCGCTGTTGATGATTACACTTTAGCAGCAAGCATTGACCATAGCACTGCCAATTTATACTATTACATGGCTAATGCCATGAGTAATGCTAACCAATACAAAGAATCTATTGTTTATTACGATAAGGCAATAACGCAGGACCCGAAAAATGCAGCCTTGTATTTATATAGAGGTAAGGCAAAATTAAACCTTGAAGATGCAAAAGGTGGGATACAGGATTTTGACCAGGCTATTCAACTTAACCCGCAGTATGCCGAGGCTTTGCAGAATCGTGGCGATGCGAAAATAAACACACGCGATTTTAACGGAGCCCTTAATGATGCTAATGCTGCGCTTGGTATTGATCCTAACAGTTTGGGAGCAACCTATGTACGTGGAAAAGCTGAAGTGGAATTGAAAGATACCGCAAGCGCGATGACTGATTTTAACTTCGTGATTGCCAATCATACCCAAAACGAATATGTATACCTGTCTCGCGGTAATTTACGAAGCAAGCAAAATGATAACATAGGTGCAACGCAAGACTTTGATAAAGCCGTAGAACTGAATGCCAGCAATAAAAATGTTTACCTGAACCGTGGTAATTTCAGGCTAAAGCTTGATGATTATACAGGCGCTGTGGCTGATTTTAAAAAGATGATTGAGGCTGCCCCCGAAAGCGTTGTAGGCCATGTTAAGCTTGGAAATGCGATGGTGCTTGCCGGGCAAAATGTTAATGCTATAAATGTATTTAATTCGGCTATCACATTAAACCCAAAAGATCCGAGCGTTTATGTTTGGCGGGGCGTAGCCAAAAGTAATCTTGGCAATTACGCCGATGCGATAAATGATTATAATACCGCCATTAAGTTAGATTCTACCTCGTCTAATGCTTATGCCAATCGTGGAAACACAAAAGCATTGATGAAGGATTATATAGTGGCGTTAAAGGATTTGGATGTAGCTATAAAGCTAAACCATGACAACGATGACGCGTTCTTTTACCGGGCCAATATTAAAATGAAGCAAAAGAATTATTCCGGCGCCGTTGATGATTATAATTCGGCGCTATTTGCCAACCTCGACAATATTAAAGTATACGCTTATCGCGGGCTTGCTGAAGCCATGATGCGGGACACTGCATCTATGAATGCAGATTTCAGGTATTCGGCCAGGATCAACTCCAAAAATGAGTTGACTTACATTAAGCGCGGGGCTGCAAAAACTTTTTTTGCTGATTTTTCAGGAGCGCTATATGATCTTAATCTGGCCATAACCCTAAACCCCAAAAGCGCCGATGCTTATTTAACACGAGCAAAGCTTAAAATTGCCATGGCTGATCGGGATAGCGCTTGTGAAGATCTGAATAAAGCGCTGCAATTAGGATCAAAAGAAGCTCCTGATCTGATCAAAACAACTTGTTATTAAACACCATCTATTCATCGGTCTTATTTAATGCCTTGATGCGGTATTTATATAGCTTTTGATGGATATATCCACGGCGTTTATTAGCTTCTCCCAAACTGCTTTCGCCAGAGAAATAGCTATCGAATATTTTGGGGACTGCGATAGTTTGCGAGGAATAAATACCTGAATTACCGCTGAAAAAATAAGCCGTAAAGCAGGCAATGGCAAACAGCAAAGTATACTCGCCGCCAAAAAGCTCTATCCCCATGAAAGTGCAGGCTAATGGCGTATTGGTAGCCCCCGCAAATACCGCTATGAAACCCAAAGCAGCAAACAAGCTTACCGGCGCATTCAACAATCCCGACAAGGTATTACCTAACGTTGATCCTATATAGAATAAGGGCGTTACCTCTCCCCCTTTAAAGCCTGTGCCTAAGGTAATTGTTGTATAAACAGTTTTCCATAACCAGCTCCAGGTATCGGAACCACCTACATGAAATGAAGATGGGATAGTTACCGCCCCTGGATATTGCGCATCAACACCAAGACTTAAGTAATCGGGTTTGCCTATTGCATAGGTTAGTCCGATCAGTATCAATCCCCCAAAAACAGGAATTAACCATCTAGTACTGAAAATCTTTAAAAAGCCTGCTTTAATCTCGTGCACCATGATAGCAAACAGATAACTAGCCAAACCGAAGGCAATGGATGCTACGATCACCTTAGCAATCAATAACATATCCATCGGCAAATATTCCGACAAAAAGTATGGGGTTTTAGCTATAATATCAATGTGGTAGGCCGTATGATGGATATGCCATGCGCCAACGGTAATATCGGCAACAATGCTGGCAATTAATGCGGGTAATAATGCGTCATATTTTATCCTGCCGATGGTTAATACTTCAAGCGCAAATACTGCCCCTGTTAACGGAGTGCCGAAGACTGCGCCAAAGCCCGCTGCTATTCCCGCCGTAAGCAACATGCGCAGATCATCGCCAGTCAATTTAAACCAATTGCCAAATAGCGCGGCAATACTACCCCCTATTTGTACAGCTGTACCCTCTCTGCCTGCAGAACCGCCAAAAAGGTGCGTAATCACTGTGGTGATTAAAATGATAGGGCCCATGCGTGGCGGTACACCTGCGCCGGGTTCATGTATTTCATCAATAATGAGGTTATTACCCTTTTCGGATGATTTACCCACCCATTGATATATAAAATGAATTAATACACCGGCTAATGGCAATAAAAAGAGCAACCAGGTATGAGCGAAACGGTAATGGATTGCCAAAGTTAACAGCCATAAAAAAAAGGCTACCATACTGCCTATGACGATGGCTACAGGAACAACCAATAGTGTCCAGCGCAATGTGTATTTTAAAATGCTTAGATGTTCTGAAGAAAGGATAAACTTTTTCAATGGATAAGGATACCGTGATGTATTTGTGTTAATTGCTTTTATTTTTTTCACCTGCAATAGTATTATAGCCTAAAGTTTCACTTTAAGATTGATTTGCAGGCGCCATCAGCAAACGCGGTTTTTAAAAGGAAGACACCATTTCCTGCTGCTAATATACAAATTAAAAACTCGCTTAAACAAAAAAATGCCTTCAGCTCTAGCCAAAGACATTCCCAAACTAATTTAAACGTGTTAATTGTTAATTATGCTGATTTTCTTTGATTATTAATTAAGGCGGTTACATATACATGCGAGATGATTTCGCTTACCGGAAATGCCTCGTTAAAATTAAGGTTAAGGTGATCGTAAATTACCTGTCTTGAAGGGTCAATTACGTAGGTAGCTAATAATGATACGTTTTCATCAACGCCTGAGAAACGGTTCCATGCCGGGTTCTCATCTGAATATACTCTGAACTTTTTGGCTATTTCATTCTCGGTATCATAATAAAAATTTAATGACAGATTATGCTCCCATGCTTTGTTTTGCAGGTCATCATCCCTTTCATCAGCAATTATTAACAGGTTGCCTCCATTGGCTTTAATTTCATGTTGAATTGTGTTCAATTGCTTCAAATGATCTACACCCAGATTTTTCCAGTGCCGCGAATAAAAAGTGATTACCAAAGGTTTATCCAACAAATGCCTTAACAATATGGGGCCATGTGTTTCAGAACCATTATAAAATTGCTGCCAATTAACACCTTGCGGATTTAAGATAAAATCAGGCACATAATTGCCAGTTTTTACCGGACTAAGCGCTTTGTATGATTTAATGGTATAATCAGGATCAGGGATTATCTCTGAAAGATCGAAGAATGGATATTTATTTACTGCTGTTAACATGTTTTTAAGATTTGAATTTTACTTGCTGTTCATTGATAGTGGTTCGGGTTAAAAAGCATGTTAACAACAACGGTAAAGGCCATAACTTACCCGGTAATATTTTAAGTATTTAGTGGTTGGTGTATACCGGGAATGGTGCATAAAGTCTATTATAAAAATGAGGTAAGAAATATTTATTGAAAATTATTGTTGAAGAAAACCAGATTGGTTTAACAACAACAGCACATACACATCATACATTTTTTAAACCCTTGCAGGCCTAAAAAATAGCGGGAGCTGATAATGTTTTTATTGTGCGACATTTATTATATCTTATTTAAGGAAACAAATATACTATAAAGTCTATTAGTTTAGTAGATTATTTTATAATAATTTATATTGTACTGTTTTACAGCCAATTAAAATTTAGATATTACGTGTTTACCAGCCGAATAGGCATAGCATCCAGCACAGAATGCGAAAAAAGATTCAAGAAAAGCGAAGAAGGAAAGCACAGCGGCCAATGAAAAAGCTACCACATGTAATTGAAGAATAAACGAAACGAGTATCGCGGCAGTAAACAACACCCCTACCATAGCCGCGAAACGTTTGGGCGCTCGGTCAACTGGTTTAGATTTTATTTTGAGTTGCTTGATTACGGCATCGCTTAAAAAACCAAGCAGGCTATATTTGCCAAAATTGGTAGCGCGAAGCACAAAGTCGACTAACAGAAAAGCCATGATCAACCAAAAACCTGTTTTAAGATAAACAAGTGTTAGAACCAAAACAAAAAATGCGGTGAGTCGCGCTTTGTTTTCGTTTATTTTGATGAAGTCGACGGGGCAATCCATAGGGGTTGATAAAGTAAAAGGATGTCATGCATAAGCACTAGAAGTATGGGCGTAAAGGCCTGCCCACCTGCTTCGAGTGCCTCAGCATAACACCTCAAAGTTATTATTTATTCGGTTGTGGTGTTAACCTTAAATATGGCTTCACCAATGTAAATCCTTTGGGGAATTTAGCCGGGATGTCTTCTGTTTTTATTGATGGCAATACTACAACCTGCTCACCGTCTTTCCAATCTGCCGGTGTGGCAACACTATGGTAAGCAGTTAATTGCAGGGAATCAATCACACGTAGTATTTCCTGAAAATTTCTGCCGGTAGATGCAGGATAGGTAATAATTAATTTGATCTTTTTGTCAGGGCCGATAATGAACAATGAACGTACCGTTGCATTAACAGATGCATTTGGATGGATCATGTCATAAGCCTCAGCAATTTCACGGTTTTCATCAGCAATTATAGGGAAAGTTACCTCAACATCCTGCGTTTCGTTAATGTCATTGATCCATAGTTTATGTGATTCTACCGAATCAACGCTCAATGCGATCACTTTAACATTACGTTTAGCAAACTCATCTTTTAGCGATGCTGTTTTGCCTAATTCGGTAGTACAAACCGGTGTATAATCCGCAGGATGTGAAAATAATACGCCCCAGCTATCACCTAAATATTCGTAAAAGTCAATGTCTCCTAATGAAGTTTTTGCTTTAAAGTTTGGTGCATCATCACCCAATCGTAAACTCATGATATTTTTATTTTTATGTTGATAGATAATTGTTTAACCGGTTACAACCAGCTTTACTAAAGCAAATGTAACATCTTTTTTAAAAGTCTACCAAAATTATAGATTTTTAAATTGAGTTTTACAATTGAGAGATATTCCTTTTTGTCATTGCGAGGAACGAAGCAATCGCACGTAGAAAAGTTGCCATGCAAAGTTCGCGATTGCTTCGTTCCTCGCAATGACAAGTTAATTAGAAATATGTTTTTTGATCTTGATTATCACCAGTTTTGATGTAGGTGTGTTGCTTTTTGCAGCTACGCTATCAATCGGTACTAAAACATTACATTCCGGATAATACGTTGCGGTATTCCCTTCGGGGATATTGTAGGATACAATTACAAATAAATGTGCCGCGCGTTCAATTCCACCGTAATAGTTAAACAGGTCAACCTTATCCCCGGCTTTAAACCCTGCTTTCTCAATATCTTTGGGACTCATAAATATTACCCGGCGTTCGTTGTGTATCCCACGATAACGATCCTCTAAACCATAAATAGTAGTATTAAATTGGTCGTGACTACGGATGGTCATCATTATAAATTCATCATCCGCTAGCTTATGGTCAGTTAGTCGTGTAATAGTAAAAGGTACTTTACCGCCCATATCTTTAGCTATAAATTCACCATCGCGTGGGCCATTCGGCAGATAGAACCCACCCGGGTTGCGTACACGTTTATTATAATCAGTAAAACCAGGTACCACCTTTTCTATATCATCACGTACAGCATCATAACTTTTTTCAAACCTATCCCAATCTACCACACTACGGCTGCCAATGGTGGCTTTAGCCATTTTACAAACGATTTGGTTTTCGCTCAACAAATCATCTGAAACTGGATTAAGTATACCTTTAGACATTTGCACAACGCCCATGGAGTTTTCACAGCTGATCAACTGTGCCTCGCCATTAACCATATCCTTATCGCTACGGGCAAGGGTTGGTAGTATTAGGGCTTCTTCGCCATGCACTAAATGGGTACGGTTAAGTTTGGTTGATACGCTGATGGTAAGTTCCAGTTTTCGCATGGCCTCCGCGGTATAATTGGTATCTGGCGTAGCCGAAATGAAATTCCCTCCCATGGAGAAGAACACTTTTATTTTGCCCTCATGCATAGCTTTTATTGATTCTACTACATCAAAGCCATGTTCACGTGGCGGCTCGAATCCATAGACTTCTTTAAGCTTATCCAGTTGTTGTTCTGTGGGTTTATCAAATATTAGCATAGTACGGTTACCCTGCACGTTGCTATGCCCGCGAACGGGACATAAACCAGCGCCAGGTTTTCCAATGCTACCCTTTAATATGGCGAGGTTAACAATCTCTTTAATCGTATCAACCCCATTTTTATGCTGAGTAACGCCCATGGCCCAACAAATAATGATGCGATTTTTATATTTCAGCATTTCGGCGGCTTGCTCTATTTGCGTTATGGATATACCGCATTTATCGGCAAGTTCTTCTACGGTATTCTCTGCTAAGCTATACAGGAATTCAGTATAACCTTTAGTATGTTGTTTTATAAATTCCTGATCAAATACTTTTCCGGGCTCTTTTAATTCTGCATCATATAGCAGTTTTTCAATAGCCTTTAGCAAGGCCATATCACCGTTTATTTTCACCTGTAGAAACAAGTCGGCTAAGTGGGCGGTGATACCTAATATGCCTTTAACCTCCTGCGGATTTCGGAAGCCCATTAACCCGGCCTCGTGCAAAGGATTTACAGCGATGATTTTAGCGCCATTTTCCTTAGCCTTTTGCAAGGCGCTTAACATACGCGGATGATTTGTACCTGGATTTTGCCCCATGATGATGATCACATCCGTATCATAAAAATCATTAAGTGTAACCGTGCCCTTTCCGATACCGATGGTTTCACCCAAACCTGAACCGGAAGATTCATGGCACATATTGGAGCAATCGGGCAGGTTATTGGTACCGAATTCACGTACAAATAATTGGTAAGTAAACGAAGCTTCGTTGCTGGTGCGGCCTGAAGTATAAAACGCCGCTTCATTTGGCGATGCTAATCCGTTCAATTTATCAGCTATCTTTTTAAAAGCAGCATCCCAACTGATGGGTAAATAATGCGTGCCGCCTTTGGGCAAATACATGGGTTCAGCAATGCGGCCCTTTTTGCCTATTTCGTAGTCGTTTAGTTTTGCCAGATCGGCTACTGAATTCTGGGCGAAGAACTCCGCTCCTATTTTTTTTAAGGTAGATTCCTCGGCGAATGCTTTAGCCCCATTCTCACAATACTCAGCAACTGGCGAACGATCATCATCCGGATCAGGCCAGGCACAACTGGAGCAATCAAACCCGCCCTTTTTATTCATGTGAAACAAGCCGTCCATCCCCCGCACAAAACCTGATTCCTGCATCATATCAACCATAGCGGCAGTAACTGCAGGTATGCCCGCGGCCCACTTTTTAGGTTCTGTTACTTTCAGACCCAGTAATTCTTCCGGGTTTTCGGCTGATGGCTGTTCTTTTATCTCCTTGCTCATGGCTTATCCTTTCTTCTTTTGCAATAATGGATTGGGGTAATTATCGCTCTGGTCTTCATCCACATTATCCAAACAGGTAAAATCCTTTTCCACCAATAAATATAAACCAGCAGCCTGATTACTAAAACCAACTTTATCGGTATCGGTCAATTCAACAATCATCTTCCTGGCCATACATAAGGTAATCTTGTTATCAATATAACTCGAGGTCAATATCTCTCCATCGGTTAATTGCACCGCATATATTAGTGGATGACCTGCGAAGTTTATCTGATCTTCGAGGTAGCCTTCTCTGGATAAGGTATCAACATCGCTGCGGGTTAGCCGATACCGTAACGAATCACTTTTAATGCGTAGTTTCATAATCAGGTATTAATATGCGATGCGGCGCCGTGTAAATATTAAAACGTTCGTTGCGTAAAAACCCTATCAGGGTAATATTAAATTCATTTGCCAACTCCACCGCCAAACTTGATGGCGCACCTACGGCGGCAATTACCGTAATGCCCGCCATAGCCGCTTTTTGAACCAGCTCGAAACTCGCACGGCCACTCAATAGCAGAATATTTTTGGTTAAAGGAAGCCAGTTATTATTAATAGCTGCGCCGATGAGCTTATCCAAAGCATTATGCCTGCCTACATCCTCCCGTACCAATAGTAATTCGCCGTTAGGCATAAATAAAGCAGAGGCATGTAAGCCGCCTGTATCAGCAAAAACTTCTTGATGTTTGCTTAATAAAGTTGGTAATTCATGTAGTATGACTGCATTTATAAAATTATCATCCTGCTGATCCTGGTAAACGCTCACGGTACGAATAGCATTGATAGAGCCTTTGCCACAAACGCCGCAGCTGGAGGTTGTATAAAAATTACGTTCGGTATTGCGCAGGTTAGGAATTACATCTTCATTTAAGGATACCTGAATAGTATTTTCCTTGTTCTCGGCACAGGCTATAAAGGAATGCCCTATTTGGGCGACATCCTTTTGTTGGGTGATGATGCCTTCGGTGAATAGAAAGCCAAGCGCTAATTCTTTATCGTTACCCGGCGTACGCATGGTAACGGAAATATTTTGTGTTTGTCGGTTGTTTTTAGGGCCAAATTCAAGGCGAATTTCCAAAGGTTCCTCAATAGCCAGCGCATCTGATGTTTCAGTAATCGCTGCATCGTTTACCTTAGTAATTGACAGATGTATAATTGAACTTGACGCCATAATCAAATATACAAATCTGAATATGCATATGTTCTGTTAACGATGAATAATTTTACTTATTAAATATGATTGTTGCATATTTGAATAATACTAAACAAAGGCATTTTAAGTTTGTAAATTAGATAAATCATCAATGAAAATTAATATACTGGCATTTGGTATAGCCAAGGATATATTTGGCGGATCTACGATTAGCGTGGAGCTGGCTAATGATGCCAGCGTTTACAACCTAAAATATTCACTAGAACAGCAATACCCACGGTTAAAGAAATTAGCTACTTATATGGTTGCGGTGAATAACGAGTATGCCTTACCCGAAGATACCATTTACGAAACCGACGAAATTGCTATTATACCACCCGTGAGTGGTGGATAACATACCTGTCATTTCTCCCTTTGGTCGAAATGACAATCAATTTTAAACTATCAATTTGCAAACCGAAATTAAAATATCACCCCAAACACTCGATATACAAGCGTGTATAAATTGGGTTATGCTGCCGGAATCGGGTGGTATAGATGTGTTTATTGGTACTGTACGTAATGCTACCAAAGGCAAAACAGTTTTAAGACTGGAATTTGAAGCCTATGAAAAAATGGCCATTTCCGAAATGGAAAAGATAGCTACGCAGGCTTTGGCTAAATGGCCGGTTCAAAAGTTATTGATTCATCACCGTACCGGTGTTTTAGCTGTTGGTGAGGTACCTGTTATTATAGCTGTATCTGCCGCGCATAGGGATGCGGCGTTTGAGGCTTGCCGTTATGTGATTGATACATTGAAACAAACCGTACCTATCTGGAAAAAAGAGATTTTTAAGGATGGTGAAGTTTGGGTGGCAGCGCATCCTTGATTTCCTACTTGTCATTGCGAGGAACGAAGCAATCGCGAACTGTGCACAGACGCTTTTCTACATGCGATTGCTTCGTTCCTCGCAATGACAATTGGTTATTAATCCTCATCCAAATACGAAAACCAGGCTCCTAACCCACCCTCCAAAGAAAACACTTTTGCTTCAGGGAACTTTTGTTTGATCATTTTAACTGCTTCGCCGCTGCGTTTACCGGATGAGCAGTATAGTACTTTTGTGCTTCCGTTGTTGATGTAATCCCAATAATCCTCCAATTCATCCACTTCGATGTGCTCTCCGCCAATATCTATCTCATCCCGTTCCTCGTCGGTTCGGATATCTAATAGCTCCAGTGTATTTTCTGCTAAGCCCTTTTTAACTTCGTCTACAGACATACTTATTACCGCAGCCGTTAATGGCAACTCAGTAATATTAGTTTTAGTAATGCTGCCAATCTTAATTATACGGCTTTGCATGCTTTGCGCGTCAAATATTAATATTTTGCCTTTTAACAGATCGCCCGTTTTGGTGATGTATTTAATTACCTCATTAGCCTGCATGCAGCCGATTACTCCAGCCAGCGTAGGTATTACGCCACCAACCGCGCAACTGGGCACTTGAGTCGCATCTACGTTAGCGAAAAGATCACGGTAATTGGGTGTGTAAGTGCCATTTTCGTTTTTAACGTTCCAAACAGCAACCTGCCCTTCAAATTGATAAATAGCGCCATAAACCACTGGTTTACCCGAAAGCACACCGGCATCATTTAATGTATATCGAGTTTCAAAATTATCGGTACAATCAACTATAATGTCATACCCACTAATAAGTTCCATTACATTTGCAGCCGTTACCTTAATATCATGAGTTACCACTTTTATATCCAAATTTTGCCTTTGTAAACGCTTGGTAGCAATCATCGCTTTTTTAAAGTCCTTATCAGCGGGAGAAAACAATACCTGACGATGTAAATTTCCGATTGAAACAATGTCGTAATCAGCAATGCCTAATGTCCCTACACCTGCTGCTGCTAAATACTGCAAAGCCGGGCAGCCCAGGCCACCTGCACCTACTACCAATACCTTCGCCTCTGTTAAAAGCTGTTGTGTGGCTTCACCAAAACCGGGTAAAGCTATTTGGCAACTGTATCTCAGCAGGTCATCGTTCATTATATTGCAGTTGTTGTTTGTTTAAGGATGGCTTTTATTTTTTCCAGTTCTTCAGGCGTATTTACGTTGGTTAGCACATTGGTATCAGGTGCTGTTAATAGATGGACATCAGTATTAATTAAAACCTTGCGCGGACAAGAATATCCCTGTGCTAAAAATGCTAATAATACTGGATAACTCTTTGGCTCCCAAATGGTGATCAGCGGTTCAGGAAAGCCCTCGTAGCCATTACCGAAAGTAGTTGCTAGTTTCGATGGATCACGGTTATCGGCCAAATATTGTAAGGTTTTCATATCCAGCAAAGGCAAATCGCAAGCGATAACCAGCCATGCGCAATCAGGTTTTTCTCTAAATGCTGATAATATTGCGCCATATGGACCTAAACCTATAAAAGTATCTTCCAACGTGGCATATTCTGCATCTGTTTCTTCCTGATCTGATCGGCAGGAAATGAATACTTCGTTACATAAGAGCTTCAACATATCAGCCATATGATAACGCTGAGGTTTACCATGCCAATCAACGGCACCCTTATCGAAACCCATACGGGTGCTTTTACCACCTGCTAATACCAAACCGTTTAAAACTGGCTTAACCTGCTGCAATTTTTCGGCAAAAAAAGCGATGATCTTATCTGTTTCATTTAGCTTATATATTGGTATTTGTTGCCAATTGGGAATGGCTTCTTTTATAAAGTCGAAAATCTCATCTACATTATCGGCTAATAAGAGCAATTGTATGTTAGTTAGTAGCTCGAGTCTTTTTTGCAGGGAAGCTTTTTTGTTAAGGTCGATAATTACTACCTGCGCTTTTGCCGGTTGATGATTCCCGTTCACTAAAATTATATCTGCCTCTGCAAAAAGCTGCCTTTGCCTGAATGGCGTGATTTGCGTAGTATAGTTATATTGCTGATAGTTTATCTGATCGGTATATTCTAAAACAGCACCAGAAGATAAACGACCGGGAGGAGAAACCACTTCGTCGTTATGCGAGGTATCCGCATAAGCGCATTTATATTGGGGCGATAACGCACCAATCACCTGATCGGCTAACAGCTTGATGGTGGTACAATAACCGCCGACAATAGCCCACTCATTCCGCCCAAAATTGCCGGATAAGCGGGTAAGCGGTGTATGTTTTTTATGCTCTTTTGAAGTCACGTTTACCTCCTGTTTTTGCTATCAGTTTGGTTTCTTTTATAATAATATCATGACTGAGCGCTTTGCACATATCATAAACCGTTAGTGCCGCCATTGACGCACCTACTAATGCCTCCATCTCTACTCCTGTTTTGGCGGTAATGCTGGTTGTACAGTCAACTATAACTTCGTTATTTTCGCTTAGGTTGATAGTAATATTACAATTATCTAATCCTAAAGGGTGGCAAAGTGGTATCAAATCACCTGTTTTTTTAGCGGCCATAATTCCAGCTATGATCGCTATCTGAAATACTGAACCTTTTTTGGTTTGCAGATCACCATCAATTAATTGAGCTAACACCTCATTAGGTAACGAAACAATACTACGGGCAGTTGCAGTACGTTTGGTGACTATTTTTTCGCTAATATCAACCATCGTCGCACGTCCATCTTTATCCAGGTGTGATAATACTTCGCTCATTATACTATTCCGTTAAAGGGATATACTCTATAAATTTCGCCTTTTTTAAAATTATGTTTACCTAAAGGTAGCTCCATAAAAGCGTTTGTATCTGCTAAATTAGCAAAATCACCGGAGCCATTTCCTTCAATAGGCTCGGCTAATAAACGACCTTCTTTGTTCAAATTTAATCGAACCTGTAGAAAATATTTTAAATCAGGTTGAAAATGTATGTCATGATCTAATACCGCATAAGCAGCAGCTTTGCTTTGGAGGCCTAGCGTGGCCTGCAACCACGGCAAAAAGAAGCGATGCAAACACATAAATGTAGCAACCGGGTTACCGGGAAATGCGAAAACCAGTACCCCATTATCGTGCTTACCAAACCAAAAAGGTTTGCCCGGCCTTTGTTGTACTTTATGAAAAAGCTGTTTTATCTGTAATTCTTCCAAAGCCTGGGGAATATAATCAAACTTGCCCATAGAGATGCCGCCGCTCAACAATATCACATCGTAATTAAGCAAACATTCCTGTATCAGTTTTTTGGTAACATCAGGATTATCGGGAATGTGTAACATGGCTGTTTCTATCCCATTTTGCTGTAGAACTGCTTTAACAGTATAATTATTAGATCTTCTGATCTGGTAGACCAAAGGAACTTGTTCAACCTCTACCAGTTCATCACCCGAAGAAATGATGACTACACGAGGTATTTTCTTCACCCGTAATTCGGTCTCCCCGACAGAAGCAACTAAACTTATTATAGCAGGTGTTATCAATTGGCCTGATGGTGCTACAACATCATCTTTCTTTTTATCGCGACCCTGATAATGGATATTCTGACCTTTTTTTATAGTGCTATGACTTACCAATACTGATGCTAGGCCAGCACGCATTTCAAGATCTTCATAACGGATGACGGTATCGACAGATGGTGGCAATATAGCCCCGGTCATGATCTCGATACAATGATCTGTTTCGTGGATCTCTGCAGGAGGATCACCCGCTGCCTGCGTAGCCTTGATATGAAACGAGCTGACACCATTTTCGATAGCGCTATAGTTAACAGCAACCCCATCCATTGTCACCCGGTTAAAGGGCGGAAAATCGCGATCAGCTTTTATATTTTCGGCCAATACACGGCCTAAGGCATGTTCAAAGGGGGTTATCTCTACACCATAATCTTTGATCTCTGCCTGTATAATTTTTTCGGCTTCCTCTACAGTTATCATGTATTGCAAATATTAAAATTAGAAATCAGCCGCCTATAGCCGCCATTGACTCATGCATCCCGGTATTTTTCACCAGCTTCTCTGCCTCCAATCCATCCTTCACCCTATTATTAAACGCATTTAACAGGCTATCTTTTATAGTAGCATCATTTTTACCTGAGCGCATCAAATCCTTTATATTTAGAACACCATCATCATACAAACAGTTTTTCAAAGTCCCTTGCGGCGTAATGCGGATACGGTTACAAGTACCGCAAAAAGTACGCGAATATGCTGCGATGACACCTACATCTCCCACATGCCCCGGTACATGGTAGTTATATGCCGTTGAATAAGCCGGGTCCTGTATCTTTTTTATATCCGGATAAACCTGCTCTATCTCTTCTAATATACGAATATAATCCCATGACATTTTAGTTTGATGAATTTGCCCATCGCCATTAAAGGGCATTTCCTCAATAAAGCGTACGCTTACCGGCAGCTCTTTTGTTAGCTCAACCAATGGGATGATGTCCTGTATGTTTTTGCCCTCCATCACTACAGCGTTTATTTTCACTTCGATATTATGTTTTAGTAACCCATCAAGTGTTGCCATAACCGCGCCAAATTCATCACGGCGGGTAATACTAAAAAAACGACCGCTATCCAACGTATCTAAGCTAAGGTTAACCGATTTTACACCTATCGCTTTAAGTTCGGCCACATGGGGTGCTGTTAGTACACCATTTGTAGTTAAGCTCAAATCGCGCAAACCATTTAAATTAGATATAGCAGTCAACAGTTTCATAATATCCTTACGTACAAATGGTTCGCCACCTGTGATCCGAATCTTTTGGATACCCATGTTTACCAGCAAAGTACAGGCACGAAGCATTTCCTCGTAGCTCATCAATTCCGTGCGCGATAACCAATTGAGCCCATCCTCGGGCATACAATAAAAGCACCGTAGGTTACACTTATCCGTTACAGCAAGGCGCAGGTAATTTATCGTTCTTCCGTGGTTATCTATTAGCAACTGACAAATGTTTTAATACAAGCAAATAACAGCAGCTTTACTGTTAAGTTTAACAAGCTCCTGTAAATTTACTGAATAATTAGCCGAGAGGTTATAAAAAAATAAATCCTGCAGACTGTTTGTCGCAGGATTTACATAAGGCTTACAAAAATTAGTTATTCTCTTTATTTAGCGATGCTAAATTTATATTCAGTTGTGGTTTTATAAACCTGACCAGGCTTCAATACCACTGAAGGGAATTTCGGCTCGTTAGGTGAATCCGGGAAATGCTCGGTTTCCATGGCGAAGGCTGTCCTGTAATTATCTTTAGCGCCGTATTTCATTGCATTATCCCCCTTCATAAAGTTGCCTGTATAAAATTGCAATCCTGGCTCCTGGGTAAATATCTGCATCTCGATGTCGCTTTTATCACCAACTACTGTGGCAACAGGGGTATCTAACGATGGCTTGGTTAATACAAAGTTGTGATCGTAACCTTTGCCGTTGGTTAGTTGTTCGTCTTTATCATTAATTCTTGAACCAATTACCGCAGGTTGGGTAAAATCAAACGGTGTACCTTTTACAGGTGCTATTATTCCGGTTGGGATAGATGTTGGATCAATCGGGGTATAGGTATCCGCGAATATCTGCGCTTTGTGGTTCAGGATAGTACCGCCATTTGCGCCATTCAGATTAAAGTAAGTGTGATTGGTTAAATTAACGATGGTAGTTTTGTCGGTTGTTGCAGTGTAATCAATTTTCAAACCATTATCGTTTGTTAAAGTGTACACTACTTTTGCCTGCAAATTGCCCGGGTAGCCTTCTTCCATATCTTTTGACAGATAAGTTAGCTCTAAGGTTGTTGAATCTATTTGTTTGGCATCCCAAACTTTTGAATCAAAACCTACTTTACCACCATGCAACGTATTTGGGGCATTGTTGATGAATAAACTATATTCTTTACCTTCTAACGGAAACTTGCCTTTGGCTATGCGGTTACCATAACGACCAATTATAGCACCATAATATGGGCCTGGCGCATTTTTATAACCTTCAACAGAATCAAAACCTTCTACTACGTCGGTTAGCTTTCCATTTTTATCCGGCACTAATATGCTTACCACACGACCACCAAAGTTGGTGATGGCCACCTCCATTCCTTTGGAATTTTTTAATATATATAGATCTGTTTTTTTACCATCGATAGTTTTTTGAAAAGCTGAAGCCGGAGGTATTTTTGCTTCCAGAGAGTCCGTCATATTTGTTGTACTTTTTGTGTTTGAATTATTACATGCGCTTATGGTTAATAAACATGCAGGCAATATAATAGATAGAGCCGGTTTAAATAATTTGTACATAATTGGGTTTAGTTATTGGTGAAACTTATCCAAAAATGGTAAAATTATGTCAATATTACATTTATAAAAATAAATTTTATTAAAAACCAAAATCACCGCCTTCAATTACCGCGCTATCGCAGATGTAGGTTGGTGCGATGCCTGTGGCTATTATACGCGAATCTACATCCCGGGCTAAGGTATTGCCCGATAGCACCAACACGGTATCTAAACCAAACTTATTGCCGCCGAGTATATCTGTATTTAGGGTATCTCCTACCATTACTATTTCGGTTTTGTTAACCTGCATTTTGGCGCGGGCAAGCTCATAAGCAAACATAAACATTTGCGAATCTGGTTTCCCGAACCTTATAAACTGCTTGCCTACAACGCTTTCTACCATCGCGGCTATACCGCCTATGGCTATAGAGACATCCGTTATGGTGAGTGGATAAGCACGATCTGTGTTAGCCACAATAACCGGTATGGTACGTTTACGGATAAGATTTACAGTTTTGTTAAGGTCTTTAGCCCAATCAAACCCTTCATCATCCAAAAATATCAGGGCATTTACTTTGTCGATATTACTGGAATTGATTTCGCTCACCGGCAAGGTATGCAAGCCCGAACTTTCAATATAATGAGCTGATTGTGTGGTGCCCAGGTAAGCCACTATGCCATCTTTAACCTGGAGGTCTAAGTACTCCTTAGTCAACATACCCGACGATACAATTTTATCGGCACTGATAATATCTAAACCTGCTTTATGATAGCTTTCAGCCAACTGGGCCGGGCTCCGGGATGCATCGTTGGTAACAATATAGTACTCCTTGCCTTGTGCCTCGAGGTATTCAAATGTTTTTTCGATACCGGGCAGTATGCCGTTATAGTTTTTCAGCACGCCAAACGCATCAAAAAATATCACTTTGTATTTATCAATAATCGACTTAAAGTTTTCTACTCGTTGCATTGGCGTGGCTAATTATTTTATTTTAAGGGCATCAATTATTTTATCTGCATCAAAATCACGGTCTACCGACGGTAAATATATATCAAATGCTTCGGCTTGTAGTTTTTTGGCGTATTGTTCATTAAAAAAGTATTTACCGTCTTTTATCACATAGTTCAATATAAAAAACCGGTAGCTTTCCTTCAAAAACCTGATTTCGTCTGCAGTTAAGGGATAAACCTTATGATATTCTTTTAAAAAAATGATAAACCTGTCTTCCATTAACGGGCCAATCACATAACTAAACACCGTGCGATCGCCGATGTCGGATACCACTCTGCTCAGGAAATAAAAATCAAGCATACGGTAGCTCATCCTGAACCAGTCATAGTCCCAACGGGAATATAATTCGAGATTTGGACCAACTGAGAAATTGCCAATATTCCAGTCGATAAATACCGGGATCGACTCAAAAGATTTCATGTTGTAGTTGGAACGATTTTTCAGGAAGAGGTCGCAGTGATATTTCAGGAAGTCAACCTGCATTGGAGTACCGAATTGTCTTTCATTATGCTCCAATTGTTGTTGTAAAGCATAAATATCCGTACGTAAGGTTTTGGATGATTTTGGTAATATATTTCTGATGCGCGAGCAGGCTTTATGAAATTTCCCAATCTGTTGTCCTAATTTTTGAATATGATTTTCATCCAACCGCTTTGGCAGCCTGTCCATTATGCGGGTTGGGTTATAAAACACTACCCAAACATCCTCTTTTCCATGTTTGTAGTGATAGATATAGACCCTGTTGTTTTTTAGCAATGATTTAGCTAAAAAATTCTCAAATGGATAAAGCAGGTTGTTTGATAGGCTATGGATGATGCGATGATCCTCTTTAAAGTGCTCATACTTCCCAAAATTGGAAAGCTTGGCAATGATAATATCGTCATCATCAAACGTTATGCGGTATACGTGGTTGGTAGAAACCATCGCGCTGATGTCTTCAATCAGCGCGATGGTTTTAGAAGCATCGTAGCCTTCCCAGGCTTTTTTTATTATGATAGAGTAGTCCATTGGTTACAGAACCAGGATTAAACGGATTTTATATGATTTATAAGATATAATTCACTCCGGTATACCTGTTACTTTATATAGGTTTATATTTTTTATTATATAGTCGTTTAAATGTCAATGATTGACTTCCAAAGTTAATTAGCAAGCCAGTTTGTATATTGTAAGCTTCCAAATAATTAATAGCTTGCGCCAAATGTACATCTTCAAGTTGAATTACGGCTTTCAGTTCAACCATAATCAAATTATCTACGAAAAAGTCGACTCTTCTTGTTCCAACCTTAAATTCACGATAATAGATTGGCATTTCTTTTTCTCTTATAAACAAGACATTTTCATGAGCAAATTCAATTTCTAAAGAATTTTGATAAATTACTTCTTGAAAACCGCTCCCGAGTGCAGAATGTACTTTCATAGCACATCCAATAATTTTGTGCGTTAATAAGTCATTAACTGCTTTTTCAGGCATAGCATTTTACATCTTAAAAATCAAACGAAATCAATTTAATCCCGGTTCCCCCTTATATTATCTCGAAATATCTTTTCAACTCCCAATCAGTTACACTTTTGGCGAATTGGCGGTGTTCCCACAAGCGGGTTTGGGTAAAATGCTCAACAAACTCCTCGCCGAATAACTCTTTGGCTATCGGAGAGTCTTTCATTAGGACAGCAGCATCGTGCAGGTTTGATGATAGCTTACCATTCCTGATATCCTGGTAGCCATTGCCGGTTGTTGGCGGTATAGTTAATTCTAATTTATGTTTAATCCCATATAATCCTGATGCCAACGCTGCCGACATGGCTAGATATGGATTGGTGTCAGCACCTGGGATACGGGTTTCCAAACGGGTATAAGCTGCAGAATCATTTAACACTCGTAATGCGGTTGTCCTATTATCCAGCCCCCATGTTACGGTGGTTGGCGCCCACGCTCCTTCAACCAAACGCTTGTAGCTATTTATGGTTGGCGCATACATGGGTAAAATATAAGGCATGCAATGTAACTGACCTGCTAAATAATGCCTGAACAGATCACTCATTTTATTATCATTATCTGAATTATAAAACAAGTTTTCGGTTTTATCCTTATTCCATAAGCTTTGGTGGATGTGGCCACTACAACCGGGCAACGTCTCCGTCCACTTGGCCATAAATGAGGCCATGATCCCGTGTTTGTAGGCAATTTCTTTTACCGCGGTTTTAAACAACACCGCTTTGTCAGCAGCTTGTATCACATGATCGTGCAAAATAGCGGCTTCGTAAACACCCGGGCCGGTTTCAGTATGCAAGCCTTCAATAGGAATATTAAACTGCATCAGCAAATTAAACAGATCGTAGTAAAATTCGCTTTGCTGTGAGATGCGCAGGATTGAATACCCAAACATTCCCGGTGTTAGGGTTTGCAAATGGGTAAAGCTTTTATCCTGTACGGATTGTGGCGTTTCTTTAAAATTGAACCATTCAAATTCTTGCGAAAATTCGGGATGATAACCCATCGACTCGCAGTCTTTGGATATACGCTTTAATAAGCTGCGGGTATCTACCGCAAGGTCGTTACCATCAGCTTTACTAAAATCAGCTAAAAAAAATGGGATATTATCCTGCCATGGCACAGTGCGAAAAGTAGAAAGATCGATACGGCATTGTTGATCCGGGTAGCCGGTATGCCAGCCGGTAACTTTTACATTATCGTAGGTACCATCACTGCTATCCCAGCCAAAAACCACATCGCAAAAGCCGTAGCCATTGCGCATGCCATCAATAAATTTTTTATGGTGAATTACTTTGCCGCGCAGGATACCATCGGTATCAGCAAAAGCAAATTTTATCTTTTGAATATCGTTCTCTTTTAAATAAGTTATGATCTGGTCTTCGTTCATAGGTTCGGAGATAATTCGGCGGCAAGTTAAGCAACTATTGTAACGGTTGGATAAACATTTTTTATAGCTACGTTAAATAATGCGCAGCTATATGGTCTATACGCTGTATCAAGTATCTTTGTTTGAGGCTTTAATAATTAATGATAGAAAAAAGTAATTATTTATTTGTGTATGGCACTTTGCTGGATGAAAGTAATGAATTTGCTATCTACCTAAAGCAAAATTGCAACTATTTTGGTAAAGGCAAACTTAAGGGCAGATTGTATGATCTGGGTGAATACCCTGGTGCTATTCCTGACGAGAATTATCCGGGTTATGTTTATGGAAACGTTTTTGAGTTAAAGAATACTGCCCAAGCTTTTTTAAAGTATATTGACGATTATGAGGGCTTTGGCGAAGACCAAGAACAGCCTAATTTATTTATCAGGGAGATGCGAGATGTTGAAACTGATAGTCGCCGAATGGACTGCTGGGTTTATTTGTATAATTTATCTGTTGAGGATTTTAGGGTGATTGAGTCGGGAGATTATACTGGATATAAAAATCTATAAAACCGACACCATATTACACTACACTTTGTCATTCTGAGCATAGCGAAGAATCTATCCGGCGTAAACTACTTTACAGATTCTTCGCTATGCTTACAAGAATGACAAAGTGAAAATAAAATAATCTACCTAAAACAAAAAACCCTCCGAATCTTTCGATAAGGAGGATTTATATTAATTATTTAGTTTAATTAAACTTTTGCTGATTTAACAGTTTTGATAATAACCGCAGCTACTTTGTATGGATCGGCAGCTGAGTTAGGGCGACGATCTTCCAGGTAACCGCTCCAGTTATGGTCAACGGTGTATAACGGGATGCGGATTGAAGCACCACGATCAGATACACCATAGCTGAAATCATTTATTGATGCAGTTTCGTGTTTACCGGTTAAACGCTTATCGTTATCGGCACCATAAACAGCAACACACTCAGCAACCGCTGGGCGGAAAGCTTCGCAAACAGCTTCAAATTTTTCTTTGCTGTTAGCTGTACGTAAAAGTGTATTTGAGAAATTCGCGTGCATACCAGAACCATTCCAGTCAAGTGTACCTAATGGTTTGCAATGCCAGTTGATAGAAACATCATAGCTTTCACCTATTCTTTCTAACAAATAACGGGCTACCCAAATTTGGTCACCAGCTTCTTTAGCGCCTTTAGCGAAGATCTGGAATTCCCACTGACCTGCTGCAACTTCAGCGTTGATACCTTCAACGTTTAAGCCTGCTTCTAAACATACGTCTAAGTGTTCTTCAACGATATCACGACCGAAAGCGTTTTTAGCGCCTACTGAACAATAGTATGGGCCCTGAGGTGCTGGGTAACCATTTGCCGGAAAACCAAGTGGTTTGTTAGTTTCATCATCCCAAAGAAAATATTCCTGCTCAAAACCAAACCAGAAATCATTATCGTCGTCCTGAATTAAAGCACGGCCATTTGATTCATGTGGGGCGCCTTTCGAATCAAGAACTTCGCACATTACCAGGTAACCATCTTTTCTTTGCGGATCAACACAAATAAATACCGGTTTTAAAACGCAATCAGAAGAACCACCTGGTGCCTGCTCGGTTGAAGAACCGTCAAAGCTCCATAAAGGACAATCTTCTAATTTACCACTAAAATCTTTTTCGATTTTTGTTTTGCTACGAAGGCTTTGGGTTGGTTTGTATCCGTCAAGCCAGATGTACTCTAATTTTGCTGCTGCCATTTTTTAGTTATTTATAATAAAGGATTCAAAAAATAGTTTTTTGGAATAGTTAATTCGATTATGAAGGCGAATTTAAATTTTTTTTACAAAAATCATTACAAAAATGTAAAATAATTATATTTTTTTTCAAAAACACCTATTTTATATGATCAAAACAGAAATTCCGCAGCTTATAAAATTTAAACGTGTTATTATATTATATATATTCAACTAAATGATTAATAAATTTAATCTAAAAGCTAAATTTCAATTGCATAAGCGCTTATATTTATCCATTAATAATGCAACACATATATAACTTTTATATTTCAATTTAATTACAAAAGCTTTTCAAAAAATCCTTAAAATTGCCCTGATTTTAATTACCGGGTTGGTAATCAATATTAATCTGGTTTCTTTCTCAATTATATAAAACAATACATATGAAAATTACCGTAGTTGGCGCAGGGGCTGTAGGCGCAACTTGCGCAGACAACATCGCAAGAAAAGAATTAGCTGAAGAACTTATTTTGTTAGACATCCGCGAAGGTTTTGCTGAAGGCAAGGCAATTGACATGATGCAAACTTCGGCCCTATTGGGTTTTGATACCAAAATTAAAGGTGTTACTAATGATTATGCTGCAACTGCAGAATCGGAAGTGGTAGTAATTACCTCTGGCTTACCGCGTAAACCGGGTATGACCCGCGAAGAGTTGATAGGCACCAACGCTAACATTGTAAAAAGTGTTACCGAAAATATTTTAAAGCACTCGCCAAATACAATCATCATTGTGGTTTCAAACCCAATGGATACCATGAACTACTTAACCCTGAAAACTTCGGGCTTACCTAAAAACCGTATTTTAGGTATGGGTGGCGCTTTGGATTCTGCAAGGTTTAAATATTATTTGAGCCAGGAATTAGGCTGTTCTCCTGCTGACTTAAATGCGGTTGTTATCGGCGGTCACGGTGATACCACCATGATCCCTTTAATTAAACATGCTACCTGGAACAGCGTACCGGTAACGCAGTTTTTAAGCGCAGAGCAACAGGAAAAAATTGTTAAAGCTACAATGGTAGGCGGTGCTACGTTAACCGGCCTTATTGGTACTTCTGCATGGTATGCACCGGGTGCAGGTACTGCATTTATGGTTGAAGCTATTGTACGCGATCAGAAAAAATTACTTTCATGCGGTGTTGCACTGGATGGTGAGTATGGTCAGAAAGACATCTCCTTAGTTGTGCCTGTTATATTAGGCAAAAACGGCTGGGAAAAAATCGTTGACTTTAAACTAAGCGACACTGAACAAGCTGAATTTAACAAAAGCGCTGACGCTGTTAGAAACATGAATAAAGTACTTAGCGATAGCGGAGTTATTTAATTCATCCGATATTCTTTATTAATGGAAACGGCTTCTCAAAAGGAAGCCGTTTTTTTCGTGCGGTCTTATTTATTATTTAGATAAATCAAACGCAAATGATATTGTGTACTGTACACGTACCGGTTGTCCATTTTGCATACCAGGACGCCATGGTGGTGATAATTTGACTACTCTAACCGCCTCCTCGCCTAAAGCTTCGGATGGGGATCTTAACACTTTGACATCAGTTAAAGCACCGTCTTTTTCAACAACAAAAGTCACTATTACCCTCCCCGAAATCCCTTGTTTAATATCTTCAGGTGGAAATTTTACGTATTTAACTAAAAATGAGTTAAATCCGTAAGCACCACCATGTGGAAATTCAGGTTCACGTTCTACTGCTGCAAATATTTGTTGATTAATTGATCTGTTAACAGCACTATCGGTAGAAGAAACCATCACTCCTTTTATATAATTATTTTTAAATCTCGTAGTATCATTTACTATCGTCCCCTCCCATTCTCCCTCTTCTAAACTGTCAACAATTTGTCCTTTCTCAATAATCTGCTGAAAATTTACATCATACTTTAACCATGTTCCATTACCGTTTACTGCTAAAGTATTACCCGTTGTATCGTGACATTCAACCATGCATAATCTATTACCATTGCTATATTTTTCAATTGCATATAGCCTACCATTTGGATAAAATTCACTTTCATAACCAACCCGTTGACCATTTTTATAGTGTACGATACTACTTTTTTTACCATTTCGGTAAAAATTGGTACATGTGCCTACAAATTTATAACTCACAAGATTATTATTAACATACAACATAGCTTTTCCTGTAAATAAAGGGCTGTAGTTAGTGTAATATTCTTTTATGGAATCCACCTTAATACCTGAACTACTATCCGGGGGTATCATTACCGTCAAAATATAGTCCGCCTGCTCTTTAGCTGCTACTTGTTGTCCGGAATTTTTCATATACAGTCTAACAGAATCACGCTGTGCTTTTGCAGCTTGGAAAAACAACAGGCTTAAAATTAATAGAGTAAGGTTTTTGGTCATATTGTTATTTAATTACAATTTATCCGAAAAACTTTTTAGAAGCCTTTCTGAACATAAAACTGAGAAAAATCTACTGGTATAGTATAAGGAAACCGCATTGGAATACCATATATTTTACCGGGTTTCCATGTTGGCATTGAATTTATCAATCTTATTGCTTCTCCTTCTAAACTTGGTATTGGCGACTCTGTATCTGCTAATTTCACATTTGTAACACTACCATCTTTTTCAATAATAAAATTTACGCGAACTGTGCCATTAATATTGTGTTCTTTCGCATATTCAGGATAGATCTGTTTTTGAGTTAGGTAAATATATAAATATGGCATCCCCCCCTCAAATTCAGGTTCAACTACAACCTTATTAAAGGTATATTGCTTGCCGGATTTCATGTAACTGGTACCAGACTTAAACACCCCTCTTCGAAAGATAGAAACATATCTTCCGCTATCTGCTATTAAGCCATGCCATTCGCCGTCTTTTATACCATCTTTTATATCACCCTCCCCTACTGTTTTTTTTAAAATCGTCATCAAAAATAACAAGATGACCGGTACCATTTACAGCAAGAATATTACCTGTTGAATCGCGACATTCAATCAGGCTGACTTGATTATATTCTTGTAACTGTGACGTTGTAAGCAATTCACCCTTAGGATAATAAGTATCGCACTCCTCCAATATATCTTTAAAATCATTATCAAAAATGATACGACCTTTATCACTTACATAAAGCACTCTTCCTAATGAGTCATTAGATTGATCATCCTCTTTCACTTTTAATGTAGTGAACAGCTCGCCGTTGGGATAATAAGTTGTTATAATACCCGATAAGTTGCCGTTAATATACTCAAGAGTTGACTGCCGTTTTCCATTGGGGAAATAATTGGTAATAGTACCATCAAAAGATAAAGGTATTTTATCATTTAATGAGGTAGCTACCATTTTTAGTTTTCCGTTTGGATAATAATCACGAACCTTGAATAAGCCCTTATCGGTATTACTTTGCGGCGATATAATTGATCTTAGATAGTCTGCACTATCCTTAGTAGAAACCGACACCCCTGAATTTTTCATGTAATACAAAACAGTATCGGTAGTTTTTTGCGCTTTTGCAGTTTGAAAAAATAAAAGGCTTAGAATTAGAAGAGTAAGGTTTCTAGTCATATCGGTTACTAAAATACAATTTATGATGAGATTTTTAAATTGATACCTAAATAAGAAAGGCTTCCTTTTGAGAAGCCTTTCTTATTTAGTCAATATCTAATGTGATGTTTATTGAATATCCGCGCTCTTTAGTTTAAAGTCGACAGGCATACCAACAAAAGATGTTTTTTGGGTATATGGGATTTGAATGCCATTTACACTTTTGTAATCTGCAAAATCAACGGTTAAAGCTCCCGGTCTGTCAATAACTTCACGCACTTTCAGTCCTGTTTTTTGGTCGTAGTATGATTTTATCTTGATACCGTCAGGCGCTATGGCTGTAACAACATATACCAAATTATCGCCCACTAGCTGCATTGTTGGTGCAAGTGTTAAGCTATAGCCGGGTTTTAAATAATCCAGCTCGGGGAAAAGCTTTTGCTTTTGCTTAACTGCATTTTTATCAACGTTGCTTAGTTGCAGGGCAGTATTTTTCTCGCTTACCAGTACACTATCGCCATTTATAGCCATATGCGAAAAAACAGCATTTTGATAAGTGGGTAAAGTAACATCCTGGTTGAATGTACCGGGTTGTGTATAGCTGCTGGTTCGCACTATTGGCGTACCTTGTATATCCGTTGTATCAACCAATTTAACAGTTTTAACCGCTTTTATTTTGTCCTGACCACCAATGGCATCCAAATATTTATTAAGTACATCTTTTGGTGTTATGCCGTCAGGTACCGGCAAGCCGCTGAATGAATTATTATCGGGATTGATGTCAGGCAATTTATGATCCGGATCAATAACAGCTGAAACTATTTTTGATGTTGATTTATAAGCGAACTGCCATTCACCACCACGCTCCCATATTTCGGCAGGCAATTTTACAATGCCTGATTTACCATTTTCTTCTTTTATTGCGATGGTTACCGGCATAGCCATTTCTTCCAGATTTTCGATGGTTATTAATGATCCTTTTGTTGGGTCGTTATCCATATAATCTATCGCTTTTACAGCCTGATCAAGTTTCCAGGTGGTAAAGAACCATTCGTTCCAAAACCAGCCTAAATCTTCGCCTGCCGCGTTATCCATGGTATGGAAAAAGTCCCATGGCGTTGGGTGTTTAAAGGCCCAGCGTTTAATATAAGTTTGAAAAGCATAGTCGAACCTGTCCTCGCCCAGAATCTGTTCACGCAGAACTGTTAATGCCAGTGCAGGTTTCTCATATTCTGACATGCCCGAGAAGTTATCAGGTGTAACATCAGGCAAAGTCATAATAGAATTTGCGTCAGGCGGGAACATGCCTTGTGCATTGCGCTCTACATCCTGTTTTTGATAATATTCGCCATTGTTAAATACTTTGGTATCTACTTTATTAATAAAGGTGTTAAAGCCTTCATCCATCCATGCAAATTTGCGTTCATTGGAGCCAACGATCATCGGGAACCAGTTATGGCCAAATTCGTGGTTGGTTACTTCCCACAGTTCACTGGTTTTTTGGTCTGATCCGCAGAATACAATCCCCGGATATTCCATACCACTAACCGTCCCCGCCACGTTGGTAGCTACCGGATAAGTGTAAGGGAACCATTTATTTGAATATAATTCGATAGCTGCTTTTACATATTCTGTTGATCTGCTCCAGGCATTTTGTCCTTTTGATTCGATAGGATAAACCGACTGGGCCAACGCCTTTTTGCCATTTGGCAAATTGATACGCGCGGCATCCCATAAAAAGGCCTTAGATGCCGCCCAGGATACATCGCGGGAATTCTTGCAGAAAAAATGCCAGGTTAATTCGGCTTTATTAGGATGAACATCGCCATTAACCACATCGGTAGAATCCTTTACAAATAAAGTTTTGTCGCTATTTTTAGCCGCGGCCAATTTGCTGATCTCTCCCGGAGTTAATACCTCGGTTGGGTTCAATAATTCACCGGAGCCCACTACCACCAGGTTGGATGGTGCTGTTATGGTAAAATCAAAATTGCCGTAATCCAAGTAAAACTCAGCACCGCCCATGTATGGGATCACGTTCCAGCCGGTAACATCATCATAAACCTCCATGCGTGGGTACCACTCAGCTATTTCATATATCCAGCCGTTTTTGGTATGCATACGGCCCATGCGATCAGTACCATATTCAGGTACAGTAAAAGCATATTCTACTTTTATTTGAATTTTGGTGCCGTTTGTGCGCAGGGTATCTTTTAGCCTGATCTGCATGCGGGTATCACTTACTATATAGTCAGCTTTTTCGGCTTTGCCGTTTTTGATAATGTATATCGCTTTAATTTCATCGCCATCAGTAAAATTATGTACCGAATTACGTGTACCTCCTACCGGACTAGTGGCAGTACCACGGGAATCTTCACGATAAATGTTCTGATCCAGCTGCAACCATAAGAAGGCCATTGGGTCGGGGCTGTTGTTGGTATAAGTAATGGTAGCGCTGCCGCTTACTTTATGCGCAGTGGTATCTAGCGTTACGTTTATTTTGTAGTCGGCACTGTTTTGCCAGTATTTAACACCGGGCGCGCCGCTTGCGGTACGGTACTCGTTGCCTTTATCATAATAAAAAGTTGGCGTAAAAACTTGATACTGATCATATTTAGCTACCGGTTCATCGGTATTTTGGGCGTAAGTGTTGCGGATAGTAACACACAGCAAAAGCATAACTGCAGTTTTGTAATACTTCATGGTCAATTGAAGGTTTATAATTTTAAGAGCAACAAATGTAAAATAATTACGCATAAATTAAGTGATTGTAAGGTTGATAGTAACTCTAATTGTTGCTTTTATACAGGTAATAAATCAAACCGAGCAATTAACTGAGCTTGTAAGCATTTTTTTATATTTTTGCGGATGTGCCGGCATAGTACCCGGCTACATACCGCGATAAATGGATATATCAGTTGTTGTACCTTTATATAACGAAGTAGAATCATTACCCGAGCTTACCTCATGGATAAGCCGAGTGATGGACGAAAACGGTTATAGTTACGAGATTATTTTGGTTGATGATGGCAGTAAAGACGGATCATGGGAAATGATCCTGAAGCTGCGTGAAGGTAACCCTTACATCAAAGGCATTAAATTCAGGCGTAATTATGGTAAATCCGCTGCTTTAAATACAGGCTTCGAGGCCGTTAAAGGCGATGTGGTGATTACCATGGATGCCGATTTACAGGATAGCCCGGATGAAATACCCGCGCTTTACCGAAGGATTACTGAAGATAAATATGATCTGATCTCAGGCTGGAAAGCAAAACGCTACGACCCTATCACCAAAACTATACCTACTAAATTATTTAATGCGGCTACACGCAAGATGTCGGGCATTGATAATTTGCATGATTTTAACTGCGGTTTGAAAGCATACCGCCATGCCGTTGTAAAAAACATTGAGGTTTACGGCGAAATGCATCGCTACATACCTGTGATAGCCAAATGGGCCGGTTTCACCAAAATTGGCGAACAGGTAGTTGAACACCGTGCCCGAAAGTATGGTACAACAAAATTTGGTATGAGCCGTTTTGTGAATGGCTTTTTGGATCTGCTTTCTATATTTTTTGTTGGCAAATTCGGTAAGCGTCCGATGCACTTTTTTGGCGCGATGGGTTCAGTTAGCTTTTTTGCTGGTTTGGTTATGACTATATGGCTTATTAGCGATAAGTTGTACGATATAGCCCATCGCATAAAATATAGCAGGGATGTAACTGAACAACCACTATTTTATATTGCCTTGGTAGCCATAATTTTGGGTTCGCAGTTGTTTTTAACGGGCTTTGTTGCAGAACTTGTTGCAAGAAGTGCCAGCGAGCGTAACAGGTATCAAATAGAGGAAACCATCTAATGTGCAAATACGCTGATGTGCGAATGTGCGGATCAGATTATTGCGTCAACATAGTATCACAGTTTCATATTTAAGCACAATTTGCATATTCGCACATCCACAAATGTTTTTTTCCATCATCATTCCATTATACAACCGCCCGCAGGAGATCAAAGAACTGCTGGAAACCTTAACTGAACAAACCTATAAGGATTTTGAGGTTTTGGTGATTGAGGATGGATCGGTTAATGATGCTGCTGAGGTTGTTAAAGCATTTGAAGATAGATTAAATTTAAGATATTTTGTAAAAGCCAACGAAGGCCAGGGATTTACCCGAAATTATGCTTTTGAACGGGCTAAAGGCGATTATTTCATCATATTTGATTCTGATTGCTTAATACCGGCTGATTATTTGCAAATAGTAAATGATAGCCTGAGCACTAACTGGCTTGATGCTTATGGTGGGCCGGATGATGCGCACCCATCATTCACGCCGACTCAAAAAGCTATTAGCTATTCCATGACCTCCCCTTTTACTACAGGCGGTATCCGAGGAAATAAAAAAGGCATAGGCCAGTTTCACCCACGCAGCTTTAATATGGGCATATCGCGCCAGGTTTGGGAAAAGGCAGGCGGATTTATCATTACCCGTTTGGGCGAAGACATTGAGTACAGCATCCGCATACATTCATTAGGTTTTAAAATCGGCTTGATACCTGATGCAAAAGTTTACCATAAACGCCGCACTAACTTTTTACAGTTTCACAAGCAGTTGCACTTTTTTGGCAGGGCGAGGATCAATGTTTATAAGTTCTTTCCGCAAGAATTAAAAGCGGTGCATTTTTTCCCGGCGATATTCACGTTATTTATTATTTTTACGATAATAAGCAATATCATAAGCTGGCCCATAGCCCGGTTATGTAATATTGTGTTAGCAGTTTTTACTTTGTTGATATTTTTTCACTCGTGGTGGAAAAACAAGTCGTTAAAAATTGCATTTTTGAGCATAATCGCGGCATTTATTCAACTTATTGCTTATGGCTTAGGGTTTATGCAGGATTTTTGGAAACGAGTAATATTAAAAAAGTCATAAAAATATATGTACCATCCTTTTTCCATAGCTGAGACCATTAAGGTCGCATGGAATACATTAAAGAAGAATTTTATTCCGCTGGTAGTATATTCGGCTATTTCGCTATTTATTAATGGCCTGGTAGATTTTTTTAACGCCTTTCTTTTTGTCGGGGATGACAGGATAAGTCAGTTTAGCACCATTATTATTCAAATGATCATCCAGGCTTACTTAGCGCTCAGCTTTTATAAGCTGATCCTGACGCTGATGGACAGAGAGTATTATGAATTCGAGTTCAGGGATATTGTGCCATCATTTAAAATGGCATTCAATTTCATTGTGATCGCTTTTGCATATGCGGTTTTAATATCAGTTTTGCTTTTTGTAAATGTATTGATTGAACGATATATCGCTTACAACGATACCATTCTGGCAATTTTCCGCATCGCGGAGTGTTGTTTCGTATTGTATTTGCTGCTACGTTCTATTTTTTGCATCTGCTTTATTGTGGATGATGATTCGCTGCCGATAGAATCATTAAAGCAGAGCTTCGAGATTACGAAAGATAACTTCTTTAAAACACTTGGCATCTTCTTTATCATTATAGGCATACTGATAGCTGCATTGATACCTATTTTAATTGTCATCCTGCTATCCGGCATCAACCAGGATACCGGTGAATATATTTGGCGTTTGGCATTTTATTGCTGGTTCATCCTCACTTTCCCTTTTGTACAGGTTATTATTATGGTTACCTATCGCAAGCTGGTTTATAGTCACCTGGATGTGGATGACGACATTAGTGAAACAATCTAATTATGGGGTTAAAAGCTGCACTGAGTAAAGTATTTGCCGTGCTGGTTAATTGGCAATTGGATCACATTCGCTACAATGCGGTGACTCTACAGGAAAAAACTTTCCAAAAACTCATCGATCAGGCTAAGAATACGGAGTTTGGTAAGGCACATGATTTTGATAAGATCAGCACTTATGATGATTTTAAAAAGCTTATAACTGTACGCGATTACGAGGAGCTTCGCCCCTATATTGAACGTGTGGTTAACGGTGAAGAAAATATTTTGTGGCCGGGTAAACCGCTTTATCTGACTAAAACTTCAGGTACTACTTCAGGTGTAAAATATATTCCCATTTCGAAAGAGAGCATGCCTTCGCATATTACTTCTGCACGCAATGCTTTGCTAAGTTATGTGCATGAAACCGGCAATGCTGATTTTTTAAATGGCAAGCTCATCTTTTTACAAGGTAGCCCAATTTTAAGTAAAAAATCTGGGCTAGATACCGGCAGGCTATCGGGTATTGTCGCCCACCATGTGCCAGGCTATCTGCAAAAAAACAGAATGCCAAGTTATGAGATCAATTGCATTGAGGATTGGGAGCAAAAGGTAGATGCTATAGTTGATGAAACTATCAATGAAGATATGCGCCTGATCTCAGGCATACCACCCTGGTGTCAGATGTATTTCGATAGGCTTTCAGCAAAAAGCGGTGGCAAAAAGATCGGGGAGATATTTCCTAACTTTAAACTATTTGTTTACGGCGGTGTGAATTATGAACCTTATCGCGCACGAATAGAGGATAGTATCGGCTTTGCGATTGATACTATTGAGACTTACCCTGCATCTGAAGGATTTATCGCTTTTCAGGATTCGCAAAAAGAAAAAGGCTTATTGTTACAGGTTGATTCGGGCATATTTTATGAGTTTATCCCGGTGGATGAGTTTTTTAATGATAACCCAACCCGCATCAGCTTAAAAGACATCGAACTAAATAAAAACTACGCGCTGATACTGAATACCAATGCCGGTTTATGGGGATATAGCTTGGGCGATACGATTAAATTTGTTTCAAAAGATCCATATAAGATATTGGTTACCGGGCGAATTAAACATTTTATTTCGGCCTTTGGCGAACATGTGATTGGGGAAGAGGTTGAGCATGCCTTAATGAGTGTTGCCAAACAAGAATGTGTAGATGTTGTTGAGTTTACCGTTGCACCGCAGGTTACACCACCCGCAGGTGAATTACCTTACCATGAATGGTTTGTAGAATTTGGCGTTGAGCCCGCGGATATAAATGCATTCAGACAAAAAGTTGATGAGGCCTTGCAAAAGAAAAATATTTACTACTTTGACCTGATTAAAGGCAATATTCTGCAGCCTTTGGTTATAAGAAGTTTAAAAAAGGATACTTTTATAAACTATATGCGTGCCCAGGGGAAACTTGGCGGGCAAAATAAAGTGCCGAGATTGGCAAACGATAGAAAGATTGCAGACGGATTAAAGGAGTATATAAGTTAATTGTTAAATTGTTTTATTGCTTAATTGTTGGAAATTAGCTATTTAAATTATTGTTGATTTGGCAGATGTAACAGAAAAAAGATTTTTACAGCTTGGCGATCTAAAATCTTATATTACTGCCTTCTCTTTCAATAATAAAGTTTGGGAACTTGTAATAAAGTGGGATTATTTTGCGAGAGATACAATTGGTAAACAATTTGTTAATGCGGCAGACTCTATTTCTGCCAATATAGCTGAAGGATTTGGCCGCTATCATAAAAAAGATAAAATCAAATTTTATTATTATAGTTTAGGATCGGTAAAAGAATGCAATGATTGGCTTACTAAAGCTAAAATCAGAAATTTAATAAATGAAGAATTGTTTATCCAGCTTAATGAGATGATAGAAAGATTACCGAGAGAGATACATCAATTGATTAAATTTACAGAGGAAAAATTAAAAGTTTAATTCACTTTTGACATTAACAATTCATCACTTGACCAACAATATAACAATACCACAATACAGCAATGTAAAGAACATAGCCATTCTTGGCTCTACCGGCAGTGTAGGTACGCAAGCGCTTGACGTTATTGGTGGCAACCCCCATCTATTCAGAGCTTATGTAATCACGGCACAAAAAAGTGCTGATCTACTGATCACGCAGGCATTGAAGTTTAATCCTGCTTACGCCATCATTTGTGATGAAAACAAATATCAGTACGTAAAAGATGCCCTTGCCCATACTGAGGTAAAAGTTTTGGCAGGGATTGACGCGATAACTGATATTGTAACTCATCACGAAATACATATGGTATTAACTGCCATGGTTGGTTTCTCAGGATTAGAACCTACCATTGCTGCAATTAAAGCCAGTAAAGATATCGCGTTAGCAAATAAAGAAACCTTAGTGGTAGCGGGTGAACTAATAACAAGTTTAGCCAAAACATATGGTGTAAAAATATTACCTGTTGACTCTGAACACTCCGCTATTTTTCAGTGCCTTGCAGGCGAGGAAAACAATGCGATTGAGAAGATCATTTTAACCGCCTCTGGCGGACCATTCAGGGGTAAGAATTTGGATTTTTTGGCTCATGTAATGCGCGAGGATGCCTTAAAACATCCAAACTGGGTAATGGGTGCCAAAATAACTATTGATTCAGCCTCGCTGATGAATAAGGGACTTGAAGTGATAGAAGCAAAGTGGTTGTTTGGGCTGGAAACTGAACAAATTGAGGTGATCGTCCATCCGCAATCCATCATCCACTCGATGGTTCAGTTTGAGGATGGATCGATCAAGGCACAAATGGGTTTGCCTGATATGAAATTACCTATTCAATATGCTTTTACTTACCCCAATCGGTTAAAAAACGATTTTAAGCGCCTCGATTTTACCGACCATCCTAACCTTACTTTTGAGAAAGCGGATAGCAAAACTTTTCGTAACCTTGCAATAGCATTTGAGGCTTTAAAACAAGGCGGTAATATGCCTTGTATAATAAATGCCGCTAACGAAATTGCGGTAAAGGGATTTTTAGATAATACCATAGGCTTTTTAGCCATGAGCGATATTATTGAAACATGCATGCAAAAGATCAGTTTTATGAACAGTCCGCTATTGGATGATTATTTGAATACTGATAAAGAAACCCGCATATTTGCGCAAAATTTAATAGAAAAAATGCCGTTAAAGGCAGTACATATTTAATATATATAATGAGTATAGTAATAATGGTTGGCCAGTTGATACTGGGACTTGCGATCCTGGTAATTCTGCATGAACTTGGCCACTTTTTAGCCGCACGAGCTTTTGGTATTAAGGTTGAAAAGTTTTACCTGTTTTTTGATGCATGGAACTTTAGCCTGTTTAAATTCACTTACAAAGGCATTGAATATGGCGTAGGCTGGCTACCGTTAGGTGGTTATGTGAAGATTGCCGGTATGATTGATGAATCGATGGATACTGATCAATTACAGGGACCTCCGCAGCCCTGGGAATTTCGCTCAAAACCGGCATGGCAGCGTTTAATAGTAATGTTAGCCGGTATTTTTGTAAATATTATTGTATGTATTTTCATATTTTGGATGCTAACCCTTAAGTATGGCGAAACCTATACTCCTGTTGCAAACGCACATTATGGTATTGTACCGGGAAAGGTTGGTATGAAAATGGGGCTTGAACCAGGCGACCAGATTTATGCGGTTAATGGTGTACCTATTAAACGTTTTGAAGATATAACCAGTTCAAATGTATTATTGAATCAATCGGTACTTGATGTATTACGTGGCAATCAACATTTACAATTTACTGTTCCGAAAGGGATATTAAATGATTTGTCGGATGATGGCGTCGATCTATTTGTAAATCATGACCCGCGAAGCCATTTTATGGTGGACTCGGTAGTTGCAGGCGGCAATGCTCAGAAGGCAGGATTGAAAAAAGGCGATAGCATATTAGCCGTTAATAACAACCCGGTACCATTTTTCGATCAGTTACAATCACAATTATTATCGAATAAAAACAAGTCGGTACAGCTATTGGTAAAACGTAACGGCGTGCTGCTTCAGCTTAATTCAAACATAACCGCAGATGGTACAATCGGTATTGTGGCTAAGAGAGACCTGCCAAAGCAAGACACTTTAAAATTCGGCCTTTTAGGCTCGTTACCTGTTGGTGTAATTAAAGCCTGGAGTACTTTTAGTGATAATGCCAAAGGCTTAGGTAAATTATTTACCGGCGATGTTAAACTTAACAAAGGTTTAGGCGGCCCGGTAAAGATAGCAACCATGTTTGGCGGTCAGATTGATTGGGGGCACTTCTGGAGCCTCGTAGGTGTACTCTCAATGGTATTAGCAATTACGAACCTGTTGCCTATACCTGCACTTGATGGAGGTCACTCCCTATTTCTGCTGATAGAAATGATTAAAGGCAAGCCATTAAGCGATAAATTTTTAGAGCGGGCACAATTGGTTGGCTTTGTTTTATTGATTACTTTAATGGTATTTGTTTTTGGTAACGATATATTTAAGTTGATTATGAAGCACTAAACCGCCCATATATTACATAAAAAAGCCTGAACAATTTAATTGCTCAGGCTTTTTTTATGTAATGAATATTATGCTGTGGGATCGTTTACTGTGGGATCGTCACTTTCGGTAGTAAATAACGGCCTTTCATTTTTGAAGATCGCGGCACCTATCAGCCCTAAAATCGCGCCGATAACCGCGCTGCCGATTATAGAGCCAAATGTACCTATAAGAGCACCATATTTACGGGTAATTTCCATTGTTGAATCGATCTGCTCACTTGATAATTGGCCTTGATCTGTAAGCTTTTGCTGAGCATCAGCCATAGCTTTTTCAAAAACCTGCGGACTTAAAATAGTAAGGTATAAATAGGTAAAAATGGCTAATATTATTCCTGAGAAAATTGCATACTTGAAGCCTGTAGAAAATGCCTGACCAAAAGAAATGTAACCACCTAATTGGTCTTTATATTCCTTTTGCGCTAAAAATAAATAAACAATAAAAGGAATATAAGAGAGATACTTGATTCCTGAACTTTGGTCGATGTTGGTAAATTGGAATATATAGGTGATAACAATTGAAGTTATTACGCTAATAATAGTCCATTTAAATACAATTTTGTTTTGATTTACGATAGTTTCCATTTGTGAGTAGTTTGTGTTGAATAAAATTAAGAAATATTATTCAATACCAATTCACAAATGGAAACTCATGTTTAGATTACTCCATTGTTTTTTCGACCAAAAAAGGACGCTCTTTTTTAAAGATAGCGGATAGCATTACAGCTAAAACGAAGGTTATCAGGATATTTTCGGGGATACTTTCAACAATTGCCCATTGGCTATTGTCAGCTTGTACACTAAAATTCTTTTTTTCAAAAGCCAGATCCTGGGTTATTTGAGCCTGGGGCATTCCGTCAAGTTTGTCTTTCAGCATTCTGGATTCCACCATAACCGCACCTATCTTTTGAACCATATTGGGTTCAACTAGCTTAACAAACAGAATATCGCGCCCTATGGTAAGCATTACATATGTTGTGAACAACATAATAAATATGGATGTAACCGCTTGCCTGAAAGACCAATACCCACCAATGCTTTTCCTGATATTAAGTGTAAATAGGATGATAGTAATAAGTGGGATTACAATGGTAAGAATAAACGAACCTGGCAGTATTAATAATGGATGCGATTCAACAGTACCTGTCATGTAATAAAACGACAGTATGTTTACAACCACAACGATACAACCTAAAAACAGTCCTTTAACAAGTCCCTTCTTTTTTACTCCGGAATCAACACCTCCTAATTTTATGGCCATGTGCTTAGTTAAACGCAATTAATATTTCTAATACCGCCATATCAAACTCAGGGTTTGGCGCACTTTCAGCTACGGCAGCGTATTCGTCATCAGAGAAATCAGAATTGGAGAAGAAGCACATCATCGGGTAAAACAATTCTTTTACCTCCGAGTCATCAGGCAAGCTCTCTGCCATACGGGCAATTTCATCAACAGGGCTTTCAATTAGTATCTGGTTAGCTATAACCGGCTCGTAAATGCGGTATTCGTCTTGAAACTCGTCTTCGTCAACCAATAAAAACTCTTTTAAGTAATCTTCTAATCCTGGTTCAATATCTTCGTCTTCACATTCGTTTAAATACAGCAGCAGGTTTAATAATTCGGTACCCCTGTCTAAAGTATCTTCTTCGATGGCTTCCCATTCCGGAGAATCCAGGTAATCTTCTTCCAGCTTTTTAACATCTTGGCTAAAGAAGTTGATCATCAGCATATCAAAGAATACTTCGCGCAGTTCTTCAATTTCTGAGTTATCATCAAATACAGCATCCAGCAGGTCAACTTTGCTTAAGAAATCCTCTTCAGAAGAAAATACTTCGAAAAAAGTATCGGTAAGCGCTACGGCTTCAAAGTCGGTATATTCAGCGAAGGCGCCAAGGGCAGCTTCGATCGCGGTTTTAATTTTCGGGTCGATCATGATCGTTATGATTTAAATAGGTGATTGTTATTACAAACTAACACTACTTTACCCTTTAAGTTCTGCCCGATGAAGGGAGAATTATGGGATTTAGATTGGTTGTTCTGTTTGGTATACTGCCATTCCTCATTGGGATCAAGCAGTGCAAGGTTAGCTTTTTTTCCTTCGATGATGATGGATGCTTCTACATTTAATATTTCGCGGGGTTTCACGGCCATTTTTTGGACGATCAGATCCAGATCAAGGCCAGCTTTTAGCAACGTTGAGAATGCTGTTTGCAAAGTAATATTGCCATATTCAGCTACTTCAAACTCTACATCTTTAAACTCTACTTCGTGTGGGGTATGCTGCGATACAATGGCATCGATGGTGCCGTCTTTTAAGCCTGCTATCAGCGCGTCAACATCCGATTGAGTACGTAGTGGTGGCTTTACTTTATATTGGCTGTCGAAGCCCGCTAAGGCTTCATCAGTAAACAATAAATGATGCGCGGCAACATCGCAGGTTACTTTAAGTCCTTTTTTCTTGGCATCCCTAATCAATTCAACCGACCGGGTGGTTGATATGGTGCTGAAATGTATTTTTGATTCGGTGTATTCGGCCAGGTAAAGATCACGGGCGATCATCAGTTCCTCAGCAAGTGATGGGATCCCTTTCATACCTAATAAGGTACTCATTTCGCCTTCGTGCACTTTGGCTTTTCCGGCGATGGCGGTATCTTCAGGGTATGACATGATCAAAGCACCGAAGCCTTTGGTATAAAGCAGTGAGCGTTCCATTAAGCCGGCATCCTGCACGGGGTGATTGCCATCGGTAAAGGCTTTAGCGCCACTCAGGAACATGTCGTACATCTCGGCCATGTCCTTACCATCACGTTTGTGCGAGATAGTTCCCAGCGGGTAAACATCAACCAGGTTGTTTTTTGCGCGGTTAAGCAAGTATTCAACCTCTGCTTTGGAATGTACAGGCGGTTGGGTATTGGGCATTAAAGCGATGCCGGTAAAACCACCTGCTGCTGCTGCTTTGGTACCAGATTGTAAGTCCTCCTTAGTTTCCAACCCAAGTTCGCCAATGTTACAGTTCAGATCAAAGAAACCGGGTGATACAAACTTTCCGGTGCCATCAACAACTTCGGCCTTGGCATTTACTTTGGGCGCAATGAGTGTGATGTAGCCATCTTCAACAAGAATGTCGACAACTTTTTGATGAAATGAAGAGTTTGGATCGATTACAGTGGCGGATTTGATAAGCAAATTCATTTGCGCTGCGTTATGGGTGGATTTATTTTGCTAATCTTCAGCTCACGAAACCACTTGTTTACCAGGCTTATAGTACCTAACCAACAGTATTTCGACCGCTAAAAATATCAAAGCCAAAATTATACAAAGTTTCCATAATTGTAAGCCTATATTTATATCAGTCACCGCATTTTTTAATGAGCCCGCGCCAGCCTGCAAAATCGAACCTGACTTAGGGAGGATTTTAGCCAGATCAGCAGGTGTTAGATAAGTGAGATCGGATTCGCTTCGGCTATCATTAAAAGCTAATACAGCTATCGTGCTATCCTGCTTTTGCAGGTTGTAGGTGCCGGTTTGCTTCACTTCGTCTGATAAATAAAGTAACGTACTCCCCTCCTGCTGCCTAACATCAGGAATAATGCTTATGCTATCTTTAACTAACTTCAACAGTTGTTTTTCTCCTGTTTGAATAGGTGCTACTTCAATGGCTTCGCTTTGACCGATGGTATAAAACAGTGGCAGATCGCGGCCGCTTAATAAGGCAATCCTGAACATCACAGGCAAAAACAGCGCGTGGCGTTGCATATTACTGAAATCATCATTTAAAGCTACCGCCGAAACATATACCTTGCCTTTTCCGCTTGGATTCTCTGTTAAAAATGGACTATTGCCCGGCAAAGTCATCAGGTTTTGACTATTATTTAATGATGCTAACTGATAGTGCTTTTTCACTACAGGCAGATCCGGATTTTGCGGGTAAGTGTCGAATATACTTTTGAATACCGGGCTTTGCAGGTTGATGCCTGAAACTTTAATCGCCTCTGTTTGCAATTTACTGGGATAAGGCGCATTCATGGGCTGTAGTAAAGTACGGTAGCTGCTTACATCTGCGTCAATGGATGGGAATACCACAAGTGAACCACCTTTGACTACATAAGCCTTTAATTGCTGCCCTAAGCCTGCTGAAATGGATTTAATATCACTTAAAACGATGAATGGGTAACGGCTTAATCCCGCGTAATCTACGTTACCGGCGGGAACGTCTTTCACATCAAAAAACTTATCGGCTGCAAATACAGCTTTTAAATAGGCGTTTGCTGTACCATCGTCAACCAATAAAACTGGCATTTGCTGTTTTACATTAAAGCTGAAGTAGAAATCGTTATCAAAGGTGACCGGGTTATCCTGCAAAGTAACCTTACCTTGTTGCCAACCTGCTTGTAAAGCGGAGAACGACAAGGTATCATTTTGGGCCGATCTTGGATTTACAGTATAACTGCCCAAAGCCTTTTGCTCTTTATTGATGAGCACTTTGAGCGGAATCTTCTCCGCCTTTGCATCTGCATAATTATGCAGGCGGACCACTAATTTTTCACTTTCGCCGGGGCGATGAATGGCGCTTAATAGCCAAACCGAATCAACCGCCACATTGGGTAATTTACTGGCTTTAAGCTGTACAAAATTGATCCGTGCGTCAGTATCGGTTTTAAGTGCTTGTATAGGTGATATATTCTTTTGAAAATCCGAGATCACGTAAATAGATTTAACCGCGTTAGCCTGCATGCCCAACAAGCTTTGCTGGCGGTTGATGATCTGTTGCAGGTTCCTGCTTTGGGGACTTATTTTTACGGCATCTACAGCATCGTTAAATTCATCGCGACTTAGTAAACGCTGGTGCTTACCTTCAAAATCCTGCGTAAGCAGTTGAAAACGGTTATTTATACCATAGGCAGAGGCAATTTCTTTAGCTTTTTGTTTAGCCTGATCCAACAGTGAACCTTCGCTATTGAGGGTTTGCATGGAGTAGGAATTATCTACAAAAATGCTGACTGCCTGCTGTGTGTTGGCGTTGATGGCATGGCCGTTATTGATATATGGGCGGGCAAATGCCAGTACCAGAAAAGTTAGGGTTAATAAACGTGCTGCCAGTATCAGGCGTTCTTTAAGGTTACGGCGAGAGGATTGCTGCTCATTTATCTGTTTCAGGAACTGTACGTTACTGAAGTATACCTTTTGATACTTGCGGAAATTAAATAAATGGATGAGTACCGGGATAGCGAGTGAAACTAATGCAAATAAAAAAGCCGGGTACAGAAAGTGCATATTTTGATGTGCAGATGTGCTTATATGCAAATGTGCAGAATTTTGTCTGAATTTGTCGGAACCTTGATTAAACGGATGTAAAGAATTGCTATTACTTTCTTTTTGTCATTTTGAGGTACGAAGAATCTTCTAAATCGTGCATGGTCGCTGTGCAAATCGAAGAAGATTCTTCACTCCGTTCAGAATGACAAGGTGGATCGGCAATCCCCACCGCCGACTCAAATGACCGCGCTTAAATGCAGTAGAATTGATTACTAAATAATATACATTTGTGATAAATACCTCACTTATCCAATGAAATATAAAATTCCATTAATCCTTATCTACTCAAGAATACTTTTCGCGGCGCTAATTATTTTTTTGGCTGTTTTTAAGATAGATTATTATCGGGGCGCTATTATCACTCTTATAATTTGGGGTTTATTGTCTGACATTTTCGATGGAATCATCGCTAGAAGATTAAATATCTCCACTCAAAAATTAAGAAGATTGGATTCCAGTATAGACCAAGTATTTTGGGTTGCTATTTTGGTGAGTACTTATATTATTAGTCCTATTTTTTTTAAGACAAACCTGGTTTTAATACTTATTGTAGTTTTGCTGGAAGTAGCTTGTTATACAATTAGCTTTATCAAATTTAAAAAAGAGGTTGCTACACATGCTATCGCCTCTAAAATATGGACTTTAGTTTTGTTTGCTACTTTATTACAAGTGATCGCCACCAGTAACTCCATTGTGTTATTTTATATCTGCTTTAGCCTTGGGGTGATTACTCGTCTTGAGATAATTTTTATTCTTTTTATTTTGAAAGATTGGACTAATGATGTGCCCACTGTTTATCATGCTGTTTTGATCAAAAAGGGTAAGGAAATAAAAAGGCATAAGTTGTTTAATGGATAGTATAAACCACATTGTCATTCTGAGGTACGAAGAATCTGTACTGGTGTAAACTACTTTACAGATTCTTCGCTATTGCTCAGAATGACAAGAAAAAAAACAAAAACGTTGATGATATAACAACCTTGTCATTCTGAACGGAGTGAAGAATCTTCTTCGATTTACAAAGCGAATTATGCATATCCGCTTGTCGCCTTTAGAAGATTCTTCACTCCGTTCAGAATGACAAGGTGGAGAAGTTTAATTATTCCTCCTCTTCCCTCTTCGTCACAAAAAACTTATCGTTAAAATTTACAAGGAAGAGTTCTTTGGTGGCGCGGGTGCAGGCGGTGTAGAACCAGCGGAGGAAGTCTTTGTTTACCATTTCGTCGGTTAGGTAGCCTTGATCTACAAAAACGGCATCCCATTGGCCACCCTGGGCTTTGTGGCAGGTGATGGCGTAGGCGAATTTTATTTGCAGTGCATTATAGTATGGGTTTAGCTTTAGTTCCTCGTGCTTTTGGCGTTTGTTGGTGATGTGGTCGTAATCCTTCATCACCTCTAAATAAAAGCGCTTTTGTTCGGTTGGCGGTAAGGCAGGTGCTTCGGAGTACAAGGTATCCAACATTATTTTGCAATCCATTACCGGGTCTTCGGCATAATCCGTAAATTCCAGTTGCACATCCGCGAAGCGAAAACCATAAATTTCCTCGAACTTACGCACCTTACGTATTCGGGCTATATCGCCATTGGCTATAAAACCGGTGCTGCCCTCCTCTTTATCCTGCAGCCAGAAGTAGTTGTTTTTCACTATCATTATCTGGTCGCCACCGGTGAGTTCTTCCTCACGCCACAAAATACGGCCACGGATCTGACGGTTATACAGGTTGGCGTTTTTATTGGAACGGCATATGATTAGCGTATTTTCATCGCCATATTTATTATAAGAGTAGTTTAAGCCTTCTTCCAGTTTTTCGCTACTCATCCGAAAAACATCTTTATAGCCTTTGGTAACTATTTGCGGGTAATTGTCTTTTTGCTTGCGGATAATATCACGCACGTTAGTCACATTAAACAATATGCCCGAATCTTTTTGCTGGCGCAGTACATCTGTCAACTCATAACCGAATACCTTTAGACCAAACTGCGCCTTCATCAACCTTGCATCAAGCGCAGGGCTTTCTTCGGAGCCAACGGGTGGTAACTGGGCGGTATCGCCTACCAGCATCAACTTGCAGTTCTTTTCGTTATAAACATATTTAACCAGGTCATGCAGCAGGGTTTCTCGGTTATTGCCGCTGATCTCATCGGAAATCATGGATGCCTCATCAATAATAAACAGGGTATCGGTAGCCATATTATCGTTAATGGAAAAGGATTCATCCACATTAAGTGCCGACTTTTTACGGTAGATGCGTTTGTGTATGGTAAATGCCTTACGCCCCGAATAACTGGTAATTACCTTTGCGGCACGCCCCGTTGGTGCCAACAACACTGATTTCATGCTATAGCTACGCAAGGCCTTTACCAGCGCGCCTACGATGGTGGTTTTACCCGTACCGGCGTATCCGCGCAAAATAAAACATTCTTCGCCGTGGTCGCTAGTTAGAAAGGTGTGCAGCTTAGCAAATAACTCCAGTTGTTGGGGAGTTGGCTCGTGGGGAAATGCTTGGCGGATTTGATCGGACACGGAGTAAAGTTAAGGAAAATCTAACTCACCCCGACTACGCTGCGCTGGTCGCCCCTCTCTTCGCCTGCGGCGGAAAGAGGGTAAAAAAATGCGTTGGTGTAATTCGATTAAATTCGTTGGATTAGTGTTCCTAAAAAATATTACTTTTGTTCAAATAGGATGAGTAATCACATTTATAACTACCGCGATACAAATTTGAGCCTTTACCAGGTTAACAGCAATTACAGTTTATTGCTGCAAATTTACCCTGCAACGTTTTCATACGCTGTTGTTTACCAAAACAAACTGATGGCTTGGGCCGAGGATTGCGATATACAATTACTTACTGAAGCGGGTGATGCCCACGATCTTTTAAGTTTCGATTACAAAAAAGTTGCGGCAGGTGTACACCCAACAGGTTTTACATTGATACCAAATGCTTTATTTAGTGAGGATAAGCTGGCTGACTTTGCCCGCTACCTTGATGTAAAGCCCAATGAAAAAGTTTTAGCCCAACCTTTGGATGACGATAACTACGTAGTTTTTAAGGTCGACAATAAAGTTGCCACAGCGGCTAAAAAGTTTGGTATTGAAAACATCGTGTTTATTAATAAAGGTTGGATCAATGCAATAGCAGATAGCAACCCACAGGCAAATAACCTGTATTTAAACATCGATAAAAAACAGGTTGATATAGTATATTTCGCCAATGGTAAAATACGTTTTTACAACTCTTTTGAATTTACCAATCCTGATGAGCTTGCGTACTATACGACGTTAGTTGCGCAAGAACTGCAATTACAGCCCCCAAACCTGATTTTGAAGGTAAGCGGCGATTGTAATGTAGATGATAAAAACCTTACCCGCCTCGCTGATTTTTTTAACGGTGTTGAGCAGAATGATTTGGAGGTGATTGAACATCCATCTACAATTTTCCCTCACCAATTACTGGCCCTTGCTGCTTTGTCACTATGCGTATCATCGGAGGTATATTAAAAGGTTTACGCCTTAACCCGCCAACAAACCTGCCTGTACGCCCCACTACCGACCTGGCAAAGGAAGCGCTATTCAATATCCTGCTTAATAAAATCGAATTTGAAGGCATTAAAGTGCTTGACCTATTTAGCGGCACCGGCAATATTTCGCTAGAGTTTGCATCCCGTGGTGCAAGTGAGGTGGTATCGGTTGATAGAAGCATACAATGCATCCATTATTTAAACGATACATCGCGTCAGCACAAGCTTACCCAGATAAAAACTTTCAAAGCTGACGTTTTAAAATACCTGCAAATAGAAACCGAGCAATACGACGTTATTTTTGCCGACCCTCCCTACGACCTTAACCAGATACCAGAAATCCCCAAGATCATTTTCGAAAAAAAACTGCTGCTACCCGGTGGTTTGCTGATTGTGGAGCATCAGTCGCTGCAAAATTTGAGCAACCACCCGGCGTTTGTGGAGCAGCGTAAATATGGGCATTCTTCATTCTCGTTTTTTCAATCAGCCTAATTCTAACAAGCATAAAATTGTGTTATTTTAAGTCTTTTTTGTGGCGAAAAGGGTCATTTTTTAATGGATTTTAAGTGTTTTTATGTCTAAAAACGCACTTTTTTCGTGATTTTAGATGCTAAAAATGATTTAAAAACTGCCTTTTTAATGCTTTTAAGGCCGAAAAAGAGGTAAAAAGTGTACCATTTGTACCACTTGTTCCACTTGTATCATGGTACACCAGCTGTAAATAATTTGATATATACCATTATATTTGTGACAACAAGCGCAAGCATAATCTATGAAAATCGCACTTTTCCCCGGTTCGTTTGATCCGGTTACCAAGGCCCACGTTGATATTGTAAAACGATCTATCGGCTTGTTCGATAAGGTGTATATCGGCATTGGCGTTAACAGCTCCAAAGCAGGCTTTTTAAGTGTAGAGACCCGTGAAAAAATGTTGCGCTCCGTATTTGAGCATGAACCAAAGATCCACGTGATAGCTTATGAAGGGTTAACCGTAAATTTTTGCCAAAGCATTGGCGCCACTTATATGATCCGTGGTATACGTACCGTATCAGATTTTGAGTACGAAAAAGCCATCGCCCAAATGAACCACGCTTTAGTACCCGATATTGAGAGTATATTTATTGTGAGCAAACCGGGTTATTCATCCATAAGCTCCACCATTGTACGCGAAATTATGCGCCATAACGGCGATGTAGCCCAGTTTATTCCGAAAGAAGCGCTGGCTTATCTTTAATCAGATCTTCCTTTACCAATACATCTAAAATAGATGGGAAAGTATTCTGTACTATCGCGTCAATATGATTTGGCTTAAACCAGCGCACATCGGTAATGCCTTCTTCAATTTGCGGGGTTAATTTTTCTTTACCCTTGTAGCTCATATCGTACCAATGGGTCTTCTTTAAAACCACTTCACCTTTGCTAATGTAAGAATGGTAAGTCTTGCATATTTTAGCACCAAGCTTACTCACTTTAATACCACACTCCTCTTCTACTTCGCGCACGGCGGCAACTTTGGTTTTTTCGTCTTTCTCAATTTTGCCTTTTGGCAAGTCCCATTTGTCGTTACGGTAGATAAATAAATATTCACCTTTATGGCTTTTAACCAAGCCACCTGCCGCTTCAATCAGGGTGATGCCCGCGATAATATTCTTCATAAAAAGCTTGGCATCCGTACAAATTATGTAGAAATTTTTGTTGTGATGAGCCAGTATCCAGGTGTAAATTATTTTCAAATCAAACATCTGAGCATCAATCTTTTCATAGCTATCTGCCTTTTTAGGTTCAGATTCTGTTAATAGAATAACTTTTTCGTTAATATAAATTCTGTATTTTTGAGCCATATGTTTAACTATAGTGAGGCCGAACAACAAGTGGCCGAATTTCTGCTGCAAATTAAAGCAATTAAATTACAACCTAATAATCCATTTACATGGGCTTCGGGTTGGAAATCGCCTATTTATTGCGATAACCGCATTACGTTATCACACCCAACTGCGCGTACCTATATACGCCAACAATTAACCCAACTAATTCAGGAAAAATTTGGTGCCGTTGGCTGTATAGCAGGTGTTGCTACTGCTGGCATACCCCAGGGGGTATTAGTAGCCCAGGAATTGGGCCTGCCATTTATATACGTTCGTTCAAAACCAAAAGAACACGGACGGGGTAATATGATTGAAGGGGATGTGCTTACAGGCAAAAGGGTTGTTGTAATTGAGGATCTGATCTCAACCGGCAAAAGCAGTTTACAAGCTGTTGAGGCCTTGCGCGAAGCCGGTTATGATGTTGCCGGACTTGCCGCTATATTTACTTACGAGTTTGATATTGCTACTGAAAACTTCAACGAGGCTAAATGCCCCTTTGTAACGTTATCAAACTATAGCGCCTTAATTAAATACGCCGAGCAAAATCAATATATAACACCTGATGATGCATTGTTACTTAAACAATGGCGCGAAGATCCATCAGTTTGGGGGCAATAAACAGTCATCAGTTTTCGGTTTGCAGTTGTTCATAGTATACAGTCCGTGCAAACTGCAAACAATTAACTGCAAACTAAACTATGAAGAATTTCGAAAGTACTACCATTATAAATAAATCTGCCGAAGAGGTTTTTACTTTTTTGGCAGATATGAATAATCATGAACAGTTGATGCCTAAGGATGATATATCTGACTGGGCCTCTACTGTTGATGAAGCAAGTTTTAACATCAGGAATATGATAAAGCTGTCATTAAAAATTGATGAGCGCATCCCTGCCAGCGAAATAAGAATAATTCCTGCTGAAAAGCCTCCTTTTGAAATGGAATTGAAATGGACTTTAACGCCAGTTGAAAACGGCACCGAAGTTTTATTTGTTATTGCTGCCGACCTGAATATGATGATGAAGATGGTGGCATCGGGCCCTTTACAAAAATTGGCCGATGATGAAACGGCCAATTTATTTAACTTATTAAACTAATACTTAATTAGTAAGTCCCTTTTCGTTGTTTGATGTTGTGCCTAATTATCATGTATACGTTGATAACAATTAAGCATGCTATTAATATACCCATCTTTTTTTCCTTTCGACTTTTATTTAAAACCTCTATAAATCAATCTGTATTAAATATTAAGTCAAAGTTTGTTCCAAAAAGCTAAAAAAGTGTAATTAGCGACCAATTAGGGTTTATTTGACATTTATAATACTTGTACGTATTGATAAATGAGAATGTTGCTTAATAAGAAAATAAATCATGGGGAAAATTGAGAAATTTTTCTACGCTTTGTTTAAAACTATCGTCATTGCGGGGAACGAAGCAATCTTTATGCTATATAGATATATTGCTACCTTACATATCAATAGCTCTCCACCATATAATTGCGAGGAGGAACGACGTTCTATTTAGATAAATCTTCTTATAATATTTAAATAACCAAGCATCCTATTTAATTTTAAGTATTTACCGTATTTTTGCACAAAATATAAGGTGCAGCATGATAACGGTATCCAATCTCTCTTTACGCTACGGCAAACGAACATTATTTGAAGAAGTTAACCTGAAATTTACCCAGGGTAACTGCTATGGTATTATCGGTGCTAATGGTGCAGGAAAATCAACATTTTTAAAAATTCTTTCAGGCGATATTGATCCTACAAGTGGGTCAGTAAGCTTTACTCCCGGCGAGCGCATGGCGGTATTGAGTCAAAATCACTATGCTTTTGACGAATTCCCGGTAATTGAAACCGTGATGATGGGCTACAAAGAAATGTATGCCGTAATGAAGGAAAAAGATGCCATCTACCTAAAAGAAGATTTTACTGATGCTGATGGCGAACGTGCCGGCGAGCTGGAAAATCTTTTTGCTGAGATGGATGGCTGGAATGCGGAGAATAATGCCGCAACCATGCTGAGCAACTTAGGCATTAAAGAGGAGTTCCATTACAAACTGGTTAAGGAGTTGGATAATACGCAAAAAGTACGCGTGTTATTAGCCCAGGCTCTTTTTGGTAAACCCGACATATTGTTACTGGATGAGCCTACTAATGATTTGGATATACATACTGTAAGCTGGCTGGAAGATTTTCTATCTACCTACGAAGCTATCGTATTGGTTGTATCGCACGATAGGCACTTTTTAGATACTGTTTGTACCCACGTGGTAGATATTGACTTTGCTAAGATGACCATCTATACCGGTAACTACTCTTTCTGGTACGAATCAAGCCAGTTGGCATTGAAACAACGTTCTGATCAAAATAAAAAGACAGAAGACCGTGTAAAAGAGCTTCAGGAATTTATCAGGAGGTTCAGCGCGAATGCGTCTAAATCCAAACAAGCAACCAGTCGTAAAAAAGCTTTGGATAAAATCAATATTGAAGAAATCCAACCATCAAACCGTAAATACCCGGGAATCATCTTCAACAACCTTGGTCGTGAAGCAGGCGACCAGATTTTACAGGTTGAAAATTTAAGCAAAACGCTTAATGGCGAAGTGCTCTTCTCTAATATTAATTTCACGGTAAATAAAGGTGATAAAATTGCCATGCTGTCTCAAAACAGTTTAGCAACAACCGCTTTGTATGATATTTTAACAGGCCGAGATACCGATTACAAAGGCAGCTTTAAATGGGGAGTAACCATTAATATGGCCGATATACCGATGGATAATACGGAATACTTCGCTGGTAAAAATGATAACCTGATAGATTGGCTGCGTGAGTATTCACCGGGTGAAAAAGATGATCAGTTTATTCGTGGCTTCCTTGGGCGTATGTTATTCTCCGGCGAAGAAGTTTTAAAGAAAAGCAACGTACTTTCGGGCGGTGAAAAAATGCGCTGCATGTTTAGCCGCATGATGCTGCAACAAGCCAACCTGCTAATATTTGACGAACCAACCAATCACCTGGATCTGGAATCTATTACAGCGCTTAATAATGGCATGAAAGATTTCAGAGGAACCATCCTGTTCACCTCACGAGATCATGAATTAATAGAAACCGTAGCAAACCGTATTATTGAACTAACTCCGGCTGGTTATATCGACAAGCTAATGGATTATGACGAATATATCAACAGTGATGTGGTACAAAAACAAAAAGATGAGCTGTATGCTTTGGCATAATGCTCAAAATATACTATAACAAAAGAGGCCGTCTCATAAGGAATTATGGGACGGTTTTTTTATTGAATGTTTTTACGTTGGTTTAATAGGGGACGAAACCCTATTGTGAAAAAACGTCTTTTGAGTCCGAGCCTTTAGCGGAGTT